>Ga0209075_1005092_pt1 | contig 10212 bp, 10 predicted proteins | sample Stecom2011_FD_187523 | JGI IMG/M metagenome (GOLD analysis project Ga0209075, IMG submission 187523) | Agricultural soil microbial communities from Utah to study Nitrogen management - Steer compost 2011 (SPAdes) (version 2) | ecosystem: Environmental > Terrestrial > Soil > Agricultural land...
AAATAAGTGTTAAACATCGGTAGTAATTTCGCCGGTTATTTCTCCTTATTTATTTTTTTGGTTCAACAAACATACGCACTTATATAGAGTGCAAAATTTACCGACTACGTGACTACATGACTACAAACTAAACAAAACACCATTTATCTCATTGTTTATCAATTATTTGAGGTGTTTTTCGAAGATTTCAATATTTTAATTTTACTGACTACAAGTGTGGTTTTGTATTCGGAAAACCTAATTTAACTTAATAAAAAACTCTAAGAATTGAGATATAAAAATTTTATTCGTCTAAAACTACTATTCCTAAATCTAGAAAATATGACCAATAATTGCTTATGATATTATAAAAACAATGCTTGATACTTTTTCTTGAAATCGATTTCAGACATGTTCATTAAAGAAGCAGCTTTTTTTGTATCAATTTGGTTTTCGATTAAAGCCCTAAAGAGAATTTGTTCAAAACGATTACTTTCTTCAATACCATCATAATCAAAAGGTTCATCAATTTTCCAACTCATCTGTTTGAACAAAAAGAAAAACTGTTTCGTGTAATGATCATTTATGATGCCTACATCTTTTGCCCTCATTGTAATCGCCTGCATTGAAATACCATACTGTTTTTTGATATTTCCTAATTCATTCATTGATAGTTTACTCCTATGTTCTCCAATTTCATTCTTTATTGTAGAATCAGGCAATAACATTGCACCAGCAAACTGAAAACATAGTCTTTCTTTTTGAGTATGTGTTATATCTCCAAATTTTAAAAGCAAATGAGCTAATTCATGTAAAAGAGTTAGACGAATCCTATCTGGTTTATTAGTCTTATTTATATTATAGGCTACAACAGGAACTTTAATATTGTCGTTATACATTACTTCTGTTTGTAGACCTTCAAAATCATCTGAAACATCTAGCTTTACAACTTTGATTTTATGATCTTCTAGTAACTCTACAACATTAAATATAGAGCCATTCCCAAGACACCATGCTTTACGAACTTCATTTGCAGCTTGATTTGCATGTTCATAATTAGTAACGCTGCCGAAGTTTTCTAGTGGATTTTCAAAAACAGTGTCAATGCTTAAAATTTCTTCTAATTCTAAATATCTTGAAAGATATTCTTTTGTCGTCTCATTAATTATTGCTTCATCTTTTTGAGAAATTTTCGCATTAATACGGTACTCTATTACTCCTAGTTCAATTTTTGTATCTCTATAAAAAAAATCAGGTGATAAATTAAAAGCTTTGCTTATTAACTCAACCTTTTCCTTATCTGGAATTACTTCGCCTTTCTCATATCGATGTAAAGCCTGACGAGATAATAATCCATTAAGTGCATCTGCAACGTCTTGTAATGAAAAACCATTCATCATACGAGCAGACTTAAATCTTTCTGCAAATAGTGATTTCGATTCCATTTTTATAAAAAATTAAAGTGCAAAGTTACAATAATAAGTTACATATTACATATACTATGCCAATTTAACGCCATAACAAAACTATTTGTCATATCACATTTCTTTAATGACATTCAAAAACAAGACATTATGACAGAATTACACCTTAATTAGAGATGTTACATATTATGGTTGACACTTTTTATTATTGGAATGCTTTTTGTAACTGTTATTTTGAATGCAAATAGGTGCATTTATAATTTAAAATATTCATAACATGAGTAAGTATCAAATTAAAAAAACGATTAACAATCAGTATCGCTGGGTATTAAAGGCGACAAATGGAGAAACGCTTATTACAAGTGAAACCTACACAACAAAGCAAAACTGCTTGAACGGTATTGCTAGCAGTAAAGTTAGTGTAAGTGACAAAAACTTTGAAAGAAAAAGTTCAATTTCAGGACAACCCTACTTTAATCAGGTAGCTAACAACTACCAAGTTTTAGGAACAAGTGAAATGTATTCTTCTATTGCTGCAAGAGATAATGGCATTGAAAGTGTAAAGCGTAATGCTCCAACGGCAACAATAGAAGATTTATCTTAATTATTAATTCATAAATAGTAAAAAATGAAAAAAAATCAACATGTAGTACCTAACGGCGACAAATGGGCTGTAAAAGGAGCCGGAAACGAAAAAAACACACGGGTAGTAAATACGCAAAAAGAAGCTATTAACATAGCACGTGAAATTGCTAAAAATCAGCAATCCGAATTAGTAATTCATAGACCTGATGGCAGAATACGTGATAAGGATAGTTTTGGAAATGATCCACGTAATATAAAAGGGTAATAACTAGAGATGGATTACGATAAAAGAATTGAAACATTAAAACATAGTATTGATCGATATGACCATTATTATAATAGTATTAATAATAAGGCCAATTTATTTTTGACCTTAAATACTTTTTTATTAGGTGGAATTATAACTGGGTATTATAGTATTAAGAATACTATCGATGGAAAGTTTGATATTATGTTTTTTGTTTCTATTGCATTGATAAGCTGTTTTGCTAGTATTTTCTACACCTTGTGGTCAATAATACCTTATTTGAACAAACAATCAGACAGTATCAATGGGTCTCAATTAAGTTTCGGCAATGTTGCTAATGTCTCATTGACAAGTTTTAAGCAAATGTGTGATACCGTGACTGAAGAAAAGCTGTATGAAGATTACTTAGAGCAAGCTCACTTATTAGCAAAAGGATTACAGATAAAATTCTGCAGATTAAGAACAGCAACGTACTTACTGGGCATTTGCTTTGGTTGTATTATAATTATTGGAATTAAAATTTTAACATAACGCGTATGAATCAAAAACTCTACAAAAACTATGCTGATGATATCGCTCAATATTTGAGACAGGATAAAAAAAACGATATCAACAAATCATTTAGTACAGGTCCACTAAATGAAGGTAAATCGTCTAATATTGAATTAAGATGGTTAGATAGAACCAAAAATGAAGCCGATTTCCTAAGCTTAAGTGCTTTAGATACTGTTACATCATACGATACAAAATATCACGAAAAACTAGGTGCACATCCAAGTTTTAACCATCTAAAAGGAACCAAAAAAGTAGAACATCACTATATTGTTTCGATGTTTATTGATGTTCGAAATTCAACAGGATTATTTAAAAAATATACTCCAGAGGTTGTTGCTAATATTTGTAGAACAATACAATTAGCAGCTATTCATACTTGTTGGTACTTTGACGGGTATATCCATCGCTTACAAGGTGATGGCTTAATGGTTTATTTTGGAGGAAAAGGAACAACCAAACAAAAAGCAATAGACAATGCATTATTAGCTGCCTCATTCGTAAATTATTTCGTTAAAAATGATTTAAAGAATCTTTTTGATGAACAAGGCGTAAATCGTATTTACACTCGAATAGGAATCGATTTTGGCGATGATAAAGACACGATTTGGCATGATACAGGAGCTGGTGAGTGTAGTGAAGTTACTACTACGAGCCTACATACTAGCTTGTCCAGTAAATTGCAATCGCAAGCTGAAAGCAATGGAATTGTAGTAGGACATCACGTTTATCAATTGAAGCTGACTCACGAGGATTATTTCAAATATAAGAAATACAAAAAAGATGGTGTTGAAAAAGACTATGTCTATGAAATACCAGATGAAGGTTTTAGATACAAACAATACGATTTTAATTGGGAACGTTATCTAAAAAATCATCCTTTAATAACTACTGATTCTGAAGGAAATTTAATCTTAAGTGGTAATCCTAAGCAAAGCAATACTAATATTAACACTTTCATACCTCAACTTGAAAAGAATGTTGAACAATACAAGCCTTACCTTAAATAGAGGTTTTAAAATAAGGAACTTTGAGGAAGATAAGATTGCCATTTTAAAGAGTAACCCTGGACTGCATTTTGTAATTCAAAATGATGGAACATATATTTTTAGTGGCAATTATTATCTAACTGATAGTGAAGGGAAATTGATAAAGTCATTCAATGTCAAAATTACACCTATAGAAAATTATCCTAATAGTGTACCCATAGTTTATTCGACTGGTGATGAAATAGAAAAAATAGATGATTATCATATAAGTAAAGAAGGAATTATCTGTTTCGATCACACCTACACTCTCAACAAACTTGCTTCAGGAGGGTTAAGGTTATACGATTTTATCGAGTTTTATTTTCCGAAATACTTTTCATGGGTATTGCTTAAGCAAAGTGGAAAGGCAGAGAACCTAAAAGAATGGGCACATCAAGACGATGGTACAATTCAATATTTTCAGGAAATTTTAGAGATAAATGAAATCGATAAAATTATTAATTTCTTGGAGGGGTATTTGAATGTAACAAAACCAAGAAGAAATGAAAAGTGCTATTGCAGTTCGGGAATTAAACTAAAAAATTGCCATCTTGACGCTGTCAATATACTACGAGCAACCTCAAAAAAAGAACTTCAAGGTGATTTATCGAAATTAATAAAGGTCAAATAACTTTTTAAATATTTGACCTTTATTTTATCTATCAGCATTCTAGGTAGTTCCTTATTTTTTTAATTTTAAACTAAATTAGATGTATTATTACATTTTGGATGATTATCCTATTTTGACTTCTCCTAATTTCAGCAAATTAAAGTTAGGTTAGCTGGTCTATTTTGGTAAAATCTTCTAATAATTCATCTAATTCCGTATCATTATGATGTTTTGCCACTAGCAGCCTGTTGTCGATTGTGCAAAAACATTTTCCGTTTAATTTTTTAAAATTGTCTTCAACGAATGGTTTATATTCATGTGGAGTTTTATTATATTCGTAAAATTCAAAACCGCAATCTTGTTGATTATTGAAAAATTTCAAAAAGTGTTTTCTGAATCGTTTTTTAACATCTTCTCTAAAAGTTTGTATTTCAAATTCGTTGAAATGCGTGTACGCTTTCAAAACAAATAAAAAATTGATTTTGTATTGGTGTACAAATAAGGTATCACGGTCAAATAATCGTTTTTCAAAATGGTGTGAAGGAACTGGATTACCCTTTTTCTGTATCGCATGGTCATCATAATTATCAATATTATCGATGTAACCGTAAATAAAGAAGTTTGGCGATATGTTATAGCCTTCGGTTAATTTATCTCTGTATCTTAAATTACCTAAGTGTTGCTGTCCTTTTTTGTTGAGTAAATCAATATTGAACTGAATGACATTTTTGGCGTAAGTAAATTGTTTGTATTTAGATACTTTACCTGCTGTACTGTCTGATTTATAGTATTTAGAATCCCCAATATAGAAAATATTACTAGTGTCAATTAATGACTTGTAATCGTAAATATGGTCAATGATTTTACCATCATCGTTATTCTTTAATTTATCAATAGTAATACCATCTACTTCCAGCATGTTGAGTTTGTCAGAAAACAATTTATCCACCATATCTTCAAAAACCAGATTGTAATTGCTGATGGCTAAAAAATCCTCACGTTTTCCTTTGCTACTACTCTTGTCAAATTGTGCAAAATACATTTCGCATAACACAAACATCCTTTTTAAGGTATCATTAAAATAACGATGTTTGATTTTTCGAAGTTTTGTTGAACCATTTTGGCATAAATTATCGAACTGTTTACCTGTTGTTAAATTGAACGATTTATCTATTTTAAGGTTTAGTTTATGTGCTTTATTTAAATGATTTAGAATGGAAAAGAAATAGGTTAACAATTCTTCTTCCGTATTTATAATTTTCTTTTTATTGGTAATTTCAACGTATATAGGCGCTTTGCCATTAGTTACAATAGGTAATGACTTTCTAATGGTCTTTTCCCATTTCGGTTTTTTGGCTTGGTTGGAAACAAACTCTATATGTGTAAATAAAATTTGGTGTTTGTTCTTTTTATAGAAGTTAACGAAACTCAATAAAAGATCTAGAAACGAATATTCTTTATCTCCCAAATTGGTGTTTAGCTCGAATGTTTCGGTATTATGGATAATTGCAGTTTGATTGTATCTTTTTCTAAACTCTGTTAAACTATTGTAAAAATGAACCGATAATTGACGCACCCAATTGTATTGTGTTTTGTGTTTTACGGATTCATTTTCAATTAAATCAATCAATTGTTCTTTAGAACAATTGAAAACTGTTTTTTTATCTTCTGCCATAAAGACCTTTGGCAGCATAAACACTAAACTATTTTTTTCGAAAGAATGGTAGTAACCTACGGACGTAATTGTTCCTTCCAAACCGTTTTGCTTGTAAAACTTTGGATCATCAAATACTTCTTGAAGTAAATCGATTGGATATAGTTCGTTCTCTATTAGAATTTTCATCTATTCCATTTTTTGTTGTGGCTCTGCAACTTGCCCTAATTGTTGATCTTCTTGCGGGTAAATTTTAGGTTGTTTTGGTGTTAAATCAATTCTTTCAAACAGAGCTTTTATTTTCTCCTTACCGTTTGTACTCATTGGGAAGAAATCTTCATAAGAAGTATTTTGTTCAAATACGTTATTGTCTTCATCTTTGAAAACATCGTTCCATAAATAGAAAATGACTTTGTTGATGAATGGCTTTAACTCTATTGTATTGTTCTTTTCCGGTTTGATAAAGTAATTTCCAATACATTTATCCATTCCTAAAGATGGATTGTTTTTAATGTGGTTTAAATTGACTTTTTCAATGAATTTAATCCAAGAATATTTATTACCATCTTCTATATCAATTTCAAAATTGAATGAATCGTTGTTTTTTCCTAATTCATCTATTGCATCGTAACAAATTGGTACATACTCCCAATCCCAACGTCTTTTGAAAGCGCTATCCATTGGGAATAAAGATTGGTCAGACGTATTCATAGTTGCTAGAATACTCAAATTAGAAGGTAATTTTAAACCTTTTACAATTCCAGCATGATTTTCGTCTTTAAAAGCATCGTATGATAAATATTCTTTTAACTCTTTGCTTGGTGAAACTGTATAGTTGGAAGTACGATCTAATAATTGGAAGATTTCTCCAAATATTTCAGCACAGTTTCCACGGTTGATTTCCTCAATAACTAAATAATATTGATTGTTTAAATCTTGCCAAGCACGCTCATAAATATTGGTAAACGCTTGGGGTACGAATTTGTAATGTACCTCATTTATGAAATCATTTTCCTCTTCACTTTGCTTTACTTTTACAGATATAGGTTTATATCCACCTATAAAGCTAGCATTATCAAATTCAGGATGAAAAGTTACTCTTTCGTAAAAATGTTTATCAAGGTTTTCAATTATCTTATCTACTTTGTAAGATTTACCTGTACCAGGAGCACCATAGTAAATTGTATTATGTGTTTTGTTTAAAGGCGAAACACCAAAATTTTTTGTCTTTTCTACTAGTTTGAAAACATCATCTTGCTTGACTATTTCTAGTAAACCATTTGAAATATCAGATAACAACTTATTGAAATTGTTAAGTGATAATCCTCTGCCATTATCAACTCCATTCCATTGTGAAGTAAAATATGAGTTTTCGTATCCTAAAATATTAATTTTCGCTTCTAGGAATCTAGGAGTTCCACTTGACATTAGGTTCTCAAGTTTCTGTTCTTCTTCAAAACATCCTATTAAAGTTTCAAATCCAAAATACTTACCTAATGCTAAACCTTTATAACTTCTATCTTCAATTTTTTTATCTTTTAACTCATATCCTTCCAGTACTTTATATTCTCCGAACTTACTCAATACATACCTAAAGCTTTCAAAAATTATATTCCTAAGAATTTTATTTGAAAAAATTTCTTTTAAAGACACTAATTTATCTTTGTTTACTGGTTTAAAAGTTTCTGCTAATGCTTCTAATTTAGATATTGTATTTTCTAAATATTCTTTGGATAACTCTATTCTTTGATCTGTATTTATATGATCTAATACTGGAGCATTTGCCCATACAATCAATTTACTTATTGTTGAAAACAAAGGTTTTGTTTGAACAGTTGCCATAGCATTTACAGTATCATCAGTATAATAAGCACTTCCTAAATCCCTCCATATCCCTTCCACATAATCCTGATTATCATGAAAATGAGTTCTATTTCTTAAAATATCAGTTAATGTAGTAATAAAGGAATCTAATCCTATTGTAAAATATTTAACAGTCCCCCTTTGTCCTGAGTTACTAAAAGTGATATATCCACCTCTATCACTAAGACTTGATTTAAATGGACTTGTAGCTGATTTATTATTTAAAAAATCGAATAGATTCGTACTCATAATAATTGGTTATTAATTTCTCTAAATATAGTTTGAATAACTGGAACAGAAACACTATTTCCAAATTGTTTGTAAGCTTGATTGTCTGAAACTGGAATTACATAATTATCAGGATATCCTTGTAATTTAGCAGCTTCTCTAGGTGTTAACTTACGAGGGTTTTTATTTTTTTGTTCAATTAATATCTCGCTACCATCCTTATAATAACGGGCTGATATTGTACTTGTATATGCTGAATCTTTATTAAAAGACGAAAAACCGAACCCGTTTCCTTTTTCAGCATGTTCTTTTCTTCTACGCAAATGTCCAGCGTATAATCTATCTGAAATTGTATATTTTGGATCTGGTTTGGCTGCTAGTATACTACCTACTTTTGTGGGCTTAATGTTATTTAATAATTCTTGATTATAAATAACTTCATCATTTTCATCGAGACCTAGAGGAAAATTGAAATTCAAATTTAAATCCGTTCTCCAAGCAACAATAAATAAACGTTCTCTATTTTGCGGAATTCCGAAATTTTTTGAGTTTAAAACTTGCGTAGCAACTGAATAGCCTAATTCTTCAAGTGTAGCAATAATAGTTGCTAATGTATTGCCTTTATCGTGATTTCTTAAACCTTTAACATTTTCTAGAAAAACAACACGTACAGGATTACCTGTTTGGATTCTTCTATTTAAGATATCTGCTACATCAAAGAAAAGTGTTCCTCTGGTGTCCTCAAATCCTCTTTTTAAACCTGCATGAGAAAATGGTTGACAAGGAAAGCCACCGCACAAGACATCGAATTGTTCAGGAATGTATTGTTTTGTAGATTCTAAAGTAATATCACCGAATGGCACCTTTCCGAAATTTGCATTGTAGGTTACTTGTGCGAACTTATCCCATTCGCTGGAGAAAACACATTTCCCTCCATTGTTTTGCAGTGCAAGTCTAAATCCTCCTATACCAGCAAATAAATCTATAAAAGTAAAATCATAATTTTCTGGAGTTGGAAAAGGTACATTTGTAATTTCTTCTTGGATTTGCTGCACAACATCATTAACTGCTAAATTGAGATTGTCAGTTTCGTTTTTAAATTCAACAATCTCATCTAAATATTGAAAAGCTTCATTTTCAAAATTATTTTCGATTCCGTTTTGCAAACCGTTAAAAAAATGAGTTACTATAGCTTTTTTATTATCAATATTTTCAACAAAACGTTTTTTAAACTTCTTATTATCAAAGGCTTCTATCATCATCAAGTATTCTTCTTTTCAGTATTTTTAATTTTATTTAAAATTATCTAATGATAATTTTAAAATTTCACTAGCATTCTCTTCTTCTTTAAGTAAATTATACACCTGTTCGGCTAACCATATCGTGAATAATTCTTTTTCATTCGTCTTAAAAAGTTTGGCTAGTTCAGGAATATATTTCCTTTTTACTCTTCTTTCTCCTCTTTCAATTTTACTGAGCAAAGCAGCATCCATTTCTAAAAAACTAGCTACTTGCCTTTGTAAGAGTTGATTTTGCTCCCGCAATTGCTTTATATGTTCTCCAAAGTTCATATTACATTAATTGACTTGTCAAATTTTGTCTAAATTATAGATAATTACAGAGCTAACAAAGTAAATAGATAGTTTTTCAAATCAATTCTATTTGCTTCAATTTACGTTCATAAATCTGCACATACCTTTCTTTATACTCATCGTTCAAAAAACTACGCTTAATCAAATCTTGAACTTTATCAATCTGCTTTGAAAAGTCTTTATAGATATTATCACGAACAATATTTGTAAGCCCTAAACTCATGGCAAATTGGTCAAAATCGGAACGTTTTGTCTTTCGCTTTCGTCCACCTAAGGTCAAAGCCAAATCTTCTTTATCGTCTGGATAAATGAGGTTTACATTCAACAAATCATAAGCTGGTGAAAACAAAATACCTTTATCGGTATGCATCAATGAAAAGTTTTTCAGGTGCATATCGTTATTGCCTGTTAAAAAAGAAAATAAGACCAATCTAAAATATTTGATAGCAT
>Ga0209075_1005093_pt1 | contig 10212 bp, 5 predicted proteins | sample Stecom2011_FD_187523 | JGI IMG/M metagenome (GOLD analysis project Ga0209075, IMG submission 187523) | Agricultural soil microbial communities from Utah to study Nitrogen management - Steer compost 2011 (SPAdes) (version 2) | ecosystem: Environmental > Terrestrial > Soil > Agricultural land...
TGCGCGGTCTCTAGGATGCGCTTCGCCGTGTCGACCAGGTCGGGCTCCACCAACGAGCCGCCCACACGTCCGCCTTTGGCCAGTTCGAAGGTGTATGCCATGGCGCCGCCGATGATGATGGCGTCGGCCTGGTCGAGCAGGCTCTCGATGACGCCCAGCTTGTCGCTGACCTTGGCGCCGCCCAGCACGACCACGAACGGTCTCGCCGGGTCGTTGGTCAGCTTGCTGAGAGCCTCCAGTTCGCCGCTCATGAGGCCGCCTGCTGCGCTGGGCAGCAGGCGGGCCACGGCCTCGGTGGTGGCGTGAGCGCGGTGGGCGGCGCCGAAGGCGTCGTTGACGTAGAAGTCGGCGTACGAGGCCAGGGTCCTGGCCATCTCGATGTCGTTCGCGGTCTCGCGTGCGTCGAAGCGGCTGTTCTCGAGTAGCGTGATGCTGCCGCTGGGCGCGGACTCCACGTAGCGTTGCTGCTCGGGGCTGGCGGGTCCGTCGGTCTTCAGGTAGCGGACCTCCTGACCCAGCAGTTCGCCCAGGCGCCTGGCCACCGGACCCATGCGGTAACGCTCCTCGGGCGCACCCTTCGGGCGTCCCAGGTGGCTCACGAGCACGAGCGTGGCGCCAGCGGCCTGGAGCCGGTCGATGGTGGGCAGCGCTGCCCTTATGCGGGTGTCGTCGGCCACCTGCAGGCCGTCCTCACCCTCTTCCAGCGGCACGTTGAAGTCCACGCGCACGAGGACGCGCTTGCCCTGCAGGTCGTGCTCCTCGATGAGGTGCTCCAGCGTGCGTAGCGGTGCCCTTCCGTGCGTGCCCTTCACGCTCGGCCCTCCATGGTGTGAGCTCAGAGGTCCTTCGCCATGATCTCGAGCACGTCGACCATGCGGCTGGAGAAGCCGTACTCGTTGTCGTACCAGATGAAGAACTTGGCCATCTTGCCCATGGTGCTGGTGAGCTGGCCGTCCACGATGGCGGAGTGCGGGTCGCCCACGATGTCGCTGGAGACGAGGGGGTCCATGGTGAAGCGCACCACGCCCTTGAGGCGGCCGTTGGCGGCCTTCTCGATGGCGGAGTTTATCTCCGCTGCGGTGGCTTCGCGCTTCAGCAGGGCGGTGACGTCGGAGATGGAGCCCACGGGCGTCGGCACGCGGAGCGAGGTGCCGTCGAAGACGCCCTGCAGCTGCGGCAGGACCTTACCCACGGCCTTGGCCGCACCCGTGCTGGTGGGGATGATGTTGGTGGCCGCGTTACGGGCGCGGCGCACGTCGGAGTGCGGCGCGTCCAGGATGTTCTGGTCGTTGGTGTAGCTGTGCACCGTGGTCATCATGGCCTGCTCGATGCCGAACTCCTCGTCCAGCAGCTTCATGACGGCCGCCAGCGAGTTGGTGGTGCAGGAGGCGTTGGAGAGGATCTGGTGCTCGGCGGGGTCGTACTGGTCCTCGTTCACCCCGACCATGATGTCGAAGTCGGCGTCGGGCGAGGGGGCGCTGATGAGCACCTTCTTGGCGCCGCCTTCGATGTGGGCCATGGCCTGCTCGCGCTTGCGGAAGATGCCGGTGGACTCGACCACGATGTCGACGCCGTGGTCAGCCCAGGGGATGTCGGCGGGGTTGCGGTGCTCGGTGGCGGCCACCGTGCGGCCGTCGACGATGATGTTGTCGTCGTCGTAGCTGACCTCGCCCTTGAACGGCCCGAAGTTGGAGTCGTACTTGAGCAGCGTGGCGAGGGTCTCGTTGCTGGTGAGGTCGTTCACGAGTACGACCTCGTGCCCGCGCTCGTGGGCGATGCGGAAGATCAGGCGGCCGATGCGGCCGAAACCGTTGATGCCGATTCTCATGCTGGTGAAGCCTCCTCGAACGTGTCGCTGTCTCTTCCGAGCAGCTGCTTACTTGCGCTTATCCGTCGCTGAACCGTGAGCACACGTGCCTATCCGGTACGTCCGTACACGCACCGCATTGTAGCCCCGGAACGGGGGACGTTCCGGGGTAATACGTCCTGTACGGGAACGCCTGCTAGGCCTAGGTCGTTGCGCCGCTCAGGCCTGCTCGGCCTTCCGCAGGGAGAACGCGAAGCGCTCACCCTCGATCTCGCCCTCCTCCGTGTACGCCTCGCCGTCGAGTTCGCCGAGCCGCAGGCTCACCGCCAGAACCTCGCCCGCCAGCGCTCGCTGGTGCTCCTCCAGCGCCCGCCTCAGCTCGCCTTCCGCTTCCACGGACAGCTCGATGCGGTCGCTGACCTCCAGGCCGGCGCTCTTGCGGCCGTTCTGCACCAGGCGCACCGCGTCGCGCACCATGCCTTCGCGCCGCAGCTCGTCGGTCACGCGCGTGTCCAGCGCCACCAGGTAGCCGCGCTCCTCCACGGCCGCGTAGCCTTCCGGGCTGCGCGGGTCGAGCAGCAGGTCCTCGGGTTCCAGTTCCAGCGTCCGCTCCTCCAGCTGCACCACCGTCGGGCGCCCGGCGGCCACGTTGGCGGCCACCTCACGGCCATCGAGGCCCTCCAGCGCCTGCCGCAGTTGCGGGATGAGCTTGCCGACGCGCTTGCCCAGCCGCGGCAGGTTGGGCTTGAGGCTGTAGTCCACGAAGGTGTCCTCCACGTCCAGGAAGCGGACCTCCTTGACGTTGAGTTCCTCTAGCAGCTGGTCCGCCAGGCGCTTCACGCCCTCCAGCTCGGAGGCCTCGCGCACGCGCACCAGCACCTCGGGCAGCGGCTGCCGCAGCTTCACGCCGGAGGCAGCACGGGCGGAGCGGCCCAGCTCCACCAGGCGGATGAGCGCGCGCATGGCGTGCTCCAGCTCGGGGTCCGCGTTGGCGCTGTCCGCCTCGGGCCAGGCCGCCAGATGGACGCTGTCCGGTACCTGGCTGCCCTCGCCCGCCGCCTGCGCCACCACCAGGTTCTGGTACAGCTCCTCGCTGGTGAACGGCGCCATGGGAGCCATGAGCTTGGCCACGGTAACGAGCGCCTCGTGCAGCGTCTTGTAGGCCGCCAGCGAGTCCCGCGCCAGATCGCCCGTGCCGTCCTCGGCGCCGGAACGCCAGAAGCGCCGGCGGTTGCGGCGCACGTACCAGTTGGAGAGCTCGTCCACCACGAAGTCGCGGATGGCGCGGCTGGCGGTGGTGGGGTCGAAGTCCTCCAGCGCCTCGGTGACCGTGTCGGTTAGGGTCGCCAGGCGCGAGACGAGCCAGCGGTCCACCAGGGGGCGCTCGGTGGGGGCGGGCGCGGCCTGCAGGTCGGGCTTCTCGAGGTTGGCATAGAGCACGAAGAAGCCGTAGACGTTCCAGAGGGTCATGAAGTAGTCGCGCAGCGTCTCTTCCACCAGGGCGGCGCTGAAGCGCTTGGTGGCGCCGTCGGGGGAGACGGAGTAGAGGTACCAGCGCAGCGCGTCGGCGCCCTGGGCGTCCAGCACCGTCCAGGGGTCCACCGTGTTGCCCTTGGACTTGCTCATCTTCTCGCCCTTCTCGTCCACGATGTGGCCGAGCACGTTGAGGTTCTTGAAGGCGGAGGAGGGTTCGAAGAGGTGCGCCAGGGCGCCGGGCTGCCGGCCCGTCTCGGGGTCGCCCGGGTCGGTGAGCAGCGTGCCCAGGGCGTGCAGCGAGTAGAACCAGCCGCGCGTCTGGTCGATGGCCTCGCAGATGTAGTCGGCGGGGAAGTTGCGCTTCAGCTGCTCCTGCACCTCGGGCGGCGACTGCTCGCCCATGTAGTGCCACTGGGCGTAGGGCATGGCGCCGGACTCGAACCAGACGTCCACCGTGTAGGGCACGCGGCGCATGGTCTCGCCGTCCAGCTCGAAGGTGATCTCGTCAACGTAGGGGCGGTGCAGGTCGAGCTCGGACAGGTCGCGGCCCGTGAGCTCCTCCAGTTCCTTGACGGAGCCCACGCAGACCTTCCTGCTGCCGTCCGCGTTCTGCCAGATGGGCATGGTGGCGCCCCAGAAGCGCTCGCGCGAGAGGGCCCAGTCGATGTTGTTCTCCAGCCACCTGCCGAAGCGGCCGGTGCGCACGTGGTCGGGGTGCCAGCCGATCCTGTCGTTGTTCTCGAGCAGCAGGTCCTTGACGGCCGTGGTGCGGATGTACCAGCTCTTCTTGGCCACGTTCATGAGGGGCGTGCCGTCGCGCCAGTTCATGGGGTAGGTGTGGAGGATGGTGCCCGAGCGGTACATGAGGCCGCGCTCGGTGAGGTCCTCGGTGATGCGGTCGTCGGCGTCCTTGAACCACATGCCCGTGTAGGGACCGTCGCCGCCCTCGGGCGCCTCCCAGGGGCGCACCTCGGGCATGACGCCGCCCGTGAGGTCCACGGAGAAGACGGTGGGCAGGCCGTACTTGCGGCCCACGTCCAGGTCGCCGTAGGCGGGCGCCACGTGCACGATGCCGGTGCCGTCCTCGAGGGTCACGAAGTCGTCCGCCACCACGCGCCAGGCGCCGGACAGGTCGGTGCCCTCATCGACCCTGCCCCTCAGCAGCGGCTGGTAGGTGAGGCCCACCAGCTCCTCGCCCGCGGCCTTGCCCACCACCTTCGCGTCCTCGCCGAAGACGCGCTCGGCCGCCTGGGCGGCCACCCAGTAGAGGTGGGTCTCGCCTTCGCTGCCGTGCGCCGCGGGGGCCTCGACCAGGTGGTACTCGGCGGAGCCCAGCACGGTGAGGCCCGAGTTGGCTGCCAGCGTCCAGGGGGTGGTGGTCCAGGCCAGGAAGTAGACGGGGCGGCTCTCGTCCGCAGCCACCAGCCCCCGCTCCTTGAGTTCCTCCAGGCGAGCGGGGAACTTCGGGAAGATCGACGGGTCCTCCACGTCCTCCTGGTAGCCCAGCGACACCTCGTGCGAGGCGAGGGTGGTGTTGCTGGAGGGCGAGTGCCAGGTGGTCTTGTAGTCCTCCACCAGCAGGCCGCGGTCGAAGAGCGACTTCATGATCCACCAGCACGACTCGATGTACGAGTTCTCGTAGGTGATGTAGGGGTCGTCCAGGTCGATCCAGAAGCCTATGCGCTCCGTCATGGCGTTCCAGTCCTGGATGTTGCGCCACACGTCCTCGCGGCAGAGCTCGTTGAACTTGGCTATGCCGAACTCCTCGATCTGCTGCTTGTTGGTGAAGCCGAGGCGTTGCTCCAGCGCGATCTCCACGGGCAGTCCGTGGGTGTCCCAGCCGCCCTTGCGGCCCACGCGGTAACCCTGCATGGTCTTGAAGCGGGGGAAGAGGTCCTTGTAGGCGCGGCTGATGACGTGGTGCACGCCCGGCTTGGCGTTGGCCGTGGGCGGCCCCTCGAAGAAGACCCAGTCGCCCTTGGGCGCCGGGCGGTCGACGGAACGGCGGAAGACGTTGCGCTCGTTCCAGAGGTCGATGACGCGCTTCTCCAACTCGGGGAACTTCACGTCCGTGGGTACGTCCTTGAACACCTTCACCACTCTCCCTGGCGTGCCGAGGGCCAAAGAAGAAGCGCCCCGGGCGATCTCGCCGTTGGGGCGCTCGTGGAAGCGCGGTACCACCCAACTTCGCCGGACGTTATGCCGGCCTCCGTGGCTGCCCCCAAGGTGGGGGAGAGCCTGACGCTATGTCGGGCGTCGCCCGGCTCCGTCTACTGGCGCGTGGCTGTCCTCAGGCCCGCGCGTTCGGGGAGCGGCTCTGGGAGGATACCGGTTCGCGTCTTACCCGCCGGGCTCACACCATCCCCGGCTCGCTTTCGGCAGTGGCGCGAGCGGCCTGTTCCCTTCGAAGCCAGCAGGCGGAGTTGCCGCCACCTGCGGGTGATGTAACTCACATCACCAACGTGCTCTACGCTTTACAACGGAAAGCGAAAGCGCGTATACTCAACGCTAGCAGCAGCAAACGTAGACGTCAATGAGTCCTGCTGCCATTCCTGGCAAAACCCCGGATCACCCAGCACCAGTCGTTCGGTAGGCTGTGATCCATTGCACCGGACAGAACTTGGAGCGGTGAGCCGACGCGGACCAGCTTGGTCGCCGCTCGAGAATCTTGCCTGATGTTCTCAGGCTACAGCCCACGGGCAACGTGGGAACGGAGAACGGATGAGTCCAACACCAGAAAAAGACAGCCCCGAAGCAACCGAGACCGCCGTGGAGAAACCCACGCCGCGCAAGCGGGGCCGTCCACGCAAGACCCCGGAGGCGGACACGGCTACCAGCACCGCCACTGAGAACGGGGAAGTCAAGGCCGAGGCAGAAGCCACCGAGGAGGCGGCGGAAGCCAAGCCCAAACGCGGGCGCAAGCCGCGCGCCGCTCAGGCGGAGCCGAAGACCGAGGACGACGAGGCAGCCGCCGACGGTGCGGACGAGGAGCGCGAAGTGGAGGCCGAGGACAGCGGTTCCGGGTCTTCCCGCAAGCGCGGGGGCAGGAAGGCCGCAGCCGCCGAGGAAGAAGAGTCCTCGGACGACGATGATGGCAAGGAGCAGGAGGGCCGCCGCGGCCGTAACCGCGGCCGCAACCGCTCCAACCGAGGCCAGCGCAAGGCGCCGCTGAACTTCCGCGACCTGCAGAGCAAGATCGTGCCCGAGCTGCACCTGCTGGCCAAGGAGGTCGGCCTCGAGGACTACCGCCAGATGGAGAAGGACGAGCTGGCGGTCGCCATCCTCGAGCGCGCCTCCGAGGCGGAGGGCCTGAGGCTCGTGCGCGGCTACCTGGAGATCAGTTCCGACGGTTACGGCTTCCTGCAGGAGTCGCTCCTGCAGAACAACACGCGCAGCGTCATCGTCTCCGCAGGGCTCATCAAGCAGTTCCGGCTCCGCACCGGCGACTACATCATGGGCAAGGCGCGCCGCCCGCGCGACAACGAACGTTACGGCACCCTCATCCGCGTGGAGGCCGTCAATAACGTCGACCCGTTCCAGGCCTCCAAGCGCCCGCGCTTCGAGGAACTCACCCCGACCTTCCCCGAGCAGCACATCAAGCTCGAGACCACGGGCAACGAGCTCTCCACGCGCGTCATCGACCTGCTGGCCCCCATCGGCCGCGGTCAGCGCGGCCTCATCGTGGCGCCACCCAAGGCCGGTAAGACCACCCTGCTGAAGAAGATCGCCAACGCCGTGGTGGCGAACGAACCGGACATCAAGGTCATCGTGCTGCTCATCGACGAACGCCCGGAGGAGGTCACGGACTTCCGCGAGAGCGTGCAGGGTGTCGAGGTGGTGGCCAGCACGTTCGACGAGCCGCCCACCAACCACATCCGCGTGGCCGAGTTCGTTCACGAGCGCGCTCGGCGCATCGTGGAGGACAGCGGTCACGTCATGATCCTGCTGGACTCCATCACCCGCCTGGCGCGCGCGAACAACCTGGTGACCCCGCCCACGGGCCGCACGCTCTCGGGCGGTCTCGACTCCAACGCGCTGCATTGGCCCAAGCGCTTCCTGGGCGCCGCGCGCAACATCCGCGGCGGCGGCTCGCTCTCCATCCTGGCCACCGCCTTGGTGGAGACGGGTTCCCGCATGGACGACGTCATCTTCGAGGAGTTCAAGGGCACCGGCAACATGGAGCTGCACCTCAGCCGTCACCTGGAGGAGCGCCGCATCTTCCCGGCCATCGACATCCTCAAGTCCGGCACGCGCCGCGAGGACCTGCTCCTCGGCGAGGACGTGCTGGCCAAGATGTGGCTGCTGCGCAAGGTCATCTCCGACATGGATCCGGCGGAAGCCATGGAGATGCTCCTCGGGCGCCTCGGCCGCACCAAGAGCAACGCCGAGTTCCTCTCCACCCTCACGCAGGGCTGATAGCGGCCTTGCACGTACGGGCGTCCAGGACCAGTTCACGGTTCCGGGCGCCCGTCGTCATGGCGCTGGCGCTGCTGCTCGGCTGCGGTTACGCGGAGGCGCAGGGCGTGGACGAGAGTCTGCGGGCGGCGCAGGTCGCCCTGCTGCCGCGCGCGGTGGCCACGCTGGCGGGCGTGGACAGCTGGGAAACCGGTTACGCCATGCCCGTGGAGGGGCGCCTGAGTTCGCCCTTCGGCTGGCGCAACATCTCGGTCAACGGCAACCGCTTCCACGGTGGCGTGGACTTCGCCGCCAGCCCCGGCACCCGGGTGGTGGCGGCCCGATCCGGTCGCGTGGCGCGCGCCGGCTGGTGGGGCACCTACGGCTACGTGGTGGTGCTCGACCACGGCGACGGCAGCGAGACGCGCTACGCCCACCTCAGCGGTTTCCACGTGGCCGCCGGCGACGTGGTGCGGCAGGGCGACCTGCTGGGCAGCGTGGGCAGCACAGGGGCCTCCACCGGTCCCCACCTGCACTTCGAGATCAGGCTGAACGGCAGCGCGGTGGACCCCTTGCCCTACCTGCGGGGGGAGCGGTGAGAGCTGAGCGCTGAGGGCCGAGCGGGCAGGACTGAGTGGGGAGGACTGAGCGGCACCGCCGCGGATGGTGCGCTCCGCGGTCGCCAGCGGCGCCGCCGTTACGCGGCAGCCTCGCAGGTTGTCGCTCAAGGGAACTGACGCTATACTCTGAGGCGTAACTCGGAACTGTTCCGAGTAATGCCCTGGCGGGATAAGCCCTTGCCGGGTAACCCCGCGCCGGGTAACCCCGCGCCGGGCGGGAACAGCCTCCCAAGGGTTACTCTACGGACGAGGCAGCTGCGGGCAGCGTAGTTATCTGCGTAGTCATTCACGAGAGGAGCCTCTGCATGTGGGTCTCCACCAAAGCGCAGTACGGCATGAGGGCCCTGGTCGAGGTTGCCATGTGGGGCGGGGAACCCGTGAGCCTCAAGACCATCTCGCAGCGCCAACTCATCAGCCACCAGTACCTGGAGCAGATCTTCGCGGAGCTGCGCCGGGCGGGCATAGTGGAGTCCGTGCGCGGCGCGCGCGGCGGCTACAAGCTGGCCAAACCGCTAGCCCAGATCGACGCGCTCGAGGTGGTGGAGCTGCTGGAGGGCAGCGTGGCGCCCGTACGCTGCATCGAGGACGCCACCAACTGCGTGCGCACGGGGCACTGCTCCACGGAGAACCTGTGGCGCAGGGTTGACTCCGCCGTGCGGGAGGTGCTGCGCGGCACCACCATGGCCGACCTGGTCGAGCAGCGCATGCTCATCACCGGTCACCCGCTGCCGCAGTTCCACGGCGCCGAGAACTGACCCCGTCGATCCGGCTGGACCGGTCCGCACATGACAGACGCCCACCGTAAGTTCCTGTACTTCGATCACGCCGCCACCACGCCCGTGGACAAGCGGGTGCTGGCCGAGATGCTGCCGTACTTCGAGCAGCAGTTCGGTAACCCTTCCAGCGTCCATAGGCTCGGCCAGGCCGCCCGCAGGGCACTGGAGGAGTCGCGCGAGCGCGTGGCGGAGGCGGTGGGCGCCCACCCCCGCGGGGTGGTGTTCACCTCGGGTGCCACGGAGGCGGACAACCAGGCCGTCTTCGGGGCAGCGGCGCTGCGCGGTGGGGGCGTGGTGGTGAGCGGCACCGAGCACCCGGCCGTGCTCAACGCCGCCCGGCGCCTGGCCGGCGAGGGCCGCCAGGTAGCGTTCGTGGCGCCCACCGCTTATGGCGAGGTGCCACTGCAGGCCCTACGCCAGGCGCTGGAAGAGCAGGCCGGCAACGGCGGCACCGCCCTGGTAGCGGTGATGTACGTGAACAACGAGACGGGCGTCATCTCCAGGCCCGGCCCCGTAGCCGAGCTGGCGCACGAGTACGGCGCGCTCTTCCTCTGCGACGCGGTGCAGGCGCTGGGCGCCGAGCCCCTGGACTTCGAGGAGTCGGGCGCGGACTTCCTCACGCTCTCGGCTCACAAGGTGTACGGACCCAAGGGCGTGGGCGCCCTCGTCACCCGCCCGGAACTCGAACTGCCACCGCTGTTGGCCGGGGGAGAGCAGGAGCGCGGGCACAGGCCCGGCACGCACGGGCTGCCGAACATTGTCGGCATGGCCGCCGCCGTGGAGAACGCGGTGGCCGAGCTGTCGAGCGAACGGCGGCGCCTGGCCAGCTTGCAACAGGCCTTCGAAGCCGCCGCGCTGGCGCTACCCGGCGTGGCGCTCAACGCCGCCGCCGCGGAACGCAGCGTCAAGCACAGCAACCTGAGGCTGGCCGGGGTGGACGGCGAGACGGTGCTGATGCTCCTCGACGAGGCCGGGCTGCAGGTAAGCGCCGGCTCGGCCTGCGCCGCGGGCAGCATAGACCCCAGCCACGTGCTCCTGGCCATGGGCCTGAGCCGTGACGAGGCCAAGGCCAGCGTGCGTTTCAGCTTCGGCAAGCTGTCGGACGAGGAGACCGTCAGGCGGGCCGTAGCGCTGCTGG
>Ga0209075_1005094_pt1 | contig 10211 bp, 10 predicted proteins | sample Stecom2011_FD_187523 | JGI IMG/M metagenome (GOLD analysis project Ga0209075, IMG submission 187523) | Agricultural soil microbial communities from Utah to study Nitrogen management - Steer compost 2011 (SPAdes) (version 2) | ecosystem: Environmental > Terrestrial > Soil > Agricultural land...
GAATGATGTAAAAAGAGGAAGATCTTTTTTCAATATGTTGATGGAACAATAAAAACCAAGCAAAAAGAATAAATTAAAACATTAATTACTTTTCCTTTTAACTGGGATAAACACACTAATTTCTATCGTAAAATGAACGACTAAAAACTAAACCGATTTTAAGAGGTTGTGTTTTGTGAATTTATTGCTTAATTGTTTACAGCAAGGGGTTATTTCCCGGGTGTAAAGTATTAAACAGTTAGATAGTAATTTAACTGTGAAATAGGGTGGGTGGGATTATTATCATGTTCATTTATAAAAAATCAATATAATAAAAGAGCTTATGAACACCGAAATTTCCATATTCGTATTTTGTATATATTTTATTTAAAACCACATTAAAATTTAAAATTACAATACAAATTACGCACTATATCTTTTTATTATATACCGTTTTATATCTATGTTGATAAAAATAAACAAATAATTTCCTAAATTAATGTAATTGCGTATATTTGAGAGTTACCTGCAAGCTGATCAAACCTCTCGTCCTAAAATAGATTGACCAAAAACCAATTGTAGATAATTACGGTAATGCACCAATTGATTAGCAATTATACTAGGGACTTTTAATGACTTGGACACAATAAATGCACCTTCCATAATAACCGTAAAATGATCGGCTAAAGACTCCGTTCCTACCGATAGTTTTGTATTGGATGCATCTTCTGCCTCAGTAATTAATTGTACGATAGCTTCCCGCCAAGAAATGATTGAAGAGGCCACAACTTCCTTCACTTCTTCGCTAAAATGCCCCGGTTCATACGTATAGGAGGCAAAAAGACACCCGGGAAATGGGGTATCCAACTCTTTAAAGAAATCGATGAACCATTGTACAAATTCCAATAACCGCTGAACCGGGTCTGCTGAGAATTTTTCAGTCGCTTCCAAAGCAACCCGTAATCCTTCCTCATCATTTTTTGCATAGTGCTCAATTACCGCCCGAGCCAAATCGGCCTTGCTTTTAAAATGATAGAAAAAGGCTCCTTTAGTGATTTGTACGCTTTGTATTATCTGGTCAATGGTGGTTCCGGCATAACCATTTTCCAAAATAAGCGCTTGGGTTTTATCGAGAATTTTTAACCGTGTTTTGTTTCCGTCTTTTGGCATATTACAAATGTAGGCAAATTATTTTTATACCAAATAGTTTGTATAAAATAAAAATGCTTTATATTTGCACTAACCAGTCTGTTTAATTTAAATTTATTTTCATGATTACAAAAACAAAAAAATTCAAAACAATGATTTATTTAGGTATGGTGTTTTGCACCATATTGGGAATTTCCTGTTCCAACGATGACATCAACCCGGACAAACCAAATACGTTGGAAGACAAGTATATTACTGTAAATCAGGTGAAATTTCACTATCGGGATTGGGGCAATACCGCCGCTCCTCCTTTAATTATCCTGCACGGATACACCGGCCATGCTTGGGAGTTTGACCAATTAGCCGAAGCCTTATCAGATGAGTACCACGTTTACTCCATCAACCAAAGAGGGCATGGTGATAGCGATTGGGCAGAAGCATACAATCCTGAGATAATGGCCGATGATATTGCCGAATTTATAGAAACATTGAACCTCGGAAAAGCAACCGTTGTAGGTCATTCTATGGGCGGAGTAAATGCTTGGTGGCTTGCTTCTAAACATCAGGAAAAAATAGAGCGGTTGGTACTATTGGACATTGAGCCACAGGTTATTTCCTCATCCGAAATTGTAGGACTTTGGCAGGAGTATCTCGCCTATTTTGCACAGTCAGAATTCAACTCTTTGGAAGAAGGGGTAGCGGAATACATGGCCTCTTACGAAGGAAATCACCAAGAAGCCTTGGAAACTTTTGCCAAAAACAACCTGAAACTAAACGAAGCCGGTAAATGGGTATGGAAATTTGATGCTGCTAACCTCATACAGTGGATGCAAAGCACCGAAAATTCAGAGCAAGAACAATGGGATCTATTGCAGGACATTACCTGCCCAACACTTATTATAAAGGCAGGAAGTAGCCCATTTACAGATATTAATGTCATCAACCAAATGAATGAAACCATCCCCTATTCAGAGGTAGCAATCGTCCCTGATTCCGGCCATGATATACATATTGAACAATTTGACGTACTGCTGACTACTTTGAAAACATTTTTCAATTAGAACCGGGATAATCTATAAAGCCATGAACATCAGTAAAATAAACCAATTAGGATTCAAATTCAACAGGTTCTTTTTACTGATGTTTTTGAGTTTTGTTTCGTGTGATCGTCATGATGAACTATTGCCCTGCAAACCGAAGGTACCGTTGCGGGGCGTAGACATCATTTATATCCCTGTTGTGGTGCATGTTGTTCATGAAGGAGAACCTGTTGGACAAGGTACTAATCTTTCAAATGAAAGGATTTTCAGGCAGATAGAAATAGTAAATGAAGATTTCCGAAAAAAAGAAGGAACGAGAGGATATAACGACCATCCGGATGGTGGTGATGCCAAAATAGAATTTGTACTGGCCAAACAAACCCCTGATGGTGAGCTGTCAGACGGCATCAATAGGATAAATAGTAAGGAAATGAACGTTCCTCAACTGGGGTACAACCAAAACCATTTTGCGCAATATGCCTATTGGCCCCCAAAGGAGTATATCAACATTTGGACTACTCCGCTTGATGAATCGCTATCTTGCTTCGTTCTGGGAAGTGCTACAGGGCCCTTTACCGACCTCCCCGGAACTGAACTTTTACTCATTCCTCAACCCGGAGATGCGGAGGGAATTCTTATCAACTACACGCATTTTGGAGAATCCGAAATCGACTGTCATGCCCGATATGGCCGAACCCTCACACACGAATTGGGGCATTATTTCGGCCTATTACACCCGTGGGGTGCAAAGGATTGTGACCATAACGATTACTGTAACGATACACCAGCCGTAAATACCGAAGTTTACGGACAGACAACCTTTATCGGATGTCAAAACGAACCTGTTATGGTTGAGAATTTTATGAATTGGTCAGACGATGAAGTGATGAATATTTTCACCCACGAACAAATCGGCAGGATGCACTACGTACTTTCGAATCAAGAAGGCCGAAATGCTTTAATGACTAGTAAGGCATTGCTTAACCCCCATTAAAATTAACTAAAATGAGAGAAAAACAACACCTTATTTTTAGAAAAGCTACGCAAAATGACCTTCCAAAAATAGTTAAAATGCTAGCGGATGATAAATTGGCAAAAACAAGGGAAGACTATCAAATCCCACTTCCAATAGTATATTCGGATGCATTTGAAAAGATAGTTGTCGACCAAAACCAAGAACTCATCGTTGTTGAAGATGACAACAATGAAATTATCGGCACTTTACAACTTAGTTTTATTCAGTACCTAACTTATCAAGGAGGTCTAAGGGCACAAATTGAAGCCGTCAGGATTAGGGAAGACAAAAGAAGTTCTGGCATAGGGAAAACCGTGTTTGAATGGGCTATAAACAGGGCTAAAGAGCGAAAAGCACACCTTTTGCAATTAACAACAGATAAAGAACGACCTAAAGCCATTAGATTTTATGAAAATTTAGGCTTTAAAGCCACTCATGAAGGGATGAAAATTCATTTTTAAAAGGTAATCAAATTAATGTAATTATGAAAATCAAACTAATTTCTATTTTATTACTAAGTACGATTATCAGCTGTAAAGGAGATCTTAATACGGAAAATACAGCCGACACATCAGGGTCAAAAAGGGAGATCTTACTTTTTGGAACTTTTCATTACAACAACCCGGGGGCTGATGTAGCAAAAACCAAATCATTTGATATTTTAAGCAATACATCACAACTTGAGTTAGAAGAGATTTCCTCTAGCATTACAACATACGGCCCTACCAAAATATTTGTAGAATGGCCGTATAAGAAACAAAACAAATTAGACTCACTCTATCAGTTGTATAAAGAAGATAATTATTTCACCAACAACCAGCTATCTGATTTTTATCAAAAAAACGAAATCTTTCAATTGGCATTTAGAATAGCGAAGCAAAATGGTTTGGATAAAGTCTATGGAATAGACTACACCGAAACCGAATTCCCCTTTGAACAAGTTATGGTCGATATCGAATCGAATTCCCAAACCCAGCTTAAAAAACTAATCGAACGGTCAATAACCAAATTTACCTCAGACTTTGATGATATGATTGAATCCGGTGCATCGCTTAAAGAGCTCACACTTGCTATGAATACAAAAGAAATGCGATATGCTTCTAATAACGTTCATATCAATCTGGTTTCACAAGCCGGTGCTATTGATGATTTTAACGGTGTTTACTTGGCATCCGAGTGGTACAAAAGAAATTTGTACATGTGGTCGCTAATTCAAAAATACGCATCCGATTCAAATGAGCGAGTAATGATATTAGCCGGCTCCAGTCATATTGCTATGATAGAGCTGTTTATCAAAGAAAACAGGGATTGGAAAATTAAGGAATTGAAAGAAGTTATTGATGGAAAATAGCTTAATCAAGTAGTAATTTATCATTTAATGAAATACATATGAGAACATCTGTACAGAGTATGCTGAATAGATTATTAATAATTTTTATTTTCATAATCCCGATAACTTTGTTCGGACAGGGGAAAGAAATTCCAATAAATGTTTCCATGTTTAACGAATCAACGGCCATACCATATACAAAGTTTCTGACCAAGCCGATACATCCGGGTATTCAGTTGGGCACAGAGTTTAACTATAACACGAAAGAGCATACACGCCTGTTTCAAACAGCAAATGTGGGTTACTTCTATCATAAACACCTTAACCATGGCATTGGCCTTAATACCGAACTCGGTTTTGAATATAGAAGCGGGCTTGGCTTGGCTGTGAGTGGATTGCTGGGCATAGGCTATATGCACACCTTTGCCACCGCAGAAGAGTTCACTTTTGAAAATGGTGAATACGTAAAGAAAGTAGACTTTGGCAATGCAAGGCTATACCCATCATTTTCATTAGACCTTGGCTATTACCTTGGAAAAAGCAAAAACAGCCCCAAGATATTTGTTCGCTATCAATCCTGGGCAGAATATCCATATTCACCGGGTTTTATCCCCGTAATGACACACGTAAACCTTCATATAGGAACTAAAATATTCATAGGAAAAAGCAACAATTAATATGAAAACAATAAAAGCGCTTTTATATACTTCTTTATTGGCATTGGCTTCTTGTACACAAAGTGAAGATTTATCGCCTTCATTTTATGAATGCACCGTTTCAATTCAAGAAAACCCTAATCACAACCTGTATCAATCTGTTTTAAACGATATGACAGCTTCGGGTGTGGTAGGAGTGGAAATGTCTGTCCACACCAATGAATACGGTCTGTGGTTAGGCGCAGGTGGAAAAGCCGATTTGCACAACAATATCAATATGAAGCCTTGTAACATTACCCGTGTTGGCTCAACTATTAAGATGTTTACAGCCACTTTAATTTTACAGCTTCAGGAGGAAGGGCTATTAAACCTTGACGATAAAATTTCAGACTACCTACAAAACCCTCATATTGAAAGCATCCCTAATGCTAATCAAGCTACTATACGGCAATTGTTGCACCATTCGAGCGGTATTTACAATTATATTCAAAACCTGCAATTTCAAACGGCTTCACTCAATGATTTGATAAAGGAATGGACACCTAATGAACTGTTGGAATACGCACACAACAAAGCTCCTTACTTTGCACCGAGTGAAGATGTCCGTTACTCAAACACAGGGTACATACTGCTTGGATTGTTAATAGAGCAAATTGAAAACAAGCCCTTATATCAGGTTTTTGAAGAAAAAATTATTATCCCAATGGGGTTATCCAATACCCAGTTTGCAGGTAAAGACCCAGTTCCCAATGGCATTGTACGTGGCTATATTGACCTGTACAGCAATCTACAGGTCATTGAAAGCACCTATTACAGCGGTTGGGATTATTATACTGCCGATGGTGGGCTTATTTCAAATGTAAACGACCTAAACGTGTTTTTTAGGGCATTAATGAGCGGTCAACTAATAAACCAAAATTCCCTTGATGAAATGCTCGATTGGAAAGCTCCCAACGAGCAAGATTCTGAATTCTATGAAATATATTACGGCCTGGGCATTTTTAAGATGATAACCCCTAAAGGCGAATGTTATTTTCACAGTGGTGACGCCATTGGGTATTATGCCAATATGATGTATTTTCCTGAAGACAGTACCACCGTTGTGTATGCGGTAAACAGCAATTACGGGAAAATAGACCAGTATGTTTCAAGCAAGGGAGCTATGGAGAAAATCATTTTGGCCACTAAAGATTGATGTAAACAATAGCATAAATTTTAAAAAGTATAAAAGTAGGTTTAAAGAAAGAAAAACTTACGAATTGGAAAATGAAGAATGGACTGTAAAACTTATTACCCCGTGGGAAAGCCAGCAGGTAACATCTGCTATAAGCAATGGCGGGGAAATCGCTTGCCGTGAGTTTGGGGATTTTAGCTATCTTCGTACATAACCGAAAAGTAACTGAACAAAAACCGCCACTGCTCATAGCAGGAGACCGTTATCTGCAACCCAATTTGAACAACGACGATGAAATGAAGTTAGACAATTATAAACCGAAAAATGATGTGTTGAAAAAATACATTGACAGTTATTATTTCATTTCGGAAAACAAAAAATCTAAACAGATTAAATACTATACATTTCCAAATAATTTCTGTATTCTTTCGGTAAACCAAAATGCTAAAGTAGAACTCAAAGAAAATTCATACTTCATTTCGAGTGCTAAAACAGATGATATTTTGGCTGACATTGTTATCAGATATTCCGAACCGATAGAAGTTGTTTATGAAAACGCAGTAGATGAAATCACTATAAAATTCAATCCTCTTGGAATAAATCATTTCATCGATAATCCTGAAATTTTCAAACAATCGAAAATGGATAACTTTGTTCCTTTTTCTGATTACACAGAAACAATGAAAATGATTTTTAATGAAACCGACCGTAAAAAGCAAATTGACCTTCTGGAAAATTATTGGTTATCAAAATTTGTAACGAAAGATTTAACATTAATGGAACAAATTTTAGCTGATATAGAAACTGAATTAACAATTGATGCGATTGCGAAAAAGCACAATATTTCCAGAAAACACATCAACGTATTGTTTTTAAAACACATCGGAAAGCCACCGTCAGAATATCGCAAGATTTATCGTTTTAGAAATACGCTAATAGAAAATAAAAAAAGTAAAAGCCTTACTTCACTATCTCACGGAAGTCTTTTTTATGACCAATCGCATTTTATCAAAGATTTTAAGGCTTTGACAAAAATAAAACCAAGTTGGTTTTTCAAAAATATAGATACCGAACAAGACAACATTTGGCTTTTTATGTAAGTGGTTACATTTTTACAATTTTTAGAATAAAACGATAAATAGTTTTGTCCTTTAATTTTTAATCGAATTTTAGAATGAGGCTTTTACAACATCATACATTATTATCGTTTATTTTTCTAATTCCTTTGGTTGTTTCCGCACAACAACATACAATTACAGGGAAAATTGTTGATACAGAAAAATACCCCATTGATTTTAGCAATGTTGTACTGCTGAATAACGATAACTTCGAGTCTGGATATACAATAACAGATAGCTTGGGAATATTTCGTTTAAATGCTGATAAGGGAACATACCATTTACTCATAGAACAATTTGGAGAAGAATTGTATCGTAAAGAAATTCAACTAAATCAAGATTTAGATTTAGGAATCATTGAGGTAAATCCATCGGTAATGCTTGAAGGAATAGTAATTGAAGGAAGAAGAAAAACCATCGAGCAAAAGATAGATCGACTTGTATATAATATCGGGAATGACCCATTATCCAAAACACTTACTACAGAAGATTTAATAAAAAGAGTTCCTTTGTTACGAGTTCGAGATAATAATATCAGTATTGTTGGAAAAGGAGCTGTAAACGTATCTGTAAACGGTAAACTACAACAGATAAGTAGTAGTGAGTTGGTTTCTTTTCTCAATAATTTTGACCCATCAATGTTGAAAAGCATTGAAGTTATCACAACACCACCTGCTAATTTTAGTGCACAAGGCAATGCAGGTATAATCAATATTGTGACTACACAAAAGATGAATACAGAAGAAAATTGGAGTGCATCGGTAAGAAGTGCATATATTCAACGCTCTTTGCCAGGAACAAATAACGGAATATCGTTCAATTACAATAAAAACAAATTTTCAGCAAGTGCAAATGTCAACTACACATTAACACAATTGAATGTTGATTTAGAAAGCAAAGGAAATGATATTGAAGAAATAACAGACCGAAAAGATAAAGGGAATCAATTTGGTGGTTATCTGAACCTTAATTACCGACCATCTGAAAAACACGATATTTCAACTTCGTTTAATGTTTTTAATTCAGTAAATGAAAACAATTATACTAATAAAAGATTTACAACTTCTACTTTCCTAACAGATGGAAAAAGAAGAAATGAGCATACAAGATATTCTGCTGACTTGAATTATATTTATAAAATAGATTCACTTGGTAAAACAATTACCGCATTTACCAGTTATAATGCAAATTTGCCGACCGAAAAATTTAATACAGTAACCACAGAACAAGGAACAACTATAACAGATTACCTCAATAATTTAGGAGAACAAAGTTATAAGGCATTTTCTGCACAAATTGATTTTCATTTTCCGTATAAAATTGGAGAATTGGATTATGGTGTGCAGTATTATACTTTGAAAAATGATGCCACAATAAACTACACATTGAATGGAAACGGCAATTCGGAAAGTTTTCTGTATGATGAAAAGAATTACGCTTTGTATGCAAGTTTCGCAACAAAAGATATTGGCAAATTTCGTTTTAAAGGCGGACTTCGTTACGAATACAACAACGTAAATTTAAAGAACAAAAATAATAACAACAATTTCCCTGAACGCAAGAAAGGAAATCTTTTCCCAAGTTTTTATGCTCTTTACAATATGGAAAACGGAGATAAATTGTCCGTTAATTATTCAAGAAGAATTAACCGTCCTGAATTCTCAACTGTTACACCATTTCGTTGGTACAATAATCCGTACAGCTATGAAACAGGAAACCCTTACATTTTACCCTATACAAGTGATAATATTCAGTTAAACTATTCCAAAGGAGATTTTATGATTTCTGCTTATGCACAATTTGTAAAAAACGGTTATGGAAGTGTAGATATTTTAGAAAATAATGAATGGATTTATACTTATGAAAACTACCTTGACCAAGACCGATATGGAATAACAGCAAGTTACTTTTTGTCTAAACTGAAATGGTTAGAAACTGATTTATTTACAACCTTTTACCAAAACAATCTAAAATCAAAAGTTGATTATATAGAGGATAAAACAGGATATGGCTTTTCATACCAAATCAACAACAACATATTTCTTGACCAAGACAAAAAGTATATTCTCTCGGTTAATTATTGGCAGGATTTACCATTTTGGGATAATAATATCTACAACCACTCTTTCGGAAGTCTTGACATTGGAGCTAACATAAGTTTGTTAGACAAAAAGCTAAATATTGGATTATTGGTTACAGATATAGCCAATCAATCTATAACGAGAACAAGAGCAGAATTTACTAACTATTCTGTTCACAGAAGAGAATATTTCGATGCTCGAAGCTATCGAATTTCATTGAGATACAATTTCGGTTCGTCTTCTGTAAAATCAGTAAAAAGTACAGATAAATTCAACGAAAGAGAAAGAATGAATTAGTAAAAATGGGCAGCAGATAACATCGGTTTTGCAAAAGAGCGGGTCAAGTGCAAAATTTAACATCAGTAATTCTATCACCGCATAAGCCATTTTTATTTCCTTTTCTTGTATTTTAGCAAATAGAAAATGGCTTATGCAATGTTTTGCAAAATTGAAAGTTCGTGCTTCTATTTCCGCTCCTTCGCAAAGCCGTTTCCCGTTATGCGTTACCATAAAAAGAGACCCGTCCTGATATATGTATACAATAAAACAAATGTATATGTATAAAAACGATGGATATGTACTCGCGTAAAATGGTAGGATATGACCTAAGTGATAGCTTAGAACTAACAGGCTGTGTAAGGGCTCTTAAAAAGGCTTTGTATCATAATA
>Ga0209075_1005095_pt1 | contig 10208 bp, 8 predicted proteins | sample Stecom2011_FD_187523 | JGI IMG/M metagenome (GOLD analysis project Ga0209075, IMG submission 187523) | Agricultural soil microbial communities from Utah to study Nitrogen management - Steer compost 2011 (SPAdes) (version 2) | ecosystem: Environmental > Terrestrial > Soil > Agricultural land...
GCGATGGACTCCCTGAATCGAATTGCCGAAGCCATTACTGCCATTAGCCAGATGACCTCGCAAATTGCGACCGCTTCGGAAGAGCAAACATCGGTGACTGAAGAACTTAACTCGTCAATTACCCGCATTGCGGATCAGGGGCAAGAGGCTGCAGCGGCCGCTAGCGAAAACGATGTTTATAGCGGGCATATTGAGCAGATAGGTCAGACACTGAATGGAAACGTGTCTCGGTTCCGGGTGTAACTCGGGTTTAGCGACTAAGTAATTGGATGCGCCAGCGCAGATTATTCAGTGTTTGGCGCCCAATGTTGTCTGACTCCTCGCTCAACAAAGGGTTTTCCAAAACAATGATTTTACGCTTATCCAAATTCAGGTTGGCAACTGCAGCTCCGTAGTACTGTTCAAGGAACACGCCAAAGCTACCATCACGAATGGCACGCTCCAAGCCCAGCTGCAAACGATGGGCGGTTACCTGATCATCTGGAGCAACGAACAGATAAGACGGCATTGGATAGGCCAACACAAGCCCGGGTTCTATGGTTAGTTCCGGGTCGTTTTCAAGTTTAAGGTCATTGGCAACCTCGCTCACACCTCTGGCAAAGCAGTCGAACCGGTGCTTTCTAAGCATTCCAAACAATATTTCGTATCGGGAGTGGGTGATCACCGGAATATCGTTCTCTTTGAGAATCGAGGTATCGGGCCAATGATCGCCTTGACCGATTCTTACACCTCTTTCTCGAAGGTCTGCAAGGGAGTGTATTTCATGAAACAGTGGAAGGCTTTCAGGCATGATGACGCACACGCGAAACCCAAGCAGGCCTCCGTCCACAGGTATAGGAACCGGGGTTAACAATTGTTCCCGCTCGGCAGTTGTCGCCACGTTGGCAATGTCCACCAACCGATGATTACCCCTACCAAGCTCGCGTAAGGCGCGACCTTGGCTCAGCTCATCGCTACGGAGTAGGCGGTAGTCCCCATACTCTGGTGTTTTCTCCAGTGCCAGCTCCACCAGAGCGTAGATCGCAGGGCTGTCATAATTTCGGTACCACAACACATAATCCTGAGCAGGAGGGGGTACCGAATTCGCAAAGGTTAGGGATTTTTCCGGTGCTACTACGGCTTCCCCAGCACTCTGAAACGAGTTGGCGTGAGCGAAGCTGCTCCATAGAAGAGCGCCAAGAAGTGTTAGAGAGAGACCTACGGCAGCCATCCGTTTGGGACTCGCTCTGTCACCGATTAAACTATTTACGTATGGCACCATCTGAGTCCTTTTGACGGCTTTCCGATTGACGGTTTGCCGAATCCGTTCTCACAGCCATTCATTAGTCACATCATTGTTATGACGATATTCAACATAGACACTGTAGATCAGAAAGTGGTGGGGGAACCGTGAATCTCTCAAAAATATTGTAAAAGAGTGTTGCGATCTACTCCGGACTTTATAATCATCCGCCTCAACCAAATTACAGGAGCGGAATAATGGCCTTTATTGACAGCATTATCGGGGCAACCGGACAATGGATTTCTACCACAGACCCAAAGGCAACTCTGGCGCAACCAGTGGAGTGGTTAAAGAAAACTGGGGGCTATGCGGCTGTTAACCGTCTTATCGGGCTTTCAATTCCTTTCGCGCCTAGAAATCGCTTTAGCGTAGAAGAAGTTCGCCCGGGTTATGTGCGAGCGCGCATTCAGCTTAAAGGGAATAAAAATCACTTTGGCAGCTTGTATGCTGGCGCCTATTTTTTGGTGGCGGAAATCCCGGGTGGGGTCTTAACCCTTTTTGACCTAGGCCCAGCTTACACACCGATTTTGAAGGAAATGACGCTTCAGTTTCTGCAGCCAGCCAATTCGGATGTCACCGTTGAATTTGAGCTTTCGCCAGAGGAGGTTGCTGGCATTCTTTCAGATGCAGACGCTACCGGTCGGGCAAAGTTCTCGCTGGAGGGGGTGTTAAGAGATATGGACGGCAATCACGTTGCGACATCCATCGCGCAATACCGTGTGCGAAAGAAAGGCTTTAAGCCCGAGGCTTCGGGCATTCCTCAAGCTTGATCAAGCTCAGCAATGGCGGCGAGGAAAATCTCACCGTATCTTTCAAGTTTGGCAGCACCCACACCGCTTACGCCAGCAAGCTCATCAAGGGTTTTGGGTTTACGTTCCAGCATGTCAAACAAGGTCGTGTCGTGGAAGATCACGTAGGGCGGCACACCTTGTTTTTCAGCAAGCTGCTTGCGACAAGCCCGCAACGCCTCCCAGCCCACATGGTCCGTAACCTGATCTTTCACTGCGTTGCCTGATCTACTACTTGAAGAGCGACTTGACGACGTTTTAATGACAGGGTCTTTGCGCAGCTCAACCTTGTGTTCGCCTTTTAACAGTGGCCGGCATTGTTCGGTGAGCTGCAAAGCCCCATAACCTTCGGGGTCGGCCCGCAGATAGCCGTTAGCCACCAATTGACGGAAGACCGACTTCCATTCGTTAGCGGAAAGCTCGGTTCCTATGCCATAGGTGGATACTTGATTATGTCCCAGCTGTTGAACACGCTCATTTACTGAACCGCGCAACACGTCAATCAGGTGCGTAACGCCAAAACGCTGGCCAGTGCGGAAAACACAAGACAAGGCTTTTTGCACGGCAACTGTGCCATCCCATGTTTCAGGTGGGTTGAGACAGGTGTCGCAGTTGCCACATGGCGCCTCCAACTCGTCTCCGAAGTAGTTCAGCAAAACTTGCCGTCGGCATTTGGTTACTTCACACAGGCCCAGCATGGCATCCAGCTTCTGCCGCTCGATACGCTTGAAGTGATCGTTACCCTGAGAGGCTTCCAGCATCTGCCTTAGTTTGATGACATCTTGAAGGCCATAAACCATCCATGCAGTTGAAGGCTTGCCGTCACGGCCTGCACGGCCCGTTTCCTGATAATAAGCCTCCAGACTTTTAGGTAGATCCAGATGCGCCACAAAGCGCACGTCGGGCTTATCAATGCCCATACCGAAGGCTATTGTGGCAACAATAATTACGCCGTCTTCCCGTAGAAAACGTTCCTGATTGCGAGCCCGGTCAGTTGCAGGAAGCCCGGCATGGTAGGGCAGAGCGGTATAACCTTTCTGCGCGAGCATCTTTGCCGTAGCATCCACTTTGTTTCGGGATAGGCAATAGACAATGCCGCAATGGGCTTCATGTTCTGCTTTAATAAAGTCTAGTAATTGTTTGTTTGCATTAGTTTTCGGTGCAATCCGGTACTGAATATTTGGACGATCAAAACCGCTGATAAAGTGTCGTGCGTTGGTGAGAGAGAGGCGTTCAGCGATCTCTTTGCGGGTGCGCTCATCGGCAGTTGCAGTGAGAGCGATCCGAGGAATCGACGGAAATTCGTTAGCCAATACCGCCAGTTGCAGATAGTCAGACCGGAAGTCGTGCCCCCATTGGGAGACGCAGTGGGCTTCATCAATGGCAAACAACGAGATATAGGCATCGTGCAGCAGTTCGAGTGTGCGGGGCTGAATCAATCGCTCGGGGGCGCAATAGAGCAAATCCAGTTCGCCGGTGCTTAGTGCGTACTCCGTAGCGCGTGCTTGCTCAAAATCCATGGTGGAGTTCAGGAACGCAGCACGCACACCTAGCTCTCGTAGAGCTGCAACCTGATCCTGCATGAGAGCAATCAACGGTGAAACTACAATTGCGGTGCCCGGGCGAACAAGAGCCGGAACCTGATAACAGAGGGATTTACCACCGCCTGTGGGCATAAGTACGAGAGCATCGCCGCCAGAAACCACCTCATGGATGATTTCCCCCTGCAAAGGCCGGAAGGATTCGTAACCGAACACCTCGTGCAACACTTGTTCGGGGCTCTTGCCAGAGGTGGTAGGCCTCTCTGCAGAAAGCTGTTCAAAGTCCTGGTCGGGATACATAGAATAACCGGTCAATCGCGATGCTGGGTGAAATCAGGGAGTGGATCATACCAGATCCGAAGGCAGGAATGGCCGGGGAGGCCGTGTTTTGGGAGGCAAAACCAAGGGAAAGCCGATACAATATTGCGGTTTTAATTTAAGGACTCACGGCTCACTATATCCGTTACTCACATAAAAACAGGGCATACATGCAGGAATTTGACGCCATCCGTCCCTATTCGGACGAAGAAACCGGGCCGGCAATCAAGCGATTGGTCAACGATCAGGAATTTCTGGACATGGTCGGCCGCTTTAAGTCGCCTCTGCTGGCTCGTTTGGCTCCCGGCCCCTTGCGTTTTCTAACCCGTCGCTGGCTGAGTAATCGCTTTGGCCACTTCACCCAAGTGGATGACCTGCAGGCGGGCCTCTCGGGGTATATTGGCGAGCTGATCGAAAACACCACTACCCGTGTCACAACGAGCGGTATTGAGAACTTGGGCAAACAGGGTGCCTACCTGTTTATCTCAAACCACAGGGACATTGTGTTTGATCCCATGGTGGTTAATTACCTGTTATTCCACAACAATCTGCGCACCACCCGCATAGCCATTGGCGATAACTTGCTTGCCAACCGCGTGTTCGCTGAAATGATGCGGCTTAATAAGAGTTTTATCGTGCGCCGTGACATGACCAGCCCACGGGAAATGCGCGACGCATACCTTACGCTTTCCGGCTTTATCAATCACAGCATCGCGAACAACGAGAATATCTGGATTGCCCAGCGTGAGGGGCGAGCGAAAGATGGTCTGGACTATACAGACCCAGCGATCATAAAAATGTTTTATATGAGCTGCAAAAAAAGCGGTCTTAGCTTCGCCGAAGCCATGAACAAACTTCGCATCGTTCCAGTTTCTATTTCCTACGAGTATGACCCTTGCGATGCCGACAAAGCCCGTGAATTGGAAACCAAGGCCCGCTGCGGCAGTTATAAAAAAGCAGAAGGTGAAGACACAGAGCAAATAATGAAAGGCCTAACCGAGTTTAAAGGCCATGTTCACGTTCATTTTGGAGCACCTATTACCGATTCTCCGGAGAATGCCAAAGAGCTTGCCGGGCTGGTTGATAGCGAAATACACGCGAATTATCACTTGCACGCATCAAACCTTGTAGCCTATGAGGCACGAAGCTCGCATTCTGAGAATGCCACGAGCTTTGATGCCGCTCGCAGCTCAGTGGTTACTGCAGGGAATTGGACTGAAGAAGAGGTGGAAGCAGCTCGCGCGGAAATGGATAAGCGATTATCGGCTTGTGATCCTGCGATCCGCCCTTATCTATTGGACATGTATGCCAACCCGGTTCAAACCGCACTGGATGCAAACACTAAGCTAAACACACCGGGCTAATCCGGACAAAGACCCCTTTGAGATAAACGAGGTACTGCGTGCAGGATCTTCAGTATATTGAGCTGGAAACTCGAGCCAACCCGACAGCCGCCGTTATCTGGTTGCACGGCCTCGGCGCCAGTGGCCACGATTTTGAGCCCGTAGTGCCAGAACTTGGCCTGCCAGACGACGCGGCCGTGCGGTTTATATTTCCGCACGCACCCAACCTTCCTGTCACTATCAATGGCGGTATGAGTATGCCCGCTTGGTATGACATCAAAGCCATGGATATTGACCGGGTTGTAGACACGGACCAGTTGATGGATTCGGCGCGCGCCGTGGGCAAGCTCATCGAGCGGGAAATTGAGAGGGGTATTCCATCTGAAAACATTGTGATTGCAGGGTTTTCGCAAGGTGGGGCGGTTGCCTATGAGTTAGGACTGGCCTATCCAAAACGCTTGGCGGGCATCTTGGCGCTTTCTACCTACTTTGCCACGGCAAAAACCGTGCAGCCTTCTGAGGCGAATGCGGGTATACCCATCAACATCTACCACGGAACATTCGATCCCATGGTTCCCGAGGCGCTTGGCGTGCGCAGTGTAGAAACCCTTAAAGAAATGGGCTACGAGCCGGCCTATATGACCTTCCCTATGGAGCACAGCGTTTGTTTGGAGGAAGTTCAGGACATCGGGCGTTTTATTCGCAAGCACGCTCTATAGATAGGCATTGAACAACTCACCGGCATTTTTAGCTTCGCCAGAATGCCGGTGAAAGTACAATCACTACGCTTAGAATTTCCAGTCGCCCCATTAGCATGCCAACCGCCAGAACCCACTTGGCGGGGTCGGGGAGGGGGCCAAAGTTCCCCGCAGGGCCAATGATATCGCCAAGTCCCGGGCCTACGTTGGTGAGGGCCGTGAGCGCACCCGATAACGACGTTATAAAATCGAGTTGCATGGCCGCCAATGAAACGGTGATCAATAGAAGACACAGCAGAAAAATAAACGTGTAGGCGATCATCGATGCAATAATATCGTCGCTTACCGCGCGCCCGTTATAGTTACGGGTTAGAACAGCCCGTGGGTGCAGCAAGCGAATCATCTGTTCCCGAAGTACGATCAGCGAGAGCTGGAAGCGAAAAATCTTCATGCCCCCGGACGTTGACCCGGAACACCCGCCAATAAACATTAAAAAGAAAAACAGCACGAACGCCAGCGGCCCCCAAGCCGAGTAGTCCTCTGACGCATAGCCGGTTGTTGTCACCACTGAGGTAACGTTAAACAAGGTAGCCACATAGTTGTGCAGCGGGTCAAAAGGCACCGGCGACACCGACCAGCGGTACAGTGTGAGTAGCGCTGGCACCACCAGAAGTATGGTTAAAAACAGCCTGACTTGTTGGTCTCTGAACAGCACGCCGCGCTGCCCGTGAAGCTCCCGCACGAAAAGGAAGAACGGCAAGCTGCCAATCATCATAAAGAAAGACGCTTCCATCAGTATCAAATCATTGAACTTACCCATGCTCAGATCCGATGTGGAAAAGCCGCCCGTGGCGATGCTGGTTAAGCCGTGATTGAATGCATCAAACAGCGTCATGCCTGAGAGCCAGTAAGTGACGACCGCTATGGTTGAAAAAATGATGTAAACGAAGAGTAGGCCGCGACTCAGTGTTTTCATTCTCGGTAGAGCTTTGTCTGTCCACTCTGACGACTCGGTAGCAAACAACCTCATCCCACCAACACGGAGAAACGGCAGAACGGCAACGAACATGCCGATTATCCCGATTCCGCCTATCCACTGCAGAATCGAGCGCCAGAGGAGGAGGTCTCTATCCATATTATCCAAGCCACTGAATACCGTGGCACCTGTGGTGGTAATGCCTGAAGCGCCCTCGAAGAATGCATCTGCAGCAGAAATGCCGTCATCACTGAGGTAAAAAGGTAGAGCGGAGAGTAGGGCAATGATGAACCAGGACGACACGGTAAGCACGAACATATACCGTGGTTTTAAATCTCGCGGCTTGCGATAAGTGGAGACTATGCCAAGCAGCCCGATACCCAATACGATAGCTGCTGACTCTACAAACGACAGCGCATTCGGTGCGTCTGAACCGAGCAATAGAAACACTGGCAGCGTCATGAATATGCTTAGCAGCACAAACATGAGGCTTACAATAAAAATAACAGGGTAGAGGTTTCTCAATGGGTGCCCGAGCTAGCTGAACCGAGAGAGTGCGCCAGAATACCTGTGAGAGAACTCATCCGCAAGGAAACTCGCGGGCTGGGGCTTGATTAACCGGGCATTAAAATGCTGTCAGCAAGCAAGGTAATGCGCGTGTACATGTAGAAAAGCCACGTCGATTCATGCAACCTGCATAGCAAACAGTCATGGAATCCAAACAGGACGATCACGTTGAACCACCTCGCCCATCTTTTTCTTGCCCCCGACTCGCCAGAGGCGCGTGTGGGGAGCATGCTTGGAGATTTTACCCGAGGGATAGACGTGGCGGCGCTTCCATCTTCCGTAAGACTTGGCGTGCGCCATCATCTGGCCGTGGACAGCTTTACTGACAGACACCCCGATGTGCTCGCCAGCAAGCGGCTGTTCTCTGCTCAACGCCGCCGGTTTGCGGGCGTTGCTCTGGATGTTTTGTACGATCACTTTCTATTACGACATTGGAGTAAATTTACAGACACGGATCAGAATGCCTTTATAAGCGCGGTGTATGCGGAACTTCAGAGCAATGAGAGCTTGATGTCACCCAGCATGAGCAAAACAACCCGACACTTGGTATCGCACGATTGGTTCGGATCGTATCGCAACCTCGACAACATCGGTTACGCCTTGGATAGGGTGGCGGCACGCATTCGATTCCAGAATTCGTTTGCTGGCATGATTGAGGAAATACGGCCTTTACATTCGCAATTGGAAAAGCATTTTTTATCATTTTTCCCTGATTTACAGGAATTTGCAGGAGGAATTGAATGAAGTTTCTGGCCCCTTTTACGCGCGCCGCAGCCTTCTCACTCGCAACGGCACTTGCTATGCCAGCGGCGGGTTTGGCCGAACCGGCACCCAAAGACGAACCTCCGGTTCCCGAAACCTTAGGGTTTGTTGAGTGGGTTGTGATGAATGATACCGGCCTGCGGCTTAAAGCCCGGCTGGATACCGGCGCCAAAACCTCGTCATTGCATGCGGTGAACGTGGAAGAGTTTCAGCAAGACGACCAGAAATGGGTGAAGTTTCAAATCCCTTTGGCGGACCACAAAGATCACCCTGTGGACGACGAAAGCAACATTAATCACGAAGAGATTATTCTTGAGCTAGAGCGGCCGGTAGAGCGAACCGTACTCATAAAGCGTAAAGGCGCGCCTTCTCAGCGACGTTACGTGGTGATGATGGACTTCTGCATTGCCGGAACCAATCACCAAACCCAATTTTCGCTGACGGACCGCGGTAACTTCTCTTATCCGGTTCTGTTGGGCCGCCGGTTTATGCGGGACGACAACATATTAATTGACTCCGCAGACAGCTTTATTGCCAATAAAGAGTGCGAGTATATGAGTTTGGAGGAGCTTGTGGACAAACAGCAAGCCAGGATTGTAGAAGTGGATAAAAAAAGCTAGTGGTTCTCTGAATAGCTGGGCCGTGTTTCCTTCGGAGTTATACCTGTTTGAAGCTGACGTAATTGATTTATTGAAAATGCGGTAAGCCAATTTATACTGACAAGTGCACGGTTATTTCTAGCATGGCATAAAACATTGGCACGTAGATATTCCAAAGGAAAGGAATTATGAAAAAATACAAAACGTTATATATGGTTTCTGCTGTCCTGCTGTCATCAGCTCTAGTTGGTTGCGGCGGTTCGTCTTCGTCTAGCTCGTCCCCCGAAGCTTCCGACCCCGGTGGTCAGGAATCTGGCCTTTCAGGTGTCGTACGTAACTACTACACAGGTGAGCCCATTTCGGGGGCTTTGGTCACCCTGAACGCCTCTGGGCTCGATGAGCCTCTGCGTGTAACCTCGGGAGACGGGGGGGCATTTAGCTTTGAGGCACCTGAACAGGCCGGAAGAGCCACAGTATCTGGCCGGGCTACAGGGTTCGGCTCCAGCTCGCTTGTTACCTCCACTGCGGCGGATGCCGATAATGACAGCCTAGAGCTCTCATTGCTCCCGGCTCAGCTCACTACCACATTCTCAGGTGATACCGGAGCTTCATTGGACGTAGAAGGTCGTCCGGATATTGCTGTTCTACCACCAAATGCATTCGGAACTAACGGTACGCCGTACACCGGCACCGTAAATGGTCAAGTCACTATCCTGAACCCGGCGAGTGACCCGTCTATTATCCCGGGGGCTTACACCATTTTGGATGAGAATGGCCAACCAGGCCTTCTGACCACGTTTGGTGCTGTTACCTTTGATTTTACCGATGAAAATGGAAATCCACTGCAGCTTAACAGTGGCACCCCTGTAACGATTAGGATCCCGTTGGCCGACGGCATCAATTCAAGTAACGCGCCAGCCTCTGTTCCTCTGGCATGGTTTGATGAAACAACCGGCGATTGGGTTCAAGAAGGTGAAGCATCGTTGGTCGGCAGCTATTACGAGGGCACTGTAACGCATTTCACAACGTGGAATACGGTTGACGTGTATACGCCCGTGGATGTCACAGGGCGCGTCGTTGATGGCGCAGGAAACCCAGTGGCTGGCGCTGAGGTTCGGGCTCAGGGATACGACTACATCGGAATGAATACCGTGCTTACGCGGGCTGATGGAACTTTCTCACTACCTGTCCGGGCAAACTCGGAGATACTGATTTCAGCCTACCGAAATACCACATCGAACACTCGTGAAGTGGAGGTTGGTTCCGGGAATACAGATTTGGAAAACGACCTGATTCTGTCTGAGTCAGCGGTTTCAATCACGCTCACTTGGGGA
>Ga0209075_1005097_pt1 | contig 10206 bp, 6 predicted proteins | sample Stecom2011_FD_187523 | JGI IMG/M metagenome (GOLD analysis project Ga0209075, IMG submission 187523) | Agricultural soil microbial communities from Utah to study Nitrogen management - Steer compost 2011 (SPAdes) (version 2) | ecosystem: Environmental > Terrestrial > Soil > Agricultural land...
CAGGCCGATGCTTTCCAGCTTGCCGATCTCGTTGGCCTGATGGCTGATGCTGTCCTGGGCGTACACCAGTCCGGCGGTCATCTGTGCCTGGACGCGGTTCAGCTCCTGCTGACTCGGCGGGGTCTGCTGCAGTTGTTCGATCTGCTCACGTAGCGCCTTCTCCAGCTGGTCCAGATCCACCCCACGGGCCAGATTGGGAATGCCGGAGAGCAGGAACAGGCTGTCACCCCGGACAAAGCCGTCGTAATCGGCCGAGGCCGAGGTGGCGATGGCCGGCCCGCGCTCCAGATTGCTGGCCAGACGGGCGCTGTAACCGCCGTCCAGTACTGCGGCCAGCAGGCGCAGGGCGTGCACTTCCCAGGCCTGTTCGGCGGTGCTCAGGCTGGGCACGTTGAAGCCCAGGAGAAGGCTCGGCATCTGCACCGGCAGGCGTAGGGTCAGCTGGCGCTCGGCACCGCCGGGCAGCTCCAGCGGCGCCCGGGCATCGGGCGCCGGCTTGTCTGGCAGGGGGGCGAAGTAGCGCTCCACCAGCTCGCGCACCTGCTCGAGCTGAACATCGCCGACGATCACCAGAATGGCATTGCTGGGCTGGTAGTAACGCTGGTACCACTCACGCATGTCCTCCACCGTGAGCCGGTCGAGATCGTGCATCCAGCCGATCACCGGCTGGCCGTAGGGGCTGGCCATGTAGGCCTGGGACAGGAAGCGTTCGTAAGCCAGGCTGTTGGGATTGTCCTCGACCCGCAGACGGCGTTCTTCCTTGATCACTTCCATCTCCCGCAGGAATTCGTCCTCGGGCAGGGTCAGCTGGTGCATGCGCTCGGCTTCCAGCTCCAGCGCAATGGCCAGATGTTCTCGGCTGAGGATCTGGTAATAGGCGGTGTAGTCGCGCCCGGTAAAGGCATTCTCCTGGGCCCCGAGGCTGCTCAGCAGTCGCGAGGCCTGGCCCGGTGCCAGGCGTTCGCTGCCCTTGAACATCATGTGCTCGAGGGCGTGGGACAGGCCGGTGCGACCGGGCGGTTCGTAGCTGCTGCCGACCCGGTACCAGAGCTGGGACACCACCACCGGCGCGCGGTGGTCCTCACGGACGATGACCTTGAGGCCGTTATCCAGGGTGAATTCGTGGGTAGGCTGCCGGCCTTCGTCTGCCAGCGCGCTGCTGGTCAGACCGACCAGCACCAGCAGCAGAGTGGTCAGCAGGGAGCGCAGTGGCGTATGCATGTTGGATCCTGTGGCTTACGAGGGTCGCGGAAGTGGGGTAGGATAACCCAACCTTCCACGCGCAGGCCAAGGGGGAGCCCGAACGCCAGCGCCAGACTCAGATAGTGACAGTCAATGTTTGGTTCCAAAGACAAGCCAGAACATCCACAGCAGGATCCCGAGCGCAGTGACGACGGCAAGAGCGGTCGCAAGGGCCTGTTCGGCTGGATGCGCCGCAAGGGGGATGACGCCCCTGGCGAGGCGCCTGCCCAGCCCCCCGCACCGGCTGAGGCAGTGACCGAAGAGAAGCCCGCCGATAAGCCCGCCGCCACCGGCAGCCATGACCAGAGTGCGCGCCAGGCCGCCGCCGAGCTGTTCTCGGGGCTGGCCCAGACACCCGCCGAGCCGGCGGAGCAGCCGGCCGCTGAGCCAAAGGGCTTCTTCGCGCGCATGCGCGCCGGGCTGTCCAAGACCAGCGCCAACCTTGGCGAAGGCATGGCCAACCTGTTCCTCGGCGAGAAGGAAATCGATGACGAGCTGCTCGAGGAAATGGAAACCCGCCTGCTGATGGCCGATGTCGGCATCGAGGCCACCACCCTGATCATGGAATCCCTGCAGCAGCGGGTGCGCCGCCGCGAGCTGTCCAACCGCAACGCCCTGTACCGTGCATTGCAGAACGAACTGGAGCGCCTGCTGACGGATGTGGCCAAGCCGCTGCAGGTGGACGCCGGCAAGAAGCCCTACGTGATTCTGGTGGTGGGGGTGAACGGCGTGGGCAAGACCACCACCATCGGCAAGCTGGCCAAGCGCCTGCAGGGCGAGGGCAAGCAGGTGATGCTCGCCGCCGGGGATACCTTCCGCGCCGCCGCAGTCGAGCAGCTGCAGGTGTGGGGCGAGCGCAACAATATTCCGGTGATTGCGCAGCACACCGGCGCCGACTCCGCCTCGGTGGTGTTCGATGCCCTGCAGGCCGCTCAGGCCCGCGGTGCCGACGTGCTGATTGCCGACACCGCCGGGCGTCTGCACAACAAGGACAACCTCATGGACGAGCTGAGGAAGGTCAAGCGGGTCATGGCCAAGCTCGACCCCGATGCACCCCACGAGGTGCTGCTGGTGCTGGATGCCGGCACCGGGCAGAACGCCATCAGCCAGACCCGGCTGTTCGATCAGGCGGTGGACCTCACCGGCCTGGTACTGACCAAGCTGGACGGCACCGCCAAGGGGGGCGTGATCTTTGCGCTGGCCAAGCAGTTCGGCCTGCCGATCCGCTATATCGGCGTGGGCGAGCAGATCGATGATCTGCGGCCCTTCACCGCGCCGGAGTTCGTCAAGGCGCTGTTCGGACGCGAGTAACCGATGATCCGCTTCGACCAGGTCAGCAAGCGCTATCCCAACGGTCATCAGGGGCTGGACAACCTGAGCTTTCACATCCGCACCGGGGAGATGGTGTTCATCACCGGTCACTCCGGGGCGGGCAAGAGCACCCTGCTCAAGCTGATCATGTGCATGGAGCGCCCGAGCTCCGGGCATGTCTTCGTCGGTGGCCAGAACCTCAAGGACCTGCGCAGTCACGATATTCCCTACCTGCGTCGCCAGGTCGGGGTGGTGTTCCAGAACCACCAGCTGCTGTTCGACCGCACCGTGTTCGATAACGTCGCCCTGCCGCTGATCATCAATGGTACCCCGCAGGACGAGATCGGCCGGCGGGTGCGGGCGGCGCTGGACAAGGTCGGCCTGTTGAAGAAGGAAAGCCTCTACCCCATCGCCCTGTCCGGTGGGGAGCAGCAGCGGGTCGGCATCGCCCGGGCGGTGGTGCACAAGCCGGCGCTGCTGCTGGCCGACGAGCCCACCGGCAACCTGGACCCGGCGCTGTCGGCGGAGATCATGGCCCTGTTCGAGGACTTCAACCGGGTCGGCGTGACCGTGATCATTGCCAGTCACGACCTGCCGCTGATTGCCAAGCTGGATCACCGCATGCTGACCCTCAGCGAAGGGCGACTGCTGGCGGACGGGAGCTGAGATGGCCACCAATCAGAACCAGAACAAGGCAGCTGACAAGCGCCAGGGCAAGGCCGCCAGCGGTGCGGCCCGCTCCCGGCACAGCTGGCGCCACCCGCTGCGCAGCTGGGCCAACAGCCACAGGGACAGCGCCCGCCTGGCACTGCACCGGGTTACCGATTCCCCCTTCAGCACCCTGATGATAGTGCTGGTGATGAGCATAGTGCTGGCCTTGCCCATGGGGCTGGCGGTGCTGATCGACCAGGTCGAGCAACTGGGCATCGACTGGCAGCGCGCGGCCCAGCTGTCGGTCTACCTTGAAGACGAGGTGGATGCCGCCGAAGCCGGGCAACTGCAGAGCAGGATCGACGAGCTGCCCGGTGTGGCGAGCACCCAGCTGCTGGACAAGGAACTGGCGCTGGCGGAATTCCAGCAGCACTCCGGGCTGGGCGAGGCCCTGCAGCAGTTGGCCTACAATCCGCTGCCGAACGTGATCCTGGTGATGCCCGAGAGCATCGAGGGCGGTTCCTCGGCCCTGCGGCCACTGCGTGATCAGCTGGCACAGCTGCCCGGCGTCGATGAGGTGCAGATCGATCTGTTGTGGGTCGAGCGACTGACCGCAGTACTGAAGATGTTCGAGCGCTTCACCGGCGGACTGACGGTGCTGCTGGTAGTTGCCCTGCTGCTGGTGATGGCCAATACCATCCGCCTGGCGATCGAGAGTCGCCGCGAGGAGATCCTGGTAGTGAAACTGGTGGGCGGCACCGATGCCTTCGTGCGTCGTCCCTTCCTGTACCTTGGGGTCTATTACGGCATACTGGCCGGGGCACTGGCCTGGCTGCTGCTGATTGCCGGCCTGAGCTGGCTGAATGTCACTGTACGCGAGGTGGCCAGTCTCTATCAGAGCGACTTCGTACTGAGCGGCATGCCGGTCATCGATGGCCTGACGCTGCTGGCCGCGGCCATGCTGCTGGGCCTGGCCGGTGCCTGGCTGGCCGTAGGTCGGCATATCCGCGAGATTCAGCCACAGTAACCGATGGAATCGGGTAACTGATTGATTTTAAAGGGATTGCTTGGGGTGTTGCGGAACTTTTCCGAGCATTCCCTGTCAGAGCCCTGAGTGATACACTGCGGTGTCGGCCAAAGCGCCCAGGCGCCACCGGCCCGTCCCGACCGGACGTGAAACGGTCTTACGAATTTTCTGGAGTCCAAACATGAGCACTGCTTTGCAGCCCGTACATAACCTATCGCCAGGTGCCAACCTGGAGGCCTATGTTCAGACCGTAAGCAGCATCCCGGTACTGAGTATCGAGGAAGAGCGCGAGCTGGCTGACCGTTTGTACTATCAAGAAGATCTGGACGCAGCCCGTCAGCTGGTCATGTCGCACCTGCGTTTCGTAGTGCATATCGCCCGCAGCTATGCCGGCTACGGCCTGGCCCAGGCCGACCTGATCCAGGAAGGCAACGTCGGCCTGATGAAGGCGGTCAAGCGCTTCAACCCGGAAATGGGTGTGCGCCTGGTGTCCTTCGCCGTGCACTGGATCCGCGCCGAGATCCACGAATTCATCCTGCGCAACTGGCGCATCGTCAAGGTGGCTACCACCAAGGCCCAGCGCAAGCTGTTCTTCAACCTGCGCAGCGCGAAGAAGAAGCTGGCCTGGCTGACCCATGACGAGGTCAACGCCGTGGCCGAGGATCTGGGCGTGGCGGCCCGCGAGGTGCGCGAGATGGAGAGCCGCCTCTATGGTCAGGACCTGGGGTTCGACGGCGCCGATGACGACGATGACGACGCCAGCTACGCACCTGTGCACTATCTGGAAGACAAGCGTTACGACCCGGCGGTACAGCTGGAGAACGCCGACTGGAGCGACAGCTCCACCCAGCAGCTGCAGCAGGGCCTGGCCCAGCTGGATGAACGCAGCCGGGATATCCTCTACCAGCGCTGGCTGGCCGAGGAAAAGGCCACCCTGCACGAGCTGGCGGCCAAGTATCAGGTCTCCGCGGAGCGGATCCGGCAGCTGGAGAAGAACGCGATGACCAAGCTCAAGAAGCACATCGACGTTGACGACGCGGCCTGATCGGGTCGGACGGCATACAGGGGCATCCAGTGGGATGCCCCTTTGTTTTTGGCAAAGAGGAATTGCATGAATCCGAGATTGGCCCTGCGTGTCGGCACCCTGCTGGCGGCGATAGTGCTCACCATCCTCGCCCTGGACCAGTGGTGGCAGGAGCGGGAGGCCACCCAGCCCCTGAGCTGGCAGCCGGAGTATCAGGCCAGCCTCTGGGCTCCCCTGCGCAACGGCTCGCTGACACTCGGCGACCTGTCCGCGGTGCTGGGCGAGGGCCGGTTGTGGATGATCAGTGCCGATGGTGAGCCGCGTCTGGTCAGTCGCCATTCGCTGGAGGCCGAGCGTCAGCCATGGGAGGTGACTGCCAGCATTGCCCTGGACCCACAGCAGACCGCCTCGCTGGTGCAGGCCCGGGGCTGGCGTGCCGACATGCCTGACCAGCCGGTGGGTACCGATATCGGCCGCGCCCTGGCCGACTACCCGGTGGCGCGTCTGAGCCTGATTCCGGAACAGCCGCTCAAGCCGGTGCGCATCATCGCCACCTTCGGCCAGCCTGACTGGCAGATGCCGGTGGAGCAGGGCGAGGCCTGGATCTATGCCCGCGAGGGTGTGGTGGTCGCGGTGGGCGAGGAGCAGGCCCATTCGATCATGTTCGGGCTGCGCGCGGAATAGTTAATCCGCGCTGTTCTTGACTCGCCTCAATGCAAAGGGTGGTGGCTTGCCTTACACTTTCCCTTTGCGAGCGCCGGAGCTTTCTGTCCCGGCAATATTGAGGGCGAGAGACCCATGACCCAGAACATCACCTTCGACCGTGCCCTGATCGAGAAATACGACCGCCCGGGCCCGAGGTACACCTCCTATCCCACCGCGCCCCAGTTTCACCAGGCCTTTGCCATGGATGATTATGTGGCGGCGGCCAAGGCCAGCAATGCCGAGGCGGCGCCGAAGAACCTGTCGGTCTACATCCATATCCCCTTCTGCAAGAGCCTCTGCTACTACTGCGCCTGCAACAAGATCATCACCCACAAGACCGAGCGTGCGGTGGAGTATCTGGAGTACCTCAAGCGCGAGATCGCCATGCAGGGGGCGCTGTTCGACAGCTCCCGCAAGCTGACCCAGCTGCATCTGGGTGGCGGCACCCCGACCTATCTGACCAGCGAGCAGCTGGCCGAGCTGATGGACAGCCTGCGCGAGCACTTCAATCTGGATGACAGTGACGAGCACGAGTTCTCGCTGGAGGTTGACCCCCGTACCGTCGCACCGGTGCAGATCCACCAGTTGCGGGCCCTGGGCTTCAACCGCCTGAGCTTCGGCGTGCAGGACTTCGATGAGGCGGTGCAGGCCGCGGTCAACCGGCTGCAGAGCGAGGAGCAGACCCGGGAGCTGGTCAGGGCGGCGCGGGAGGCCAGATTCAGGTCGGTCAGCGTGGACCTGATCTACGGCCTGCCGCTGCAGACGGTGCAAAGCTTCGATGCCACCCTGAGCAAGATCATCGACATGCGCCCCGACCGCATCGCTGCCTACAGCTATGCCCATCTGCCGGAGCTGGTGCGCGCGCAGAAACTGATCCGACCCCAGGACATGCCGCCACCGGAGCGCAAGCTCGAGCTGCTGGAGCTGACCATTGCCCGGCTGACCGCAGCCGGATACGTCTACATCGGCATGGACCACTTTGCCCTGCCGGACGACGAGCTGGTACTGGCCCGGGAAAACGGTACCCTGCAACGCAACTTCCAGGGGTATTCCACCCACGCCGACTGCGATCTGATCGGTATCGGCGTGTCCTCCATCGGCAAGGTGCACAACACCTACAGTCAGAGCGTGAAGGAGCTGTCCCAGTACTATGCGCGCCTCAACGAGGGACTGCTGCCGATCCAGCGTGGCTACACCCTGACCGAGGATGACCGTTTGCGCAGGGAAGTGATACTGGACCTGATGTGCCAGGAGCGCATCGACTTCGGCAAGTTCGAGGACCGCTACCAGATCGACTTCAGGGCGTATTTCGCCGATGCCCTGGCCCAGCTGGAGGAGCCCCTGGCGGACGGGCTGGTGGCCATCAATGAGGATGGGCTGGTGCTGCTGCCGGAGGGCAAGCTGATGCTGCGCAACGTCGCCATGGCCTTCGACGCCTATCTGGGCACCGGGCAGAAGGGGCGTTTCTCCCGCACTGTCTGATCTGCGGGCCGGGTCAGTCCCGGCCCAGCAGCATCCGCTCGAACTCCTCCGCCGGCATGGGCCTGCCGAACAGATAGCCCTGGAACTGGTGACAGCCGCGCTTCTGCAGGGCAACCTGCTGGTCCGGGGTCTCCACGCCCTCGGCCAGTACCGACAACCCCATGCGTTCGGCCAGCAGCACGATCATCTGGGCGATTTCAGCGCTGTTGGTATCCTGCAGCATGCCTTGCACGAAACTCTGGTCGATCTTCAGCTGATCCAGCGGCAGCCGGTTCAGGTAGTTCAGCGAGGAGTAGCCGGTGCCGAAGTCGTCCAGCGAGAAGCTGACGCCGTGCTCCTTGAGCTGGTTCATCTTGTCGATGACGCTTTCTATCTCCTGCGCCAGGGCGCTCTCGGTCAGCTCCAGCTTCAGTCGCTTCGCCGGGGCGCCGGTTTCGGTCAGGGCGGCCAGTACCCGGTCGACGAAGTCGGCCTGAGCCAGCTGGTTGGCGCTGACGTTCACCGCCAGGGTCAGGTGTGCCAGGCGTGGGTCATCCGCCCAGTGGGCCAGCTGCCGGCAGGCGGCCCAGAGCACCCAGTTGCCGAGCGGCAGTATCAGCCCGTTCTGTTCGGCGATCGGCACGAAGCGCCCGGGGGAGATCATGCCCTGCTGCGGGTGCAGCCAGCGCACCAGCGCTTCGGCACCCAGGATGCGACCGTCATCATCCACCTGTGGCTGGTAGTGCAGGACAAACTGGTCCTGTTCCAGGGCGATGCGTAGACCCGCATCGATCTCGCTGCGTTCGCGCACCTGCTCGGGCATGCTGGTATCGAAGAAGCACCAGCCGCTGCTGCCGCTGATCTTGGCCTGGGACATGGCCAGATGCGCGTTGCGCAGCACCTCGGCGGCGGACTGGGATTCGCCCGAGCCGAACAGGGTGATGCCGATGCTGGCGGACCCGCGGTACTCCGCCTGGTCCAGCTGATAGGGTCGGCTCAGCGCCGCCAGCGCATCCTGCGCGACCTTTTCCGCCTGGCGTGCCGCTTCGACCTGATCGGCGCTGAGGTTGTCCAGCAGTACCACGAACTCGTCACCGCCCAGGCGCGCCACCGCCTCCTGATGGGGTACGCAGGCCACCAGACGATTGGCCACCTGTTCGAGCAGCAGGTCGCCGGCGGTATGGCCATCGGTATCGTTGAGGGTCTTGAAATTGTCCAGATCCACTACCAGCAGCGCACCGAAGGTATGCAGCCGCTGGACGGCGGCGTAGGCATGTTCCAGGCGCTCGAGGAACAGTCGGCGGTTCGGCAGCTTGGTCAGCGAGTCGTAGAAGGCCAGGGTGCGCATCTGCTCCTCGGTGGCCTTGCGCGCCGAGATGTCCGACAGGGATGCGACGTAGTGGGTGGTTTCCCCGGCTTCGTTGCGCACGGTGCCGATCGACAGCAGCTGGGGATAAACCTCACCGTTCTTGCGCTTGTTCCAGATCTCGCCCTGCCAGGAACCCTGGGTATTCAACGCATGCCACATGGCCTCGTAGAAGGACTTGTCGTGCCGACCCGACTGCAGCAGGTTGGGCTTGCGACCGACGATATCCTGCAGCTGGTAACCGGTGATGCGGCTGAAGGCCTCGTTGCAGCGCAGGATGCGCAGATCGGCATCAGTGATCAGCATGCCCACCTGGGATTCGAAGGCGCGGGCGGCAATACGCAGATCCTCCTCGACCTTCTTGCGCTCGGTAATGTCCCGGGCCGCGTTGAACACCAGCGGCTGGCCGTCGATCTCCAGCGGTACGCTGGTGAGCTCCACCGGGAAATCATGGCCACCCCGGTGCCGGAAACGGGTTTCAAAGGTGTTGGTGCGATTGTAACGCACCGCCCCGGTGATCAGCGTGCGCAGCTCTTCGGCGGTGTGCAGGGCGTCCCACTGCTCTACCTTGCGCAGGGTGTTGCCAAGTGGTGGGTAGCCCAGCATCTGGAAGAAGGAATTGCTGGCCTCCAGCAGTCGGCCCTCCTCGTCAAGGATGTGGATGCCGTCACTGGCGTGCTGCAGCAGCATGCGGCTGCGCCGGTTGGCCCGGTAGCTGGTCCTCACCTGGCGCCAGAGCAGCTGGGCTCCCAGAGTGGTTACCAGGAAGAACAGCAGGCCCAGCCCCATGGCCTTGTTGCGGTCATGGCGCCAGATCGCCATGTAGTCCGCTTCACCCAGGCCGGCGACTACGACTACCGGCAGCTGCTCAAGTCGCCGGAAGGCGTCGGTGCGGGGGATGCCGTCGGCCGTGCCCTGGCTGTAGAACAGCCCCGTGGCGACACCGGCGTCCATGAGCGCCGTCAATTCCCGCGAGCCGCCGATGGCGCCGGTCTGGCCGGGTGGCGCATCCAGCGGGGGATGCCGGGCGACCAGTCGCCTGTCCAGATCCCGGATCAGGGCAATGCCATGGGGACCCAGGTCCAGATCCGACAGCAAACCGACGAAGTAGCTGGCGTCAACCGCAGCGGCCACCACACCACCGAATTGGCCATCGGGGAGGTTGTAGCGGCGCAGGCACACCAGCACCCAGTCCTCGGAGATGGGACTGCGTACCAGCTGGGTGATGACCTGTTCCAGATCGGGGTTCTCGCGCAGCTGATGGAAGGCATCCAGCTGGGCAAAACCGAGCCGCTCGCGGTATTCGGGGGGCGCGGACATGACCAGCCCGTCGGCATTGGAAATGTGCAGGCGGGCGATGTGACCGATCCAGCCCTCCCGGTCCCGGACCAGCTGGCGCAGTTCCTCCGGGGGGAGCTG
>Ga0209075_1005099_pt1 | contig 10205 bp, 10 predicted proteins | sample Stecom2011_FD_187523 | JGI IMG/M metagenome (GOLD analysis project Ga0209075, IMG submission 187523) | Agricultural soil microbial communities from Utah to study Nitrogen management - Steer compost 2011 (SPAdes) (version 2) | ecosystem: Environmental > Terrestrial > Soil > Agricultural land...
ATGAGTGGTCATGATACGTTGTTTCGGCATTTAGCTATGCTGCAGTTAATTCCGCGTAAACCGCACTTTAAAGCGACAACGACGATTAAAGCGCTGCTTGAGGAACGTGGCTTTAGCGTGGAAATGCGCACGATTCAGCGGGATTTAGAACGCATGTCGAGCTTTTTTCCATTGGTGTGTGATCGAGAGCAAAAGCCCTTTCGTTGGAGCTTTTTAGCTGATTTCAAAAGTAACTTACCTGCGCTCGATCCAGCCACAGCGTTAACCATGGTGTTAGCTGAGCAGCACGTTAAAGGTTTATTGCCGCAAGTTGCCGCAGATCAGCTGAGTGTGCAGTTTCAAGTGGCGCGTCAGTTTTTAGACAGCCTCACCAGCAATGGTTTTGCGCAGTGGAAGAATAAGGTGCGGGTGGTGGCTAACGGTAAAGCTTTATTACCGGCTAAAGTTGCACCGCAGAACTGGCAAGCAGTGACTGAAGCCTTACTGATGGGACAAGCACTGGATGTAGAGTATCTGGCGCGCACCAGTAACAGCGCCAAAACCTATGTGTTGCACCCGCAGGGTTTAGTCACCCGCCATAGCGTGACGTATTTGTTAGCAACGGTGAATGACTACGACGATGTTCGCCAGTTTCCTTTACAACGTATTTTAGCCGCCGCGCCTAGTGCTCAGGCATACCGCTTGAAAGCAGATTTTGATGTGCAAAGCTATATCGATAACGGTGGCTTTGGTTATGCAGCAGAAGGTGCGGAAAAATGGGTCACCTTGCGTGTGCGTATTGATCAAGATGCCGCGCGGATGCTCAGTGAAACGCACTTGAGTGAACAGCAGAGTTTCTCCGAGCCAGCAGCTGATGGCTGGGTTGAACTGACTGCAGTAGTGCCAAACGACCAACAAACCTTATGGTGGCTGCAGGGTTTTGGTGCGCGTTTTGACGTGTTAGAGCCGCAAGAATGGCGTGAGGCGATACGCGAGCAAGCTCGGCAGATTTTAGCTCGTTAAACCAGGGTTTTCAGCACTCTAGGCTGCGCGATAAGCAGCCCAGAGTGGTTGTTTTACTTTTCGCGAACTAGGGTTTCGACACCATTGCTGGTACCCAGTAGCAAAACATCAGCTGGGCGTTGAGCAAATAAGCCACTGCAGACAACGCCAACCAATGCATTGATTTTTTCTTCGAGGCCGCGAGGATCAGTGATCTGCATATTGTGTAGATCCAAAATCACGTTGCCATTATCTGTTACGACACCAGTACGATAGACCGGATCGCCGCCGAGCTTGAGCAGTTCACGTGCGACATAACTGCGCGCCATCGGAATCACTTCAACCGGCAATGGAAACTCACCCAGTACGCCGACTTTTTTGCTGTCATCGGCAATACAAATAAAGGTTTTGGCGACTGCGGCAACAATTTTTTCACGGGTCAGCGCCGCGCCACCGCCTTTGATTAATTCCAGATACTTATTGCACTCATCTGCGCCGTCGACATAAAACTCGAGCTCTTGCACAGAGTTAAGATCATGCACGCTAATGCCATGCTGCTTTAAACGTTCAGCTGTCGCTTCCGAACTGGCCACGGCACCGGCAAAGTCATATTTGTGCTGGGCGAGCAAATCAATAAAGTAGTTTGCCGTGGAGCCTGTGCCCACGCCAATGATGCTGCGTGGCTCAAGATGCGGAAGAATATAATCAATCGCTGCTTGAGCAACGGCTTGCTTAAGTTGGTCTTGGTTCATGGCAGACTCCGAGAAAAATAAATTATGTGCTAATTATAGCGACTTACATAGTATCTATGTGGTTGAGTTGTTAACGGTGGAGTAGACTGTTTGACTTTGTCGCACAGTTTAGTGAATCCGTTATGCTCGAACATTATGTGAAAAAAATCCTTAACGCCCGTGTCTATGATGTGGCGCAAGAAACACCGCTGCATGCAGCGCCGCAGCTGTCAGAACGTTTAGGCAATACTGTTTTGCTCAAGCGCGAAGATTTACAGCCGGTCTTCTCATTTAAAATTCGTGGCGCCTATAACAAAATTGTGCAACTCAGTGCTGAAGAGCGTGCTTGCGGCGTGGTCACAGCCTCGGCCGGTAATCATGCTCAGGGCGTGGCCTTGGCGGCGAAGTTTCTTGGCATTAAAGCCACCATTGTCATGCCGAAAACCACTCCGGAAATTAAAGTGAAAGCAGTGCGCGCACGTGGCGCGCGGGTGGTGTTGCACGGTGATGCCTTTCCTGAATCCTTGGCGCATTCGCTGAAACTCGTTGAAGAAAAAGGGTTTGTCTACATCCATCCTTATGACGACCCGGATGTGATTGCTGGACAAGGCACGGTAGCGATGGAGATTTTGCGTCAACACCAAGGCCCGCTGCATGCGGTATTTGTTCCTTGCGGCGGCGGCGGCATGATTGCGGGTGTGGCGGCTTACATTAAATATGTACGTCCTGAAGTAAAAATTATCGGGGTGGAACCGGATGATTCCAACTGCCTGCAGCAAGCGATGGCCGCTGGTGAGCGAGTGATCTTGCCGCAAGTGGGTTTGTTTGCTGACGGTGTTGCGGTGACGCAAATCGGCAAATATACCTTTGATATTTGCCGCTACCATGTTGACGAAGTGATCACCGTAAGCACCGATGAAATCTGTGCGGCGATGAAAGATATTTATGATGATACTCGCTCTATTACCGAGCCAGCAGGTGCTTTAGCCGTAGCTGGGATTAAAAAGTATGTTGAACGTACAGGTATTGTCGGTGAAAACTTAGTGGCGATTGATTCTGGCGCTAACGTTAACTTTGACCGTTTACGCCATGTCGCCGAGCGTGCGGAACTGGGTGAACAGCGCGAAGCGATTATCGCAGTGACCATCCCAGAAAAACCTGGCAGCTTTAAGCAGTTCTGTGAGGCAGTGGGCAAGCGTCAGATCACCGAGTTTAATTACCGTTACCACACCGATGGCACCGCACATATTTTTGTTGGCGTGCAGACCCATCCTGAGCTTGATCCGCGCTCTGCGCTGGTGGAAAGCTTGCGGGATCAAGGCTTTCCGGTACTGGATTTGACTGAGAATGAACTGGCTAAACTGCATATTCGTCATATGGTCGGTGGCCATGCGGATGCGGTGACCAGTGAGCGGGTATTTCGTTTTGAGTTTCCAGAGCGTCCGGGCGCACTGTTTAACTTCTTAAATAAACTCGGCGGCCGCTGGAATATCTCGATGTTCCATTACCGCAACCACGGTGCTGCCGATGGTCGGGTGCTGGCTGCGTTGCAGATTCCGTTAGAAGAACAACCATTGCTTGCCGAGGCCTTAGATAAAATTGGCTACCCGTACTGGGATGAAACTGAAAACCCGGCTTATCAGTTGTTTTTAGGTTAGGGTGAGCACGCATTAGGCTGGTCGTCAGTTTAATGCGCCATTGGTTTATAGATTTTAGGAGTAATAGGGTTTGGACAGTTATTTAGTGTTGCGTATCAGTCACAGTGTGCCGGCTGTTTTGCTGCTTCTGGGTGTGCTGGCACATATCATCATTGTTTGGCGCGCTAAAGGTAAAGGTTCTGCTGTGTTGGCAGAAAAGTTACGTCGCACCCGTGTTATCAGCTTACCGATTTTTACCGCCTTAGCAGCAACCTTGCCGATTACCGGCTGGTGGTTAAGTCACCTATCAGGCCGACCTTTGAGCCAGAAATGGTTGATGATCAGCATTGCTTTATTGCCATTGCTGTTTATTTTTGGTGGTTTTTTATACAACAACCTCAGCCGCTGGCAAACACAACTGGCCAATCAACAAATTGCCAGCCGCCGCCAGCAGATTTTTGCTGTGCTTTGGGCTGTTTTGGTATTGCTAATTTTATTAGCGACCAGCGCGCTAATGGGTGCTAAACCTATCTAAATCAGAGTTTTGCAGACTGCAGTTGCTTGGCTTGACCGAGCGTTTGCAGCTCTGCATCAACTAAGTGGGTTAGCAGCAACTGACCTTCAGGGTTAACTCGAAACAGGCCGTACTTGGCTTGCTGGTATACACTGCCAGTGCCTTCTTGAAAGAAAAACGCATTGGTGGCGAACTTGATTTGGTTATTGCGCAAGCGAAATTGCAGGCGCAATTGCCCTTGTTCGAGTGTTGCGCCCGTATCAAGCCCGACCAAGCTGGCGCGCTTGTCTGCATCTAATTGCACAATCACCTGACCCGTGAAGCGCTCATTATTACCTTTGAGTTGCTGGCGTATCGCGTCGGCCATGGCAAAACGCAGCGCCATATAATCGCCTTGCATTAGTGAGCGTGGATCCACTGGCACCAGTTCCAATAGCACGGTTTCGCCCTGCTTAACTAACCTTTCATTTTGCCAAATAGCAAGGTTGACCACCGCTAATATCAGCGGCGCGCAGAGCAGGATCAGCCATTTACGCATGATTTTTTGGCTCCGTGTGCAAAAGATGCGCAGAGTGATTTAACAGTGCATAGAGCATCAGCAGCACGGTGCCACTGACGCAAAGTAAAATCGACTTGTACAGTAGGCTGTTGTTTAAGCTGTAGTAATAGAGCAGTAAATAAACGCCTAATAAGAACAGGTTAAGCCATATCAAGCGGGTATGGGCGAGGGCAACACCGATGCATAACAATAGGCATAAGGGTGCAAGGCCAGGCATTTTTAGATTGACTAAGCCAATGCCAACACTGATCAATAGCGCGAAAGCGGCGAGTTTCGGCTGCAGCACTCGGCGCTGAATGAGCTGCCAAGCGAAGAGTACACACAAGAGGCTAGTGAGCGCTGCTGCTATCCATAATTGGCTGAGCCAGTTGTCTTCAGCGATGCGTAACCACTGCAACTCAGTGCTGTTACCTAGCAGCGCAACAAAGATCATGGCCCATAACGCTAGCGTTAAACCAACGCTGGCTGGCTGCAGATAGGCGCTGTTTGTATAGATGCTTAAGCGCTTGAGCCACAACCAAGCGACAGCCGCGCTGAGTACCGGAAGAGCATAGAGCCATGCTTGCTGCCCCAACAACCAGAGTAAAGCTGCGGCTGCGAGAAATACCGCCGTGGCACGCTGACTGCGAATGCCCATCGAGACAAACAGAGTTAATTCTAGCGCCAGCATACAGGCTGCAGTCACTTGGTTACTGTCTGAACTTTCCCAGACGCCAAAAACAATAAATGCTTGTCCAGCAAGACTGCAAGCAAAGACAAACTGCTCTAAGAACAAAGGAATTTTATCAAGACGACTGATCCAGATACTGATGGCGCAGAGGATAATACCCAGCCCCCAGATGTTTTGGCTGTCGGTGAGGAAGCTGACAAAAACAGCGGAAATAAAGCCACAAAAAAACAGCGCCGATAACCAGCCGGAAACGCCGAGTAACATGCGCAGAAAAAATGCCGGTTGCGGGTCGTTAGGTGCCAGAACGGGTAGTTCTCCTGTGACTAAGCCCGCCTGTTGCAACTGCTGCCAAAGTACCTTGGGCTCAGTCATTGCATACTCCCAGACTTATTACTGAGTTTGCTAGTGCGTTGGCTGAGCTGGCGTAACCAGACCGCAGCGGCACTGGATAAGCCCATTACGCTTAAGGTCAGTAGCAGAAACAGAACCTCAGTCGCGATAATGTCTGATAGCGCCTCTGCTAGGATAATCACGCATAAAATAATAGCGGCCATAGCCAAGGCCGAGAGCATTGTCAGCTCAAGTTGGCGCAGACGATAGAGATACAACCAGAGCAGACTGAAGCCTAGCCAGACAGGCAGTGTTAGCGCATCACTGCTAGTCCAAGAATAGATTTGACCTATGGCTAAGCCAGTAATGATCAGCAAACAGAACAGAGCAATAACCCGCTCGCCCCAACGCAGTAAGGCAGTGCTAGCTGAGCCTTTAGTCGTGAGCATCCACAGGCCAGTGGCACTGATGTTGAGAGCAAAGACCGACCACAACGGATGAGTAAAAGGCTCGAAGAGATGGCGGATTGCAAGATTAACCAAGGCCAGTCCTAAGCTTAGGTTGAGCAATAGCAGTAACAATAGCCATAACGCTGGCATGCGCGCCAAAAGCACCCAAGGCGTGATTAAAGTCGCCCACACTAAAAACAGTTCGTAAGTGTCGGCGCCGCTTTGATAGGTTTGGCCAATCAATGCCAGTAACGCGCCGACTAACAAGCTGGCAGCAAACAAGGCCGTTTGCCCAGCGGGTTGCTGTAGATTTAGCCGTAACAGCGGCAGCAAGGATAAAATAAGCGCACCTTGAGCAATGGCAAACTTGCTATAGCGGCTTAAATCATCCCAGTTGTAAGCGAAGAAAAAAATCACGCCACTGCACAGCAGTAACATGGCAAAGGTTAGAACCACACGGCTGAGAAAACGCAGATTGTCGGCTGGGCTGGGCGCGCTATGAGTGACCTCGAGAGCGTGCTCAAACTGACTTGCCGCTAGATGACCGCTAGCAACCCAGTCGAGTATCTGCTGTTTATCGTTCGACATAGGCTCTGGTTACGGCGCTAAACGTGCGTTAAGACTGTTTTCAGCCAAGCGTTTGGCTTGTTGCTGAGTCATACCTAAACCCGCATGCAACGCTTGAAAGTTCTCAGTGAGATAGCCACCAAAATAGGCAGGATCATCGGAGTTCACCGTCACCATCGCACCTTGCTCAAGCATTTTTAAAATAGGATGTTCGCTCATGTCTTGGTAAACACGTAGCTTGGTGTTGGACAGTGGGCAAACGGTGAGCGGAATTTGCTCTTCAATCAAACGCGCCATTAAGCGTGGATCTTCCCAAGCGCGCACACCGTGATCGATACGGCTGACTTTGAGTAAATCTAAGGCTTCCCAGACATACTCAGGTGGGCCTTCTTCGCCAGCGTGGGCGACAGCTAATAAACCTTCAGCACGGGCTTTAGCAAAGACATTGGTGAATTTGCTCGGCGGGTGGCCCGTTTCCGAACTGTCTAAACCAACGGCAAAAAATAAATCTCGAAATGGCATCGCTTGTTGCAAGGTATGGAATGCATCGTCTTCGGGTAAGTGGCGTAAAAAGCTCAGAATCAAGCCACTGCTAATGCCCAGTAAATCCCTAGCATCGCCCAGCGCTTCGCTGATCCCTGTGATCGCTACTTCCATTGACACACCGCGGGCAGTGTGGGTTTGTGGATCAAAGAAGGGTTCAACGTGAATCACGTTTTGTTCTTCACATTTTTTTAAGTAGGCCCAAGTTAGGTCGTAGAAGTCTTGCTCAGTCTGCAGAACATTGGCACCTTGGTAATAGATGTCCAAAAACTCCTGCAGATTATTAAAGTCATAAGCACTGCGCAGCGTTTCCACGCAATCCCAAGGCAATTTAATACGGTTACGCTCAGCCAGTTGGAACATGAGTTCTGGCTCTAAAGAGCCTTCTAAGTGCATGTGCAATTCTGCTTTAGGTAATGCATTGAGCCAGTCGTACATGGAGTCAACCTATTAGAGGCAATACTGCAGGCAACGGGCATTGTCTGCAGTATTGTTGTGAGTTAAGACGCTGTGTGGTTATTCACAAAAATATCACGGTACGCACAAAATAGAGCGCCGCAGAACAAAGGTAAATAAATAATTGCTACAGCAATGCCTACCAGCCAGCCTAAAAACGGGATGGCGACAAATAAACCGATGACGAAGAGAGCGGCCGTTAAGATCATAAAAAACACAATGAACGGCAGGATATTGCGCAAGCTACCGAAAAAACTACGCTTGATCGCCTCGATTACAGGAACTTGATGCTCATGTACTAAGACCGGTGCAAAGATAAATGCCATGGCTAAAGCCAATGATGCAGGGATTGCGATGAGCGTGAGAATAACCAGGCCGACAACCATACGACCCATATCAATTTGACCATTCATTATTGCGGTGATCGACCCCAGACTTAAAAAGGCCACAAGCGCAAGCACCAGAAACAATACAATACTGGCCAGTAAGTACATGCCGCCCACGCCGATTAAGCTGGCAGGGGCTTTAAATGGTTCAAATAAATCATTGGCAGTGACTGCTTGCTTTTGCTTTGCATGTTTAAAAGCTAAGAAAAAGCCCGCCATCATGGCTGGCCAAAGTAGAGTGACTGCTAAGCTACCCAGCAATGGCACCAGACTAATAATAAAAATAGCCACTAAGCTGATCACACTCATTGCGGCGAAAACCAGCGGCTCTTTCATCATCAGCGCCCAGCCTTCAGTCAGCCAGTTAAGTCCGCGGCCCGCCGCTACTTTTTGTGGCTCGCTATGCAGTTCTGAACCAACACTATTGATCACGGTATCCAGCGTTAATTCAGGTGTTGGTTGTGCTGTATCGGTCATTGATGTACGTCCTTTTAGTGGATCAATTATTGAAGCAGCATGGTAAAACAAAACCGCTCAATAAACTGTGAATAGACCGCAGTCCTCAGTCTTAAACAGCAACTTGAGCCTTAATATGCGGGTGTGCTTGATAATCACAGAGTTCAAAATCTGCAAAGGTGAAATCAAAAATAGACTTTACTTGCGGGTTAATACGCATGGTCGGTAGCGGCAATGGCTCACGGTTCAACTGCTCTTCCACTTGCTCCATATGATTGGAGTACAGATGGCAATCGCCGCCGCTCCAAATAAAATCACCGAGCTGTAAGTCGCAAACCTGCGCCACCATCATAGTGAGCAAGGCGTAGCTGGCAATGTTAAACGGCACACCCAAGAAAATATCTGCCGAACGCTGATAGAGCTGGCAGCTGAGTTTGCCGTCAGCCACATAGAACTGGAATAAGGCATGACAGGGCGGCAGTGCCATATCGTCCACCAGCGCAGGATTCCAAGCGCTGACGATTAGACGACGTGAGTCGGGATTGCTTTTGATCATTTCAATCAGTTTGCTGATTTGATCAATCGATTCACCATTGGGTGCAGGCCAGTTGCGCCATTGATAGCCATACACAGGACCTAAGTCACCGTTCTCGTCAGCCCATTCATCCCAAATCCGCACACCATTGTCTTGCAGGTACTTGATGTTGGTATCGCCCTGCAAAAACCACAGCAGCTCGTGAATAATGGATTTGAGGTGGCATTTCTTGGTGGTGACCAAAGGAAAGCCTGCGTTTAAGTCAAAACGCATTTGATGGCCAAACACGCTGCGCGTGCCAGTGCCAGTACGGTCACTTTTATCCACGCCGTGATCGCGCACGTGACGCATTAAATCCAGATACTGTTTCATTGTGCAGCCACCTCTTGACGCTTATAGGCCAATACAATTAAGCCGATGCCGCCGAGAATCATCGGCACGCAAAGTACTTGACCCATGGTCAGCCAATCAAAGGCTAAGTAACCCAGTTGGGCATCGGGCACGCGAACGAATTCAACGACAAAACGGAAGATGCCGTAGCATAAGGCAAACATCCCTGACACCGCCATGGTGGGACGTGGTTTGCGTGAGTACAACCAGAGAATGACAAACAGCGCGACACCTTCCAAAGCAAACTGATAGAGCTGCGAAGGATGACGCGCCAGTTGCGCAGGATCGGTAGGGAAGACCATCGCCCAAGACACATCAGTGGCTTTGCCCCAGAGTTCGGCGTTAATAAAGTTACCAATACGTCCAGCACCTAGGCCGATGGGTACTAACGGCGCAATAAAGTCCATCAGTTGAAAGAAACTTTTGTTGTGCTTGCAGCCAAACAGCCAGACCGCCAGCATCACACCGAGGAAGCCTCCATGGAACGACATGCCGCCTTCCCAAATTCGCAGTACCAGCAGTGGATTGTCGATATAAGCAGCAAGATCGTAAAACAGTACATAACCTAAGCGACCACCTAAAATAACCCCCATCGCCACCCAAAACACTAAGTCTGAGAGAGTGTCTTTCGTCCACTGCGCATCGAAGCGCTGTAAACGCCGGCTGGCCAGCCACCAAGCTCCGCCGATGCCGACTAAATACATTAAGCCGTACCAGTGAATTTTTAGTGGACCAAGGGCAATCGCCACTGGATCAATATTGGGGTAGGTGAGCATGAGTCATCCTTAATTAAGCAAAAAGCTGAGGCCAACCAGGGTTAGCAGCAGTGCAAATAAACGTTTTAACAATACCGGTGAAAGCTTGTGCGCAAGTCGGGCACCAAAGCGCGCAAAAAATACCGACGTCAGTGCTATACCGAATAATGCAGGCAAATAAACAAAGCCAAGGCTCCACTCTGGCAGTTGGCTGTTATGCCAACCGGTGACCATAAACACGATGGC
>Ga0209075_1005100_pt1 | contig 10203 bp, 6 predicted proteins | sample Stecom2011_FD_187523 | JGI IMG/M metagenome (GOLD analysis project Ga0209075, IMG submission 187523) | Agricultural soil microbial communities from Utah to study Nitrogen management - Steer compost 2011 (SPAdes) (version 2) | ecosystem: Environmental > Terrestrial > Soil > Agricultural land...
TAGATGGTCTGAGCGTCGAATTCGACAACTGGCGCTTCAACCTCCGGATGTCCAACACCGAACCGGTGGTTCGCCTGAACGTGGAATCCAGGGCAGACAAAGCGTTGATGGAGGCGAAAACGGAAGACTTACTGCAGGAAATGGACAGACTGAACAAGAATTAAGACTGTGAGTTGAAACCACGGATGGGCTTCGGGATCGGGGTAAGGGGGAGGGCTTCCAAAACTATCAGGAAAGCCACGGTTTCCGTTTTGGAAGCCCTCCCCCTTACCCCGGTCTTGCACTATATTTACTACAGCCAGTTATTCAGCATAATACCCACCCCAAAGCGCTCAATACGCTCATTATAATCAATCAGACTCTCCCCATACCCGTTGTAGTACTGGAAAAAGCCCTTCAACGTATCCCCCATCGGGAAACTGTACCCAAACTCAACCGACGTCCGATTGGTAGACCGCATATTATTCAAAAGCTTCAGCGAGAACGTCCGGTCCTCTGTCAGCTTATAGACGGCATGGTAACTGCCATACCCCAGATATTTCTCGATATCCGAGTTGTCGTCATCGCTGCTGCTCTCCTGCAGCCGGTACCACGGATGCACCATGAACAGCCATCGATCATAGCTGTAGGCCGCCGCGCCGGTGATCCGGTTCCAGCTGCGGGAGCGAGGCTCTGACTGGCCATTGGACTGATGATTGAAACCAAGGGAAACCGCGCTCAGCGTTCCCGGGCCGATATCCCAATTAAGGCGGTGACGGAAGAAAATCTCTGGCTCGTAGTTGGTCTCCCGGAACGGAGCCGAATCTTTGGTGTTGTATACCTGCCAGTAGGATTGCTGGGTATAACCGAACCAGAAGGTTGTGCGATCATCAAAAATGCCGGTCAGCAACGGTATCTTGAAACTGATCTGGTATTTCGCTTCCTCCTGCTCCAGACCGTAGTCATAACCACCGGTGCCCAATCGCGGGCTGACGGGCCTTGGATTCGGGTCGTCTACGTAAGTAATCGGCAGGATATAGTTGGGCCGATGGGTAACAAAGCTGCCGGTGAATGAGAAGATTGCTTTTTCTGCGGTCAGATAATTATCAACCAAAGCTGCCATCACGCCGGCATCCGGATCATCCCCCAGGGCATCACCAACCCTATCCTCGCGGGTGGCGTCATCTGCCACCAGTTCGGCAGCTTCCTCGTCGGCCTGTTCTAATGCCTCCTCGTCAGCCGCCTCTCTTGCTGCCCCCGGGTCGTTCTGGGCGTCGTAGCAGGCCAAGCGCTGTATGCCGTCTCGAATCAGGGCGCAGTTAACAGCGCTCTGATCGGATGGGGTACGCTCATCGGCCGGCGCAGCACTGCTTGTAGCCACCAAAATCATGGCCAGCACCTTGGCCGGCAAACCGTTGTGATTTCCTTTCATCGAATCCTCTCAATTGGTGGCGGTCAGGCTGAGCCAGGTATTGGCAATACTGTAAATCCAGATCCCCAGCAGGCTCAGGGCCAGCAGGAGGAAAATCAGTTTATGCCGGGTGTTGCCCTCGTTGCTGGCAGACGCCACCCAGCGCAGAAACATCAGGCCAATAAAGCTCAGGAAAACGCCCAGACTGGCCACCGCCGGAACAAGAAGCCAGGCCGCGCTCACCGGCGTCTCAGCAGTGGACTGGTTGCCAAACCAGGCCATCGATACCAACAGAATCGCCAGGCTCGAGAACTCGACGATCAACAGCGGTTTGCGCAGGCGGTGGGGGTTGTTGTAAGACATGCGACTCCCTGTTCTGGCCGGAATAATGTTAAACCACACGGTTAGCAGGTATGGTAACCGCAAATAGAGATAGTTCCGTTATAGCCTACGAAACTGTCACTAAAATGGTTGAAATCAAATTCTGTTTCTGGCCTTTGGTTTTTTTGCGGGGGCTCAATCGCTATAATGCTGCCACCGAAAGATTATAACGCTCAAATGCGAGGTGCATTGTGAAGATGAAGAGAGTCCTGGCTGTTGTTGTTCTGGGTTTTGGCCTGGCTGCTGGTGCCGCACTGGCAAGTGTTGAAGATGAGATCCGTAACCGCATCAAACCAGTGGGCGAAGTGTGCCTGCAGGGTGAAGAGTGCGGTGAAGCAGCAGCTGCTCCGGCCGCCGCCAGCTCCGGCCCTCGCTCTGGCAGCGAAGTTTATGATGCCGCCTGTATGGCGTGCCATACTACCGGCGCCGCTGGTGCTCCGGTCATTGGTAACGCCGATCAGTGGGGCCCTCGCATCGAAAAGGGCATGGATACCCTGATTGATCACGCCATCAATGGCTTCAACGCCATGCCGGAGAAAGGTGGCTGCGCCAGCTGCTCTGATGAAGAAATTGTTGCGTCCATCGAGTACATCATCGAGCAAAGCCAGTAATTCAGCTTCTTGATGTGTGACAAAGCCTCGCCTCGTGCGGGGCTTTGTTGTTTTACAGGCCTAAATCACCCAGCAGCGCACTCAAGGTTGCCTTGCCTTTCTTCTGGTTGACCTCTTTGTCCTGATCCCCGAGACCTTCCCAGCGAACATCGTCTTCCGGCAGCTCGTCCAGAAACCGGCTGGGAATGGTTTCCAGTTTCTCGCCGTACTGTTTGCGTGAGGCGGCATAGGTCAGCGCCAGGGTTTCCCGGGCCCGGGTGATACCCACATACATCAGGCGACGCTCTTCTTCGATATTGCCCTCCTCAATGCTGGTACGGTGCGGCAGGATTTCCTCTTCCAGGCCCATTATGAAAACATGGGGGAACTCCAGGCCCTTGGAGGCGTGCAGGGTAAGCAATTGCACCTTGTCGCTGTCGTCTTCCTCCTCCCGCTGCTCCATCATGTCGCGCAGAATCAGTTTGGCGATGGCATCTTCTATGCCCAGTTCATCGGCGGTCCCCTTGCCGTCGTCCAGCATGCGCTGGATCGATTCCACCAGGTACCAGATGTTCTCCATCCGCCGTTCGGCCTGCTTCGGGCTGCCGGAATGCCGGTGCAGCCATTCCTCGTATTCAATGTCGGTGAACAGCTGCTTGATCACCGGTATCGGATCTTCGGAAAACAGCCGCTCGCAGGTTTTGTCCACCCAGTGGGCAAAGCGGCGCAGCCGGTCCAGGCCTTTCTCGGTGACGTGGGTTTCCGCGCCCATGTCACCCAGCGCTTTGAACAGGCTGACGTTGCGAGCGCGGGCATAGTGGCTCAGCTGTTCCAGGGTGCGCGGGCCAATCTCCCGGCGAGGCACATTTACCACCCGCAGGAAGGCGGCGTCGTCATCCGGGTTGATCATCAACCGCAGGTACGACATCGCATCTTTGATCTCGTTCTTGGAGAAGAACGACTGCCCACCGGAAATCCGGTAGGGAATCTGATACGCCTGCAGCTTCATTTCCAGCAACCGGGCCTGGTGGTTGCCCCTGTACAGTACGGCAAAATCTTTGAAATCGAGCCCGTTCTTCAGCTTCTGGTCGAGGATCTCCGTGGCCACCCGCTCGGTTTCCGCGTCTTCGTTGCGGCATCGGATGATGCGAATTTCCTCGCCGATGGTGTGGTCACTCCACAGGGCCTTCTCGAACACGTGGGGGTTGTTGGCAATCACCGTGTTGGCGCTGCGCAGGATGCGGCCGGTGGAGCGGTAGTTCTGCTCCAGCTTGACGATCTTCAGGCTGGGAAAGTCTTCTTTGAGTTGCGCCAGGTTTTCCGGCCGGGCTCCACGCCAGGCGTAGATGGACTGGTCATCATCGCCCACCACGGTAAATGCGGCCCGCTCTGCGACCAGTTGTTTGACCAGCTCGTACTGACACACGTTGGTGTCCTGATATTCATCCACCAACATGTAACGGATTTTCCGGCGCCATTTGGCCAGCACGTCCGGGGTGTCCCGGAACAACTGCACCGGCAGCAGGATCAGGTCGTCAAAGTCCACCGCGTTGTAGGCTTTCAAATACTCATTGTAGTGCTTGTAGACAATGGCGATACGCTGCTCACGCTCGTCAGCAGCCTTGCTGTAGGCTTCGGGCGGGCTGCGCATGGCGTTCTTCCAGGACGAAATGGTCATCTGTACATCGTTCAGCTCGTCGCCGGCCTCGGCGCTGGCTTCCCGCATCATCAGGTCCTGCAGCAGTGCCTTGGCATCTTCGGCATCGAAGATGGAGAAACCGGGGTGATAGCCCAGGTGCGCGTGCTCCTCCCGGATGATGTTCAGGCCCAGGTTGTGAAAGGTGGACACGATCAGTCCCCGGGCCTTGCCCCGGTCAACAATCCGGCTGACCCGTTCCTTCATTTCCCGGGCCGCCTTGTTGGTGAACGTGACTGCGGCAATATGTCGCCCGGGAATGCCCAGTTCCTCAATCAGATAGGCAATCTTGCGGGTGATCACACTGGTTTTGCCACTACCCGCCCCGGCCAGCACCAGCAGGGGGCCTTCGGCGTAGCGAACCGCTTCGCGTTGTCTCGGGTTGAGCTTGTTCACAATGTAGCGACCAAATAGGGAACCATGGGGAGGTATTTAGCGTGTGGCTATTCTACACCAGCCAGACTTTCTGTACCTTGACGATCTATCAGCTATGCTTCCTAGAATGGACTCTGCTGTTGGCCGACACATGGATTTTGCTCGATGACACTGTCTCTGGACACCAGACCTGATCGTCTACGCCTGCTGGTACTGACCCCGGAATACGCGGATTTTCTGTGGTTATCCGCGCTGCTGGAGGACGATCCGGAAGTCAGTCCGGACGCCATATGGTGCCCGGACCTGGTGGATTGTGATGATCTTATCCGCAACGCCAGTTTCGATGTCATTGTCTGGGACTGCATTTTCCACGGTGGAGACGAACAGGCCTTTCTGCAGTATTTGTCCGTTTCCAGTGAGGATAAGCCGGTGCTTGCCCTGAGTGCGGAGCCTTGCAACGAGCGAGGGGGCGAGCTGCTTCGCGATGGTGCATCCGACTACCTGTGCCGGCAGACCCTGGATCGCTGGAGCTTTCGCCGGGCCGTGAAGTATCTCTGGTATCGCGTGCAGTTGTCCGAGTCGGCCCACGGCCAGTTGGGCCGTGAGGTGGCAACCGGGTTTATCAATCGGGACCTGTTCTTCGATCGCCTGCAGCAGGCCCTGTTGCGGGCGGAGAGAGCCGGCCACCGGCTGGCACTCCTGCATCTGAATGTTGATGATTTTCGCAGTATCAACGAATCCTTCGGTTATCAGAAAAGCGACCAGTTGATGTTCCGGCTGGCGGAGCGGTTGCGCCAGAAGATGCGCCGGGTGGATTCGCTGATGCGCATCGGCGGCGACGAGTTGGCGATTATTATCGAGAAGGTGGAAGACTCGCTCGATATTACCCAGATTATCCGTAAGGTAGTGGTTGCACTGGATGAGCCGCTGACGGTTGACGGCCAGACGATTGTGGTCAGCGCCAGCCTGGGCGTGGCGACTTATCCCGAGGCGGGCGACAGCCCGGAAGAACTGCTGAGGCGGGCCAACCGGGCGATGTTTGAGGCCAAACGGGACCCGGGCACCAGCTACCGTTTCTATGACCGCCAGTTACATATTTCTGCCGGCTACCAGCTGCGGCTAGAGGCGGACTTGCGCAACGCATTGCGAGCCAAGGAACTGGAGCTGTATTATCAGCCTCGGATTGACTTGGCGACTGAGGAGGTTCGCGGTGTCGAGTGCCTGCTGCGCTGGAATCATCCCAAGCGGGGCCTGGTCGGTCCGGACGAATTCATACCGGTGGCGGAGCGCAGTGGCCTGATCGTCCCCATTGGCTACTGGGTGATCGAGCAGGCGTGTAAACGCTTGCAGGAAAGCGCCGAAATGGGCTTTCCCGGCCTGGTGTTTGCGGTCAATCTGTCATTCCGCCAGTTCCACGACCGCAAGATGACCGAAACCATCTTCCGGATTATTTTCAACGCTAACGTCGACACCAGCCTGCTGGAGCTGGAGTTGACTGAAAGCGCCATGATGCATGACCCGGACTATGCGCAGCGTTGCCTGCGTGAATTGAACCAATTGGGTATCAGCTTTGCCCTGGACGACTTCGGTACCGGCTTCTCATCCCTGAGCAATCTGCAACACCTGCCCATTTCCCTGGTGAAAATCGACAAATCCTTCGTCCAGGAACTGGGGCAGTCGGCGGACGCCGAGCACATTATCCGGGCTATCATCAGACTGGCCCACAGCCTGCAGATCAGCGTGGTGGCGGAGGGTGTTGAAACCGAAAGCCAGCTGGAATTCCTGCGCCAGCAGCACTGCGATGAGATCCAGGGTTATTACTTTGCCCGCCCCATGCCCTGGAATGATCTTGTACAATTCCTGAACCACCGTAACCAGTCCGCTTGCCTGCAGCAGTAAGCCGCTGTACCTTTGCGCATTAATTCCGAACGCGATAATACACAGAGGTTGCATGAACAGTATCTCCCGGCGCATTGCCGACGAACTCGGCGTACGCGAGCAACAGGTTAATGCCACCGTTGCCTTGCTGGATGAAGGGGCCACCGTTCCGTTTATTGCCCGTTACCGGAAAGAGGTGACCGGCTCGCTGGATGACAACCAGCTGCGAACCCTGGAAGAGCGTCTTCGTTACCTGCGCGAGCTGGAAGACCGCCGCGGCACCATCCTCAACAGCATTGATGAGCAGGGCAAGCTTACCGATGAGCTGCGCACAGCCATCCAGGAGGCAGACACCAAGAACCGTCTGGAAGATCTGTATCTGCCCTACAAGCCCAAGCGCCGCACCAAGGCCCAGATTGCCCGTGAAGCCGGGCTGGAGCCCCTGGCTGACGCCCTGTTTGGCGACCCTACGCTGGACCCGGAAGCCACCGCCGCCGGTTATCTGAACCCGGAAGCGGGCGTGGAAGACACCAAAGCCGCGCTGGAAGGCGCCCGCCACATTCTGATGGAGCGTTTTGCCGAAGACGCCGAGTTGCTGGGTTCATTGCGGGACTTTATCTGGCAGGAAGGTCAGTTGAAAGTCGCGGTGGTGGATGGCAAGGAAAACGAAGGCGCCAAGTTCCGGGATTATTTCGATCACGTGGAGCCCCTGAAGAAAGTACCTTCACACCGGGCCCTGGCGATTCTGCGTGGTCGTAATGAAGGCATTCTGACCTACTCACTGGTGGTGGGGGATGCCGAAGACGACCGCCGCCAGCCCCATCCCGCCGAGCAGCGGATTGCCGCGCGCTGGGGTATTCGGGATAACGGGCGGGCCGCCGACAAATGGCTGTCGGAAGTGGTGCGCTGGACCTGGCGGGTGAAGCTCTCTACCCAGATTGAAACCGACCTGATGTCTCAGGTAAGGGAAGCCGCCGAGGCCGAAGCCATCAACGTGTTTGCCGCCAACCTAAAAGACCTGTTGTTGCTGGCCCCGGCCGGCCCTCGGCCAACCCTGGGCCTGGACCCCGGCCTGCGTACTGGCGTTAAAGTCGCGGTGATCGACGGCACTGGCCAGGTGGTGGACCACGGGGCCATCTTCCCCCATGCGCCCCAGAACAAATGGGAGCCATCCATTGCCCAACTGGCGGCCTGGTGCCAGAAATACCAGATTGAGCTGGTCGCCATCGGCAACGGCACCGCGTCCCGGGAAACCGAGAAGCTGGTGGGCGACCTGTGCAAACGCTATCCGGAACTGAAGCTGGCCCGTATTGTGGTCAACGAATCCGGTGCGTCCATCTACTCCGCCTCGGAATTTGCCTCAAAAGAGCTGCCGGATCTGGATGTTACCATCCGTGGTGCGGTGTCCATCGCCCGCCGCCTGCAGGACCCACTGGCGGAACTGGTAAAGATCGAACCCAAGTCCATAGGGGTTGGCCAGTACCAGCATGACGTTTCCCAGGTGCAGCTGTCCCGTAGCCTGGATGCGGTGGTGGAAGACTGTGTAAACGGCGTTGGGGTCGACCTGAATACGGCCTCCGTGCCTCTGCTTACCCGGGTATCCGGCCTGAACCCGAGCATTGCTCAGAACATCGTCGATTTTCGCAACCAGAACGGCAAGTTTGTCAGTCGCAAGCAGCTGTTGAAGGTCTCCCGCCTGGGTGAGCGCACCTTTGAGCAGGCGGCTGGCTTCCTGCGTATTGCTGGCGGCGACAACCCGCTGGACCGTTCCTCGGTGCACCCGGAAGCCTACGGTGTGGTTGAGGCCATCGCGAAGGGTAATGGTCGCAAGGTGGAAGACATCATTGGCGACTCGGCGTTTCTGCGCAGCCTGAACCCTCAGGACTATGTTACTGAACAGTTTGGCCTGCCAACCATCAAAGACATCATCTCCGAACTGGAAAAGCCGGGCCGCGATCCGCGCCCCGAGTTCCGCTTTGCCAACTTCGAGGAAGGGGTGGAAACCCTGAATGACCTGAAACCAGGCATGGTGCTGGAAGGTTCGGTAACCAACGTCACCAACTTCGGTGCCTTTGTCGACATTGGCGTTCACCAGGATGGCCTGGTGCACATCTCCGCCTTGTCTCATACTTTCGTAAAAGACCCGCGCGAAGTGGTCAAGGCCGGTGATATTGTTAAGGTCAAAGTGATGGAAGTGGACATTCCCCGTAAACGGATCGGGCTGTCCATGCGTATGGATGACCAGCCCGGTGCCGAGACCCAGGCCAAGCCAGCCCGGGGCGCCGACCGCAACGCAGGTCGCTCCGGTGGTCGCAAACCCCAGGGTGGCCAGGGCCAGGCGCAGGGCGCCATGGCGGGTGCGTTGGCGCAGGCGCTGGCCTCTGCCCGCAAGAACGGTCGTTAAATCACCTAATCGATTCAACGCGATTGCTCCTCACAGGGGGCAATCGCGCCAACAGGAGCTCACCATGGCTGAATCCCGCCACTCCCTGTTTCACCAGTTTGCGGCCAGCGATTGGGACGGTTTTCTCAAAGGCGTCGAAAAAGAAGGCCTTCGCGTGGATGCCAATGGTTTCATTGCCCAGACACCGCACCCGGAGGCGCTGGGCTCGGCCCTGACCCATCCACGGATTACCACCGATTATTCCGAAGCCCTGCTCGAGCTGATCACCCCGGTTTTCAGCTCTACTGAGGCGATGCTGGCATCGCTGCGAGACACCCACCGGTTTGTCCAGCAGAATCTCGGTGACGAAGTGTTCTGGTCGGCCAGCATGCCCTGTGAGATTGATGGCGATCAGAGCATTCCCATCGCTGAGTATGGCCGCTCCAACATTGGCCAGCTCAAGCATGTCTATCGGCAGGGGTTGGCGGTGCGTTATGGTCGCATCATGCAGAGTATTGCCGGGGCCCACTACAACCTGTCGTTACCCGACAGTTTCTGGCATAAGTGGCAGCAACTCACCGGTAATCAGGATGCCCTGAAGGATTTCAAATCCGACCAGTATTTCTGGTTGATCCGCAATTTCCGCCGCCGAAGCTGGCTGTTAATGCTGTTGTTCGGTGCATCACCAGCCCTGGATGCCAGTTTCGTTGCCGGCGTGAAGCATGACCTAAGCCGGTTTGATGAGCGAACCTGGTATGGCAAACACGCTACGTCGCTGAGGATGGGTGATCTGGGTTACCACAACAATGCCCAGGCCTCCCTCAACATCTGTTTCAACGAGCTGAGCACCTACACCCGTACCCTGGACCAGGCTATCCATACCAATTGGCCGGCTTATGAAGCCATTGGCACCCGTCGTAACGACGAGTTTATCCAGATCAACACCAGTGTGTTGCAGATTGAGAACGAGTATTACAGCGCCGTTCGTCCCAAACGCACCACCGAGCGTGCCGAGAAGCCTATCCAGGCGCTGGATGCCCGTGGAGTTGAATACATAGAGGTACGTTGTCTGGATCTGGACCCATTCTCGCCGGTAGGGGTCAACCAGGCGCAGATCGATTTTCTGGATCTGTTCCTGCTTGACTGTCTGCTGACCGACTCTCCCCGCATCGGAGATGATGAATGTCAGCGGCTGGATGACAACTACAAAGATGTGGTGGCATCAGGCCGCTGGCAGGAGCTGGGGGTGTGCCAGGGTGGCCAGCGGGTGCCGGTGGGTAACGCGGCCCGTGAGTTGCTGGATCGCTTGCAGCCACTGGCGGATTTGCTGGACAGTTGGGGTAAGGACGAGACCTACCGTTCAGCCTTGGCTGCTCAGCGTGAAAAGTTGCAGGGGCAGGAGTGGTCTGTGCCATCAGCCCGCGTACTGGCTTCGATGGAAGCCTCCGGGCTTGGTCACCGGGACTGGGTGCTGGCGTTGTCCCAGCAGCATCAGGAAACCCTCAGAAGC
>Ga0209075_1005101_pt1 | contig 10203 bp, 8 predicted proteins | sample Stecom2011_FD_187523 | JGI IMG/M metagenome (GOLD analysis project Ga0209075, IMG submission 187523) | Agricultural soil microbial communities from Utah to study Nitrogen management - Steer compost 2011 (SPAdes) (version 2) | ecosystem: Environmental > Terrestrial > Soil > Agricultural land...
ATTAAAACAAAACCATGACGGAAATATTGTTATTACAGGAATCACCCATAGTACTGATTTTCCTACTACACCTGGTGCATTAATAGAAAATCATCCAGGAGGTAGCTTCTCTTACGGTTTTGTTAGTGTCATTAATGATGTAACATATGATTTAATGCAAAGTACTTATTTAGGTGTTAATACTGGACATAATCAAGCTGTAGATGTATCTATACATAATAATAACGTTCATGTATTAGGAAGAACTCGAGGCAATTATCCAGTAAGTCAAAATGCATATACAATGGGTCCTGATCGTGATCTTTTTGTTCATGTTTTAAATACGGATTTGTCACAAACGCTAAGAAGTACAACTGTTGGGTTTCCAACATCTCATAATACACAATTATACCCAACTGCATTTGTTGTAGATAGTTGTGGATATACTTATATAGCTGGGTTGAGTACTCAAATATACAATGGCATGCCATTAACTGAGGACGCTTTCTCTACAAACATGAGCAATAGGTTTTATTTCATGGTGTTAGATATGAATTATAATGACTTATTGTTTGGTTCTACTTTTGGATCTGGGACATCTGATCATACTCATATGGGTAGAAATAGAATGGATCCTAAAGGTATAGTATATCATTCAATATGTGCAAACTCACAAAACTACCCAATAACTCCAGGTGTTTTTGCACCAAATAAACTTAATTCAGGTCAAGATATTATCAGCTTTAAGTTTCAAATGGGTGCCACTTCTCCTACTGCGGAAATCTCAGTACAAAATCAGGACGATTCAGGTTGTGCCCCATATACAATACAATTTGAATCTGTGGTCACACCAGGATCTGAAATATTATGGGATTTTGGTGATGGAAATACTTCAACTGAGCAAAATCCAGTACATACTTATGAGAATGCCGGAGATTACTTGGTTGTATTAGATGTATATAACGATGAATTCTGTCTTCCTAATAATAAGGATAGCACAACAGTAACTATATTTAAAGCATATAAGCCTATAATATCAGTTGACAACAGATTGGTATGTGACGGCGTAGATACTTTACAATTGCATGTTCATATAGAGAACCCTAATGCTAATATGGAGATTCTCTGGGCAAATAATCCAGGACTTTTATCCCCTAATAGTTTACCTACAGTAACAGTTGATCCAAATGTTTCAACGACGTATTCGGTAACTGTTTCTGATACTTACCCTGGGTTCTGTGATTCAGTGAGTACGGCAACAATTGAAATAGATTTCGCTCCAAGAGCATTGAGTATAATGAATAATGACACTACTATTTGTAAGGGTGAAACCATTTTGATAGAAGCATCAGGAACACCTGGGTTTGATTATCAATGGTCACCTACTGACGGAGTTTCTGCACCTAATGGCTTAAATCCATTTATTAGTCCATTACAATCAGAAGTTTATACTCTGACAGGTTCATATGAAGGTTGTCCTGATACTTCAGTAACAATCAGTGTTATAGTTGAAGAGGTGCCTGATTTGATATTAAGTAATGATACTATTGTATGTTTTGATACTAAGGTGGAAATTGAAGGTTTAGTTACTCCGTACAACTCTAATTATACATATCAATGGTCACCTACTGCAGGGTTGTATGACTTTGCTGGACCAAATGCATATACTATTGCAGATGAAGACAAGAGTTATGCATTAACTGTAACTTCACCAAATGGGTGTACAGTAACAGATACCTTTAATTTGAAAGTTCATCCATTATTAATAGCTTCTATTACAGATAATACAGGATATTGTCCACCAGATAGTGTAAAATTAGAAGTTATGGGAGGTGCCCATTATGATTGGTCTCCTACTTATGGATTAGATCGCAATAACACCTCTTCAGTTTGGGCAAGTCCTGAAGTTCCTACTGAATACACAGTTGTTGTAACAGATACTAATCAATGTAAGGATACAGTAAATGTATTTGTTGATGTTTATCCATTGGGAGTATTAAATATGCCTGATACTGTTAAGATTTTTAGTGGTGAATCTTATCATTTAAATCCATTTACTAATGCGATGTATTTTGATTGGTTCCCACCAAGTGGAATATCAGATATAACTAGCTCAAATCCATACTTCTCTCCAGAGGTACACACTAGATATTTTGTTGATGCAACAACAGAACATGGATGTGTAATTAAGGATTCAATTGACTTTATTGTTGAAGGTGAGGTTTTTGATGTACCTAACGCTTTCCACCCTAAAGGAGAAGGTAATCGCTTGAAAATTGAAAAAAGAGGTGATATTCAACTCTTAAAATATGAAATCTATAATCGTTGGGGGATTGTAGTATACAGTTCCACAGATATAGATGAAGGATGGGATGGTAGATTTAAAGATGAACCACAACCTATGGGAGTATATGTTTACGTTGTTGAAGTAATGTTACCTTCAGGTAAAACAGAACGAAAAACAGGAAATGTGACTTTAATTAGATAAGTCTTATGAATGGTATAGATTAAAATCAAGGAGATCACTGATCTCCTTGATTTTTTTGTTAAGACCTTCTGACTTTAAAGTCATTTAAATTAATTTTAATGATATCTTTGGGTAAAATAGCTTTGAATGGAAAATAAAAGAAAACAAATAGCTTTATTAGGTGGCGGTTATTCTGGTGAAGAAACTATTTCTTTAAAATCATTAGAAACTGTTTATCAAAATTTAAATAAGAGTGTATATGATGTCCATAAGTTGATCATTAATCAAAAAGGATGGTTTTATATCACTAATGATGAAGCACAAGTAGCCATTGATAAAAATGACTTTTCAGTTACATTAGATGGCCATAAAATAACTTTTGATTTGGTCTTTATTCTAATTCATGGAAGTCCAGGAGAGGATGGGAAATTGCAAGGCTATTTTGAGATGTTAGATATTCCTTTTACTACAGGTGATTCTATTTCATCAGCCTTAACTTTTAATAAGTATTATTGCAATCAAGTTGTGAAAAACTCGGGTATTGTAGCTATTGCGAATTCAGTTTATCTGAATCAAGAAAAACCATACTCTTTAGGAATGATTATGTCTGATTTACAACTTCCTGTTTTTGTAAAACCTAATGAAAGTGGTTCAAGTTTGGGCATATCAAAAGTTCAAAAACCCGGAGAGTTATTGACTGCTGTAGATTTAGCATTCAAAGAAGATACATTTATTATCATTGAAGAGTTTATTGAAGGTAGAGAATTGACCATAGGAGTGTATGAAAAGAATGGAGAAGTGTTAACCTTACCTCCAACCGAAATTTTGACTAAAAATGAGTTTTTTGACTTTGAAGCCAAATATACTCCAGGGTTAACAGATGAAATTACGCCTGCTGATATCTCACAAGAGCTAAATATAGAGTTGGCAGAAAAAGCTAAGGATATATATGGGCTTTTGAATTGTAAAGGACTAGTAAGAATGGATTTTATATACCATAAAGAGAAATCTGTTTTATACTTTTTGGAAGTAAATACAGTACCTGGTCAGACTGCCACAAGTCTTGTGCCTCAACAGGTAGAAGTAGCTGGCATTTCATTAAGTGATTTTTATAAGGGTTTAGTAGAGGAAGCTTTAAAATAATGACAACTTATGAGTAAAGTAAAAAAGCCTACATCTAAGAAAATGGGCGGATTAAAAACTTTGTTGATAATAGCCTTGATATGTATAGCTATATATTGGGTGTTTTTTGCCTCTTTATCTTTTTTGACAAGGCATGGACAAGTTGTAGAAGTTCCTAACTATATAGGACAAGATTACTCTGTTGTTTTAAAAGATATTGAACGAAAAGTATTTCGTTTAGAAGTGGACTCTAGTTATCATCCAGATATTGCAGGGCATGTGGTTTTAGACCAACAACCAAGAGCAGGACATGAAGTAAAAAAAGGCAGAACATTATTTTTGACCATCAATAGGTCTACTGCACCTGAAATTGAAATGCCTAACTTGGTCAACTTGTCTTTAAGAAGTGCGGAGATGGTATTAAACAGTAATAAACTGAAACTGGGGAAAACTACAACAAAGCCAGATTTAGCTAATGGTGCTGTTATCGAAATGACTTATAAAGGTAAGCAAATCAGACAATATGATAAGATTAAACAGGGTGAAACTATTGATTTAGTCATCGGTGGTGGTTTAGATAAAATGGAGTTTGAAGTACCTGATTTAGTAGGCTTTTCATACGATGAGGTCATTAGTTTATTAAGCAGCTATTTATTGCATCCAAACATCAGCTATGATGGAGTGATTGTGGATACTTTTGGAGCAGTAGTGGTTGCTCAAAACCCTAAACCGATTAATTCAGAAGGGGAACCCAACATGATTAGAGAAAATCAAGTCATTCATATTAGAATGAAGGATCCTTCAGCAGGAGATCATCATTTTGAAAGCCAAGAAGATCAAAATATTAGAAGAAGTACTTCTCCAAGAATGGAACAACAAAGGACAGAATCATCAGAAGCTAAAAAAAGACAACCTAAGTATCAATATTCAAATAATTAAAACAACATGAAGTTTTCTATAGGTGATCCCGTTATTTTAAAAACGACAAAAAAAGAAGGCGTTGTCAAAGAAATACTTGAGGATGGTTTATATTTAGTTGACTCTGAAGGTGTTTTGTTTCCTTGTTATGCGGAAGATTTAGATCATCCTTATTTACAATGGTTTTTGTCTGATAGACTTAAAAATATACAAGCGAAACAAAATCAAGACTCAACTAAGGGGATTGCCACTCAAATAGAAGCAAATATTGATCATTTAAAACAATTCCAAGCGCTCAAAGATGGCGTGTATTTATCTTATCATCCACAGTTTATAGTTGACTTTTTTGAAGAGTCTTTAGATAGTTTTCATATGTATATTGTCAATAAAACTAATGTGGATATTCATGTTACGTTAATTGACAAAGACACAGAGGAGGCCTTGACCAAAATCAAAGTTTTTAAGCATGACCAAGAGTTCTTTTGGGAGTGCTCTATAGATGAATTTAATCGGCAGTCAAAATGGAATTTGCATCTGCAATGGAGAACTAATGATAAAAAGCGAGAGGATAAAGTCAATACTTCATTTCCTTTAAAATTTCCAGTTAAAAACTTTTTTAGTTATTTACCTAAGTTGCGAGAAGACAAAAGCTTACACTTTACACAGGACTTGTCCATTGATTTCAAAAAGATTGAACAGGCTCAACATGAAAAAAAGACATCTAAAAAAACGGTAGTATCTAATAATATGAAAGATATAATGTCTTTAGGTGGTTTTTCTTTAGAGGAGTTTTATGAAACCGAACCTGTTGTTGATTTACATATACAAGCGATTGCTCCAGATTTTGATAAAGCTCAAGCTGCTTCTGCACTTGAATTTCAATTGGAATATGCATTTAGAAAATTAGAAGAAATTCAAGGGAAAGGTATTAAAGAATTGTTTTTAATACATGGTATTGGAGATGGTATTTTGAAAAAAGCATTACACCAACTTTTAGAAGAGGAAACTGATTTAGTAGATCGATTTCATCATGGATATTTTGAAAAGTATGGATTTGGTGCCACTAAAGTATGGTTGAAATAAAAGGCTGAAGTGTTATGCTCCAACCTTTTTTTCTAGTTTTTTAATTCTTCTCTCCATTATGAAAAGGGCAATCATTAATCCTAAGAAAATGGTGGATAAAACTAAAATCACCACTCCAATTTTTCCATTGGATTGAAAAAGTCCAGTAACTTCTTCTTCATTAATCTGATTTGTGAGCAATAATATATGGTTCAACATAAGTTCGGTTGTTTTTATAGAAGTATTTTGATATTAAAAATCTGAGTTAATAAGCTTTACCTGTATTCTTTTCAAACGGATGAATAGGGTAGAAATCCAAATCCCTATTAAAAACCATCCTATAACTGCAGGGTAAAATACAAGTCTCATATTTAAGTCAGAAGCAAAAAGATTTGATCCTAAGCCACCTTCAGCTCCCCCTGTTCCTGGGTGCAAAGACTCACTCATACTTGGTAAAATATAAATTAATGGGAACATCAATACAAAACCGAAAATATTATAAACAGCACCAATAGTACCACTTTTTTTAGGGTTTTTTACAGAGCTGATTAATACTAAGTAGGCAAAATAAATCAACATCGTTAAAGCAGAACCTGTTTGTTTCGGATCGTTACTCCAAGGTTGTCCCCAAGTGAAGTTCGCCCATTCCATTCCTGTTGCCATGCCTAAGCATCCGAAAAATAAACCTACTTTTGCAAACTCACTGGCATTATAGTGCCATTTTAAGTCTTGCTTAGATAGAAATAACAATGAATTGATGAAACTAAAAAGGAATAACAACATCATAGTCATCCACATAGGCACATGATAGTACAAGTTTCGAATACTCTCATAAATGAGATATAATTCCGGGACTTTATTGGTAAAACCCCAGACAATTGAGTAAAGGATAAGTAAGATAGCCAATACTTTCCACCAAAGTTTTCTCATTATAATGATATTTCAAATGAATGAACCTCAAAGTTACTTAATTTATTACAAGCAGATTGTAAAATAAACTTCATATTTTTTGAAAACAACTAGCAGAGAAGTCCTTGTAATATTACTTATCTTTGCTAACTCATTTGCTTTAATTATGGTCACGATTATATCTGGAACAAATAGAGTGGGGAGTAATACTCGAAAAATTGCTCAATATTATTATGATGCCTTAAAGTTAGAGCTAAAAGATGTTCATTTCATCTCTTTAGAAGATTTTGAATGTCATTGGCGCTCAGAGGATTTAGTCAAAATAGAGAAAGAACTTTTAATTCCTACCGAAACATTTTTGTTTGTAATGCCAGAATATAATGGGACCTTTCCTGGTATATTAAAGACTTTTGTGGATAATACGGATATTCGCAAAGCATGGTGGTTTAAAAAAGCCATGATTGTTGGTCTTGCTGATGGGCGTGGTGGAAACTTACGTGGTATTGATCAGTGGACTAATGTGCTTCACTATTTAAAAATGATGGTACACCATAATAAACTTCCTTTATCCAACATCAGCAAAAGTTTAAATGCTGATGGTAGTTTTAAAAAAATAGCTCTAAAGTCAGAAGTGGATAGTCAAATAGAAGATTTTATAGAGTTTTCAACTAAGTAAATCAGATTGTTTTAATATCTCATAGATTCTGTTATCTTGGGCTTCAAATTGAATATTCATGTTTGAAGGGATGTTAGATATAGAAAAGTACATTGACATTTTAAATGAATGGATATGGAGTGATGTCTTTATCGCTTTTGCTTTGTTGACTGGAATTTATTTTACAGTTTCCACAAGATTTGTCCAGTTATTTCATGTTCGAAGAATGGTCAAATTGCTTTTTAGCGGTAAAGCTTCTGTGAAGGGTGTGAGTTCGTTTCAGGCTTTTGTATTAGCTATTTCAGGAAGGATTGGAACTGGAAATATTGCAGGTGTTGCGACTGCTATTGCCATGGGTGGACCAGGCGCAGTATTTTGGATGTGGGTCATTGCCATTTTAGGTGCTGCAACGGCTTGTGTAGAAGCTACCTTAGGGCAAATGTTTAAAGTTGAAAAAGACGGACAATATCGAGGAGGACCAGCATTTTATATAGAACAAGGATTACATTCTAAGGTTTATGCCTTAATCTTTTCAGTAGTCACCATTATTAGTTGCACTTTCTTTTTGCCAGCAGTTCAGAGTAATAGTATTGCGGTGAGTATGAATCATGCTTTTTCTTTAGATACTAGAATTGTTGGTTTTGTAATTGCGGGACTTTTAGGCTTGATTATTTTTGGTGGCGTTAAAAGGATAGTGAAAGTTGCAGAGGTTGTAGTGCCTTTTATGGCAGTGGGTTATATAGGTATGGCAGCAGTTATTATTGGCATGAATGTAACGGCTATTCCATCTGTTTTTAAGTTGATTTTTAGTTCAGCTTTTAATTTAGATGCTACTTTTAGTGGTGTTTTTGGAATGGCCATTGCTTGGGGTGTCAAGCGTGGGATTTATTCTAATGAAGCGGGTCAAGGTACTGCGCCTCACTCCGCAGCTGCCGCAGAAGTTAAACATCCGATGGAGCAGGGTTTAGTCCAAGCATTTTCTGTTTATATTGATACTTTATTTGTTTGTACGGCTACTGCACTTATGATTCTTTTTACGAAATCTTATAATGTAGTTGATCCGTCGGGAGGTTTTGTAGTTGAAAATGTTCCAGGGCTCATTGAAGGTCCGGCTTATACACAAATTGCTATTGCCACTTATTTCCCAAGCATGGGTGCTGCATTCGTTTCTATAGCCTTATTCTTTTTTGTATTTACGACGTTGATGGCCTATTATTATATGGCAGAAACGAATTTAAGTTACTTAACGCCACGTCATACGCCAAAGTATATGACTCAAGCGCTTCGGATTGTTTTCTTATTTATAGTTATTTACGGAACCTACAAAGAGTCTTCTTTTGCTTGGAAATTAGGTGATGTGGGTGTAGGGCTTATGGCTTGGTTAAATATTGTAGCGTTGTTACTTTTAAGGAAGATTTTCATGACTTCTTATCGTGATTATTTTCGAAAATATCCTACGATAAGAAGTATGAAAGAGCCTAAAGATTAATCGTCAATATCTTCTTTGTTTTTTAATAATTCTTCTGCTAAGTAAGTTTTAAATTCTGTTTTGAATTTTTCTAAGCTGTTGACATTAAATATCTTATGATTCTTAGATAAGTAAACTTTCTTAATGGGCTGATTTAATGGGTGTATAATAACTCCAAATTTGTGTCCTAAAAGCAGTGCTTCTATATTGAGTTTAGGTTCATTTTTATAAATACGGTAAGAGATTTTGGCCCATCGTCCAAAGTCTTTTTTCCAAGTAATTTTTCCGCCATGGTTTTCAATCAGTTGTATGGCTTCTTCTTGAGTTTGGATATATTCTTTCATGGTGCTAGTAGATATGTGGTGAAACAAATAAGTTAAGTAAAAAGTTTTTAAACGTAATATTAAATCATTTTTTTAGATTTAAAATAAAAATTAATTTTGAGCTTTTGGTCTCATAGTTCAACGGATAGAATAGGAGTTTCCTAAACTTTAGATCCAGGTTCGATTCCTGGTGAGACCACAATATTTATTGCTAGTCAGTTAAATGTGGTGCTACCCACAGATTTACACCCGTTTTTGTATCGAAAATCGATGAAATGGATGTTTGATAAATTACGAATATTTACTGTGATTACCAGCCTTATTTTTGCATTCCTTTGTTAAGTGTTTCTTATTGTGATTTTTGGGCTAATTGGTTGTGATTTGAATATAGGGGTATTTTTAAAGTTGATTGTAGTTACCACCTTTCGAGTGCGTCAGGGTCCGCTCTTTCGAGATAATCAATCGTCATTCCTTCGAACACTTTATAGTCCTAAGACGAGAGCTGAGGTTTTAGAAGCCCGTAATTTAGAATAACATAACAAAAAAGTAGCCAACTCCTAAAAGCTGACTACTTTTTAAAAACTTTGCTATCGAAGACCCCCTACTTTCCCGATAGCTCAGTTGTTTATCATTCATGGAATGTTTCCTGGTGATAGGATTTTCTCTCTTGTTTTAAATGATTAGCTACTTATTTATGAGTATTGATCTGATAGAAAACAGTTCAAGTCATTTTCATTTTTAGTAGCATTTTCATTTCAACATCAGAGGTTTTTCTGCTTCATGATTGATATTACAAACATAGTGCAGGACAGTGAAAGTGATGAGGAGTATTCAGTCAAAAACTTGGTAATTTTCACGCAAATGGTGCTTTTTTCATGCATTTGCATGTGTAATTTCTATTTATACCTCAGTAACGACCCTTCGAGTGCCTCAGGGTTCGCTCCTTCGTGTACTTTTTAGTCGTACGTCGAGGGCTGAGGTTCTCGAATCCCGTAGTTTAGAATAATAAATAACTTGCTTTTTTACTCTTATTCAAACCATCTTGAAAATTCATTAACATAGTGTTGCAAAAGCTTTATAAAACACTATATTTGGATCTTGTTAACAAGTTATGATTAGATAATATGATTTTTTAATGACCCCTTATTATAACCACTTTCATTTTTTTAGATATCTATATTTAATGATTAAAAATCTTTTTTCTTTTATACTTATTAAAGGTCTGTTATGCATTGCTTTATTTTTTATAGCAAATATTGCAATCGCTCAAACTAAAGATGAGATTCGAGAGCAGCAGTTT
>Ga0209075_1005102_pt1 | contig 10200 bp, 12 predicted proteins | sample Stecom2011_FD_187523 | JGI IMG/M metagenome (GOLD analysis project Ga0209075, IMG submission 187523) | Agricultural soil microbial communities from Utah to study Nitrogen management - Steer compost 2011 (SPAdes) (version 2) | ecosystem: Environmental > Terrestrial > Soil > Agricultural land...
CTTTAATGCGAGTCTGCTCCGGATTAAGGCGCCCGTACAGGCGTAACCAGAGCGGATCTGCCAGCATGCCCTTGCTGGCAAGCTCGTGAGCCACGCCGTTAAATGACGTTCCCGGCTCAACACTGAACAACATGGGCTCATCAAGCGCCACCGGTTGATTCAGTGTCTGCAGTCCCTGCCACGCCCACAGACCTGTACCAGCGCCCGCGAGCGCAGCCACTGCAGCCAAAATAAATAACAACTTCCTGAACACGCGCATTATTCCGTTGTGGTAGTAGGATCACAGATTGTCGCAAGGCGGCCAGCCACAGGCAAATCCTGCCCTGCAAGACTGCGAACCGCCACCACCCCGAGCACACTGTTGGTGAGATACACGCCCCGACAACGCTCACCCAGTAAATCTTCCGGCAACACCGGACATTCTTTTGCAGCTTCACCCACCGCCCGCAACCGTTCCAGCACCCACCGGCGCATCACGCCCGCCACCGCCAGTGTGTCGACTGGCGGTGTCAGCCAGCCGCTATCTGTTTCGATAAACAGGTTGGTTCTGGTGCCTTCGACAATGTGCCCGGCTGAATTGGCCATCAACACTTCAAACAGGTCACCCGTCAGCTCACGAGAGGCCATGACCTGCTCCAGCCTGTTAAGCGACTTAATGCCGGAGAACAGCGGGTTGACCGTCAACGGGATACGGGAGAAGTCTACTATGACGCCCCCAGGGGCGGGCCGCGGTGGTGCTGGCGAACGTGATACCAAAAGGTTCGGCTGAATGCCGGGGTCAGGCCGGTAGCCTCGGCCACCCGCACCACGGGTCAGGATGAACTTGAATATGCAGCAGTCGGCAGAGTCCATTCCAGAATAGCGGGTCAGCGCCTTGCGAAAGACGCTGTCGAGCTCGGGCCGACTGATGACAATGCCCAACCGTGCGGCATCACGCACCATCCGGTCAAGATGATAGGCCAGCATAGGTGCCTGGCCACCTTCCACGAGGATGGTTTCGAACAGTCCATCACCGTAAGCCAGGCCTCGGTCACCGGGAGGAACGCCCCCCTCCTCTGCCCAAAAGAGCTGAGCCACAGCGAGATCAGCCTTCGTATCGACTAACGATCAACGTACCGTTGGTGCCACCAAAACCGAAGGAATTGGATAACGCCACACGAACATCTGCCTTTCGGCTTTGATGTGGCACGAAGTCCAGATCGCAGCCTTCGTCAGGGTTGTCCAGGTTGATGGTGGGCGGCAAGATCCCTTCTCGCACAGCCAATACGGAGAAAATAGCCTCAACCGCCCCGGCGGCTCCCAACAGGTGACCGGTCATGGATTTGGTACTACTCATGGCAAGGCTTTCAGCGTGCCGACCAAACACCGATTTAACCGCTGCCACTTCAGCAACATCCCCCACCTGGGTCGAAGTGCCATGGGCGTTGATATAACCGATCTGCTCGGGCTTGAGGCCGGCGTCCCTGATTGCATTGATCATGGAGCGTGCGGCACCCTCGCCATCGCCTGGGGGTGAGGTAATGTGGTGAGCATCATCGCTCATACCAAATCCGATGACCTCGCCGTAGATAGTCGCGCCGCGAGCCTTTGCGTGCTCCAACTCTTCCATCACAACCACACCGGCGCCGTCACTGAGAACAAAACCATCTCTGTCCTTGTCCCATGGACGGCTGGCCTTTTCCGGATCGTCGTTGCGCGTGGACAGCGCCCTGGCCGATGAAAACGCCGCCACAGCGGAGCGAGTGGTAGCCATTTCCGAACCACCAGCCAGCATGACATCAGCGTCACCGTAGGCAATCGTTCTGGCGGCGTACCCAATGTTATGGGTGCCCGTGGTACAGGCCGTGACGATGGCAATATTCGGGCCTTTGTAGCCAAACCGGATCGCCGCGTTGCCGGAAATCATGTTGATAACCGATGCCGGCACAAAAAAGGGAGAGACCTTCCGGGGGCCGGACTTTTCCATCTGGATGATGTTCTTTTCGATGAACTCCAGGCCGCCAATACCCGAGCCAATGGCAATACCCACCCGCTCACGGTCAAGTTGTTCGTACTGTTCAAGGCCGCTGTCATCCACCGCCTGCTGGGCCGCAATCAACCCATAGTGGATGAAGGCATCCAGCTTGCGTGCATCTTTGCTGGACAGCCACGGCTCGATATCCAGATTCTTGACGGCACCACCGATGCGCGTGTTGTAATCAGTCACGTCAAAGCGGTCGATCGGACCGATTCCGCTACGCCCGGCACACACTGCGTCCCACGAGGTCTTTACATCATTCCCCACCGGAGAAAGCATCCCCATGCCCGTGATGACCACCCGTCGTTTACTCATAACCCCACTCACCCGATTGTTCTGTATGAATTCTTGCCCGGTTTGCCGACCTTCAGCCAATAAAAAAGCCGTCCTTCAATAAACAAAAAGGACGGCTTTCGCCTGGCTATCTGACCTGCAGAGTATCAGGTGTGCGCGACGATGTAGTCGATCGCGTTCTGAACGGTGCCCAGCTTCTCGGCCTCTTCGTCAGGAATTTCAGTCTCGAATTCCTCTTCCAGGGCCATAACCAGCTCAACAGTGTCCAGTGAGTCAGCGCCAAGATCCTCTACAAAAGAAGATGTGTTCTGAACTTCGGACTCTTTAACGCCCAACTGTTCGCATACGATCTTCTTAACGCGCTCTTCAACTGTACTCATAATGTCCTCACTTTAGTGTCAACCAAGCAACTCAATAATTGCCAGTTTAGTTTAAACCCCACCTGCAAACAAGCAGGGATTCGGTCAAACATGTTGTACGACAAGGGGTTGCACTACCGGCCCGAAATCGGGCTCAACCCATATACATGCCGCCATTCACATGAATGGTTTCTCCCGTAACGTAAGCTGCGCCGTCTGATGCCAGGAAAGCCACCACGGAGGCAATCTCCTCCGGCTCGCCCAGGCGCCCTGCCGGTATTATTTCCAGCATAGCGTCACGCTGCTTGTCGTCCAGTTTTTTAGTCATGTCGGTATCAATAAAACCCGGTGCCACACAGTTTGCGGTAATGCCCCGGTTCGACATTTCTTTAGCCAGGCTGCGGGTAAACCCTTCAACGCCAGCCTTGGCTGCACAGTAGTTGCCCTGGCCGGGGTTTCCCATGCCGGCAACAACCGAACTGATATTAATAATTCTACCCCAACGGGCCTTGGCCATGCCGCGCAACACCGCTTTACTGGTGCGATATACGCTGGACAGATTGGTTTCCAGCACCGCTGACCAATCGTCGTCTTTCAGCCGCATCAGCAAATTATCGCGGGTGATGCCGGCGTTATTGACCAGAACGAGCGGTGCGCCAGATTGCTCAGCAATCTGTTTCAAGCCCGCGTCAATGCTCTCCGGGTCGGCTACATCCATCACAATGCCGTAGCCAGAATAACCAGCGGCTTTAAGACCCTCGGAAATAGCATTGGCGCCTTCAGCGCTTGTTGCCGTACCTACCACTTCGGCACCCAGGCGGGCCAGCTCATGGGCAATGGCCTTGCCGATTCCTCGGGTGGCGCCGGTTACCAGCGCTACTTTGCCTTCCAAAGACATATTCAACTCCGTTTATCAGGACCGCTTGAGTGCCTCAATCGCACTGGCCAGCGAATCGGGATCTTCAATTCCATGAACGGGCAAATCACGGTCGATGCGCTTGATAAGCCCCGCCAGCACCTTGCCGGCCCCACACTCAACCGCGACATTAACGCCCTCACCCGTCAGAGTTCGGACCGAGTCCGTCCAAAGTACAGGAGAATAAAGCTGCTTCAGCAGGTTTGCCTTGAGAGTTTTCGCATCCCTGGACACCGCTGCATGAACATTCTGGACCACCGGAATGACAGCATCGTTAAAGCGAACTTCATCCAGCGCTTCTGCCAGTTGCTCAGCGGCACCTTTCATCAGCGCGCAGTGCGAAAGAACACTGACGGGAAGTGCCATGGCCTTGCGGGCGCCCCGCGCCTTACATGCCTCAATCGCCCGCTCGACTGCGGCCACGGAACCGGCAATCACGACCTGTCCCGGAGCGTTGAAGTTTACTGCAGCCACTACGTCACCCTGGGCGGATTCTTCACAGGCTACAACGACGTCGGCATCATCCAGCCCGAGAATAGCCGCCATTTTGCCTTCGCCGGCAGGAACGGCATCCTGCATCAATTCACCACGAAGCTGAACGAGCTTGACCGCTTCAATAAAATCCAGACTCTCTGCCGCAACCAGAGCACTGTATTCGCCGAGACTGTGGCCGGCCACAAAATCAGGCTGAGCCCCACCGGTCACCAACCATTGGCGCCACAAGGCCACACTCGCCGTCAACAACGCCGGCTGGGTGACCATGGTTTGATTCAATTCTTCTGCAGGACCATGCTGACACACGTGCCAGAGGTCATAACCAAGCACCTTGGAAGCATCATCAAAAGTTTCAGCGATCATCGGCCACGCATCAGCGGCAGCAGATAACATACCGACCGATTGAGAACCTTGTCCGGGGAAAATAAACGCAGATTTCATAGGCGGAATCTTATCGTCATTGAGGGGTTGGTGGAGATTAGCCAATAGTACAATTCAGGCCAATTATCGGTGATACACGGTCTAAATGCGGGCCTACTTTAGTCTCAGCCACCAGCAAAACACCTACAGCATCAGATCGTCAAGCCGTTCGTTGATCCTGCGTGGCACCTCAAGCTCTACCTCACGAACAGCCTGCCGTATTGCTGCGAGCATGGCCCGCTCATTGGCATTTCCGTGGCTTTTGATAACAACACCCTGAAGCCCCAACAAGCTGGCGCCGTTATGCCGGGACGGGTCCATAAGCTGCAGCAACCGCCCCATTATAGGCTTGGCGAGAAGACCAACAAAGCGGCCATAGAGCGAACGCGTAAATGCCTGTTCGAGCAATTCAATCAGTAGCCCTGCAACACCTTCGCCGGTTTTCAAGGCAATATTGCCAACAAACCCGTCACACACTACAACATCTGCTACGTCCCGGAACAGGTCGCTGCCTTCGACATAACCGATATAGTTCAGGGTTTCGCACTGGGCAAGCATGTGAGAGGCAAGTCGCACCTGTTCGTTACCCTTGATTTCCTCCTCGCCCACATTCAGCAACGCGACACGAGGTTCTGACAAACCGCAGATCGCGGACGCCATCAGAGATCCCATCAAGGCATACTGATAGAGATTTTCGGCGCTGGAATCGACGTTGGCACCAAGATCCAGAACGTGACATCGACCGCGAAGAGAGGGGATAAGCTTGGCAATCGCCGGACGCTCAATACCCGGATACATACGGATTAGCGAGCGCCCAAAAGCCATCAGTGCGCCGGTATTGCCGGCACTGACACAGCCTTGCGCCTCACCATCACGGACCAGGCCAAGGGTAATGGCCATGGAGGAGTTTCTTTTATGGCGCAGAGCATGGGAGGGGCGTTCATTCATCCGCACCACATCCGCCGCTTCCACTATACGGATTCTCGGATGCCCACCATGCAACAAGGCCTCGATCTCGCTCCGGATACCTACCAGAACAAGACTCAAGGCCTCATTTTCACGCACTGCTTCGAGCGCGGCATGGACAACCACCGCGGCGCCACGATCACCACTCATGGCATCGATGGCAATGGTGACGTTTTTACTCACCGTACGTCCATGCAACACAGGTCAGAAGTTTGTCGCGACGAAATTACTCGTCGCGGGCTTCAATAACCTGCTTGCCGCGGTAGAAACCATCCGGAGACACGTGGTGGCGACGATGAACCTCACCAGTTGTTGCGTCGGTGGACAGAGCAGAAACGGGCAGCGCGTCGTGTGAACGGCGCATGCCACGCTTGGAACGGGTCTTGCGATTTTGCTGTACAGCCATGGTATAAGCTCCTGACCTATTAACGAAAACGTTAGTGCTTAGTCGTCTTGAAACCCGCCAGCACGCTGAACGGATTATCTTCTCTTTTCTTTGCCTCGGGCTCGCTGGGTGCTTTTGACGGCTCCAGCGCCTCCAGGTCTTCTTTTGCCGGGCACTCGTCCCTCTCGTGAAGAGGGAACGGCGGCAATACCAGAAGCAGCTCGTCTTCCACCATCGCCCACAAGTCCGCCGTAAAATCCTCAAAGAGGAACGGCTCCAGCGTCTTTGGCAACCGTTGAGCCTGCTCATCATTAATGACCAGGCCCAGATCAAAACCGGACGTCAGCGTGACCTGCATATCATTCATGCAACGCTGGCAGACCAGAGTGACTGGTGCAGACAACTCGCCGGATACAACCCTTCGGCGCTCACTATCCTGATAAAAGGACAGTTTCACGCGGCATTCGCTGCCATCCTGCAAAACCGGTACCGCTTCTCGAAAACGAGCGAGACCCTCGAGTGGAACTACCCCCTCAAGTGTCGTTTGTTGCTCTGCCAACCGGTTAGGGTCAACGAATTTCGGCAGTTCGGCGTTCGGTGCTTTGGACATAGGCGCGCAATTTTAGGGACGAGACCGCCCGCTGTCAAAGACTTAATCGCTTTTATGGCAGGGCTTCCCGTTTAAGTAGGGGTATTTTACGATAACGACGCACACTCACACCCGGAACCACCCCCAAAAAGGCACCATGATGAAGCCAATCCTCCTTGCCTCGTCATCCCCCTACCGCAGAACCCTGCTGCAACGACTGGGACTGCCCTTCTCGTGTGCCAGCCCGGACATAGACGAAACCCCGCAACCCGGGGAGCCTGCCGACGCCCTGGCCGTGCGACTTGCGGCAGGCAAGGCCGAAGCACTGGCCAGGCAGTACCCCGATACGCTGATTATCGGATCAGACCAGGTGGCCACGCTGCCGGACGGCACATTACTCAACAAACCCGGCGACCACGAACAGGCCACCCTTCAATTGACTCGCAGCAGCGGAAATAGCGTTCGGTTTCTGACGGGGCTCGCAGTCCTGGACAGCGGAACCGGCACCCTTAAAACCTGTTGCGAGCGGTTTGACGTGCACTTCCGGGCGCTGTCTGCAACGGAGATCGAGAATTATCTGCGCAAAGAGCAGCCTTACGACTGCGCCGGCAGCTTCAAGATGGAAGGCCTCGGCATTGCTCTGTTCAGCCAACTGAGTGGTCGAGACCCTAACAGCCTTGTCGGCCTGCCACTGATTGCCCTGGTGGACATACTTCGGGAATTCGACGTGAACCCTTTACTGGCTCCCTGATCGCACAAGCGATCAGGGCATCGCCAATTAACGCAACTCCAGACGGGATTCCAGCAACTGCGTTGCCACCCCCTGCCCCATGGCCACGCCAAGCTGCTCCACAAGCTGCTGAAATGGTGACGGGCTCCGACTGTAATCAACCAGTTCTTCCGCCCCTACCAATTCACGCGCCACCCAGGAACTGCTGCCCAGACCATCAATCAAACCTAACTCAAGAGCCTGCTCACCACTCCAGACCAACCCACTGAACAGCCTCTCATCTTCCGCAAGGCGATCCCCACGGCCGTCTTTAACTGCAGTAATAAACTGTGCATGGGTGTTTTCAAGAACACCCTGCCAGAACGCAATATCTTCGTCACGCTCGGGCGAGAACGGATCAAGAAATGCCTTGTTCTCACCAGCGGTGTACAAGCGACGATCAACACCCAGCTTTTCCATCAACTCGGTAAAACCGAAACCGCCGGCCACCACGCCGATGGAACCCACCAGGCTGGCACGGTTGGCATAGATTTCATCCGCCGCCGCCGCAATGTAATAAGCACCCGACGCACCAACATCCGAAATCACGGCATAGACTTTCTTGTCCGGATATTCCTGGCGCAAACGCTTAATCTCGTCATACACGTAACCCGACTGAACCGGGCTGCCCCCAGGGCTGTTGATTCTGAGCACCACGGCTTTTGATTTTTCGGCTTCGAAGGCGGCACGCAAAGAGCCCACCAGGTTGTCCGCACTGGCCAGCTCATCGGCCGAAATCGGACCCGTCACTTCGACCAGCGCTGTGTGCTGACCGGTAACCGCATCCATACTGCCACCCATGGGAGACTGAATCATGAACAGCAGCGCAAACAGATAGCCGAACGTAAGAAACTTGAAAAAGATACCCCAGCGCCGGCTGCGCCTCTGCTCTGACTGCAGAGACATCACCAGCTTTTCAATCAGCTTCCAGTCACGACCCGACTCCGGAGGCATAGATGGTTCTTTGCCACCGAATATTCCACGCTTACCTGATTCCCATTCACTCATCTGTTATCCCTTAGCTACCCAAAATCCATTAAAGCCCGAGAACCCGACGCAACTCATCAACGGTGTTGACGACCGCATGGGGGTCATATTCCTGCAGCACATCCCGCTTATGCACACCCCACTCCACGCCGATAGATGGCATACCAATCCGGCGCGCCATGTCGAGGTCATAACGGGTATCGCCAATCATTACCGCCTCGTCCGGCCGGTAGCCATAAAACTCGAGAATTTCTTCCAGCATCAGCGGGTCTGGTTTTGAGCGGGTTTCATCGGCACAACGGGTAATATCGAAATGATGCCCTAAGCCACTGGTGGTCAACGCCTTCGCAAGCCCCTTACGGCTTTTCCCGGTTGCCACCGAACAACCACGGCCGGATCGGCAAATATCCGACACCACATCAGCCATACCATCAAAAACATTCTGAGGGGTCGTCATCTTCTGGAAGAAATAACCGGCGTAGCCTTCACGAATACGTACGATTTCTTCCCGGGTCAGCCCCGGATACAGTTTCTCGAGCGCCTCAATCATGCCCAGCCCGATAATGTCCCGATAGGCCTCCCGCTCGAGATCCGGATAGCCAAGCTCAGTTGCCGCCTGCTGCAAGCTGTCAGCAATATGGTCTACGGAATCGATCAGCGTTCCGTCCCAGTCAAATATCACAACCTTCACATTCATGTATGCGCACCTTTACTACGACGCGTGAGTTCGTCAACCAGCTTCCTGAAAGCAGTATCATACGGTGCTTCAAGGAACATAGCTTCCCCGGTACCCGGCAAGGCAAACTCGAGGGCGCGGGCATGCAACATCAGGCGCTCGCCCCCGATCGAACGAAAAGCCTTGAGACTGGCATCGTCCATGTATTTATCATCACCGGCAATCGGATGACCCGCCCAGGCACTGTGCACCCGGATCTGGTGCGTCCTGCCCGTCACCGGGGAGGCCTGCACCAGACTGTAGCCATCGAAACGCTCCAGACACCGATAAAGGGTAAGCGACTCCTTTCCCTCCGGACTGACCCTTACCCGCCGCTCCCCATTGGGCATCTCGTACCGCAGCAGCGGTTCGGCCACGCGACTCACATCGTCGGGCCAATCGCCAATAACCAGCGCATGATAATGCTTACGCATGCGCTTGTGCCTCAGCTCATCCTGCAAAAAACGCAAAGCGGACCGCTTCTTTGCAACCATCACCAATCCTGACGTGTCACGATCCAGCCGATGCACCAACTCCAAAAACTTCGCCTGCGGACGAGAAGAGCGCAGCACCTCAATCAACCCGAAGCTCAGCCCGCTGCCACCATGAACCGCTATACCAGAGGGCTTGTTCACCACCAGCATGTCACTGTTCTCAAACACCACCGCGGCCTCTACCACACCCTGAACCCGATCACCGGGCCTGGGTTGCTCAGGCTTTGCCTGCTGAACAATCGGCGGAATCCGGACAACGTCACCCGCCTGCAACCGGGTGTCCGGCTTGACTCGCCCCTTGTTCACCCGCACTTCACCCTTGCGAACCACACGATAAACAATGCTTCTGGGCACGCCCCGCAAGCGGGCCATCAGGAAATTATCGACCCGCTGGCCGGCCATATCCTCGTCAACGGTTATCCACTGAACACCTTTCTGAACCTGTCCAGCCGGCGGGATGCCCGCCTCTGGCCTGGCCATGCCCGGCACCGAGGAGGGACGCCTCTTACCAGCATTGGCCGATTGCTTGCGGGAGGCAGATTTATGAGACATGAATAACCTTTACCGGATTGCGCCGGGCGCATGAATACAGGATTGAACAGTCAACACTTTACTGTTATATTCCGACGTGCTCTGCCGTTTGTCTACGGCCTGAAGAATTCTGTTCAGAAGCCGGAGCGGCAGCAGTATACCGACACTGATTAAGAGATTGAACGCCGAAAGCCCAATCATTACCGGGCACGGTATAGAACAAACTCCCGGCCAACAGGGCTGACCCAGAGAGGCTGCGACCT
>Ga0209075_1005104_pt1 | contig 10199 bp, 9 predicted proteins | sample Stecom2011_FD_187523 | JGI IMG/M metagenome (GOLD analysis project Ga0209075, IMG submission 187523) | Agricultural soil microbial communities from Utah to study Nitrogen management - Steer compost 2011 (SPAdes) (version 2) | ecosystem: Environmental > Terrestrial > Soil > Agricultural land...
CAAGCTATGTTAAACTTGCGCCCATAACCTATCCCGCTGGTTTCGTGTCTGTTTCCGGACTGCCAGCCTTCAGACTGTGGTAAGAGAACCTGTATGGATTTCAAGGTGCCTAATACTCTGGCGGAGCAGATTGCCAACTACCTGGCAGAGCGCATCATGACCGGGCAGATCCAGCCTGGTAAGCGCATCCAGGAGGCCACACTGGCTACTGAGCTAAAAGTCAGCCGCGCGTCCGTAAAAGAGGCTCTGTATACCCTTGAGCGCTGGCATCTTGTAGAAATCACCCCCAGAAAAGGCGCATCTGCCTCGAAGCTGGATGCTAATCATGCGTCTGAGCTATACGACGTTTACATGCATTTGCTAATGATGCTTGCGGCACGGCTGTGCGAACGCTGGCAAGAAAGTGACCGGGAGCGAGTACTGGCCGTGGTTACTCAAGCGGTGGAGCAAATGCGAGCGCCCTCGGCAGACATTACGGCAGTGGTGGAAGCCAGCTTTGAGGTGATGGAGGCTTGCTGTGATTTAGTAGGCAACACGTATCTCACTGAGGCTCTTTCAAACTTCAAGCCAGCAGTCAGTCGCGCGTACTATTTGAGTGCCGAACGTTATCGCCACGGTTTAACCCAGACAAGCCACTTTTTCACCCGCCTCCCGCAGGCTGTTTTGGCGCGGGATGTGGAGCAGGCGCAGGCTCTGATTCGGGAGTTTGCGGAGCACCAGAAAGTAATGATTCAAAGGGCCCTGAGCTCCAGTTAGAGGCGGCAGTTCAGCAGGCAGGCCTATTCAAAACCGTGCGGAGCCATGGATGGCGGAGCCGAGCGTACAGGGAGGTATTCACAGCGTGTTTTGAATAGGCCTGTCTGCTGGGCTGTCCATACTCCAAGCTAACCCACCAACTGTGACCAACCGCACAGACATATCGCTGCCCCCCACTTATCGTAACAACATGTAACAAAACTTTATTCCCGCTGCATTGGTTATGCTGTCCCCTGCGGCCCGGGAGTCTGAGAAAGGCTCCCTGCTAACAACAACAAATCAAAACATGAAGCCGGGGCCGTCATGATTCATCCGCACACCTGTCGCCGCACCACGCGATCAACCGCACTTTCGCTCTGGGTGCTCGCACTTTCCCTGCCTGCTACTGCCATGGCCGAATTTCTGCCATTGGATGACAGCACACTATCGGGCGTATCTGGCCAGGCAGGCATTACCATCGAGTTGGAAACCAAAATCAACATTGATCGCCTGTCGTGGACGGATGAGGGCACACTAAGTGTGAACAACATGCGGCTTTCCGGGCACAACGACAGCACATTGGATAACCTGAAGCTAACAGTGGATATTGCCGGCACAGGTGAAGTTCTTGAGCACGGTTTCTCAGAAATTGCGCGCCGGGCAAATGCCGGGCTCCTTAGTACCAGCGATCCCGATGTAGCCGATGCTTTGGCGAAATATTCCGTAAATGGTGAATTCGGCAAGCAGTTCAATAGCGGCGATCTGGTTATTCATTTAGGTGCGACCAACTACGGCGACGAAACCAGCTTGACCGACTACCTTCAAGCGATAGATTTTGAGCTCGCCGTAGGAAGCGTTACGACCACTGGCACAGAAGGCACTGCCACTCTGTTTTCTGATGTACTGCTGCAAGGCTACGTAGGCCCTACAGATCTGGTTATCCGAAACGATAGTGCTACCACACGCACTCTGGCCAATGGCAACCAGGTATCCGGAGCCGAATTGCAGCTGGATACCCATTTTGAAGTGACCAACGGCAGCCTGAACTGGGATGCCGCAGATTTAATCTTTGTGTTTAACTTTGCAGCCGTGAGAATTGAAGGCCTGCAAATTCATAACAGGCGCGGCAACGACACGCTGGGCCACTTCGGAATGGCGAGCGCAACGGCAAAAATCTCCCGAGGCACCAGCGCCGCTACTGGAAAAGAAGGCCTTTCGATTCACGACGTCGAATTCAGGGCTGATATCGACATGCCCATATTCAAAGTGGGGCCGACCAGTATTGGCAGTGTCAGTTTCACCGATTTCGCCATTACAGATACCACCATGATGGTTTACGGTCACTAGAGTCTTGTAAACTGCCCGTCTATCTTTGACGGGCAACCCATGAACGAACACATTAATACCAACGATCAGCATCCAGCTTCTGCAAAACGCCTCGCACTGTTCAGCCTGCTCTTCATCGCGCTCACGGCGGCAGGGCTTTACGCTGTTTACGATCAGTTCGCAGGGCAGAACATCAGTTTCGATACCCGGTTGATTGCACCACAAACGCTGACCGCACTCACTGGGTTGATGCTGGTATATTTCGTTTCTGATGGCTTACGTTTGCATTTCACGCTGCGTGCGCTCGGCCACCACTTATCTTTTCCCGTTATTTTCCGTCTGGTTTTTATCAACTTGTTCTTTTCCAACGTCACGCCTATGGCCACCGGTGGTGGCTTCGCTCAGATATGGTATCTGCACCACCATGGGGTGCCGGTAGGCAGAGCCACGGCTGCAACCACCATCAGAACCGTGCTGGCGGTGCTTTTCATTTTCTCCCTAACGCCTGTCTTTCTGCTGACTCTGGATGCATTTAATGGCCAGAGCATCACGGGTGATCTGGGTCTGGCATTAGCAATATTCATCCTTATATATCTGGGCTTTTTCGTCATTTTGCTGTTCCGAACACGCTGGCTTATCGGGCCGCTCAGCGGACTACTCAGGGCTCTTAACCGCTGGAAACTCTTAACCGATATCCGCCATATGCACTGGCAGTTCAAAGCTAAGCGAGAGATGCTGCGCTTTTCCCACAGCTTTGGTGACTACCTCCAGGGCAGGCCGCTCTTTGTAATGCTTTCCGTTCTATTTACAGCCATATTCCTGCTGAGCCTGTTCAGTTTCCCTGCTCTGCTGATTCATAGCCTGGGGTACGATGTCGACTACCTGATGTCGCTGGGGCTGCTGGTTGTAACAACATTTATAATGTATTTCTCACCAACCCCGGGCGCATCGGGCATTTCAGAAGGTGTATTCGGAAGTTTCTTCAGCGGCATTCTCTCAGGAAGCCATCTGATTCTGGTTATTGTGAGTTGGCGCCTGCTGACTATCTATCTCGGCATGTTCATCGGCCTGGGCGTGCTGCAAAAAGAACTCATTAAACGCCGCAGGAAATCCGGATAATGTTTCGAAATCCACTCAAGTTACTGTTTTATCTCTGCCTGCTGACCGTCATTCTTCTGTTGGGTTACAAAACCTACCTGAACGTATTTCTGGAAGATTTTGCGGGCGTGCATACTACCCAGGTGGAACAAATTCAGCGCAAAGTCACAACCGACCAAGCCTTCAGTTTTGCTGTGCTGGGAAACATCAACAACTCTGTCGGGGTTTTCGAAGATCGCATTATTCCGGAGCTAAACGCCTCGGGAACGGACTTTCTGGTTTCTGCCGGCAACGCAGTAAGCGGCGGCGGCGAGGACAAGTATCGCGCGCTCTATGGAAGTCTCAGCCATCTCGACATTCCCTACCTCCTCACATTCGGCGCCCATGAATTCAACAACTTTGGCAGCTTCCGTTTTTATGACCACTTTGGTCCGCACTTCTATAGCATTCAGGTGGGCAACAGCCGGCTTATCTTTCTCGACAGCACTGGAAAGACACCCTGGGAATGGCAGGTGCGTTGGCTGGAAGACCTCCTGAACCAAGACGCCTCAAAGGCACGAATCCTGTTTATTGGTCACCCGCTATTAAAGCCCGAAGAAGATGTCTTGCTCGATCAGCCCGAAGATTATCTTCAGCCGCCGGAGTTCAGGGATGCACTCCTGAAGATGGTTGAAAAACACAACATTAAATTCGTGTTCTCCTCCAACCTCTCGCTGTATTCAGAAAAACAGTTGGGCAACACGCTGTTCGTCACCACAGGGGGAGCCGGTGGCTTAATACTGAACAACAACACCAGCTTTTATCACTACGTGCACGTCAGCGTCAGCCCTGCGGGCGAAGTCAGCCACACGCTCCGGAAACTGGAAGTTGGCCAGCACCCTATACTCAAACAGCTCGAAAGCCTCTGGTTCTTTGTGTATTCACTGTTCTATGCCGGCTACCTTAATTTCATTCTTATAGTGGCAGTGTTTGCCGCCATCACCATCAAACTCTACGCCATGATTTTCATTGGCAAGGACTACTACCCCGACTACAACCTGGACCCCACTCCCTGGCTGAACAAACCATTAAGGGTGGCCATGTTCACCAATAACTATCTACCCTTCATCGGCGGTGTGCCTATTTCCATTGCACGACTAAAAAAGGGGCTGGAGCAGCTTGGCGACAAGCTTCTGGTAGTCGCACCGCGTTACAAAGATCAACCCGCTGTAGAAGAACATGCGCTGCGGGTACCTTCACTGCTTGCCATGGGGGAGAAGCGGGAGTTCCGCCTGGCCAACATATTTCTTGGTCGTATCCGCAAACGTGTGCGCGCCTTTCATCCAGATATAATCCACCTGCACCACCCTTTCTGGCTGGGCTCGCTCGGGTTATTCATGGCGCGCCGTCTTAAGGTGCCAGCCATTTATACCTACCACACCCGGCTTGAGCACTACGCCCACTTCGTACCCTTGCCGGGGCTTATTTTCCGCAACCTGATATCTCACGCTCTTATCAAACGCTTCGCCAATAAATGCGATGGCGTTATCGTACCCACCTATTCCACTGAGGAGTATCTGCGGATGATTGGGGTGAAAACACCCACCTTTGTGCAGCCTACGGGCATTGAGTACACCCGGTTTCAAGCGGTAGCGGATGAGGAGATCACAGAACTCCGACAGGCTCTGAACCTTAAAAGCGAAACGGTTTTCATCAGCGTGTCGCGATTGTCGAACGAGAAAAACATCGATTTCATGATCGAAGCCATCGGCAGGCTACATCAGGAGTCGACCAAACCCTTTCACTTTCTGATGATCGGCGAAGGCCACCAAAAAGAGCGCCTGCAAAACAAAATTCAAGAACTGGGACTGGAAGATCAGATCACTTTGGTTGGTGCCGTGCCGCCGGAGAAAATGGCAACGTGGTATCGTTTGGGTGACGCCTTTTTGTTTGCCTCCAAATCTGAAACTCAGGGCATGGTCATTCTGGAGGCTATGGCTGCTGGTTTGCCTGTGGTTGCGGTGCGTTCCAGTGGTATCGACGACGTTGTGCGACACGGTATAAATGGCTTCAAAACTCCCGAAAGGCAAGATCTATGGTGTGCTCAGGTAAAACAATTGCTGGAGGATGAGGAATTGAGAAACACTCTTTCAGAGCAAGCTCTGGCATTTTCGAAAGACTTTTCCGTTGAACAATTTGCCTCGAATGTTCGCGAGATCTACGCTACCACTTTGGCAGTCAGCGAGAAGCGTCAACTAAAACGGAGAAATGCATGAGCGGCATCCCTGTAGGTATCAGCACGTGTCTGTTAGGCAAAGAAGTCCGTCATGATGGTGGCCACAAGCATTCCCGCTATTGCACTGAGGTGCTTTCACGGCATTTTGATTTCCGTCCAATTTGTCCTGAACTGGAGGCTGGCCTGGGTGTCCCCCGCCCCGCCATTCATCTGCGCGAATACCCGGAAGGCATGCGCCTGACAGAAACCAAAGGCACTGCTGACCACACCGGTGCCATGCAGGACTTCACCAGCGGGATCATGCCAGAACTGGCCAATTTGCGCGGTTACATTCTGATGGCCAAATCCCCTAGCTGCGGCATGGCGCGCATCAAAGTTCACAACCCGGAAGGCCAGGTAGTGCGACGTGATGGGCAAGGAATGTTCGCCGAAGCACTGATGCGCGCATACCCGCTGATGCCAGTTGAAGAAGAAGGCCGGCTGAATGATGACGCGCTGCGGGAAAACTTCATTGAGCGGGTATTTGCCTATGACGACTGGATGCAAAATGTTGCCGGCGAAAACCTCACCGCAAAAGCGCTGATCGAGTTCCATACCCGCCACAAGTTCCAGCTACTGGCGCACTCGGAAAAGATCTACCGGCAACTCGGTCCCATGCTGAGCGACCTTAAATCAGATGCTTTGGAAACTATTGCCAACCGCTATATCCAGGGCTTTATGGAAGCCATGACCCGAAAAGTAAGTCGCGGCTCACATATAAACGTGATGCAGCACCTGATGGGGTATCTGAGGGATGCAATGGAGGGCGAGGATCGCAAGGTTCTGATCGAGCAAATTGAAGCCTACGGTCGCGGCGAAGTGCCGCTCATTGTCCCCATGACACTGCTGAGAATGGCGCAGCGCAGGGAACCGGCCGATTACCTGTTACTGCAGCAGTACCTGAGCCCCTACCCGGATGAGCTGGGGCTCAGAAACAAGGTGTAGCACAGGCGGGGCCAGCCTCAGAAACCGTAGAGCAAGGTGATCGCAGTTTCGGTATCCGTGGACTCTGCACCCGCTGGGGGGTGAGAAACATGCTTCCACCGATAGGCTGCCTTCATCGACAGGTTACCCACCAGGTTAGCCTTGATGGCGGTCTCTGACTGACTGATCACGTTGTTCTCATCTAATCCGATTTCCGTACTCAGCTTCTGATGAAACAACGCATTTTCTGAAAGGGCGTAGTTGAATTGGGCCGCAAGCCGCGCAATCGCTTCTTTTTCAACATCTTCACCGTCAGAGTTCACAACTTCCAGCTTGTTGTAGCGGTAACCAGCACCCGCTGAGAGATCAAGGAACGAGCGTTCGCCCCGCTGCCAAATACGGTTTCCATAACCGGTGGTAGCCGTGGATTCAAAATCATACCCTGAAAAGCGGTCTTTCTCGTATGTGCCGCGCAGAAACCAATACTGGCTTTCATCAAACTTATAGTTGGTTTCCAGAGCCGCTTTATACTTCTCGGCTGTGGTTTGATCGGCGCCGGTGGTGTCATTTTGAGATTCAGAGTAGTTGGAACTGAAATCAGCAATATTGCGCCAGTCTACTACCTCATGCACGAGCCCCAGGCGCCCGTTAATATTGGTTTCTTCAGTATTACCAGAAGTCATAAGTACACCGAGCTCTGCCTCGCCTTCCCAGTTTTTGGCATCCTGGCCGTAGGCCAGTGGTGCAGCTGTGATGGCGATGATGGCAACGGTTTTCTTAAAACTCATAAAAGCTCCTTGAATAGTCGGTTCAAGCGCATGAACTAATATTAACGAGCGGGGGCGTTCTGACGCTCACCTTTCAAGCTTTTTTGGGCCTGGCGCTCACGTTCTGATTTCTTGCGCGCTTTACGTTCAGCAATAACACGGGCGGCATCTCCACCCACATGTGCCTCTCCCCGGGCCTCGGCCAGTCGCATCTGAAGCTCTCGCTCCGCGAAGCGCGCCTTCTGCTCTTCACTCAGGGAATCAATACACCTATGGCAGCTCACACCCTGCGCATAGCTCGGATGTTCCTTATCAGCCTCGGTGATTGGCCGCCGGCAGGCATGACACTGGTCATAGCCGCCGCGCTCCAAACGATGATTGACCGTAACCCTGTCGTCAAATACAAAACATTCACCTTTCCACAGGCTCTGCTCTTCTGGCACTTCTTCCAGATACTTCAGGATGCCGCCTTTAAGGTGATAAACCTCTTCAAAGCCTTGCTCTCTAAGGTAAGCCGTGGACTTTTCACAACGAATGCCGCCGGTACAGAACATGGCGACTTTTTTATGTTTCGCAGGGTCGAGGTTTTGTTTTACGTATTCGGGAAATTCACGAAACGTATCCGTGGCGGGGTTAATGGCGTGCTCGAAGGTGCCAATTTCAACTTCGTACTGGTTACGGGTATCAACAAGAAGCACGTCCGGGTCTGAGATCAACGCGTTCCATTCCGCGGGCTCAACGTAAGTACCCACAATGCGCTTGGGGTCAATACCATCGACGCCCATGGTGACAATCTCTTTTTTGAGTTTCACCTTGGTACGTTTGAATGGCTGGATATCTACGAAGGACTCTTTGTAATCAATTCCATCAAAACGTTCATCCGCGTTCAACCATGCCTGTACGGCATCGATCCCGCTTCGGCTCCCGGCAATGGTGCCGTTGATGCCTTCACGGGCCAGCAACAAGGTGCCGTGCACACCGTTGGACTGCATGATATCCAGCAGTGGTTGGCGAAGGGTTTTGTAATCATTCAGAACGGCGAACTTATAGAGCGCGCACACAACAACGCTGTTGCTCATGGGGATATCTCCTGCAGGCCGGATCGTAAATCCGGAGCATCGGTTTGTTTTATCTGGAAGGTTAAAGCCAGAGAGGGCGCAGATTCTAACCCACTCAGGCTTTTGTTCAAGTCAGGGCTGGCCGAAGCCAGCATAGGCAGTTACTTTCCAGCGCTGGAGAGCTCACGCTCAACAATCGCCGAAAGCTGGCCCCAACCCGGACGGGTAAGGCGAATGTTATCCACAAGAACGGTTGGCGTGCTTGTCACCTGCAACTGCATGGCAACACGACGGCTGGCTTCAACAGCTTCTCTGTGCAGTTCTGTGGTCATGCAGCGGCGAAAGCGACGTTCCTCCAGGCCCAAATCCTTGCCGTAACGGGTAAATGTGGCGACCGGGTCATTCGACCCACTCCATTCGGTTTGCGAACCATAAAGGCGTTCGTGCATTTCCCAATATGCACCTTGGTCGCCAGCACAGCGGGCAGCCTGCGCTGCCGGGAATGCATTCTGGTGCTGTTGCAAGGGCAGATCGAAATACACGAAGCGAACTCTCCCTGCCTCTACATATTCCTGCTTCAAGCGCTTGCTGGCTGAGGCAAAAAGGCCACAAGCCGGGCATTGGTAATCTGCAAACTCCCGCACAACCACTGGCGCCTCGGCAGCACCAACGGAAACACCGTACTGGTCCAGGTCCGCCGGGAAGGCCTCTGCATTTGGTGCGGCAACCGGCAACTCATCAGATGAGGGTGTCGGGGCGGCGGTCAGGAAAAAAGCGCCGATAACAATAGCAGCGAGAACCAACACGCTCACCACGATCACCAGAGGTTTTTTCGACTGGGCTTGCCGGGGTGGCGGTGCACCGGTTTCTTTACGACGTTTTGCTTCACCCATTTTTGACTCCTTTTATTTTGCAGAGGTAACCTGATAATTGTTAGCAGGCGAACATTCCCACAATCGCTCAGGCAGGCTAAGATCCTCTATATCCTACATAAGTTCCAATACAAATTAAGGAGATCTCATGCCACTTCCAGCCTTTCGCGCAGATTCTTTAAGCTTGCCACTGATTGCAGCTCCCATGTTTCTTATTTCTGGACCTGAGTTGGCACTTGCATGCTGTCGGGAGGGCATTGTTGGGAGCTTCCCGGCCCTGAACCAGCGCACAAGTGAAGGCTTTGAAGAGTGGCTGATCAAGATGAACGAGGGTCTTGGCAAACTGAAAGAAGCACACCCGGAAGCCAATATTGCGCCTTATGCTGTCAACCTGATCGTACATCGCTCCAACCCCCGCTGGCTGGCAGATCTGGAACTTTGCGTCAAGCATCAGGTGCCCATCATCATTACGTCACTAGGGGCCGCCAGCCAGGTGGTAGAAGCCGTGCATAGCTATGGTGGTGTAGTGTTCCACGATGTAACCAACCAAAAGCATGCTCGCAAAGCAGCCGAGGCCGGCGTGGACGGTGTTATTGCCGTATCCGCCGGCGCTGGCGGGCATGCGGGCACAATCAACCCGTTTGTGCTGGTTCACGAAATCCGCGAAGTGTTTGATGGCACTATTTTGCTGGCTGGCGGGCTCACCCATGGTGAAGATATTTTGGCAGCTCAAGCCTTGGGTGCAGACCTGGCCTATATGGGCACGCGTTTTATCAACACCACTGAATCCCGAGCGGAAGATGCCTACCGCAACATGATTATCGAATCTGAATCCAGTGACATCATTCATACGCCAGCGGTATCTGGCGTTCCTGCCAGTTTCATGAGGCAAAGTCTGGAAGCTGCCGGATTCGATATGGCCCAACTAAACCAGGCGGGCGAAATCAATTACGGTGAAAAACTGAAACCAATGGATGATGAAGCCAAAGCCTGGAAGACCGTTTGGTCCGCCGGCCAGGGTGTGAGCCAGATTAACGATGTGGTCAGCGTAGAGGCTCTGGTGTCAAGATTGAAGCAGGAATATCAAAGCGCGCGTGCACAGCTTTGCACTTAAAGCATCTTTGTAATGCTCCCGGTTCCGTTAAACACGGAACTGGGATGCATT
>Ga0209075_1005105_pt1 | contig 10198 bp, 7 predicted proteins | sample Stecom2011_FD_187523 | JGI IMG/M metagenome (GOLD analysis project Ga0209075, IMG submission 187523) | Agricultural soil microbial communities from Utah to study Nitrogen management - Steer compost 2011 (SPAdes) (version 2) | ecosystem: Environmental > Terrestrial > Soil > Agricultural land...
CTTCCCCTATGCCAACGGTGGGCTGTTCTCGGGCAGTGTGGAGGCACCACAATTTAGCAAAATTGCACGCTCCTACTTGCTGCACATCGGTAGTTTGGACTGGACTAAGATTAACCCTGATATTTTCGGCTCCATGATCCAGGCTGTTGCCGATGATGAAGAGCGCGGTGAGTTGGGAATGCACTACACCAGTGTGCCCAACATCCTGAAGGTGCTGAACCCGCTATTCTTGGATGACCTACAAGAGAAGTTAGCCGAGGCGGGCGATAACGCCCGCAAGTTGCTGAACCTGCGCAACCGCATGGCCAAAATTCGTGTGTTCGATCCAGCCTGTGGCTCAGGCAATTTTTTGGTTATTGCCTATAAACAGATGCGGGAGATCGAAGCTGAGATCAATAAACGTAGAGGCGAACCCAATCGGCCGACAGAGATTCCCTTAACCAACTTTCGTGGCATCGAACTGCGGGACTTTTCTGCTGAAATTTCACGGCTTGCTTTGATCATTGCCGAGTATCAGTGCGACTTGTTGTATCGAGGTAAGAAGCTAGCCTTGGCCGAGTTTCTACCGCTGGATTCACAGAACTGGATTACCTGTGGTAATGCTTTGCGTTTGGATTGGCTCAGTGTGTGCCCGCCTACAGAAGTAACCGTGGAGCATCATGCGGATGATCTGTTTGAGTCAACACAGGGTCAGGCCCAGATTGACTTCGAGAACGAAGGTGGCGAAACCTATATTTGTGGGAACCCACCGTACTTGGGAAGCAAGTGGCAGTCTGCAGAGCAAAAAGTGGATCTTGAAAGAATATTTGAAGGCCACGTGCAAGGCTGGCGATCACTAGACTATGTAGCTGGATGGTTTATGAAGGCATCCAATTATAGTCTTCATACGCCGACGGTTTCTGCGTTTGTGTCGACCAACTCAATTTGCCAGGGGCAGCAGGTCCCGATTCTTTGGCCAACGATATTCGGTGCTGGCCACAAGATTTCTTTCGCGCATACAAACTTTCGGTGGTCAAACCTAGCCAGCAATAGTGCTGGAGTCACAGTTGTAATTATTGGGTTAACAAAAGAGCCCCCAGCTCTGCGTAAGCTTTACTCCGTTGATGCTGGTGGAGAGCTTATTTCTAAAAGCTGTGACAATATTAATGCGTACTTGATTGCAGGTGCAGATGTTGTGGTTGAACCTGCAACCTCACATATTTGTGGGCTTCCTGAGATGGCACGTGGAAACTCTCCTACAGATGGTGGGCATCTTATTCTTGAGTCTGGTGAGATTTCTACCTTGGACTTTAACGACCTAGATAGGGGGAAATTTCTAAGGCCTTTCATAGGTTCGAGAGAGCTTATAAATGGGGTGAAGCGTTACTGTATCTGGATTGAAGATGACAAAGTTGACGAGGCGAAGAAGCTGCCAGCAGTGAAAGAGCGTATTGAAAAAGTAAAGAAATTCCGACTTGCTAGTAAAAAAGCGGCTACGGTAAAAGCTGCAAGTTGGCCTCACCGCTTTGATGAGCGCAAGCCGATTCCTACGCTGCCGACTATAGTCGTGCCAGTTATTAGCTCTGAGAATAGGCCGTATCTCCCTGCTGATATACTTCCTGCAGGTACTGTTGTATCAAATAAAGTCTTCACCCTGCTAGGCACTCCATTGTGGCCATTCTCAATTATTTGCTCACGATTAAATGTTGCATGGGTTGGAGCAGTTTGCGCAAGAATGAGAACGGATTTCTCTTATACAAACACGCTTGGTTGGAACACCTTTCCCGTCCCTGTATTGACCGATAAGAACAAGGCAGACTTAACCCGCTGTGCCGAAAATATACTGCTGGCACGGGAAGCCCACTTCCCAGCGACTATTGCCGATCTCTACGATCCTAAAAAAATGCCAGCCAACCTCCGTGCCGCTCATGAGCATAATGATGAAGTGCTGGAGCGCATCTACATCGGTCGTCGTTTCAAGAACGACACCGAACGGCTGGAAAAGCTGTTTGAGCTGTATGCCAAGATGACCGCGCCTGCCAACAAAAGAAAGGTGGGCGCAGTATGAGTAGCCTTAACGACGCTGAAAAACGTTACTTTGAAAAGCTTCTTGGAATGCATAGTGGCTACGTGCTGGACTACTCTGATCCAGCATTCGGTGAGTTTTTCAATCGTTACAAGGTCAATATTCACGATCCAAAGTACCAGACCTATGGCACATCCGAGGCCAAGAAGATGCGGGCGTTTTGGGAGCAGGCTCCAGATGTATTGGTCGGCAAAGTGATGGGAGAGATGTTGGATGCTTATGAGGCAGGTTGTGATCTGAACAACCGTGATGCAGAAACATCTATACTTGAAAAAGCTCGGGGTATTGTTGCGCGGCTATCAGGCGCGCCAGTGCCTTCGAAACCCGTCCAAACCGTAGATGACTTTCTGCATAATGAATTTACGATTCCCAACATCCGTAAGTTGCCCATAGAGGCAATGGCCATCCCGGTCATCGAAAGCCGCCTCAACGAAGCACGGACGGCTATGGGGGCTGGTGCCTATCTTTCCACCATCTTCCTATGTGGCAGTGTACTGGAAGCTGTGCTTCTTGGTGCGGCACAGAACGATCCAGCACGCTTCAATCGGGCTTCAGCCAGCCCCAAAACTACTGACGGCAGTGTAAAGCGCTTTCATGATTGGAGTCTCGCGCAATTCATAGATGTCGGGTGCGAAGCTGGATTATTGAAGCCCGACGTGAAGAAGTTTAGTCACGGGCTTCGGGATTTTCGCAACTACATCCATCCATATGAACAAATGACATCGGGATTCACGCCTGATGAGCATACAGCGAAAGTCTGCTTCCAGGTGCTTAAAGCGGCTCTTGCCAGCGTTGCTGGGGAAAGATCATGAGCGAGCTGATCCTCTACATCACGGATGATGGCCGAACCCAGCTGCACCTCCGGGCAGAGGGTGAGAGTATCTGGCTTAGCCAGCTGGAAATTGCTGAGCTGTTCCAGACTACCAAGCAGAACGTCTCCCTGCACGCGAAGAATATCTTTGCAGACAATGAGTTGTCTCCCGAGGCAACTGTCAAGGAATCCTTGACAGTTCAACCTGAGGGCAGTCGCCAGGTTAAGCGGAAGATCAGTTATTACAACCTCGACCTGATCCTAGCCATCGGCTATCGCGTGCGTTCCCCTCGTGGTGTGCAGTTTCGTCAATGGGCCAGCACCCATCTCAAGGAGTTCCTGCTCAAGGGCTTCGTGATGGACGATGAGCGCCTGAAGAACCCCGGCGGCTGGGATTACTTCGACGAGCTGCTGGAACGCATCCGGGAGATACGCGCCTCAGAAAAGCGCTTCTATCAGAAGGTTCGTGACCTGTTCTCCCTTAGCAGTGACTACCAAGCCCGCGAGCGCGAGACCGCGCAGTTCTTCGCCGAGGTGCAAAACAAACTGCTGTATGCCACCACCGGCCATACCGCTGCCGAGCTGATTCTAAAGCGATCAGACCCGAGCCAGCCCAACATGGCGTTGACCAGTTGGAGCGGTTCACGGGTGCGTAAGCAGGATGTCATCGTGGCCAAGAACTATCTGACGGCTGACGAGATCGACACACTCAACCGACTGGTGGTGATCTTCCTGGAGCAAGCCGAGCTGCGAGTGAAGCAGCAGAAGGAACTGACCCTAGACTTCTGGCGTAACAACGTCGAAAAGATGCTGGCATTCAATGATCAACCGATCCTTGCAGGCGCAGGCTCAGTCAGCCGCGAGAACATGGAGCGGGTTGCCGGTGAACGCTATGAGGTTTTCGACCAGCAGCGGCGCACCGCAGAGGCTAAGGCTGCCGATGTCGCAGATCTAAAGGAAATAGAACAGCTAGAGCAAGAACTCAAACAAAAGGGCAAGAAGCCCTGACAGGTAGCGCACTATGACTAAGATCGTACCCTCTGTTTCCGTTTCGTATGCAGGCAATGGCAGCTCTACCAAGTCCAATATTCTAGGCATGCGGCCTATGCAGGAGCGTGCCTACGAGCGCCGAGGCGAACAGTACCTGTTGATTAAGTCGCCTCCAGCCTCGGGTAAGAGCCGCGCTTTAATGTTTATCGCGCTGGATAAGGTTCATCGTCAAGGTATCAAGCAGGCCATTATCGTAGTGCCGGAGAAATCCATTGGTGCCAGTTTCAATGATGAACCACTGAGCGATTATGGTTTCTGGGCTGATTGGCACGTGGAGCCAAAGTGGAATCTGTGTAACGCCCCCGGCTCCGACAATGGCGGTAAGGTCAAAGCACTGGGCGCATTTCTGGCCGGTGATGACAAGATACTGGTCTGCACCCACGCCACTTTTCGTTTTGCTGTTGATCAGTTTGGTATTGCTGCTTTTGATGATCGGCTGATCGCTGTGGATGAGTTTCATCATGTCTCAGCGAATCCGGATAATAAATTAGGCGCACACTTGGGCGCCTTCATGACTCGCGACAAAATACATATCGTCGCCATGACCGGCTCTTACTTTCGAGGTGATGCTGAAGCAGTGATGGCGCCAGAAGATGAGTCTCGCTTCGATACCGTTACCTACACCTACTACGAGCAGCTCAATGGCTACGAGCACTTAAAACATTTGGATATTGGCTATTACTTTTACTCGGGCTCCTATGCTGACGATATTCTTCAGGTTCTAAATCCGGGCGAAAAGACCATCGTCCATATTCCTAATGTTAATTCTCGTGAAAGCACAAAAGATAAAATTCGCGAAGTTGAGCACATCCTTGAGGAGCTGGGGGAGTGGCAAGGGGCTGACCCTGTAACCGGCTTCCAGCTGGTCAAGACAGCAGAGGGGCAGTTGCTAAAAATTGCCGACTTGGTGGACGATGATCCCGTTAAGCGTGATCGAGTGTCCGCCGCACTAAAAGATCCGGCACAGAAAAATAATCGTGATCATGTCGATATAATTATTGCACTGGGAATGGCGAAAGAAGGCTTCGACTGGATCTGGTGTGAGCATGCCCTGACGGTGGGCTATCGTTCTAGCCTTACGGAAATTGTACAGATCATCGGGCGAGCCACCCGCGATGCCCCTGGCAAGACACGAGCACGCTTTACCAATTTGATTGCAGAGCCAGATGCCGCTGAGCAGGCTGTGACTGAAGCCGTTAATGACACCCTGAAAGCCATTGCCGCAAGCCTACTGATGGAGCAGGTATTAGCGCCCCGTTTTGAGTTCACACCCAAGACACCAACGAGCGGCCCGCAGGAAGGCTTTGACTATGGTGAAGAGGGGTATGTCCCAGGCAGGTGCAATGTTGGGGTGAATGAAGAAAACGGTAAGTTTCAGATCGAGATTACCGGATTGGTTGAGCCCAAAAGCACTGAGGCAACCCGTATCTGCAAAGAAGACTTGAACGAAGTTATTGCTAGCTTTGTACAGGATAAAAACAATATAGAGCGCGGTCTGTTTGATGAGGAGTTGGTGGCGGAAGAGCTGACTCAAGTTCGCATGGGTAAAATCATTAAGGATCGTTACCCGAACCTTGATGAAGAAGATCAAGAGGCTGTTCGGCAACACGCTATTGCTGCCCTGAACCTCACCCAGCAAGCCAAGCAGGCCTTGGTTGGCGGTGTGAGTATTGACTTAGGCGACAATGAAGCCAGGCCGAATACGGCACTCATTGTTGGTGTGCGTAAGTTTGCTATGGATGTGCGTGAGCTTGATATTGATCTGATTGATCGTATCAACCCCTTTAGCGAGGCTTATGCGATTCTGGCGAAATCGATGAGCGAAGAAAGCTTGAAGCAGATCGCTGCTGTCATTTCTAGTAAGCGAACCAGTCTGGCGCCAGACGAGGCCAAGGAGCTTGCTTTGAGAGCTGTTAAGTTTAAGAAAGAACGAGGGCGGCTGCCTTCCATCAGTTCACAGGATGCCTGGGAGCAACGCATGGCCGAAGGTGCTGCCGCATTTGTCCGGTTCAAAGACGAGGGTCGATATGATTGATCTGGACGACTTACGCGCAGAGCTAGACGAGTTTGCCAAGCCAGAGAAAAAAAAGAGCCTGTCTGCACGAGAGGAACGTATCGTCGCGGGCTTTGAGGAAATCCAGCGCTTTGTTGAAGAGCAGGGCCGCTCACCTTTACACGGTGAAGACAGAGATATTTTCGAGCGCCTTTATGCAGTGCGGTTGGATCGTATGCGCTCACTTGAGGAGTGCCGCACGCTGCTAGTGCCGCTTGACCATCACGGCTTGCTAGATGGCGACTACGGTGGTGAAGAGGAGTCCATGGAAGCGATGGATGATGACGCCTTGCTTGCAGAGTTAGCCGGTGCTGCCGGAGCATCAGATCTGACTGAGCTAAAACATGTTCGCTCCAGTGTAGAGAAGCGTGCAGCAGAAGAGATTGCTAACAGAGAGAAGTGCGAAGACTTCGACGTCTTTAAGCCACTGTTCAAGAAAGTAGAAGGCGAGCTGAAGTCTGGCTTGAGAGCCTCTCGCCCATTTGGCAAGGATGCCAGCATTGAAGTAAGGCAGTGGTTCATCCTAGATGGACAAACTGCCTATGTTGCTGATGAAGGCGAGGAGTTTGATTCACCCCAAGGAAAAAAAGATGCTCGCTTGCGGGTGATATTTTCCAATGGAACAGAAAGCAACCTACTACGTCTGTCGCTGGTAAGAGCGCTCTATAAAGACGATGCAAGCCGCCGCATAACAGAGCCCGATGCAGGCCCTTTGTTCAGTGAAACTTGGGACGAAGACGATATAGAAAGCGGCACCATCTATGTGCTGCGTAGCCTGTCTGCACATCCATTTGTTGCCGAGCACCGAGAGCTGATCCATAAAATCGGTGTCACTGGAGGCAAGGTAGAAACCCGTATCGCTAACGCCACCCACGATGCCACGTACCTCTTGGCTGACGTTGAAGTGGTCGCTACTTACAAGCTTTCTGGGATTAACCGGAAGAAGCTAGAAGCATTATTCCACCGCATCTTTGCTTCAGCGCAGATTGAGCTAATCATCGAAGATCGCTTCGGGCACCCAGTAAAGCCGAGAGAGTGGTTCCTGGTTCCCTTGCATGTGATTGATGAAGCGGTAGAGCGCATTCGTGATGGCTCTATTACAAACTTTGGGTATGACCTGAAGCAGGCAAAGCTTGTCCAAGAGCATGCTTGAAGCGTTATTTTAGTAATGGACAATTTATAGGCTATTAACAAAAAGGAATGCAAGGATGTTTAAAGCCCACAAAGCCCCTGTAGTTTTTTGTATTTTTCTTCTTTCGGTTCTTACTTCTGCATGTGGAGGAGAGAAAAAAACAGTCGTAAAAGAAGTGGTTGATGATGCCACTAAATCTGAGGTTGTTGCACTTAATGCAAAAGTGCTTCAGCTCGAATCTATGTTGAGCCAACTGGGTGGCAGAGTGGAGGATATTGACCTTGGGCTAATGGATGTCGAGGGGCAGATAGCAAGTGCCGGTGAGAATTTACCACTACTCTTGATTGAGGGGGGCTCTAGTGAAGTGCTGGGAAGAGTTGTTAATGTTTTTTCTTCTGGAGATGGATACGCCGCTTTTTCAGGCAAAGGCTACTATTTCACTGCTGGGTTAAAAAGTGGAGCTATTGGACCAGGAAATATCTATTACGCGTCTAATAATTGTGTGGGCACTCCGCACTACTATTTAGGCGGTATTGGTTCTGTGCAAGAGGCCCAGGGTGTTATCTTTAGAGGGAGAGATAGTGAAGGGTTTAATTACTTCTACTCCCCGCCGACCGAAACTGTAGCAAGTTTCCAAGCTGGATCTTTTTTTCAGCAGTCGGGGTGCACTGTGATTACGAGCCAGCCAAGCCCTTCGAGATACAGGAAAGTATTAGTAAATGATCCAGCTGTCACAGGGTTTCCTGAAGTGGTTATTTCCTCCTTCAAGGTTCTATGAGCCTAAGTTGATAAATTGTCTTTTTATTATGTCTGTATGTGGTTTTTGCTACGATGATCTTATCTTAGGAAAGTAATTTAATTAACGTGCCAATAAGGCCTGCCCCACTACGGGGCAGGCCTCTTCATCAATGCTGCTTTCAGTCCCTCTGAAGGCGACTCAATTTCAACAAGCTTGTCGTCACTTTCTACTGCATCAGTCTCCGGCATAAACTCCTCCACAACCTGCAGCCCTTCATCCTCACTGACCTCAAAGGCGGCGGCCTCATAACCAGCCTTAGCGATGTTATCCAGCGCCTGTTGATCAATACCTAGAGCGACATGGTGCTCAGCCGTTTGCTTAGCTTGCTCGATTGAAGCATTCAGGCTGAGGTCATCCCGCGTGGTCAGATCCACGTAGTAGATCGGCGCTCGATGGCTCTGTGTGGTGCTCTTACCGCGTAGTCTTAGTGTCAGCGGTAGGGTAGCGAGATGCCCGCCTGATATGGCGTGGTAGTAGCGTAGGCGAGCTGTGAGGGTGCGGATACTGTTGTAGCCAGTCGTCCTAAATACGAACACACCCAAGTCCTCATCGTCGCCCACGCGCACGCTTAGCCGCGCATAAGGTTTGCAGCCACCTTGCTTGCCTATCGGGCATAAGTCCGGCCCTGGGCAGGGCAGGGTTTGTAGGCCTTCTTCGGTTTGGCGTTTGCAGGTTTCTCCGTCACCAACACATAAAGGTCGGCCCGTTTGCCGGTCGAACAGTGAGTACTCCGCTCGCAGGTTGAGATCAGGATCGTTGAACAGCATGCGTACTGGAATGGTTCGCAGCTTACCGCTGGAAGTTTGCTTGCGTAGCTCTTCATCGAGCGGGTGCAGTAGCCAGCCGTCACGGGTTTGGATCTGGGTGGTGATGGTGAACTGGTCGTCTTTTTCTGGCAGACGTTTGCCATTCTTTTCGACCACACGACCGATGCTGATACGGCCAATGATGGGCGGGGTAATCGCGAGACCTTTAATCATGGTGGTTCTCCTGACGTTATAAAAATAAACGGCACCGGGCTAATGCCCAGTGCCGTTTTATGCCGTGAATGGATGGGTTAAGTACGAACAAGAAAACGCCGTGAACCGGCGCGAGTGGTGCTGTATTCGTTGAGGATTTCGGGGTGCTCCTGCAAGAGCTTTTTACTGTCCAGCACGGTGCTGTCTTGACTACGCTTCCACGTCACCTCACCACTGGCGAATACCGCTTTGCTGGCATCACCAATGGACTCCTGGATACGTTGCTTCAGCGTCGCCTCACGTGCCTGCAGTCGTGACAGTTGCTCACGCAGATCCAGCATCTCGTCGAAGTCACCACACAGGGATTCGTTCTCTGACAGATCCAGTACCGTGCCAGCGTCTCGTGAATAGAGCGCCTGCAATGCACGACCAGCGGAGTCACTGCCATCTGAGGGTGGCTGAGTGTCCGTCTCAACGTAATGCCAAAACTCTCGCTCCAGCTCGATCAGACGGTTGATGACTTCTTCATCGCGCTTGATGTGAAACACCTGCAGGTCCTGACCACACAGCAGAACACAGACATCCGCTGCCTGCTTACCGGTAACGGCCAGCTGATGCTGCACCTGACACTGGATGTAATCGGGCACGCCATCGCGCCAGTTGCGTGAGCCAAACTCTCCAGCGGTTTTGCACTCAAGGATTTGCACTTCTTCATTGCCGACGACGGTGTAATCCAAGTTAGCCAGCATCCAGGCCTTATCGGGATCAGGGTGCTGCAACACAGCGTTAATACGCCGTACCTTATTGCCGGTCTTGCGGCTGTAGTGCTCCGCCACAATCGGCTCTAGTACGTTGCCCCAATACATCGGCGAGGCCATGTCATCAGGGTTGGGCTTAGGCAGCTCTTGATCACGACCCGTCTTAATCATCCACAGCTCAAGACGTGACTGATACGGGCTGATGCCAGCAGCAGAGGCCGCATCACTGGCGCCGATGCCTTGCTTACGCACTTCGAGCCAGTCTTCTCGACTCATGCCCTTGGTGGATACCAAGCGCAGCGCTGGACGCTGGCGCAGAGTATTGGGAGTTGTAGCGAGTGATTTATTCATGGTGAATCTCCATAACGAAAAAACCCGCCAAGGCAGTCAGCCAAGGCGGGTAGGTGAGGTTAAGGTTTGGTGGTTGGGTTAAGTGGGGTGCGGGCGGATATAACGTTTGAGAACTTCTTCTATTGCCGCTATAACGTATTGATTAGGAATAAACATTTGGCTGGGCAACGCATCCGACCTCCAGAGTTAAGCGGATGGGGTCAAATTAATAAGCTGTTAT
>Ga0209075_1005106_pt1 | contig 10196 bp, 8 predicted proteins | sample Stecom2011_FD_187523 | JGI IMG/M metagenome (GOLD analysis project Ga0209075, IMG submission 187523) | Agricultural soil microbial communities from Utah to study Nitrogen management - Steer compost 2011 (SPAdes) (version 2) | ecosystem: Environmental > Terrestrial > Soil > Agricultural land...
TTTCGTGGCTCCAGTGCCGTTTTTAATCAGCTCTTTGGTATTGTTTGGTTAGGTCAGGGCGCGCTGGTGCTGGTGTTGCTTAGCGGTATCAATCGGCGCTTTAAAGATCCAAGCCTGTCGCTGCCTGTGGTGCTCTGGTCTACCCTCGGCTTACTCGCTTCCGCCTATTTTGTTGATCAGGTACGCCTGTGTGTAATGGTGTTGTTTTTTGCCATTTTGCAAACTGGTGTGTTTCGCCTGAGCTTTCGTAGTTTCGTGACTGTTAGCACACTGTGCGTGCTTGGCTACGGCGCCATCATTTGGCGAGTGTCGACACTCTACCCTGAGGCGATCGATGTTACCGCAGAGGCTATTCAGTGGGCGGCCTTCACCTTGATCACTCTGGGCGTGGTGTTAGTTGCCAATGAAATATCCAGCATTCGTCGCCAGTTAATTGAGCGCAACGGCCAGCTCGCCAAGATCGTCGATCGCATCGAAGACATGGCTATTCGTGATGAACTCACCGGGATGTATAACCGTCGCCATGCTACGGAGCGGCTGAATAAAATGCGCGAAATGGCTAACCGTAAAGCGTTTGGCTTTATGGTTTTGTATATCGATCTGGATCACTTTAAGCAGGTGAACGATAACTACGGCCACTCCGTTGGTGATGAGGTGCTGCGTGAGTTCGCCGCTATGGTTCGCGAGTCCTTGAGTGGTCGTGACTTTGTTGCACGCCTCGGTGGCGAGGAGTTCCTTGCGGTGCTGGTAAAAACAGATCAGCAGCAGGGTTTGGCAATGGCAGAAAAGCTGCGCGCGGCGGTGACAAAATTAAAGTTTCCATCTGCACCAGAGTTAAGTGTAAGCGCCTCAACTGGTGCCGCCGAATATCGTTTGGGAGAGTCCATCGAGCAATTACTGGCACGCGCGGACGGTGCACTTTATCGAGCAAAGCATGAGGGACGGAACCGTGTCTTTTGGGCGTCGGAGGAGCAGACGTGATAGCTGATATAGAGCAGGCCAGACGACTGGCGGTGAATGAGCGCCGCTTAGTGCACCGCCATCTTATCGTGGCACTGATCACCAGCTTAGTGCACACCGCTATTTGCGGATTTTATTTGTGGGGAGGGTATTTCTCTGCTTCATGGCCGGCATTCATTGGGATCTTTGCCTGTATCTGGCTAGGCAATCTTATTTTTATGGCGCTGGTTAAGTCCGGCTTAACAGAAAAGCTTAGCGACCCAAGTTTGTCTTTGTGGCTGGCGCTGTGGTTGACCGCAGGCTTTCTCGTCAGTATTTATTTTGTCGAAACGCCAGAACAGGGCGCAGTCTTTAGCACTGTTTCCACCGATGGCTTTCGTATTAGCGTGATGATGATTTTCTTTGCCACCATGCTGTTGGCTTCGTTTCGTTTGAATTTTTGGAAGTTGCTGATATTGGCGTTGTTTGCCAGTGGCGGTTATGTACTGGTACTGGTGTTGGCATTTGCCGATCACGGTGTTCGTTTAAGCTTTACCATTGAATGGTTGCAGTGGCTAATTTTCAGCATGACTGCGCTGGCTTTTTGTGTCACCGGTGCAGGTATTAATGCATTGCGTAGCAGTTTATCGGGTAAAAACGCGGCACTGGGCGAGGCGCTGGAAAAGGTCCGTGAAATGGCCATTCGTGATGAGCTGACGGGTTTGTTTAATCGTCGCCATATTATGGAGGTGCTGCAGCAGCAGCAGGCACTTGCAGACTCTGGCGGTTATCGTTTTTGCTTATGCTATCTCGACCTTGATCACTTTAAGCAAATTAACGACAGCTACGGCCACGGTGTCGGTGACCTGGTACTGCGCCGCTTCGCACGGCTAGTAAGCGAGGTGCTGCGTGACGCAGATTACACCGGACGCTTGGGCGGTGAAGAGTTTATTTTGGTACTGAGCCAAACCGGTTTAGCAGAGGCGTGGCAAGTGGCCGAACGTTTGCGCCAGCGCTTACAGGAACAGTCTTTCTTTGATTTACATCCACAGCTGCGCGTTACCGTATCCATTGGTGTGTCTGAGTATCGTATGGGTGAGCAAATTGATGATGCGCTTAACCGTGCAGATGCCTGTTTGTATCAGGCTAAGAGTGGTGGGCGTAATCGTGTCGTTGCGGAGCAGGTCCAAGCCGGTCAACAGTCAGAGCAGATGGTGGGTGCCTGAGTTAGGCTAGCAACCGTATTAGTAAAAACCCGAGAATAAAAAAAGCCCTACCAAATTCATGGTAGGGCTTTTTTATTTCTGCTGTGACAGTACGGCGATGTAAAACTGCTTACATCATACCGCCCATGCCACCCATACCACCCATGCCGCCCATATCAGGCATGCCACCAGCACCTTTCGGTTCTGGCTTGTCGGCAACCATGGCTTCAGTAGTGATCATCAGGCCAGCGATAGATGCCGCAGCCTGCAGTGCAGTACGGGTTACTTTGGCAGGGTCGATGATGCCCATCTCCAGCATGTCACCATACTCACCAGTGGTTGCGTTAAAGCCGTAGTTGCCTTTGCCTGCTTTCACTTCTTGCACAACTACAGAAGCTTCGGAGCCAGCGTTAGCAGCAATCTGACGCAGTGGTGCTTCTAGTGCGCGGGTAGCCAGAGCAATACCAACGTTCTGCTCTTCGTTGTCTACTTTCAGCTTGCCCATGTTGGCCAGTGCGCGCACCAGTGCAACGCCGCCGCCAGGAACTACGCCTTCTTCAACTGCAGCGCGGGTAGCATGCAGTGCGTCATCAACGCGGCCTTTCTTTTCTTTCATGGCCACTTCAGTAGCAGCGCCAACTTTGATCACGGCAACGCCGCCAGCCAGTTTAGCAACACGCTCTTGCAGTTTTTCGCGATCGTAATCGGAAGAAGACTTCTCGATTTCGCCACGGATCTGCTCGACGCGAGACTTGATGTCTTCGGCTTTACCAGCACCGCTCACGATGGTGGTGTTTTCTTTGTCGATATTGACCTTTTCAGCGGTACCCAGATCAGCCAAAGAAGCATTCTCTAGACTCAGGCCTACTTCTTCAGAAATCACAGTGGCGCCGGTCAGGATGGCAATATCCTGCAGCATCGCTTTGCGGCGATCGCCAAAGCCCGGTGCTTTAACCGCGGAGCACTTAATGATGCCACGCATGTTGTTGACGACCAGAGTAGCCAGCGCTTCGCCTTCAACATCTTCAGCGATGATCAGCAGCGGCTTACCGGATTTAGCCACGGCTTCCAGTACTGGCAGCAGCTCGCGGATGTTGGAGATTTTCTTGTCCACCAGCAGGATGTGCGGGTGCTCAAGCTCAACAGCCATTTTTTCTTGGTTGTTGATGAAGTACGGGCTCAGGTAGCCACGGTCAAACTGCATGCCTTCAACCACTTCCAGCTCGTCTTGCAGGCCACGACCTTCTTCTACGGTGATAACACCGTCGGTGGTGAACTTGCCGTCGCGGTAGGAAACGCGCTCGAACGCATCAGCAATGATCTTGCCGACAGAGGCGTCGCTGTTAGCGGAGATGGTTGCCACTTGCTCAATCGCTTTGCGGTCTTTTACCGGGGTGGACAGCTTCTTCAGCTCTTCAACAACGGCTTCGACAGCTTTATCGATACCGCGCTTCAGGTCCATCGGGTTCATACCGGCGGTGACTGACTTCAAGCCTTCAGTAACAATGGCTTGCGCGAGAACAGTGGCGGTGGTGGTACCGTCACCGGCTTCATCATTGGCCTTGGAAGCAACTTCCTTAACCATCTGTGCGCCCATGTTTTCGAATCTGTCTTCCAGTTCGATTTCTTTGGCAACAGAAACACCGTCTTTAGTAATCAGTGGTGCGCCAAAAGATCTTTCTAGGACGACGTTACGGCCTTTAGGGCCGAGGGTCACTTTAACGGCGTCTGCCAATACGTTGACTCCACGCAGCATACGGGCGCGTGCGTCATCACGAAATACTACTTCTTTAGCCATGGTCGTTCTTCCCTTGGTTGAGCATTAAAACGGAAACGGTGTGATATTAACCTTCGACAACGGCGAGAATTTCGTTCTCAGCCATGATCAAAAGTTCTTCACCATTTACCTTAACGGTGCTGCCGGAATATTGGCCGAAGATAATTTTGTCACCGACCTTAACGTCCAGCGGGCGTACTTCGCCTTTGTCATTGATCTTGCCTTTACCGGCAGCAATCACTTCGCCGCGGCTTGGCTTTTCAGCTGCGGACCCTGGTAGGACGATACCGCCGGCGCTTTTGGTTTCTTCCTCCTCGCGGCGTACCAGCACGCGATCGTGCAAAGGACGGATATTCATCTGTGTGTTTCTCCTTGTGGATAGTTCGCGTTAAACCGGCTGAGCAAAAGGCCTGCCGGGTGGCGGAGCTGGCACTCACGGGGGTTGAGTGTTAGCACTCTGCCTTGGCGAGTGCTAATCATAGTGCCCCGCGCTGATGAGTCAATGGATTACTCATCTGTGCTTGGCATAAATGGGGGCGTTACTGCAGCTTTCAAGGGGCGGACAGCTGGATTAGAGATTATTTTTTTGTTCAAGTGTGGGGCGATGCACTACTTTAGTGCGTCAGTGCGTGGCAAGGGCCTAGCATGGGGGTAGTGCCGTGATGCTTGGCGAGGCTGAGCGATCTTGTCATGGTGAGCGCGGCAGGGGCTGCCCATAATCGCGGCCCTGCCTGTGTGGATGGTTAAGCAAGCGTCTGCGCAGAGGTCTGAACACATTAGGGGAGTTGCAGTATGGATATGAAAGATAAAGTTGTGGTTGTGACCGGTGCTGGTCGTGGTCTTGGCCGTGGCATTGCCTCCATGTTTGCCAGCAAGGGCGCTACAGTGGCCTGTGTTGATCTAAACCAAGCAGATCTGGATGAAACTGTCGCGCTGTGTCAGGCCGCCGGTGGCGCAGGCAAGGCGTACACCGTCAACGTCGCTAAAGAAGACGAAGTGGTTAAGTTATTTAATGATGTGGTGGCGGATCTAGGCGGCTTGCACGGCCTTGTGAATAACGCCGGCATTACCCGTGACGGTTTGTTGGTTAGGGCTAAAGACGGTGAGATCAGCACCATGAGCTTGCAGCAGTGGCAGGCGGTGATCGACGTTAACCTGACCGGTGTTTTCCTTTGTGGCCGTGAAGCCGCTGCGCAGATGATTCGCTTGGGTGTGGAAGAAGGCGTGATCGTCAATATCTCCTCGCTGGCCCGCCAGGGCAGCTTTGGCCAGTCGAACTACTCTGCGGCTAAATCCGGCGTCGCGGCGCTGGCTGAGGTCTGGGCGAAAGAGTTAGCACGGCACAATATCCGTACTGGCGCGGTAGCACCGGGCACCATCAATACCGACATGATTGCGGCAATGAAACCAGAAGCGCGTGAGCGTCTGATCGGCGCAGTACCGCTGAAGCGTTTGGGTGAGCCTGAGCATATCGCCATGAGCGTGTTGTTTATTTTCGAGAACAGCTATTTCACCGGTCGTTGCATCGATCTTGATGGTGGTTTGCGTTAATCGTTGAGCTGGCCCAACAAAGCAGAAGGAGCCGAGATGGTCGTGGCGGTTGACCCACAGTCGGAATTTGCCCATGCGGTCTATCAGATCATGGCAGCTATTCCAGTGGGTCAGGTGGCTAGCTATGGCGCTATTGCAGCGCAGGCTGGCTTTCCCCGGCACGCTCGCTTTGTCGGTCGCTTGATGGGCACGCTACCGCGTGGCACAACCTTGCCTTGGTGGCGTGTCATTCGTGCCGATGGCCGCTCCGGTATGACCGGTGCGGCTGCCGAGCGTCAGCTCGACCGACTGAGAGAAGAGGGCGTGGTGGTGCTAGGCGGGCGGGTTGATATGCGCCGTTTCGCTGCTTTTCGCTGAGGCCTTGCTGGCGTTTACAGAACGGCGCCAGATATACACGGACAACAGAATAGCGGGCACCCCCATCAGCGCGGTGTAGCTAAAGAAGAACGGATAACCAAAACCATCTACCACTTCGCCGCTATAACCACCGATAAACTTACCCGGTAGCGTCATCAGTGAGCTGAACAAGGCGTACTGGGTGGCGGTAAATTGTCGACTAGTGAGGCTCGACAGGTAGGCAATAAAGCAGACATTCGCAAAGCCACCACTGAGGTTGTCGGCACTGATGACCATGGCCAGCCATGCCAGACTGGGGGTGCTGGTGGCCATTAAGGCGAACAATACATTGGTCACTGCAACCATCACTGCACCCAGTACCAACGGCCGGGCAATGCCGTAGCGTACTACCACGACACCGCCAATAACGGAGCCGGCGATGGTCATGAAAAACCCAAAAACCTTGGCAACATTAGCGATCTCATTTTTGGCAAAACCCATGTCGAGATAAAATGGGTTGGCCATGACCCCCATGGTGATGTCACTGATGCGGTAGACCGAAACAAACAGCAATAGCACCAATGCATGGCGACCAAAGCGGTTGAAAAACTCGATAAAGGGCATGGCCATCGATTGATGTAGCCAAGCCATAACGCCGTTACTGAGGAGTTCCCGCGGCGGAATATCAGGCTCTTTGACGGCCAAAGTGGTGATAACACCGATCAGCATAAAGGCGGCCATGCCTTGATAGGCGATTGCCCAAGACCAGTACTCGGCCAAATAGAAGGCCCCGGCCCCGGCCACCAGCAAAGCCAGTCGGTAGCCGAAGATATAGCCGGCCGCCATCGCCCCCTGTAACGCTTCGGGTGCCGACTCAATTCGGTAAGCATCGACGCAGATATCTTGCGTGGCAGAGCAAAATGCCACCAACAAGGCGAGCCAAACAAAGCGTTCAAGGTGGCCGACTGGGCCGGTCACAGTCATCAGTAGTAGGGCTGTGATGATGCCGACCTGAGCGAGCAGTAACCAGCTGCGTCGTTGGCCGAACCAACGATGCAATAATGGCAGACGCAGCTGATCGACCACCGGTGACCACAGTACTTTGACCGAGAAAAGAATGCCGACCCAGCTGAAGTAACCGATGGTCGCCCGCTCAATACCGACATCACGAAGCCATGCCGAGAGGGTAGAAAAAACCAGCAAGAATGGCAGGCCAGCGGAAAACCCGAACAGTAACATGACAAGAACTCGGGGCTGACTATAGGCCTGCCATGCATCGCGCAGGGTGGTCCACATAAATACTAACTCCAGTCAGGCTGACTCCGAGTGCGGCTAAGAGCCGGTATAGTCTGCATTTGTGCCGCAGATAACAAGTAAAGGCCGTGATCAAGGAAAAGCTAGGTGACGGCTCTACTTGCAAACCGGTATAGTTTTGCTCCAAGTAAAAATAAGAACAGGATCACATTTTTTATATGAGCGATCGTGATATCAGCATCTTGGTGGTTGATGATGCCAAGTTCTCTAGCGCCGTGGTGGGACGCACGCTAAAAGCAGCCGGATATACCGACATTCGTCATGCTTCCTCCGCCCATGCTGCGCTTAAACTACTGGAAGAAAGACCGGTAGCCATTCTTGTCGCCGACTGGCTGATGCCAGAAATGGACGGCCTTGAGTTGACCCGCCGCGTGCGGCAACTGGATGAGGCCAGCAATCGCTATACCTACGTGATTCTGCTGACTGCCCGAGAGGGTGTGCAGGCATTACAAACCGCCTTCGATGAAGGGGTTGATGATTTCGTTAATAAATCAGCAATGAATGATCAGTTGTTGCCACGGGTAATGGCGGCGGGGCGGATTACTCGCTTACACAATCGCTTGCTGGTGGAAAATCAGCGGCTGATTGATGCCAACGCGCGGCTGCGCAAGCAAACCACCATTGATGCATTGACCGGCTATGGTAACCGCCACTATGCCCAGCGCCGCTTGGATGATGCACTGCGTCATGCGCGTCAGCGTGGCGGTGCAGCGTGTGTGTTGATGATCCGCCTAGATCAGTACGCTGAACTGGAGGCACGTCACGGTAAAGCACTGATGATGCAGCTGGTGTTGGCGTTCAGTCGGCGCTTGCGTCAATTGGTCCGGCCGATGGATATTCTTGCCCGTATTAGCGCGGATCATTTTTGCCTGATCACCCATCAGGCCGATATCTCTCATGCAGTGCCAGGTAGTTTTCGGCGACTGTATGACGGCCTCAATCATCGTGCTTATAAAACCGCCGGTGGTTTTATGCAGATACCGTTAAGTGCCTGCTTAATTAGCGCCAAAGACACAGATCAGATTGAGGCTGAGTTGATGTTGCAGCGTTCGCTGCGTGGTTTGAATGCATCGCGTGACAGCAAACGCATCAGTGAGCAGCCGATTGCCGGCTGATGTTTGGCACCTGTTAGGTGCCGGTAGCATCGGCTCGTTAGCGGCCCATCGCTTATTGCAGTCTGGTTATCAGGTGCGCTCGATCAACCGTCAGCAGACGGCGCAGCAGCGCACCTTGCGCTGGCCGGATGGTCGCCAACACACTTTTAGCTTACCGGCCGCCACCTTGGATGAGCCTATCGATCGTTTGCTGCTGGCGGTTAAAGCCGGCGATACCCGCGCCGCACTACAGCCTTTAGTCGCTAGGCTGCATCCCACGGCAGTTATTTTGCGTTTGCAAAACGGCATGGGCTCGCTGGACGAAGTCGCCTTGCCAGCCGCACTACAAATTTTTCATTTAGTGACCACGGATGGCGCTTGGCGCAATGGCGAGCAGGTGCATGTGGTGGCAGAGAGTCAGACTTTGATAGGCGCCGCAGACAGCACAGTCAAACGGTTGCCTTCTTGGTTCGAAGTGCTGCAGCCGCACTGGCCAAGCTTACAATGGTGCCAAGATATTGAGCGCGCGCAGTGGCGTAAGCTGGCGGTCAATGCGGTGATCAATCCTTTAACCGCGCTGCACCGCTGTCTTAATGGTGAGCTACTGGATGGTGCCGAGCGTCAGCAACAGATGGCGGCACTGGCGGCTGAGGTCGATCAAGTGTTGTCGATGCGCTATCCCGACTGGCCCATGGATACCTTGGCGCGTAGCTGTGACATCGCCGCGCAAACTGCGGCGAATACCTCTTCCATGCTGGCGGATGTGCTCGCCGGCCGTCGCACCGAGTGGCGCTACATCAATGGCTACCTGCTAGAGCAGGCCAAACGCAGCGGATTGTCACTGCCGGCACATCAATCCTTGACCCACCGTCTGTGAGCCCCTAAGGTTGCCGCGCCTCGAGGTGCGCTCCGCTTCATCTGAAGTCCAGCGTTAAACGGGAAGCAGGTTAAACTCCTGCGCTGCCCCCGCAACGGTAACTAGTGATGGTTTATCTCGCGTCACTGGAAGCCCGGATACCGGCCCAAGGCACATATGTGTGGCAAGTAAAACTTGCTAGCCACATCCGATGTACGGCGGGTGCACTCGGGAGGACAATCATGTTCACACACCCTCTGCGTTATCTAGGCGCGTCATTTTGCGTGCTGTTACTCAGCTCCACTTCTTTTGCTAACACTGAACAACAGCTTGATGAGGTAGTGATTAGCGCCTCGCGACTGACACCAGTGGCGGACCGACTCCCTGTTGGCACGGTTATTATCGGGCCAAAAGAGCTGGCGAAGATTCCTGCTAATAACTTAGCCGACGTGCTCGATACGGTGGCCGGTATTAATGCCAGTCGTTTTTATGGTGTCAGCGGAGCCAAAAGCGGCGTTGATATGCTCGGTTTCGGCGCTACCGGTACACAAAACACGCTACTGCTATTGAATGGCCGTCGCCTTAATGATGTTGATACAGCAGCGGTGGACTTCGCTGCTATTCCGGTCGCTGCGATTGAGCGCATTGAAATTCTACCTGCCAGCGGTGCGGTGCTATATGGCAATGGTGCCGTCGGTGGGGCCATCAATATCATCACTCGACAGCAGCACAGCGATGGCGCTGGGGTGGAGTTGTTAACGGGTAGTTACGACACCATCGGTGGCCGCGCCTATGGCAGCCAAGGCGGCGAACAGAACAGCATGTTTGCCGCAGTACAGGCCTTTGATAGCGACGGCTACCGCGAACACAACCGCAACAAACAGCAAACTGTCTTTACTGATTGGCGCACCAACACGCGTGATATCAATGCATCGTTGACGCTGCTGGCGGATAACCAGAAAGTCGAGTTGCCGGGCGGTCGTAATGTCAATCCAGGCACTAGCACTAATGAGCTAAAAGATGATCCCACAGGCGCCGCGACCCCTAATGATTGGGCGGATCAGCAGGGCGTGCAGGTGTTGCCCGGTGTTGAAATCGTGCTGAGCGATAACGTCCGTGCCCAT
>Ga0209075_1005107_pt1 | contig 10195 bp, 8 predicted proteins | sample Stecom2011_FD_187523 | JGI IMG/M metagenome (GOLD analysis project Ga0209075, IMG submission 187523) | Agricultural soil microbial communities from Utah to study Nitrogen management - Steer compost 2011 (SPAdes) (version 2) | ecosystem: Environmental > Terrestrial > Soil > Agricultural land...
ACAGGAATAATATGCCTGATAAAGCTGGTTGATTTTCAGGAAGGTATTGTTCTTCCACATGAATATACATTATCTGGACCAAAACAGGATCGATACGACTTGCTGGATGCCGCAAGGGTAAATACCGGACAGATATTTGGATTAGTATCTGATGATGGAGATGTGTATGGTTTGATCAGGAACATGAAAGATGAATCAAGTTTTGAAGGCTGTTTTAATGATGAAAATGGTGTCGTTCATAATTTGTATAAATACGATGATACTGCAAAAATATCGTCTTTTGTACAGATGATGAAAGAAAAGACAATCCTTATTGCAGATGGACACCATAGATATGAAACAGCGTTGAATTTTTACAGAAATGAAAAAGATGAGAGATATGCCCATACAATGATGACTTTTGTATCAATGGCTGATCCAGGTCTGGTTATCAGGCCTTTTCACAGGCTGATAAAAAAAACCGATAAAGAGATAAATATGAAAATAAAATTGTCGGAGTTTTTTGAATGTGAAAATTATGGAACAGCGGCTTCTGGTAAAATCGCTGAATTTATTACAGATTCAAAAGCTGATGGAATGTTGTTTCAGGACAGTTCCGATAATCACCTGTATAGATTAAGGCTTTCTGAAAAAGGAGAGAACTTTTTATCGGAAAATGGAGAACAAAGGTCAGAACACTGGAAACATCTGGATGTTTCTATAATAAATTCAATTGTGATTAACGGGATACTTGGTTTGCCTTTGGATGGAAAAGTATTACATGATCAGATTGAATACATTAATGATCCTGTTACTGGTTACGAAAAGCTTCAGAATCAGGATAGCTTTTACGGCGGCTTTTTCATCCGTCCACTTTCAATCAGAACTATATACGATATAGTAGCTGAAGGTGAAAGAATGCCGCAAAAATCTACTAATTTTTTTCCAAAGCTTTATTCTGGGCTTGTTTTCAATAAACTGGGAAAAAGTGAATAAAAAAACAGTGTTACAGATCGCTGGTGGTACTTTACTGGCTGCCACAGGGATTTATATATTTCTAAAAAATGTGCAGATCCATGGTTTGTGGAATGAAATACTATCAACTGAACTATGGATTATTCTATTTGCAATAATTTTAAATCCGGTTTCTTTATGGTTACGATCTCTCAGATGGAGATTGCTTTTACCTGATAAATCCTGCAAAAAAAGAAAATCTCTTTTTCCTTTCGTAATGATTGGGTTTATGATTAACAACATATTTCCCGCACGTCTTGGAGAAGCAGCCAGGGCGGTGTTGTTATGGAAGCGTGACGGATTTACATTCGCTCAAAGTGCAGGATCTTTAATTATAGAACGTGTTCTGGATGCACTTGTTTTTTTAGCATTCTTTTTTATTCCTGTATTTTCAAGAAGCGATTTGAATCGCCTGGTAGGGTATGCATTAATTGCATCAGGATTATTCTGTGGTATCATCCTGGTTTTTATATTTTATTCTATATATCCTGGTTTTGGTATGAGGGTTATGACCAGCATGACAAAGATATTGCCTGTTAAGTTGCGTGTCAGAGTTCAAAAGGTGAGCAAAGAGTTGATATCCAATCTGGAATGGGTATTTTCGGGCAGAAAAGTGTTTTCAGTTTGCGTTTTATCATTATCAGTAGTACTTTGCCAGGTATTGATCATGCTGTTACTTGCAAATGGAGAAGCTGCTTTCGGTATCCTTGGAAGTATGTTTGGGGTTGCGTTTGCAGCTTTTGGTGCAGTTATTCCGTTATCACCTGGATATATTGGTACACTTCACGCAGTCCTTCTTCAGGGATTGTCCTTTCTGGGAATGGAACTTGAGAAGGCTGGTGCAATTGCAATTCTGTATCATGCTATTGGTTATTTTACAGTAACAGCAATTGGCCTTTACTATTTTTTCTGTACAAAAATAAATATTGAAGAGTTGAGTAGTGTCAGGGAAAAACTTGAACGAGGGGCATTACAGGAAGGGTAAAAGATGAAGCATTCCATAAAAGATGAAAATGAGATATTAGAGCAGTTTGCACAAACTGTCGAAAAAATTAAAGGAGAACTGAAAAAAAAGATAATTGGCCAACAGAATATAATAAACGATCTGATTGCGGGTTTTTTAACAGGTGGACATTGCCTTATAATTGGTGTACCAGGTCTTGCAAAAACAATGCTGGTTCAAAGCCTTGCAAAATGCCTTGATCTTGATTTCAACAGGATTCAGTTTACTCCTGATCTTATGCCCTCTGATATTACCGGTTCGGAAATACTTTTTGAAGATCGTTCAACGGGTGGGCGTAGTTTGAAATTCGTACATGGACCAATATTCAGTAATATTGTACTGGCAGATGAAATTAACCGGACACCGCCAAAAACACAATCAGCATTGTTGCAAGCAATGCAGGAACAGGAAATTACTTCTTCAGGAAAAACATATCCGCTGCCTAAACCATTTTGGGTATTGGCAACACAAAATCCCATTGAGCAGGAGGGCACATATCCGTTGCCAGAAGCGCAACAGGATAGATTCATGTTTTCGGTTCTTATCGATTATCCGGATTTTGAATCAGAGCTGCAGATAGTTCGTTCAACAACATCTGTTTCAGAAGAAGAAATTGAACCTGTAGTTTCTTTGGATGAAATCCAGAAATTTAAAAATCTTGTATGGAGAGTTCCGGTTACAGATTCTCTGGTTAATGCAGCAGTGAAACTTGCGCGCGCTACGCGTCCTTCATCGGTTGAATGTCCTGAAAAAGTGAAAAAATTGATTACATGGGGAGCTGGTCCCCGAGCTTCACAAAATTTAATACTTGCTTCAAAAGCGTACGCTCTTATTGATAACAGACCCTCTCCGGATATTTCTGATTTGAAAAAAGCTTCTTACCCGGTTCTGCGCCATAGAATTGTCAGGTCTTTTCATGCAGAAGTTGACAGTGTCGGCACGGATGATATAATAAAGATAATCATTAATGAGATTTTGAAATAAAAGTCAGAAATTTGTATATCCCTCGTTAAAGTGTGGAATTTTTCGTTCCACATCAAGAATCGAACCATTGAAATATTGAATACTACTAATTTGTGTGGATTACGTATATGTTTTGGCCAGAGGGGTATCACGAATTTCTAAGGACAGGTAAAGCATATGAATAAGACACTCCTGGAACCGACACAGGAATTGTTGAATGAATGCAAATCTGGTAATCAGGTTGCATTTAAAGAGATCTTTTACATGTATCGATCCTATGCATACAACTTGATCTACAAAATAACAGGACCGCACGGAGATCATGAGGATTTGATACAGGAGGTTTTTTTTCAGATATATCTATCTTTGAAAACATTTCATGGAGATTCATCATTTAAGACATGGTTTCACAGAGTGGTTATACATGTATGCACCAGAAGATGGAGATATCAGAAAGCAGAAAAAAGGATTTCTCCTAAAGACACAATTAATCTTGATGCTGTTGAAAACATGGTACAATCGAGAGAAATGGGTTGCCTTAAACATCTTGAATTGAAGGATCTTGTGGAGCAGGCTTTGGAAACAATTGATTTTAAACTTAAAATTCCACTAATATTGAATATTTATGGAGAAATGGATCTTGCTGAAATAGCTTCGATTATGGCAATTCCTGAAGGAACTGTTAAATCGAGATTGTTTACAGCTCGTAAACATATAAGAGAATTTCTGGATAATCTGGACTAAAAATGGAAAATAGAAAGAACAAACTTTTCTGGTTTGCGCAGGAACTGCGAAGGGAGCTGAGTGATTCTGCTGTTGATTACAAATTAGTAGAATCCAGACTCTTTAGTCGCATTTTTGAAGCAGAAAAGCTTGGAGGTCTTTCTGTTCTCAAAATGGATGAGATAGTCTCGCTGGAAAAACTTGATCAATTGAGTAGAGATCTGTTTTCATATATTACCCAGTTTAAAGAATATGAAGAGCCGATTAATGATTGTATTAAAACCGAGCAGGATCCGCAAAGAATAAGATGGGATTTATTGGAATCAAAACTGGAACGGAGCATCAACGAAATCTCATCAATTCCTGAATGGGAACAGGTATTAAAAAGTTCTGAGCAGGAATTTTTGCCCGGTGAATGGGAAAAGCTCGAAAAAATGCTTTTTTTAAAAATTTATGATGTTGAGACGGGTGATAGCTGGGTACCTGTATTAAAAGAAGAAAATATACCAGTTCCTGTGCAGTTTGAAAATTCTGAAGAGCACATGAATTATAATCTGAAAAAATCATTAAAGCTGGATTTTATTGACCAGGTTCTACTTAAGGATCAGATACTTCCACAGGGTAAATGGGAAAAAATTGAAGATAATCTATTAAAAACGATTGAAGCTGAAAAGGAAAATCTGGATCTGGAAAAACAGCCTTTCTGGCATATAATAGCCAATTATGTTTCATTATTTAAAAAAGGTGCTATTGTTGTTGCCGGATCGGTACTTGCTATAATTGGTTTAAATGGATACAGAATAAACAGTTTTGAAGGTGATTCTATTCCTACGATTGTTTACCAGGTACAGGGTGAAATGGCTGTTCACAATAATTCAGCAAAATTATTGAATAGAAAATTTAATTCAGTCAAGAATGGCAGGGCAACGCTTGTAAACGACCATGGAATAATTGAATTGGAAGATCAAACAGATTTGCTCTTGTCTAATGTTACTGAGAATTGTGCACACTATAAAGTGAATTTCGACAGAAATCGAAATGAAAAAAGCGGCAAAGCAAGTTTTATTGTTAACCAACGTACAGAAAAACAGGATTTCAGGGTGTGTACTCCTGATTATGAAGTCGTTGTCAAGGGGACATATTTCAGGGTTGAACCTGATGAAATGGGAAAAATTTCAACGAAAGTTTTTGAAGGATCCGTAAAAATCGAATCGACAGTATTTGGAGATACAATTCTAAAGGCGGGGCAAAGTATCTTTTTTGATCATGTGTCAAACAAGTACAGAGTTCGGGATGGTGGTACAGTTATCAGCAGAGAAGAGGTGATGCAGACGCCATCTATTGATCAACTGCTTGGATATCAGGTGCTCAGGATAACGTCAAATATATCTGGAGCAGAAATTAAAATTAATGGAAAATTTGTTGGATTTTCACCTCTGGTGATTCGTCAGCCAACCGGGTTGTATCATATTAATGTAGCCAAAAGCGGTTTTTCATCAATTGATACAACGGTCAACATTATTCAAAATGAGCCTGTTCAGCTAATAGAGTTTGGATTGGAAAAAACTGAAAAAATAAAAGTCGCAAGAAAACCCGGGAGCAAAAGAAGGGTAAATATCGAAACTGAGAAACCTGCAATTGCCAGGCAGGAGAATGTAAAAACGAATAAAAAAGAAAAAGAATATAAAGGAGATAAAGGAGATAAAAAGGTACAAATTGTTCCAGAAATCGTAGCTAAAAATATTCGTGAAGGGACTTTACCTGAAAATGATGAAACCGAGGAAATTTATCTTAAAGCCCAGAAATTTGAAAAAAATGGAAAATGGCAAAAAGCCATAAAATTTTATAAACAGATATTTGATAATCAGACTGCTTCAAAGTTACGTCGTGAAGATGCATTGTTTTCAATTGGAAGATTAAAGGCTGATAATGGAACAAATATTATTGATGCTCAAAAGGTGTTTTTAAATTATCTGGCGATTTTTCCTGATGGTTCTTATTCTGGAGAAAGCTGGTTGAGATTGGCAGAATTGGAATTTCTTAATTCGCCAGAAAATTCAATTCAATATTATCTCAAATATTTCGAAAAATTTCCACATCACCCACGGATTTCCGAATTACAAAATCGTGTTGGTGTTATATATCTGCAGCAAAAAAGATATAACAGGGCCGTTGAAATGTTCCGTCGGGCACTTTACAATCTTGACCCTTCAAAAAAAGAAGAACAGAAATATATATCAACAAATCTTCATAAAGCTTTGCAGGAAAAAGGTGATACCCAACGTGCCGAGCAGGTCTGGAACCAGTACCTCGCAAATGTTCCCGAAAGCCCTTGATCTGTTTGTGCAAGGGTTCAGGTAATTTAGTTGTAAGGAGATACTATGGAAAACAGCAGTGTTCATTTTATTGTTGGTGTTCATATTACTAATCGTGTTACACATGTACCTCAGGTACAAAGTGTATTAACCGAGTTTGGTTGTTTTATTAAAACAAGAATCGGCCTCCACGAATTATCAGATGAGACATGCTCTCCCAATGGGTTGTTAATTGTTGAATTTATTGGAAATGAACAAAAGCTTACAGAGTTTGTTGAGGAACTTAAAGCTGTCAAGGGTGTTGATGTCCAAAGGATGACGTTTAAACACAATTAATAATCTAACAAGTTGAAAAAAATGGATATTAAAAAGAAGTATATGATGTGTTTTGTCTACTATTAATAAAAAACCATTACCTAACTACCGCTTTCACAGTATTCAAAGCCGTATCATATTCAATGGTTTACCATGTATCGAGAAAATAAGTTGTTTTGTGCATGTGAGAGCAGCTCAGCCGATATGTGTTCAGATGTATGGTAGAAAACGTGTTGGTATTATTTACTTCCAGGGTTAAATGATAAGTTGTCAAATTGTAGTTTACGATCCGCTTGAAACGCTTCTTCTGGAAGGGGTAAAAACTGTTGTTAAAAAAAGAAGTGAATTTGATTTAGTAGCAGATTGCAAAACAGAAGCCGAACTAATCGATTTTTTGGGTAGAAATAAACCACAGATTCTTATATTTACGATGCAGGATAATGAAAATGCGTCGGTTAATTTACTGAACAGGGTAAGACAGTTTTCTCCGGAAATTACAATTCTTGCAATAACACAGCACATAAAACGTGAAACTGTTTTCAGGGCAATCAAGTCTGGCACAAAAGGACTTTTATCTTCAGACAGTACAGAATGTGATTTGATTCAGGCACTTTTTACCATAAGAAACGGATATGACTATTTTAGCAAGCCAATCACGGAACTTCTTATATACGATTACATCGATAGTATAAAAAAGGGTGATGAAAAGAAAAGATTCCTGGTTAATGAGTTAAGTAAGCGGGAAAGGGAAGTGCTTACATTTTGGGCTCTGGGGTATACGAATAAAGAGATTGCAGACGAACTCTTTATAAGTGTTCGGACTGTGGAGAGTCATAAAAATCATATTATGCAGAAACTTAATCTGAAAACAACAGTTGATATGGTAAAATTTGCCATTCGAAACAATATAATTGAGATTTAAAATTGCTGATAAAATCCAGGTAACAACAAAAATTTATAAGTGTTTCACGTATTTTTCACCAAAATCAGTTATATCGAATTTTGATCTATTATATTGGTTGCAGTTTTGATGAAATGCTTGTTTCGGTTTCAAGTTATCTGAAAATTGTCAATTTGTTATTGTTAATGGAGTTTTTAAATGGCTAATGTTTTTGATATTCAAATTAATGATTTTATGAATAAAGTAATTTCACGTAATCCTGGAGAACCGGAGTTTCATCAGGCTGTTCAGGAAGTAGCAGAATCATTGATTCCGTTTATTGAGGAAAATCCCAAGTATAAAAGTGCCAAAATACTCGAAAGAATTGTTGAACCCGAAAGGGTTATCATGTTCAGGGTTCCCTGGTTTGATGATAAAGGTGAAATCCAGGTTAATCGGGGATTTCGTATTGAGATGAACAGTGCAATAGGTCCGTATAAAGGAGGACTCCGTTTTCATCCTTCAGTTAACCTAGGTATTCTTAAATTTCTGGCTTTTGAACAGGTTTTTAAGAACTGTTTGACTACACTTCCGATGGGGGGTGGAAAAGGTGGGGCAGATTTTGATCCAAAAGGCAAATCTGATAATGAAGTCATGCGGTTTTGTCAGAGTTTCATGACAGAATTGTATCGACACATCGGGCCGCAAACAGATGTCCCGGCAGGTGATATAGGTGTTGGTGGAAGAGAAATCGGTTACTTGTTCGGCCAGTACAAAAGGATTAAAAATGAGTTTACAGGAGTTTTGACTGGAAAAGGGATAGAGTGGGGAGGAAGCCTGATTCGTCCTGAAGCGACTGGTTACGGGGTAGCTTATTTTACTGAACAGATGCTTTCAACCCGTAAAGTTAATTTTGAAGGTAAAAGTGTTGCAATATCTGGTTCAGGCAATGTTGCTCAGTTTGCAGTGCAGAAAGTAATCCAGTTGGGTGGAAGAGTTGTAACCGTTTCGGATTCAACAGGATACATTTATGATAAAGATGGTATTGGCGAAGAAAAGCTTGATTTCATAATGGAATTAAAAAATCAAAAACGTGGACGTATCCACGAGTATGCAGAAAAATTTAAGGCTGAATACCATGAAGGCAGACGACCGTGGGAAGTTCCATGTGATATTGCCCTTCCATGTGCAACACAAAATGAGATAAACAAAGAAGATGCCGGGTGTCTTGTTAAAAACGGGTGTATGGCAATTGGTGAGGGAGCAAACATGCCTTCTACACCTGAAGCTGTTGAAGTATTTATTAATAATAAGGTTTTATATGGGCCAGGTAAAGCTGCCAATGCAGGTGGTGTAGCTGTTTCCGGGCTTGAAATGACTCAAAATTCAATGCGGTTGCCCTGGAGTCGTGAAGAAGTTGACAACAGATTGAAATCAATCATGAAAAATATTCATGAAACATGCGTTACTTATGGAAAAGATTCATCTGGTTTTATAAATTATGTAAATGGAGCCAATGTTGGTGGTTTCATCAAAGTAGCAGATTCCATGATCGCACAAGGAGTTGTTTAATATTTACTTAAGATGAACAGTCTCGTAGATAAGTCTAATGCCGGATTTTAAACATCCGGCATTTTTGTTATTTTTACCTGAGCCCCGATTACAATTCCTGTATCTGACCTGTGCAATGGTGTTTTGATGATTTTCAGTCTATTACCAGGTTAATTGTAAAATCATAGATTTATACGGACTGGTTTGAAACTGGATAGTTTTTTTATAATTAATTATTTTAGTATTAAAGTAGTGTTCGGTAAAACAGAATGTATGCGCTTATAGGTGTTTTGGAATATATGAATATTTCACAGAAGACCAGATTCACAAATTGGCCAAATAATGTTCCCGATTGTGGACCTGTCAGGCACCGTAAGATCAGATGGTCTGATATTGACAAATAATCAGTCAGAAGTTGAATTTATAGGCTGGTTTTATTTCTGCAAAACCGGTTTAAGATATTAGCCGCATGTCATTTCTGCAAGGATTCTGATGCAATACGGGTGTGTTGTTTGTAAGGATATTTACACATTTTTTTAACTCTGGAAGCTGGCAGGTTTACCAATGTTTAATCTGGAATTAATTCCGGTACCACAATATGTAATTAAACTTTTGTTGTTAGTTGGAGCAGCTATGCTGCTTCATCAGATTACTTACAGGATCTTTCTTCCTCTGTTTACAAAGGTCAGTAAGAAAACCAGATTTACATGGGATGATTATCTGATACAAAGGAAGGTAATCAGTCGTGTTTTTCACCTTTTGCCTGCTTCAGTGATAAGTTTGGGAATACCAGTAATTCTGGATGCTGATACCGAGCTGTTTATGATATTGTCAAAAGCCGTAAATATCTATTATATAGTTACCGGTTATTCTGTATTTGCAGCATTGCTGAATGTGGTTCAGGATGTTTTTGAAGAAAATGAGATTTCGAAAAGGATAAGTATCAGAGGCTTTGTTCAGGCAATCAAGATAACCGTATTATTGCTATCCTTGATATTGGTAATCAGTCAGATAGCAGGAAAGAGCCCGCTTGTTTTTATCTCTGGTTTGGGAGCATTTACAGCAATTTTGATGCTTGTATTCAAAGATTCGATTCTTGGTTTTGTAGCCGGCGTACAGTTAACGACAATGGATCTTGTCAGAAAAGGCGATTGGGTAGAAATTCCGAAACATGCAGCGGATGGTGATGTGATAGACCTTTCCTTGACAACTGTAAGGGTTCGGAACTGGGACAAAACCATTACTTCCATTCCAGCATACGAACTGGTTTCTTCTTCATTAAAAACTGGAGAGGAATGAGTGAGACAGGTGGACGACGAATCAAGAGGTCGATTTTGATTGATATCAGAACTATCCGGTTTTTAAAACCGGACGAGATTGAAAGACTGATGAAAATCAGGCTTCTTAAGGATTATTTGAAAAGAAAACAGGAAGAGATCAATAAAACAAACT
>Ga0209075_1005110_pt1 | contig 10188 bp, 5 predicted proteins | sample Stecom2011_FD_187523 | JGI IMG/M metagenome (GOLD analysis project Ga0209075, IMG submission 187523) | Agricultural soil microbial communities from Utah to study Nitrogen management - Steer compost 2011 (SPAdes) (version 2) | ecosystem: Environmental > Terrestrial > Soil > Agricultural land...
TTGCTTGGTCCAGGTACAAAAGAAAAAGATTTTGGGTGAGATACAATATTACTCTTGGTCATAACTTTTTCCAAGACAAAATTTAAAACCTCTTTTGCATCTGAAGGTTCTTCTGGAGCTTTTTGAAGAAATAATTTCTCCATTTCCATTCTTGATCCTGAAACCACTGGCAGTTTATCATTTTGGGTCACAAAATGTTCAACAATGGCGTCCACCACTTCATAGCCATAGCTTTTCATTTCCTCTTTTGACAGTTCTAACGTAGCTTTTTCCTTTATCTTCACTTCCTTATTTTTTTTTGAAATACCCACGAAAAGCGTAGGCGAGTGCAAAATTACAGTTTTAGGAAAGGAAAAACGACATTTCTTTATTAAAAAGATAACATGGGTTTGCGCTTAAAACCTTAAAGATTCACTTGATATTTAAGCAATAAAAAACCTCACAAGGTGCATAACCTGTGAGGTTTTTAATGAGTAAGTTTATTCTGAAATTATTTTACAATCAGCTTCTTCGTAACACTTTGAGAATTATTAAAAAACTTCGCAAAGTATAATCCTGAAGGAAGGTTAACCTCTATAGTTTGTGGGCCTTCTGTAATTTCTCTTGAAAAAATCAGGTTTCCTTGAACACCATAGATTTCAATAACCTCAAAGGAATAGGTGTTATTAAAGTTCAATTCATCTGTTAGTGGGTTAGGATAAAAACCAAAGTTTTCAATTGAATTTTCCTCAACTCCAACTGTAACTCCACAAAGGAATGGCTCAAATATCACTTCACCTAAGCTCTCATCATCTACAGAGTGAAAAATAACACCTTCTACGTCTTCTTCTGTGCTTTCTTCACCTTCTATCCAGCAGTTGTGCTTAGCCGAAATTTCATGAGAAGTATTATTATACAGAGCATAAGTAACTCCATTGTTTCCATTTTCAGAGAAAATATTTCCTCCTGGGTTGTCTTCATCATCACCTAAATTAATTGTTGCCTCACCAATAACTGTGATTCCCCATAGGTTTCTTCTAAACTCGTTCCCAGATGCAACTACTAGGTGTGGACCAGCACTGGTGTTTATAGAAATTCCACTACCCCCTAAATTAGGGTTTCCTTCTATATTGTTATCCTCGATGATATTGTTGCGGATATACGCGAATGCATTTGCTCCTATTACAGTAATTCCATAGCGGTTTCCTTGGATAATGTTATCATCAATTATCGCCAAAAGATCTCCACCCGTAAAGTTTGCAACTGCAATTCCTCCCGCTCTAGTAACTGCAGGATCTCCAATAATTGTATTCTGAATAATTTTCAAAGTATCAGTAGCTCTAGTAGTTCCCATGTTTATTTGTGGTCGGTTACTATTATCCTGATTATTTGCTTCTATGTGGTTATTAAAGATATAGGCCGAAACTTGTCTATTAGCAGCACTGTTAATTGCTGGAGTTTGGTTGTAAGTAAATGTGTTATTAGTAATTTGAGGTGTTCCTCGAGACAGTGAAACTACACCTCCAGAAGATACACCAGACACATTATAAGAAAGTGTACAGTTGTTTAGCGTAAAGTCTTCGTTCAAAACTCTCAGTCCACCACCATACTCTATTGTTGAGTTTTGAATGTTTACTATAGAGTTTTCTTCAAAACGAAATCCATCATAAGGTGCTGACTCATCAACTGCTGTAAATGTTACGGCATCGGCAGTAACTGAAAAAGTTCCAAAAATGGTAATTCTCAAATCGGCTTCTATTGAAAGAGTTAGATCTGAATCAACAATAAAAGTGTCGTTTTCAGCAACGGTTAAGTTTTCCAATAAAGTATATTCCGACCCTGAACCTGATACTGATGTTGGACTTGCTGCAGCAATATCATCAAGCGTCCAAACCACTCCGGTGTTAGGCGTAGTGTAGTCTTGTGCATTAGAATTTACAAACACAAAAAGTGCTAATAAAATACTTAAAGTAATTTTTCTCATAATTAATGTAGATTTATTTTACAAAACAAAAATAACGATAGTATAAGGTCCAACAAAGCTATTTCGTTTCTTTTGAAAATCTAAATTAGCCATAGCCCACCATGTTTTTACAGCTCTACTAACTAAAAAACATACAACCTGCTCTTAGGCAGTCTAGTAATTTATGCTAAATTGAAAAGATATCCCTAAGCCTAAGTCGTGAAAAGGTTGGTTAAGTGGTTTTATCAGGAGTGTCTCAGTGCGAAAGCCATGAAATAGGTTAAATTTGAAATATGTTTTTGTATAGTATAGTTATCTTTTTTATCATCAGTCCCTTTTTCCCTGCCACAAGAAATCCGCATTGGGTTTTTAGAACGGCTGACTTTGTAAGGTTACAATCCTTGTTTTTCCAAGCTGTATTGCTACTTCTATTATTATTTACTGAAGAAACCTTTACAACATTTACATGGGCTTTAATAGCTGCATTGAGCATTTCAATGGTTTATCAATTTATTAAAGTGATTCCATACAGCTCTTTATATCCTAGGAAAAAGCCTGAAAGCATTAGCAACGGGAAAGTTTCAATTTTAGCAGGAAACGTGCTGCAAACCAATAATCAATATTCAGATTTCATTTCAGAGATACATCGGTTCAATCCAGATTTAGTTCTTGTGATGGAGACTAATAAAGATTGGGAAAACTCCCTTTCAAAAATTGAGAAACAGTATCCGCACTACGTAAAAGTGCCATTAGAGAATTTTTATGGAATGCATCTCTATTCAAAAGTTGAGTTAGACAATATCGAGGTTAAGTTTCAAATTGAAGAAGACAAACCATCTATCTTCTTTGAATATCCACTTGTGGGCAATCCACCAATTTACTTTTGTTGCCTCCATCCTGCACCTCCGAGTCCAACAGAGAATGAAACTGCAAAGGAGCGTAACGCAGAATTACTTTTAACCGGGGAGCAAATCCGAAACAAAGACATGCCTGCAGTAGTTTGTGGCGACATGAACGACGTGGTTTGGAGTCGAACCACGCGATTGTTTAAAAAAATCACTGGAATGATAGACCCTCGTGTTGGGAGGGGTTTCTTTTCTACATATAACGCCAAGTATTTTTTTCTTCGATTTCCACTAGACCATTTGTTTCACACCAAAGATTTGTTTGTTGAAAAAATGGTTCGATCAAACTATTTTGGTAGCGATCACTTTGCTATATATTATGAAATTCATCATAAGAAAAACGTTTCCACACTTCAAAACCCTAAATTAGACAAAGAAGAAAAAGAAGAAGTCAACGAATTGATAGAGGAAGGAAAGAATAATTCATAAAAAAAGGCTCTTCAAAATTGAAGAGCCTTTTTGATGTGCGGGCGGGGAGACTCGAACTCCCACACCTCTCGGCATTAGATCCTAAGTCTAACGTGTCTACCAATTCCACCACGCCCGCTTAAAATCTCTTTAGAACGTTTTCTAAAAGAGAGTGCAAATATAAGCAAGAAATATTATTTCCAACCAAATTTGAAGCATAAAAATTTATTTTTTCATAATTGACAGTTAAAAAACACAAGGAACCTCGATAATCCCTTATGTTTCAGCTATGTTTTCGTACATTAGCATTTCTTCAAAAAAACATAAAAAAGCCGTCGAATTATGAAAATAATAGTTTAAAGGCGAGTAATACTGATTTTTAAACATATAAAACAGAATAGTATATAAATGAAAAGTGCTAAACCTTACATTGAACAAAACAAGCAACGGTTCCTAGACGAATTGATTGAGCTTTTAAAGATTCCTTCAATTAGTGCCGATTCTGCCTACAAACAAGACATTCTTAAAACTGCTGAAGCAGTTAAAATACAATTGGAAAAGGCAGGTTGTGACTTAGTTGAAATTTGTAAAACACCAGGAAACCCTATTGTTTATGGTGAAAAGATAATCGACAAAAATTTACCAACGGTTCTAGTATATGGACATTACGATGTTCAACCACCAGATCCTTTAAACCTTTGGGTTAACCCTCCATTTGAACCCGTAATTAAGAAGACAAAAATACATCCTGAAGGCGCCATTTTTGCTCGTGGAAGTTGTGACGACAAAGGACAAATGTATATGCACGTAAAAGCATTAGAATACATGACTGAAACCAATCAACTACCGTGTAACGTAAAGTTCATGATTGAAGGAGAAGAAGAGATTGGAAGTGTTAGTTTAGGATGGTTCGTTAAAAGAAATCTTGAAAAACTTAAGAACGACGTTATTCTAATTAGCGACACAGGAATGATATCAAACAACACCCCTTCCATTACAACAGGACTTCGTGGTTTGAGTTATGTTGAAGTAGAAGTAACAGGACCCAACCGAGATCTACACAGTGGATTGTATGGTGGAGCTGTTGCAAACCCGATTAACATTCTAAGCAAGATGATTGCCTCTTTACACGATGAAAACAATCATATTACAATTCCTGGGTTTTACGATGATGTTGAAGAGCTTTCGAAAGAAGAACGCGATAAAATGGCTGAAGCACCTTTCGATTTAAAAGCATACCAAAAATCATTAGACATTGATGCTGTATATGGAGAGAAAGGATTCTCAACTAACGAGCGTAACTCAATCAGACCAACTTTAGACGTGAATGGAATTTGGGGAGGATATATTGGCGAAGGAGCTAAAACAGTTATTCCTAGTCAAGCTTTTGCTAAAATCAGTATGCGACTTGTTCCTGATCAAGATTGGGAAAAGATTACTGAACTTTTCAAAAATCACTTTGAAAGCATTGCACCTGAAGGAGTTCGCGTTAAAGTTAAACCTCATCATGGCGGTGAAGCATACGTAACTCCAATCGATAATATAGGCTATTTAGCAGCTGAAAAAGCCTATGAAAATACTTTCGGAAAAACTCCTATCCCACAAAGAAGTGGAGGAAGCATCCCGATTGTAGCGCTTTTTGAAAGAGAGTTAAAAAGCAAAACTATTCTTATGGGCTTTGGCTTAGATAGTGATGCTATACATTCGCCAAACGAACATTTTGGTGTTTGGAATTACCTAAAAGGTATTGAAACCATACCACAGTTTTACCATCACTTTACAGAGATGAGTAAAAAGTAAATACGAGTCGTGTCCAACTAAGATTTAAAACGGCTTTATTTTCTATGATTAATAAAGTCATTTAATCGGACCGTAATACTTGAAAAACTAAACTTTCTAAGACTCTATAGTTTTTGATAGTTCTTCAGTTTATAAAAAAGGCCTCAGAAGTTTTAAAAACTTTTGAGGCCTTTTCGTTTATAGCTTCAAAGAAGAGTATAACAACTATATTTTCTTGACAAAGTCGGTAATAATCACAATGTGTTGACCATCTACTCTACCTTCAATATACTTTTCGTTTTCTTGATCGAGAGAAATTCTACGAACAGCTGTTCCTTGTTTTGCAACCATACTTGATCCTTTAACTTTTAGATCCTTAATAAGCACAACAGAATCACCTGCCTCTAAAACCACTCCATTGCTATCGCGATGCACAATAGCATTCTCTTTTTCTTCATTAGCACCTGCTTTAGCCCACTCGGCAGTTTCATCATCAAGATACATCATATCCAACAAGTCTTGTGGCCAACCTTCACCTCTTAGTTGGTTTAGCATTCGCCACGCCATCACTTGAACAGCAGGAACGGTACTCCACATACTGTCGTTTAAACAACGCCAATGATTTGAGTCTACCGTATCTTTATCTTCAATCTGACCCTTACACACCCCACATAAATAAATTGCTGCATCTGCTCCGCTAGAAGGAGAGTTAGGCACCTCAAAAACATTTAAATTTTCTTCACTTGTGCAAAGCTCACATTTGTTACCACTTCGTTGTTGTAATTCTTTTTCCATAATAACTGTATTAATTTCCGCAAAGATAACCCAATTCATAGGATAGTCCTCACTTGAGGTGAATTCTTAAATTTTTGTCATTAAACAAATATTGCCTTTAAAATATGATATTCTAAAGGCAATATTACATTCAGTCTTTTTATTGATTATATCTTATTCCATGTATCATTCAACAGATTGATATCTGGAACTAACTTATTTGGATCGAAAACTACGCGTTTCACTTCTTTTTTAGTTTTCAGCAGGTGCTCCCAGTTATTTCCTCTATACCAAATTTCTACTGGAAGTTTTACAATTTCGGTTGTGTCATCTGTATAAATCACTTGAAGCTCAACAGGCATTGGGATTTCCCCTTTGTTTTCAAGGCCAATTAAATAACCTCCTGTATATGGCTTAACAGAAGTAATTCCTAGATCTATATTTCCATTGCCATAGAACCACCCTTTCCAAAACCACGAAAGATTTTCACCTACAACATTTTCTATATGGTTAAAAAAGTCGTTTGGTTGTGGATGTTTGTATGCCCAAGTTCGGATATAGCTTTTAAATGCTATGTCGAAACGCTCTTCTCCTAAGATATACTCTCTTAGGATTATAAAACCAGCTGCAGGTTTATAATATGCAGTATAAGCTAGGTTCGTATCATCTGCAATATCTGGATGTGTATAAACTGGTTGACGGTTTTTATATGTAAGATAGTTTATTAAACTTCTTGGCTTTCCTGATCTTGATGGATATTCGCCATCGTTAAATGCAACTGTGCTATAGTGATTGATAAACATATTTAATCCTTCGTCAAACCAAGCGTGTCGGCGCTCATTACTACCCACAATCATCGGGAACCAGTTATGACCAAATTCGTGATCTGTTACTCCCCACAAATCTTCACCAACACTACGGTATGAGCAAAAACTAACCCCTGGATATTCCATTCCTCCAACACTTGCTGCAACGTTAATAGCATTCTGATATGGATAGGGGTAGTAAGTATTTGAATAAAACTCAACGGATGCTTTAGAATACTCCGTAGATCGATCCCATGCATTTTTACCACTGCTTTCTTTAGGATACACAGACTGCGCCAATCCTGTTTTTCCACCAGGAAGGTTCATTTTCGCTGCATCCCAAATAAAAGCCTTTGATGAAGCCCATGCCACATCGCGAGTGTTTTCCATTTTGAAATGCCAAGTTAAAGTCCCATTACTTTTCACACTTGAAGAGGGTTTTCCAACTTCATTTGGTTTAATTATATATACTGTTTCATCACTCTTTTCAGCTTGAGCCCATCTTTTCTGTTGTTTATCGGTTAACACTTCATTCGGGTTCTGCAAAACTCCCGAACACACAACAGTGTGGCTTGCTGGTGCTGTAATTTTTACATCAAAATCACCATATTCACAGTAGAATTCACCTGCCCCTAAATACGGCTCGGTATTCCATCCTACAACGTCATCAAATACTGCAACCCGAGGATACCATTGTGCAAGTGCATAAATAGTTCCATCTTTTACATCTACACGCCCCATTCTATCCATTCCATGAACTGGAACTTTGAAATTGAAATCCATTTTAATTTCAACCTCACCTCCTTTTGCAGCCAAAGGTTTATCTAAAAAAACCTGCATCCTTGTATCGTTAATAATATAACGATTTGAAGTCCCTGTTTTTGTTTTGGCAGAAACATTCGACAACTTAAACCCTCCTTCAACATCACCGCTATATCTATTTCCTTGTACGGGAGTGGTCAATGTTCCACGAGAGTTTTCTGTAAATCGATTTTGCTCTAAATACAACCATATAAAATCTAATTCTTCAGGACTGTTGTTAGTGTATTTAATCGTCACTTTTCCTGAAACTGTATGGGTCTTGTCATCTAAACTAGTTTCTAATTGATAGTCGGCAGAGTTTTGCCAATATTCTGGACCTGGTTTACCTGAAGCGGTTCTATACACATTTCCTTGTCGATATGTAAAATCATAAAAAATATGCTGATTTCCAAAGTTAGATTCTTGAGCGACAATAGAGAAAGAAAAAGCGAATGCAAGCAGCGATAGAATGCCACGGCTTTTAAAATATTTCATGATTTAGAGTTTTTATTAAAAAATGGAATACGAAGATACTAATTTGAAGAGAAGTTTTATCGGTCAAAAAGCATTTCCAAGGTATAGATATCAGCAAATCCTAACATTTCAATATGCGATTGAATTATTTTAAAATCAACACTAATGGTGTTTAAACAAAATCAAATATCACACTTAATTTAATCATTTGACCAAACAAATAAGTTAAAAACACCACACCTAGTAAAAATAGGCGTTTATCTAAGTAAAATACACCTTTAATTAACTTTTTTATAAACCATAACAATTATTCGTAGTATCTTTGAACTTCTAACCATGTGACATATAGATTTTATTTCAATGCCATTGAGTTCTTTTACCACCAGCCTATCAATGCACCTACTCAATGTCAGCCTCATATCTTGAAGCAATTTACTTGAACACCTGTAGAGTTAACCTTTCAAAATCCTTTCGACTATGAGAAAAATCTATTCTATTTCAACACGATTATTAGCTTCAGCATTTATGCTTTTTAGCTTAATCGCTACTTCACAGACCGCGAAACAATTGCAAGAAATCACTGCTTCTTACAATATTTCTTACCTACAAGACCTATCTACTAGCACTTTAGAACAATCAAAACAAGAAAAGTCTAAAGCAATTCAGTATGCAAACAATAGAGGTATACCTATTACATTCTCTACCGAAAATGGAGGTTTTGCTGAATTACAAAAAGTCATGCCTGATGGAACACTTATCTATTATCAAACAAACAATGCCGATGCAGCAATATCTACACGTGTAAACTACCTTAATACCAGAGGTGCTACGAGTTTTAATCTAGATGGTCAAAACATGACATCCTATGTTTGGGATGGAGGCCACCCTAGAGTTAGCCACCAAGAATACGATGGGCTTGGCGGAAACAATAGAGTTTCTGTAATGGATATTGCAGACGAAGGCTTAAACCTGCACTTTCATGCTGCCCATGTGGTAGGTACGATTGCAGCCTCAGGTGTTATTCCTCAAGCCAAAGGAATGGCCCCTCAATCATCGGTTAAAGCGTATATGTGGAATAACGACTTAGCCGAAGCTACTGCTGCCGCTGCCAATGGAATGCTAATATCTAATCACTCTTACGGCTTTATAGCCGATCAGGTCCCTGATCAATGGTTTGGAGCATATCAGACATTTGCTAATCAATGGGACAACCTTATGTTTAACACGCCTTATTATCTCATGGTAAAAGCTGCAGGAAACGATGGAACAGATAATACATCTAACGGCTCACCTCTAACTTCAGGCTACGATAAGTTAAGTGGTCCAGCTACAGCTAAAAATAGCTTAGTAATCGCCAATGCTGCAGATGCCGTAATAGATAATGATGGTAATCTCGTTTCGGTCAGTATTTCGGCCACAAGCAGTCAAGGACCTACTGACGACCTACGTGTTAAACCCGACCTTGCAGGAAATGGCGTTGGACTTTATTCCACTTTTGATGGTTCGGATGATGCGTACAATACAATTAGTGGTACTTCAATGGCATCTCCTAATGTTTCTGGGGCTTTATTGCTTTTACAGCAACATTACAACAATCGAGTCGGGACATTTATGCGCGCTGCAACTCTAAAAGGTTTGGCTTTGCATACCGCAGACGACGCTGGACCAGTAGGCCCCGATGCAGTTTGGGGATGGGGACTTTTGAATGCTAAAAAAGCTGTCGAAACAATTACACTAAGTGGCTCTGGCCCTATAATGAATGAACTTACAATAGCTCAAGGGCAAACCATTACTTATACCGTAAATTCAGATGGAGTTAATGACCTAATAGCTTCAATATCTTGGACGGATAGACCAGGCACAGTCAATACTGCTATGAATTCTCCCATAGCTGCATTAGTTAATGATTTAGATATACGCATCACAAAAGCTAGCGACACTTTCTACCCTTGGAGACTCACTTCTGCAACATCAAATAGCAATGATGGTGACAACACGAAAGACCCGTTCGAACGCATAGAAATTGAAAATGCATCAGGAACATATACTATTACAATTACACACAAAGGAACATTAGTTGGAGGCAGTCAAGATTTTAGTTTAATTGTTACTGGCGTAGAAGTTAACTGTACTACTGCTTCGATTCCACAAAACATTAATGTTAATGACATAACAGGTAAATCTGCCACAGCATCTTGGGTTTTAATTCCAGGTGCCGAATATGATTTACGCTACAAAAAACAAGGATCTTACGGCTGGATAGAAGTTTCTGATATAACTGCTTCCAATTATAGTATTA
>Ga0209075_1005111_pt1 | contig 10187 bp, 8 predicted proteins | sample Stecom2011_FD_187523 | JGI IMG/M metagenome (GOLD analysis project Ga0209075, IMG submission 187523) | Agricultural soil microbial communities from Utah to study Nitrogen management - Steer compost 2011 (SPAdes) (version 2) | ecosystem: Environmental > Terrestrial > Soil > Agricultural land...
AGACTCTTGCCTGTCTTAAACTGCTCAATAGCTTTTTTCTCTATCTCCTCTAAGTTAAATTCTTCTCGTTTCATCTTATTCTGTTTAAAAGTTAATATATAAAATTTTTACTTTTAGACAGAGTTAAGAAAACACCCTCGAAGTGGATAGAGATTAATCTCTGCATCATAAAAATCCTATAGTTTAAAGCTTTTTGTTCCTAGCGAATAAAAAGCTTTTTTCTTTTTATACTGCTTAGACGCGCCTTAAATTAAAACAAAAAGAATACCCAAATAACATTAGGTTATAACTCAAGTTTCGCACTTAACTTAAATCATTAGTTTACTGTTATTTGCAGAGTTTGACGGAAAGTTCAAAACGACAAGACCTAGATGTAAAGCACTGGTAATACTGCAATTGAGCAGACACTTGCATTCTCAAACAATATATCCAAAAAGTCTAAAATATCCATGATTACCAACAATGTTTTTTTGTTGAGTTTATTTTGGAGTTAATCCTGTTTTAGGTCTTTAGCAATATTTCTTAGTTGGTTGAACTAATTTCCTTTGTATATCTAAGCTCTTAAACTATACCAAAGCTACAAGCCTTCAATTACAATAATTCGAGATTAAATTTACTTTTCAAATTTTATGGTGAACCACATAGTTTGAGAAAGATTCTAACTAGTAAGTTCTAATCTTCTACAGTTATGACATAATTCTGATAAGAACATGGAGATACTGAATCGTCGTCTAGAATGACAAGCTAGTGAATAGGATGCAAAGATTTATATGCTATATTTTCTATTTACTAAGCCCAAAACATTATGTTTTTAGCATGCGAAACTTGAGGTTATAAAAAAGATTCTCAAATAAAAAGCCTCCTGCAATTCTACAGGAGGCATTTACTTATTCAAAAAACACTTTTATTTATGGAAGTATATACTCGTACGAAGCTTGTAGACCAAGTGGAATACCCATTGCCCAATATAGAAGTAGGAATATAGACCATGCTATAAAAAAGACGATTGAGTATGGAATCATGATGGATACTAAGGTTCCGATTCCTGTGCCCTTCACATACTTCTGACAATAGACCACTACCAATGGGAAGTATGGCAATAATGGTGTAATAATATTCGAAACAGAATCTCCTACTCTATACGCTGCTTGCGTTAAGTCTGGAGAGATTCCTAATTGCATTAACATCGGTACCATAATCGGTGCAATTAAAGCCCATTTTGCAGAAGCAGAACCAATAAAAATATTTACAAAACCTGTTAGAACTACAATTCCAATAATAGTTATTTCAGCAGGTAAACTTAATGCTTGTAAGCCAGTAGCTCCTTTTAATGCAAGTAAAGCACCAAGGTTGGACTTTCCAAAGGCATCGATAAACAACGCACAGAAAAATGCCATTACAATATAGTAGCTCATGCCTTCCATCGACTTAGTCATGCTTACTATAATATCTTTGGTCGTCTTAAAAGTCTTGGCAATCAAACCATATACCACGCCAGGAATTAGAAAAACAATGAAAATTAAAGGTACAATCGATTGCATTAGTGGCGCAGAGAAGGATGCTATTTCACCATCTGCATCACGCAGTGCAGAATCTGCTGGAGAAGCCCATAAAAATAGACCTACTAAGCTAAGCAACATAACACCGGTAGAAACATAAAATGCTTTTTTCTCCAGCTTATTAAGTGCTCCCATTGTGACCTCCTCACCTTCTTCCACCTTTACAGGAGTCTTTTTTAGTCTTGGTTCTACAATTTTATCGGTTATATACCAGCCCACTAAAACGATTAATATAGAAGACGCAGAAGTAAAGTACCAGTTGTTTAGTGGGTTTAGCTGAATAGCTGGGTCGATAAGCTGTGCCGCAGACTGTGTAAACCCTTGAATAAGTGGATCTATTCCAGAGGGAATAAAGTTGGCACTAAAACCACCAGATACTCCAGCAAATGCAGCGGCTATACCAGCAATCGGATGACGGCCAGCAGCATAGAAAATAACACCTCCAAGTGGAATTACAAGAACATATCCTGCATCGGTAGCCGTATGAGATACAATTGCTACTAGGATTAACATTGGCGTTAGAAGTTTCTTAGGCGTTACTTGCAGCATAGACTTTAATCCCGCATTAATAAACCCAGAATGCTCTGCTACCCCTACTCCTAACATGGCTACTAATACAATTCCTAAAGGTGCAAAACCCATGAAAGTGGTTACCATGTTTGATAAAAATTCTGCCAATGCACCACTGGATAGTAGGTTGTTTATTTCTATTGTACTTCCCGTAGTAGGATCTAATTCAGAAAAACTTACATTGGAGAAAATTGCGGATAATCCCCAAATAACCAACATTAATACAAAGAATAATATTGCAGGATCGGGAAGTTTATTTCCAGCTTTTTCTACAAAGTCTAGCATTTTATTTACTATTCCTTTCTTTTTTACCGTTTCTTCTTTTGCCATTTGTTTACAAGTTATTATATAAATGTCTTGCTTACAATTCCTGATTTATCTGCTTATAAAAGATGCTATCAGGCCGTAACAAGCTCCTTATTTTTAAAATCGGATAAATTTACAATATTTTAACACGCCTGCACGAATAATCAAAGGGAATAAATTTCTTTAAATCTTAACAATAGTGCTCAAATGCGTATTATAATAAGATCCTAAACAAAAAACGGCAACCATTTCTGGTTGCCGTTTCTCTTTACTGTAATTAAACAATCTTAATCGTTGTGCATAAACGCTTGTTTTTCAAGTAGCTCTTCGTCTGTTTCCACATTATCTTCATCTGGAACACAACAATCTACTGGGCATACTGCCGCACATTGTGGCTCTTCGTGAAAGCCTTTACACTCGGTACACTTATCTGCAACTATATAGTATATCTCATCATCCACTGGTTCCTGAGACTCTTCTGCATTGACTTGTTTTCCATTTGGAAGTACTATATCACCGCTTAAATCTGTGCCATCGGCATATCGCCAATCATCAGCACCTTCGTATATCGCGTTATTAGGACATTCTGGTTCGCATGCACCACAATTTATACATTCATCTGTTATTATAATTGCCATGGGCTATTCTTTTTTACCTTTGTACATATTACAAATTTACAACTTATTAAGCCAACGCCAAACATAACTATGGACTTAGAAAATAGAATTAACGCTTTTGTATGCCTAGGGAAATTCTTAGGTCAGTTTGCTAAAGCCGATGCAAACCGCATAGAAAACCTGCCAGGAAACGAGGAGTTCTATGCTACCATGCCCAGTATTATGCGATCCGCTAAAATACACAACGGCTGGTTTACAGAAGATAACCTTGCCTATACCTTTGCAAGTTGGTCCAAAGTGCTCACCAAAAATAATTTGAAAGAATGGCTTAAAGACTATGCGGTACCAGTTAAAAATCCTAAAACGGTAGCTGTGGTTATGGCAGGAAATATACCAATGGTGGGTTTTCATGATTTTTTATCCATTCTGCTCTCAGGACATAAAGCACATGTTAAGTTATCTTCGAATGACAATAAACTGCTTCCATTCTTAACGGAATACCTTATAGCACAAGATCCTAGCCTAAAAGCCAACATTACTTTTACCGACGGACAGCTAAAGGAATATGATGCTGTAATTGCAACAGGAAGCGATAATACCGCAAGATATTTCGATTATTATTTCCGAAAGAAACCCAACATCATACGCAGAAATCGCAACGCAATTGCAGTACTAACAGGAAAAGAAAGCAAAGAAGAATTAGAACGCTTGGCAAATGATATTTTCCGTTATTACGGATTAGGCTGTAGAAATGTGTCCAAGCTCTATGTTCCAAAAGGTTACGACTTCACGCCGTTTTTCCAAGCTATATATTACTGGAAAGACATTACACAAGAGGTTAAATACATGAATAATTACGATTATAACAAAGCCGTGTATTTAATGAGCAATCATAAAACAGGAGATCTTTTGGACAATGACTTCCTTCTATTAAAAAAGGAAGATAGCTTCTCCTCACCTATTGGTGTACTATTCTATTCGTATTACGACTCCATAAAAGAGGTGGAGGAATTATTGACCGAACAAGAAGATAAAATTCAATGTATAGTTAGCAAAGAAGACCTATCTATGGAGGTGATTGATTTTGGAGAAACCCAAAACCCTAGACTTACCGACTATGCAGACAATGTAGATACCATGGCATTTTTAGCAACCCTAAAAATCGCATAATGAAAAAACATAATTTTGGTGCAGGACCATGCATCCTTCCACAGGAGGTATATACAAAAGCATCCCAAGCAATACTCGACTTTGATAATTCTGGTCTATCTATCCTTGAAATTTCCCATCGTAGCGATGCTTTCGTGGACGTAATGGAAAACGCCAGATCTTTGGCATTGGAATTATTAGGATTGGAGAATAAAGGATACCAAGCACTCTTTCTACAAGGAGGTGCAAGCTTTCAGTTTGTCATGGTCGCATATAACTTATTAGAAAACAAAGCTGGCTATCTAAATACAGGAAGATGGGCTGGTAATGCCATTAAAGAAGCCCGAAATTTTGGAGAAGTCTTAGAATTGGGTACTTCTGTCGATAAGAATTTTAATTATATCCCTGAAGTTAAATCAATCGATGACAGATTAGATTATATTCACTACACAAGCAACAATACTATTGCAGGTACACAAATGCAGTCTTTCCCTAAAGGCAAAGCACCTTTGGTAGTAGACATGAGCAGTGATATATATAGTAGAGAGATAGATTATTCTCAATTTGATTTGATTTATGCTGGTGCACAAAAGAACATTGGTCCGGCTGGTGCTACCTTGGTAATTATAAAGGAAAATATTCTTGGAAAAGTATCAAGAGCAATTCCTAGCATGATGGATTATCAGGTTTTAATCGATAAAGAAAGCATGTTTAACACGCCCTCAGTTTTCTCTATATATACTTCCATGCTTAATTTAGAATGGTTGAAAAAACAAGGTGGAGTGCCCGCTATAGCTAAGCTGAATAAGGCTAAAGCCGATTTATTATACGCCGAAATAGATAGAAATCCACTATTTGAGGCAAACGTAAATAGCAAAAATGTTCGTTCGATGATGAATGTTACATTTCAAATTAAAAACAAGGAATTAGAAAATAAATTCACCACTCTATCGCAAGAAGCTGGTGTTCACGGTATAAAAGGACATCGCTCGGTAGGTGGTTATCGCGCTTCTCTTTATAACGCTTTACCGATTTCTAGCGTAGAAGTATTAGTTTCTGTTATGCGTGAATTAGAAAAAATAAGTTAAAAAATAACACATGAAAATTCTTATAAACGATGGGTTAGCTCCATCTGCCATAGCACGATTAGAGGCTAATAAATACGAAGTGAAAAACATACATGTTGCTCCTTCTCAACTAGTTAATTATATAAACACAAATAATATAACGGTTCTCGTTGTACGCAGTGCTACACAGGTTACCCGAGAGCTTTTAGAAGCGTGCTCCAATCTAAAACTAATAGTTAGAGCTGGAACAGGTTTAGATAATATCGATATAGTTGCGGCGAATGAATTGGGAGTGAAAGTAGAAAACACCCCAGGCGTCTCCTCTCGTTCCGTAGCAGAACTGGTAATGGCACATATTTTTACGGGTTATAGACATCTACACGATGCCAATAGAAACATGCCACTAGATGGAGATTCGCGGTTTAATCAATTAAAAAAATCTTATGCACAAGCGCATGAGGTGAACAATAAAACTTTGGGAATTATTGGATTTGGCTCCATCGGGAAAGAAGTCGCTAAGCTTGCATACGCTAATGGGATGCACGTAATTTCCATAGATAGAGAAAATATAGATAACAAAATTCCTTTGCGTTTTGCCGATGGACAAGAGGTAGTAATCGAAGTACCGTTGCTAAGTCTAGACGAAGTTTTGGAAAAAAGTGACATTATAAGCATACACATACCAGCATCGGGGGATTATTTTATCGGAGCAAAAGAGATAAGTAAAATGAAACCTGGGGCAGGATTGATTAATACAGCACGAGGAGGTCTGCTGGATGAGAGAGCAGCATTGGAAGCTTTAGAAAAGGAACATCTTGGTTTTGTTGCATTAGATACTTTTGAAAATGAGCCGAAGCCTTATATTCAAACCTTGATGCATCCAAGTATTTCACTAAGTCCACATGTAGGCGGTACTACTGTAGAAGCACAAGAACGTATTGGAGAGATGGTGGTAAGTATTATAAATAAATTTCATAAAACTCTATAATACAGGACGCTGCAACTAAAAGTTAAAGTTTAAATTTAAAACCTTGAAATACTTTATTTTTATAGTACAATAAAAATATCCTGTAATTATGAGAACTATATCGCACTTGATTTTACTATGTGCTGTTAGCCTATTATTTCAATGTAGCAGCGTAAAAACAACATCGGTTAGTGTTTCAGAAACCGAAGAAAAGCATGAATTATTAGTATTCGATACTGGTTTTAACAGTTGGTTGGCTACGCAGCCTTCAATAGAAATGCATTCTTATGATTTTCTTAGGGCTAAAAACACTATCTTTGTCTCGAAATATAATAATAGGGTAAATAATCGGCTTCATTACAGCGCTGATTTGTATCCGCAACGAATTGAGTATTCTTCTACAGAAGCGTATGACAAAGAATTGCAATACACATTATATAATTACTTTATATATTTACAGAAAAAATATAATCAAAGATTATAAAAACCGTTTAATTTGGAAAAATTAAAAAAACGTTGGGGCATTCACTCCAATTTTCAAATCGTTATAATACTCATAGTTTTCTCCATAACAGGAAGCTCTTCTGTGATTGTTGGGAAACCAATCCTTGAATTTTTCAATATCACCAAAGAACTCAATCCATTCGTATATTGGCCTTTACGCCTTTTAGTTATACTACCTGCCTACAAGGTACTACTGCTTTTTTATGGTTGGGTTTTTGGTCAATTCGATTTCTTTTGGAATTTCGTGAAAAAGATGTTATCTAACATGGGGTTAAAATTCCTTTTTAAACAAAAAAGTGAAGAGATAGAAAAAAGTGAAGAGACCGTATAACATAAAATCTCTTCTTTTTTCCGTTATCGGAATATGGCTGTTACTAGCACCTATGCTAGTAGAGCTGTATCATTCCGTAAATGATTTTCATGTCTCGTATGAGGTCTGTACGGAGCAAACAACACACCTACATCAAAAGCCGGTAGACTGTTCCATATGTGACTTTCACCCTACGTTCTATACCTACGATTTTCTAGAAATCAATTTTGATGTAGTACCCATCTATTACAGCAGAACTTTTCCATTGACCACTTCTTTAATAAGTCAAAAAGAGTCCGTACATTATTTTCTTCGTGGACCACCATTTTCTGCATAATAATCCCAATCAAATAACTCTATTCCTTTGGCTTTATATGTCCATTATGCTCGTAAAGTTTGGACAACAAGTAGCAAGATTCTAGAGTTCCAATACATTTTATCCATAATTCTAAACCCATACCTTAAAGCTATTTTAGGGTATAATCTTATTATAATTACGCAAGGTATGAAACTATCAAATCTATTTTTTGTATTTATTTTTCTTCCTTTCTTTATGTTAGGACAGAACCAAATAACTGGCACTATCGTCGATGAAAATAATCAACCTATTCCTGCCGATATATATATTCCTGATTTAGGGAGAGGAACCATAGCAAATTTTGATGGCGAATTTCAACTAGATCGAATTCCAAATGGCAACCATGAGATTATCTTCTCCTATCTTGGCTACTCCTCCACTTCCAAAAGAATTAGATTTCCAAGAGAAGCGGACAATCAGTTACATATTATATTAAAATTCAGTTCCGTAGAAATGGATCCAGTTATTTTATCCATTCCTTTCCATCAATTACAAAAAGACAACGTGATGAAGGTCGAGCAAATACGTATTTCCGATCTACAGAAAAGCGGTGCGGTTAATCTATCCGATGGTATTTCGAATATGTCGGGCGTTAATACTATCAATACAGGTGTGGGAATCGGAAAGCCAGTTATTCGTGGATTGAGCTCTAATCGAGTTTTAACTTATTCGCAAGATGTTCGATTAGAAAACCAACAGTTTGGCGAAGAACATGGGTTAGGTATAAACGAGTCTGGAATAGAAAGTGTAGAGGTTATAAAGGGTCCTGCCTCTTTGCTCTATGGTAGCGATGCATTAGGTGGCGTGTTGTACTTAAATCCAGAGCGATTTGCAGCAACAGACTCCTTTGCAGCAGATGCTAATGCTAGTTTATATAGCAATACCAAAGGTTCCAATATAAATCTTGGTGTTAAAAATACAGTCGATAAATTTGGATTTTTAGCTAGAGGTGCTTTTAGCCAACATAGTGACTATAAAACTGGAAATGGAAAACGTGCTACCAATTCAAGATTTCAAGAAAAAGATTTTAAAACAGGTGCCCAGTACAAAACAGAAAAAATCACCTCCGCTCTACGTTATAATTACAATCACAGCGATTTAGGTATATCGGAAGAAATCGGAAATCAAACTACGAGTAAGTCCATGGAGTTGCCATACCAAGAAGTAACTACCAATATATTGAGCTGGAGCAATACTCTGCGTTTTGATAAATCAAAAGTTACTGCCAACCTTGGATACATATCCAATGATAGAAAAGAGTTCGAGGACGAGCATGAACACGATCATGATACTACCGAAACGCACGAAGAAGGAGAGCCAAATTTACGTCTTAAACTAAACACATTGAATTACGATGTAAAATACCATCTGCCTTCCACCGAAAAGTTAGAAACCATCCTTGGCGCACAAGGAATGTATCAGACAAATAAAAATACAGGAGAAGAAATTCTAATTCCCGATGCAACCACAAACGACATCGGCGTTTTTGCTACAGGACACTACCACTTGGATGCTTTAGATTTTCAGGCTGGTGTACGTTTTGACAATAGAGAAATTAATATTAAAGAAACTTGGGATGCGCATAACCAAGAGCTTACAGATGCTGCCTCTAGAAGTTTTACAAGTCTAAATGCTGCTTTAGGAGTAAAATGGGATATGCTACATAATTTGGTAGGGCGATTGAACTTAGCTTCTGGGTTTAGAGCACCCAACCTAGCAGAGTTAACCTCAGATGGCGTGCATCATGGAACTTTCCGATATGAAGTTGGAGATTTAGATTTAAAGAACGAACAAAACTTACAAATAGACTTGTCGTTAGAAATGACACTTAGCAATGTAGAACTATTTGCCAATGGTTTTTACAATACGGTAAAAGATTACATCTACCTTGACCCTACGAATGAGTTTATGGAGGAGGTTCCAGTTTATAGATACAAACAAAACAATGCGGAGCTCTATGGAGGAGAATTCGGTTTCCATTACCATCCAAAAGGAGCAGATTGGCTACACTTTGATAATATGTACGAGATGGTAATAGGAAAACAAAAAAATGGAGACTACTTGCCGTTTATCCCAGCACATACTTTGAGCAATCGTATGCAGGTGTTCTTTAAAAATGGTAAAACCTTCGAGAATACTACCGCCTTTGTACAGTTAAAAACCTCCTTTGCCCAGAACAAGCTTAGTGAGTTTGAAACCCAAACAGGTGGCTATAGTCTTCTAAACCTTGGTGCTAGCACTGCTTTTGATTGGAACAATGCGCGAATAGACTTTGGTGTTTCTGTAACAAACTTACTAGACAAAGAATATACCTCCCACCTATCCAGATTAAAAGAACAGAGGATTCCAGATATCGGCAGAAATATTATTGGTACTATTAAAGTCCAACTCTAATATAATCAGGCGTTAGCTTTCTTTAGCTAACGCCTGATCTATTATGATTCTATTATCTGTTTCAAAACTTATACAAAGAATACAGAGGTATTATTTATACTTAAGTGTAGCAATCGTATTGAATTAATGGGTTCCAACTTTTTAATTGCTTGGTTTGGAACTTCTATACAGTAGCTATTTCATCAACTTATCGGAAAACAAACGATGTACCTTTTCTAATTTCGGTGCGATAACCATGCTACAGTATGGTTGCGTAGGGTTTATTGCGTAATATTCTTTATGCTCTACCTCTGCAGCATAAAAAGTGCTTGCTGGCACCAATTCCGTAACGATTGGATCCTCATATACCTCTTTCTCTGTTAGATTGTCGATGTAGGATTTCGCAA
>Ga0209075_1005113_pt1 | contig 10185 bp, 7 predicted proteins | sample Stecom2011_FD_187523 | JGI IMG/M metagenome (GOLD analysis project Ga0209075, IMG submission 187523) | Agricultural soil microbial communities from Utah to study Nitrogen management - Steer compost 2011 (SPAdes) (version 2) | ecosystem: Environmental > Terrestrial > Soil > Agricultural land...
CTCGCCATTCAAGGTCCCGACGCCATTCGCCATGTGAGCGATTGCGTCAATGCCGAGCGCGAAGCCCTGATCGCTCGCCTGGCAGCCTTTCACGGTGAGTTTTCCGCCGACTGGTTTATCGCCAAAACTGGCTATACCGGCGAGCAAGGGCTGGAAATTATCCTCCCCCATGTGGATGCGATTAATCTTTGGCAAGCGCTGGTAACAGCCGGGGTCAAACCCTGCGGGCTGGGCGCACGGGATACTCTGCGGCTGGAAGCGGGCATGAACCTCTACGGTCAGGAAATGGATGAGGACACCTCGCCGCTGGTGGCCAATATGGGCTGGACCGTCCACTGGGAACCCGCCGAGCGAGACTTTATTGGCCGCGAAGCGTTGGAGCAGCAGCGCGCTCAAGGCGTTCAGCATAAATTGGTGGGGCTGGTGATGCGCGAGCGCGGCGTATTACGCGGCGGACAAATTGTCACCTTGCCGCATAGCGAGGACACGGGCATCATTACCAGCGGCAGTTTTTCTCCTACCTTGGGCTGTTCGATTGCCATTGCGCGTGTGCCGATGGCGGCCGGGGATACAGCCGAGGTTGACTTGCGCGGCCGAACCGTTAGCGTGCAAGTTGTTAAACCCAATTTTGTCCGTCACGGACAGGCGCTTATTCAATAACGACAACAGCGAAAGGAATATCTCATGAGCGAAATTCGCAATGAACTGAAATACCTGCCCAGCCACGAGTGGGCACGGGTGGAAGAAGATGGCACAGTGACCGTGGGCATTAGCGACCACGCGCAGGAGAGCCTGGGCGATGTGGTTTATGTGGAAACCCCCGAGGTGGATACCCAGCTAAGCGCGGGTGATGAAGCGGGTGTGGTGGAATCGGTCAAGGCCGCCTCCGACATCTACTCCCCCATCAGCGGCACGGTTATCGCCGTCAATGAATCGCTGGAAGATAGCCCCGAGCAAGTCAACAGCTCGCCCTACGATGACGGCTGGTTCTTTCGCGTTAAGCCCGATGATTTGTCCGATCTGGACGATGCCCTGGATGCTGCGGGCTATCAGGAAATGATTGCCGAAGAAGATTAATGGTTGCGGTTTTTACCGGGCGATTTATTCAAGACTATTTATTTCAGCTAATCAGCACCGAGCCGCCAGACATGACCAATAGCCGTCACGTCTGGCGGCTCGCGTTTATTTAAAGCAAACGGCTAGCGCCACATTCTCGGCATAACATCTTTAGCGCCGCCTTTTCTGCGGTGCCAGAAAGACATCACAATATGCCCGATGGTCAGCGCCAACAACACCCAGCCCAAACTGCCGTGCAGCAAATTGGCAGGTGCCATCAAGCCTTCCATCCGCCCTTCAAAGCCGGCAAACAGCGGCAGACCAAACACTTCAAAAGTGCGGCCCGAACCGTACTGGCGCAACAGGGCCAGCGTCGGAATTGCCAACATCAAACCGTAAAGCGTCAGATGACCGAGCTTGGCCATCAAACTGATGGAAGAGGGTCGGCGCGACAGGTTCAGCAGCGCCCAGATAATGCGCAGCACAATCAATGTTAGCAACAACACGCCTGTGGCTTTATGTGAGTTCCACATAAATGATTCTATTGCCGTATCTTCCAGCAGTACCCGCGCCAGAGCCGTGGAAAATTGCCACAGTAATAACAGGGCCATGCCCCAGTGCAGCAGTCGACTTACCGCCCCATAGCGCTGATGGTTATCAAACATAATTTTCTCCTTATTGATTTTTTACAGTCAGAAAATGTCTGCTATTACAGTGTGTAATCCAGCACCACAATATCCTCTACCAAAGGTACAAACACGGCTTTTAATGCTTCGTGTTCCGGGTGAGGCAAATACGCTTGCCGGGCGGCCTCATCGGTAAAGGTCATCAGCACGCAGTGGGTAAAGCCTTTGTTGAGTCCCTCGGGGCTATCATTGACACCCCACTCCACCGCCTCTACCCCGGCCACTTTATCTACCATCGAGCTGAACAGCTCGCGGACGCTATCAAGTTGTGCGCTATCGGCGTTGTTTTTAAATTTAATAAAAAGTATATGTCTAATCATGGTGTATCCATTGTCTCGCAATAAACATTCATCTTTATTTTCGCTAACAAATAACGGCCAGACCTTAGTCGGTTGACGGGGCTGGCTGGGCACGTAAACCAGCTCCCGCGTCAGTTTGTAATTCCAGCCAACCATCCTTGTTTACTGTCAGCTGATTTGCCTCCTGCAAAATTTGCAGTAAGGTCGTTTCCTGCTCCATCAGTATCTCGGCACAGCCCATCCGGGTAGAGGCCAGCGGTCCCACGGTTAAGCCCAAGTGGGTTAACTGGTAGCTGCCGCTGTAGCGATTGCAACCCGTGTGGCCATAGAGTCTACCATCGACGCTAAAGGTCAAGGTGGGCGAGCTGCCCGTCACAGGATTGCCGGCGTTGATTTTCTGCACTTGCCAGGCCTGCTCCGTCAACTCAGGCGCCAGCGCGCGAAAACGATAGACCTGCCCCCGGCGCGTTTGCAGCGACAACAACTGGTTCGGCTGAAGATCCAACGGCATCACTTTATCGGGGTTATGAATAAGAGGCGTTTTAATATCCGGCACCGACATCAGCGGATTGTCGGACAAGGTATTGGCGGCCACTGGAGCAAAAGTGTAATCGCCCTCGGGCGTTAGCGGAGAATGTACCCGCAGCAAAACCGGCCCGCCCAAGCGCGAATTGAGGCTAAACTCACTCACCTTGCCATTGCGCCAGCTTATATCCACTTCAAAACCGCCGCGGGTTACCAAACCGGTTACCTCGCCATCAGGCCAGGCATCCGGCAATGCGGGCAGCAAGTGAATAACCCCGTCGTGACTTTGCACCAGCATTTCGGCGATGCCAGCGGTCACGCCAAAGTTGCCATCGATTTGAAACGGCGGGTGGGCATCGAACAAGTTGGCGTAGGTGCCGCCCTTTTCCGTCACTGTCTCTTCGGTCACCAGACTTAATTGGTCGGTCAGTAATTTATAGGCGCGATTGCCCTCCAGCAGCCGGGCCCACAAGTTGATTTTCCAACCCATGGACCAACCGGTTGAGGCGTCGCCACGCTGTTCCATGCTGGTGCGCACCGCACTGAACAGTTCAGGGTGACGGTAAGGAGAAATCTGGTTGCCCGGATGCAAGCCATATAAATGAGATACATGGCGATGCTTGTCATCGGGGCTGTCCCAGTCTTGCAGCCACTCCTGTAACTGTCCGTGTTGGCCCACTTGCATGGGCGGCAAGCGATCGCGCAAGGCTTCCAAATGACGGACAAAATCGGTATCGCGCTCAAGTATTTGCGCGGCGTCTATCACCAGGCTGAACATGTCGAACACCAACTGGTTGTCCATGGTGGTGCCCGCATCAATCGAGGCCATGCCCGAGTCGGAGCGCAGATAATCATTTTCGGGCGAGTTGGACGGCCCCAGCACCAGCCAGTCGTACTGCGGATGCGGCTGTAGCATATCGGCATAAAAGCGGGCGGCCTCGCGAAGAGTCGGGTAATACTCGGCGAGAAAATCCTTATCGCCCGTGTGGTAGTAGCGATAGCCCACATGCTGCGACAACCAGGCGGAGGCTCCTAACCACTGGCCCCAAAAGGGCGGATCCACCTGGCCGGTAATGCGCCAGATATCCGTGTTGTGATGCACCATCCAGCCTTCGGCATCGTAGAGCTGTCGTGCACTTTCCTGCCCCGTTTGCGCCAGGTCTTTTAACAGCCTTAAAAAAGGTTCGTGCAGCTCCGACAAGTTGGTGGGCTCGGCGGGCCAGTAATTCATTTCGGCATTAATGTTGAGCGTGTACTTGCTGTCCCAGGGCGGCGTGGTATGCGGATTCCAGATGCCCTGCAAGTTGGCAGGCTGAGTACCGGGCTGGGAGCTGCTAATCAGCAGGTAGCGTCCAAACTGGAAATACAGCGCCGCCAGGTGCGGATCAAACTGCTCGGCAAATTGCTCTACACGCTGATCGGTGGGCTGATCAGCAGCCTCGGTGCGCCCCAGTGACAGGCTCACACGATCAAACTGCTGGCGATAATGACTCAGGTGCTCGCGCCGCAAAATCTCATAGCTCAAATCTTGAGCTTCGGCCAAATGCGCCTGCGCGCGGGCCAGAGGATTGGCTGACAAATCCTGATAATCCACAAAGTTGGTGGCCACTGCCATATATAAGGTGACGCTATCGGCGCCGCGAATACGCAGCGATTCATCCAGTACGCTCACCTCACCGCCTTCCACCACCGGCGCCACCAGCAGGGTAAACTCCACCTCGCCTGGCACGCCTTCATGATCGCCGCCGCGTCCATCTACCCGCAGCCAGCGCTTCTCGGCACTGAGTTGATGTTGCATGGGGCTGTTAAAGCCTATCTCCAGATCTAGCTGGCCGGGCTGGCTGGCGGATAATCGACTCACCACCACCGGGGCGGAAAAAGCGGCGAAGGTCTCGCGCGCATAACTCACTCCGTCCAGCTGGTACTCCACCCCGCTCAGCGCCCGACCAATATCCAGATACCGACGATAATCGCTGGCGTTCTCGCCGTGGAAAAAGTTCAGCTCTACCTGCCCCACTGTTTGGTAAGGCATACCGTGACTGCTGGAGTGAATATGTTCATCGGCCAGCGCCTGGGCTTCCTGATGACGACCGGCCAGCACCAGATCATTCACCTGTTGCAAATAGGGTTGCAGCGTCGGGTTCACATTGTTGTGCGGCCCGCCCGCCCACAGCGTGTCTTCGTTGAGCTGCAGTATCTCTTGCTCCACTGCGCCGTAGACCATCGCTCCCAGCCGACCATTGCCCACCGGCAGGGCTTCATTCCAGTTGGTCGCTGCTTGCGGATACCAAAGCTGCCATTCAGAAGCCGTATCGACGGCAGCGGATGACGAAGAAGGAGACGCTGCAGGTTGACAGGCGGTGGTCACAAACACGGTTATGGCCAACAGCCAGAGCAGAGAAAAAGTCGGCAGGCGATACATAAGCTAAGCACTCAACAATGGGTTATTCAGTGGCCAGGCGACGCGGAACAGGCGCGCCACCACGGCGGCAAAGCCACAGTATACCGTTTCAAATCTGCCGCGCACCGTTCGGGCTCGCTCAGCGGACGGATATAGCAGATAATTGCACTTACGCGTGGGTTTCGGTACCTTGCGCCTTTTCTCGGCAGATCCCCAGAGTATTCCCCCAAGTTGAGGTAAAAACTTCATGGCGCAATATGTTTACACGATGAATCGCGTGGGCAAAATCGTCCCGCCCAAGCGCGAAATTCTCAAGGACATCTCTCTGTCTTTTTTCCCCGGCGCTAAAATTGGCGTGCTGGGCCTGAATGGCTCGGGTAAATCCACCCTGCTGCGGATTATGGCGGGGCTGGACACGGACATTAACGGCGAAGCGCGGCCCATGCCCGGCATCAAGATTGGCTATCTGCCCCAGGAGCCCGAGCTGGACCCCGACAAAGATGTGCGCGGTAATGTGGAAGACGGCGTGCGCGAGGCGGTGGATGCCCTGAAGGGGCTCGATCAAGTGTATGCCGATTACGCCGAGCCGGATGCCGACTTTGATGCGCTGGCCAAAAAGCAGGCCCAGTACGAAGATATTATTCAGGCCTGGGATGCGCACAACCTCGATCACACACTGGAGGTAGCCGCCGATGCCTTGCGCCTGCCGCCCTGGGATGCCGATGTCACCAAGCTTTCGGGCGGTGAGCGCCGCCGGGTCGCCCTGTGCCGACTGTTGCTGTCGCGCCCGGATATGCTGTTGCTGGATGAGCCCACTAACCACCTGGACGCCGAGAGTGTGCACTGGTTAGAGCAATTTTTGCAGAATTTTAACGGCACCGTGGTGGCCATTACTCACGACCGTTACTTCCTCGATAACGCCGCCGGCTGGATTCTGGAGCTGGACCGTGGCCACGGCATTCCCTACGAAGGCAACTACACCAACTGGCTAGAGCAAAAAGAAGCCCGTCTGGCGCAGGAAGAGCGCGGCGAGCTGGCGCGTCAAAAAGCGCTTAAAACCGAGCTGGAGTGGGTGCGCCAGAATCCCAAGGGCCGGCAAGCGAAAAGCAAGGCGCGCCTGAATCGCTTTGATGAATTGCAGTCGCAGGAATTTCAGGAGCGCAACGAAACTAACGAAATCTACATTCCGCCCGGCGAACGACTGGGCGATAAAGTGATCGAGCTGGAAAATGTCAGCAAGGGTTACGGCGATCGCCTGTTGATCGACAACCTCTCCTTGAGCATTCCCAAAGGCGCCGTGGTGGGTATTATTGGCGGTAACGGTGCGGGCAAGTCGACTTTGTTTCGGATGATTGCCGGCACCGAGCAGCCCGATAGCGGCAACGTGAGTCTGGGCGAGACGGTGAAGGTGGCCTATGTGGAACAAAGCCGCGAAAACCTCGACGACAGCAAGACCGTGTGGGAAGCCATCTCCGAGGGGCAAGACATTCTGCGCATTGGCAACTACGAGGTGCCCAGCCGATCCTATGTGGGTCGCTTTAACTTTAAAGGCTCGGACCAGCAAAAGCGTGTGGGTGAGTTGTCCGGTGGTGAGCGCGGTCGCCTGCACCTGGCCAATACGCTCAAGCAAGGCGCCAACGTGCTGCTGCTGGACGAACCGTCCAACGACCTGGACATCGAAACCTTGCGCGCTTTGGAAGAAGCAATTCTCGCCTTCCCCGGCTGCGTATTGGTTATTTCGCACGACCGCTGGTTCCTCGATCGCATCGCCACGCATATCCTTGCCTATGAGGGCGACTCAGAGGTGGTTTTCTTTGAAGGCAACTACACCGAGTACCACGAAGACTTGCTGAAACGCAAAGGGCCAGACGCCCAGCCCAAGCGGGTCAAATACAAGCCACTTAAATAGCAAAGACTATTCGGGCCGAGGAACAACCCTCCCTTGGCCCGGCTTTTTCTCTACCGTAAACTTACCTACAAGATTTCTGCGCTGTCCCATTACAGTACTTCACCCACAAATATTTCTCGCGCTTTTCCCTTGCTGTTACAATTCCCGACCCGGCTGCATCCATTTGCTCGTCCGCTGCGTCCAAGCGGTATATCTGGAATACAAGCACAGGGAGCCATCCATCAATAAACGGACGTTACTGATGGCAAGAAGATCCCATAAAGGTTAGCGGAGACTATGATCAAACTCGATAATATCCATAAATATTACGTCTCGGGGGAGCAACGCTTACATGTGCTAAAAGGCATTGACCTGCATATCCGTGAAGGCGAGCTGGTCTCTATTATGGGCGCTTCGGGCTCAGGCAAATCCACCCTGCTGAATATTCTCGGCATTCTCGACACCCACGACGAGGGCGATTATTTTCTCGCCGGACGCGAGGTGCACAATCTCAAAGCCAAAACAGCGGCTATGTTACGCAACGAATTGCTGGGCTTTGTGTTTCAATCGTTTAATTTATTGCCTTTTAAAAATGCGTTGGAAAACGTTGCCCTACCGCTGTATTACCAAAAGATAAGCCGCCGCGAGCGACTGCGCCGCGCGGCTGAGTATCTGGAAATGGTGGGGCTGGATAATCGCGCTACCCATATGCCGAATGAATTATCGGGCGGGCAAAAACAGCGGGTGGCTATCGCTCGCGCACTGGTCACCCGGCCCAAGGTTATCTTGGCCGATGAGCCCACCGGGGCGCTAGACAGCCAGACCACCAAGGACATTATGGCGCTGCTAAAAGACGTGCACCAGATGGGTAACACGCTGGTGATTGTGACTCACGAGCAAGAAGTGGCGGACCAAACCGAGCGGCAAATTATTCTCAAAGATGGCTGCATAATCAACTCTGGCGACACCATCAACGCTGACGACGCACCGGCGGCAACCATTGCCACCCATGCGGCATTAACGGACTGAGCGAATGGACGGCTTACAGGAAATTCTCTACACCCTGCGCAAAAATAAATTGCGCACCGGCCTCACTGCCTTTGGTGTCTTTTGGGGCATCTTTATGCTGATCTTGCTGCTAGGCGCTGGGCGCGGTATGCAAAACGGTGTGTATAGCAGTTTTGGCACTGATGTGCGGGACTTTATTGTTATCTGGACCCAAACCACCTCGGTAGCCCATCAAGGTATGAGCGTGGGCCGGCAGATTCAGCTCACCACCGAAGATATAGATGCTATTCGCCAGCAGGTGCCGGGCATTCGTTTTCTCTCCTCGGAGAACAGCCTCGGCGGCGGCACTATTCGTTACGGCAATAAAACCGGCAGTTTTTCTATTCGCGGTATTCCCGATGATTTTTTCAAAATCAAAGAATCTGTGCCCTTTGATCTTGGCCGCAAACTCAATCCGCTGGATCAAACGCAACTACGCAAATCCACCATCCTTGGGCGCACGGTAGCCGAACGCTTGTTTGGCCCCGATGCAGACCCTGTGGGCAAGCAAGTGGAAGTCAACAATGTGGTTATGACCGTGGTGGGCGTCTTTTACGACAAAGGTAATCGCGGCCAGGACTCCGAGCGTATTTATATTCCCGACACCACCTATCGCATTGTGTTTGGCGGCGGACAGAATGTGCAAACTCTCTGGATGCGCCCCAAAGCAGGCGTGGACGGCGAAGCCCTGGAAGCCCAGGTGATTGATGTTTTGCAAAAGCGCCACAAGGTCTCGCCCGACGATCGCCGCGCCGTGCAGTCGTTTAATATGGCCGAGCCCGCAAAGATGGTGAACGGTTTGTTTTTCGCCATTAATGCGTTTATCTGGTTTGTGGGTCTCGGCACTCTCACCGCCGGTATTGTCGGCGTGAGCAATATCATGATTATCACCGTAAAAGAACGCACACGCGAAATTGGTATTCGCAAAGCGCTGGGGGCAACGCCTTACCACATTGTCAAAACCCTGTTATTAGAATCCATTTTGGTGACCAGTATTGCTGGTTACGCCGGACTGGTGTTGGGGGTAGGCATCATTGAATTGATCGCCCTCGGTTTGCGCTCGGCCGGTGCCGAGATGGAGTTTTTCCAAAACCCTGAAGTGAATTTCCAGGTGGCCGTAACGGCCATTACCTTACTGGTGACAGTAGGCGCATTAGCAGGTTTAATGCCCGCGTTAAAGGCAGCGCGTATTATGCCTATTGAAGCCATGCGCGCAGAATAACCGAGTGCACCTTTATGATTGACACACAGAAGTGGCAAGAGATTTTTATCACCCTGGGGCAGCACAAGTTGCGCACCGCGCTGACGGCCTTTGGGGTCTTCTGGGGCATCTTTATGCTCACCGTGCTCCTGGGTGCAGGCAAGGCGCTGGAAAACGGCATAGTGGAAGACTTTAAAGATATGCCCAATGGCGTGTGGCTCTGGTCGCAGGGACGCACGCAAATTCCCTATCAGGGGATGCCGGTGGGGCGACAAGTTGTACTGCGGGCCGAAGACGTGGAAGCTATTCTCACTAACGTCAGCAGTGTGGATAAAGTCTACAGCCAAAACAGTGTCGGCGTGTGGGGCGGATCGCCGGCCTATACCGTATATAAAGAAAACTCCGGCAGCTTTTCGGTACAAGGTGCCCACGCGGGCATGGCCAATATTCACCAGCAGCGTATTGTCGAAGGACGTTACCTGAATGAGCTGGACGCGCAACACCAACGCAAAGTAGTAATTATTGGCAGCAAAGTGAAAGACTTGCTGTTTGGTCCGGAGGTGGAAGCTATAGGAAAATACCTGACTATTTCCGACATCAGCTTTCAGGTGGTGGGGGTTTTTAAATCCACCTCTTCAAACCCCAACAGTACCGACGAAGAACAAATCTTCATGCCCAACAACACGCTGCGTTATACCTTTAACCAGTTAGGTTGGATTGGCAGCATGATTATTATTCCTCAGCCAGGTATTCACGCTTCGATTACCGAGCAGGATGTAAAACGCTATTTGCTGGAGCGCAAAAAAGTATCACCAGAGGATTTTGGTGTACTGGGCAGTTTCAACTTGCAGGAAGAGTTTGACAAGATCAACGGCCTGTTTACCGGTATCGCTGTTTTCAGTTGGGTGGTAGCCATCGGCACCATCATGGCCGGCGCCCTGGGCGTGGGCAATATAATGCTGATTGTAGTCAAGGAGCGAACGCGAGAAATCGGCCTGCGCAAAGCCCTGGGCGCCACGCCGGCATCCATTATCAACATGATTATTCAAGAATCGATCTTTATTACCGCTGTGTCGGGCTAT
>Ga0209075_1005114_pt1 | contig 10176 bp, 6 predicted proteins | sample Stecom2011_FD_187523 | JGI IMG/M metagenome (GOLD analysis project Ga0209075, IMG submission 187523) | Agricultural soil microbial communities from Utah to study Nitrogen management - Steer compost 2011 (SPAdes) (version 2) | ecosystem: Environmental > Terrestrial > Soil > Agricultural land...
GGTCGGCTACTTCGGCACATTGCTCTACTGGCGCTGGTGGGTTGCCCGCAGCTGGAAGCGCCGCCAAGCAAAAAGACTGCCGCCTAGCAAAAACAAAATTTGACAGGTTTCACATCCTGTGTATAATTGGCGCCGCGGGATGGAGCAGTCTGGTAGCTCGTCGGGCTCATAACCCGAAGGTCGCAGGTTCAAATCCTGCTCCCGCAACCAGACAAAACAAAGGCGAATCAGTAACTTACTGGTTCGCCTTTTTTTGTTTCTATCATGCAAAAACCTGCCTGTGACAGATCTGTGCCATTTACGTGCCCAATCTGCACTCCTTGTTTAAGCATGTTCAGCCCTGCTCTACACCCAGACTTGCCTGCAACGCGCCACCTGCTTCCACGCCCACAGAACCTGCGCAGTACCGAACCCACTGTTTCCATAATCCTGGTTCATTGTCATGCTTGCGTAAAATGCTAAGCTTTGCTCCCGCACGGCATTCTCCCTTCCCCACAGGAATCGGCATAGGTGCCAATCTATAGGGCAGGCAGGCAGGCACGGCAGCGGTTCGCAGCCGCCTTGTTCGGCTGTTGGTGGATATGCCATGCGAGCTTTAGTACCCAGGCGTTTTGTGGCACAAGGCTGACTGGTTCAGCCTGCTTATGGCAGCATGGGACTGGCGGACAAGCGCGTTTTCGTAGACAGGTTACACAGGCATAAGGATGCAGGATGAATAACACCGAACAACAATTTCTCAAGGAGCTGGACGACAAGCTCTGGAAAGCCGCCGACAAACTCCGTGCCAACCTGGATGCTGCCAACTACAAGCACGTGGTGCTCGGCCTGATCTTCCTTAAATATGTATCTGATGCTTTTGAAGAGCGTCAGGCGCAACTGCTGGAGCTGTTCACCACCGCAGGCGACGACAATATCTACTACCTGCCACCAGAAGACTACTCCACCGAAGCTTATTACCAGCAGTGCCTGCAAGACGAGCTGGAGCAGTTGGACTATTACCGTGAGGTCAACGTCTTCTGGGTGCCCAAAGCGGCTCGCTGGAACACCCTAAAAGAAAAAGCCGTGCTGCCAGTCGGCACAGTGTTGTGGCAGGATGAAGCCGGTAACGATGTAAAGCTGCGTTCGGTATCGTGGTTGATCGACAACGCCTTAGAGGCGATTGAAAACAGCAACGCCAAGCTCAAAGGCATTCTTAACCGCATCAGCCAATACCAGCTGGATAACGACAAGCTGATTGGCCTGATCAACACCTTCTCCGACACCTCCTTTACCAAGCCCGTGTATGAAGGCGAAGTGCTGGAGCTGCACAGCAAAGACATTCTCGGCCATGTCTACGAATATTTTTTGGGCGAGTTCGCACTGGCCGAAGGCAAGCAAGGCGGCCAGTACTACACGCCAAAAAGTATCGTGACACTGATCGTAGAAATGCTCGAACCCTATTCCGGCCGCGTGTATGACCCAGCGATGGGCTCCGGCGGCTTTTTTGTGTCCAGCAGCAAGTTCATCGAACAGCACGCGCAAGAGCAGCAGTACGATGCTGCCGAGCAGAAAAAGCATATCTCTGTGTACGGTCAGGAATCCAACCCGACCACATGGAAACTGGCAGCGATGAACATGGCGATTCGTGGCATCGACTTTAACTTTGGTAAAAAGAACGCCGACACCTTCCTTGATAACCAGCACCCCGATTTGCGCGCTGACTTTGTCATGGCCAACCCGCCGTTTAACGTCAAAGATTGGTGGAGCGAATCACTGGCGGACGATGTGCGCTGGCAATACGGCACGCCACCCAAAGGCAACGCCAACTTTGCCTGGATTCAGCACATGCTGCATCATCTTGCGCCCACCGGCAGCATGGCCTTGCTGTTGGCCAACGGTTCAATGAGTTCCAATACCAACAACGAGGGCGAAATCCGCAAGCGTTTGGTTGAAGAAGACTTAGTCGAGTGCATGGTTGCTCTGCCGGGACAGCTGTTTACCAACACCCAGATTCCCGCCTGTATTTGGTTTTTAACCAAGGATAAAGCCAACGGTCTGGTACGCAACGATAAAAAACGTGACCGCCGTGGCGAGCTGCTGTTTATTGATGCCCGCAACCTAGGCTATATGCGTGACCGCGTGCTGCGCGACTTTACCGCGGAAGATATCGCCAAAGTCACCGATACCTTCCATGCCTGGCAGCGTGGCGGAGACTATGAAGACGTGCCCGGCTTTTGTTATTCAGCCAGTTTGGAAGATATTAAAAAGCATGATTTTGTCCTGACCCCGGGGCGTTATGTTGGTGCTGAAGAGCAAGAAGATGATGGCGAGCCCTTCGCCGATAAAATGGCCCGTCTCACTAGCACCTTAAAAGAACAGTTTGCCGAATCAAGCCGACTAGAAGCCGAGATTAAAAAGAACTTAGCGGGGCTGGGTTATGCTCTCTAACAGTGCTCTTTGGCAAGAAATACAACAGGGCGAAAGCAAAACACTCGAGTTCAAACAACAGCTACCTAAAGGTGAACAGCTAGTTTTTAAAGAAACCGGTGATTTTTTTGATATTGAATTTTTACGCGATGTGCAACAAAGCGCTGTATCTGAGGGTGGTCAAATCAATGATGCGGCAGGTGGTCAGATAGGTGGTCAGATAGGTGGTCAGATAGGTGGTCAGATAGGTGGTCAGATAGGTGGTCAGATAACCGAGAGCCAGCGTAGTGTCCTGCTACTTATTCAAAACAAGCCACAGATTTCACGCCAAGAGCTAGCCAAAGAGCTTCAAATAAATCCCTCAGCCGTGCAGAAGCACATAGAAAACCTGAAAGCGCAGGGTGTTATCGAACGCATCGGCGGCACACGGGGTTATTGGCAGGTGAATATATGAAGCACAATCGTTTACTGCGTATCCAGCAGCGGCCAGAGCAGTTTGCTGAGAGTGCGCGGTTGGAGACTGAGATTAAGCGCAATCTTGGGGGGCTTGGGTATGAGTTCTAAAACAAGAAATACAGAGTACGGTCCTATTTCTGAAAAACTTTTAAGAGCCGATTTATCTGAATTATGTGTTAATAAACATGGCGTTCAAACAGGACCTTTTGGAAGCCAGCTACACAAAAAAGATTATGTTGAAGATGGGACACCAATAATTACCGTTGAGCATTTGGGTGATAACAGGATTACTCATGAAAATACTCCGTTTGTATCAGATGACGATAAAAAAAGACTTTCTAAATATCATCTGCAGGAAGGAGACATTGTTTTTTCACGTGTTGGCTCGGTAGACCGTCGGGCATTGGTGCGCAAGACTGAAGAAGGATGGTTATTTTCAGGTCGTTGCCTTCGAGTAAGAGTTAATAAAGAAAAAATAAACCCTATTTATCTATCATATTTTTTCGGACTAGAAAGCTTTAAGAATTACATTCGTAGTATCGCAGTGGGTGCAACAATGCCTTCACTCAATACAAAAATGTTGAGTGGTGTCCAAATTTATTATCCAGAAAGTTTAGTTGTACAAAAGCGCATAGCCCATTATCTACATACGCTAGATGAAAAAATCCAACTCAACCACCAAATTAACCAAACCCTCGAACAGATGGCTCAAGCCATTTTCAAAAGCTGGTTTGTCGACTTTGAGCCGGTCAAAGCCAAGATGGCCGCACTGGAAGCGGGCGGCAGCGAAGACGACGCACTGCTCGCCGCTATGCAAGCCATCGCTGGCAATGCTTTATTTGCCAGCAACGCCGCTGATGCCGACGCAGCCACCCAACTCGCCCGCCTACAAGCCGAACACCCCGAGCAATACGCCACCCTTCGCGCCACCGCAGAACTGTTTCCCGCCGCCATGCAAGACAGCGAACTAGGAGAAATACCGGAGGGGTGGGAATGCTTACCGCTAGATGAAATTGCCCACTATCAAAATGGCTTAGCGCTACAAAAATATCGCCCTGAAAACGAGGATGATTTTTTACCCGTTCTTAAAATTGCACAGTTGAGAGCCGGATATGCCGACGGTAAAGAGAAAGCGTCTCCAAACATCAGAAAAGATTGCATTGTAGATAATGGAGATGTGATTTTTTCATGGTCTGGTTCTTTGATTGTTGATATTTGGTGTGGCGGCAAGGCAGCACTGAATCAGCATTTATTTAAAGTAACCTCTGGGAAATATCCTAAATGGCTTTACTATTATTTTACCCGCCATCACCTAGAGGAATTTCAACGGATTGCAGCAGCGAAAGCCGTCACAATGGGACATATTAAGCGCGAGCATTTAAAGCAAGCGTTATGTGCTATTCCAAGAAAAGAACTGATTGAGCAGGTAGGTAAAACGCTGAGCCATATTTTAGATCAAACAATAGCTTTGAGATTGGAAGCGCAATCTCTAGCAGAACTCCGCGACGCCCTTCTCCCCAAACTCCTATCTGGCGAACTTGCTGTATCTGCAGCTACCGACCAAATAACCAAAGCCGAGGAAGCCATGAATGTTCAAAGTTAGCTCGCTCGATGACTTCAACCTGCTGCGCGAGTCGTCCTCGATCGAGTTTAAACTTGCCGGCGGGCGTGATGGCAAAGGTGAACTGCCCCAGGATTTTTGGCCAACGTATAGCGCGATGGCCAACACCGATGGCGGGGTCGTTGTGCTGGGCGTGCGTGAACGCAAAGGCCGGTTTGAACTGGAAGGCATTGCCAATATAGAAAAACTTAAGGCCGAGCTGTTTAACAACTTAAACAACACGCAAAAAATCAGCGCCAACCTGCTGAATAACGAGCTGGTCTACGAGCAAGAGCTGGATGGAAAAACGCTACTTGTTATTGAAATTCCGCGAGCACCAAGGCAATTAAAGCCCGTTCATTTAACCCGCAATCCCTTGGGTAACAGTTATTACCGCCTAAACGAAGGCGATTATGTGTTGAGCGACGAACAGGTGAAGCGCCTGCTGGCTGAACAAGTGAACGACAGCCTGGATACCAAGATACTGAAAGGCTTTAGCTTTGCGGATCTGGATGAAGGAACCTTCCGCTCTTATCGACAAATTTTCAGTAACCGCGAGCATGCGCACCCCTGGAATGACCAAAGCGACGCAGAGTTTTTGCGTTTGATCGGTGGCTGGCGCAAAGACAGAGAAACAGATGACGAGGGCCTGACGCTGGCCGGCTTGCTTATGTTCGGCAAGATGGACGCCATACAAGAAGCTTTGCCAATGTACATGCTGGATTATCAAGAGCGCCCAGAGCATGACAGCAATCAGCGCTGGCTCGACCGCATCACACTGGATGGCATGTGGTCAGGCAACCTGTTTGATTTTTATCGCAAGGTGTATTTAAAGCTCACCGCAGATTTGAAGGTGCCGTTTCAGCTTGAACATGGTGAGCGCAAAGATGAAACCCCAGTGCATGATGCCCTGCGCGAGGCTTTGGCGAATGTTTTAGTGCACGCAGATTATTCAGAGCGTGCGTCTGTCCTTGTTATCAAGCAGGCAGATAAATTCCGCTTCCGTAATCCGGGTTTAATGCGGGTGCCGGTTGCCATCGCGATACAGGGCGGCGAGCCAGACTGCCGCAATCGTACGCTGCACAAGATGTTTCGTCTGGTCGGTGTGGGTGAGCAGGCAGGCTCAGGTATTCCGATTATTCTGAAAGGCTGGAAGTCACAGCACTGGAGCCCGCCTAACCTTTATGAGCTAAGAGAGCCATACGATCAGACAGTTCTTGAGCTGCGCATGGTGGATTTATTCCCTAATGATGTAATGGATGCTTTGCATAAGCGCTTTGGCACCAAGTTTGAAGCGTTGGACAGCAATATGCGCTTGATCCTTGCCTTGGCCAGCCTGGAAGAAACCGTTAGCCATGCCCGCTTGATAACGGCTTTGTCCGCGCATCCAGTTGAAATTACCCGCATGCTGCAGCAGCTTTGCCGCTCCGAAATGCTGGTACCAGAAGGAAGCGGAAAAGGCACCGTTTACTATTTACCCTGGCAAGAGCTGCCTACCGTCGAGCAAGTATTTGGGCCAAAACTGACTAGCAGCTCCTCAGTTTTGGAGGGTAGCTCCTCAGTTTTGAATCCCAGCTCCTCAATTTTGAATCCTAGCTCCTCAGTTTTGAATCCTAGCTCCTCAGTTTTGAATGACAGCTCCTCAGTTTTGGCGCAGGAGCGTGATGAACATGGGTATTTGCATAGCGAGCAATTGCCATTACCGGTGATTGACGATCTGACCGTATTGTCTTCTGAGCTACGGCAGCATTTAGAGCATTTAGCCGCTGAACCCCACAACAAGAAAAAAATGAATCGGGAGGCATTTCAGAAAGTGGTGCTTGATGTTTGTGCGGGACATTACTTAACACTGCAGGCCATGGCCAAGCTGCTCAATCGTCAGCCAATATCATTGCGTAATAGTTATTTAACACCCATGGTGCGTGATAAAAAACTAACCTTAGCTTTTCCAACCACGCCGACGCATGAACGGCAAGCCTATTGTTTAACTGAGTCTTTGCAGGAGCTAGAGCCTCCGCCATCTCTGACTGAATTAGAAGAATAACCTATGACCGAAGATCAACTGGAACAACAATGCCTGGAATGGTTTGCCGAAACGGGCTGGGAGGTGGCCTACGGCCCGGATCTGGCGCCGGATGGTAGCGCACCGGAGCGGGCCGATTATCGGCAGGTATTGTTACTGGCTGATCTGGAGGCGGCACTGCGTCGGCTTAACCCACAGATACCGGCGTCTGCCATCGAGCAGGCGGTGGCGGTGGTGCGTCAGGTAAGCGGGCTGGACACCGTGACTAGCAACCGGGATTTTCACCGCCTGCTGCTTGAAGGTGTGCCGGTTGAGTACAAGCAGGATGACCGGCAGGTGCATGATCAGGCGTTGTTGATTGATTTTGCCAATGTGCGTGCCAACCGCCTGCGTGCAATTAACCAGTTCACCCTGGATGGCAGCAAGCAGTTGCGTCGCCCGGATATCGTCTGTTTCATCAACGGCCTGCCGCTGGCGGTGCTGGAGCTGAAAAGCCCGGACAATAACAACGTCACCATCTGGGATGCCTTCAACCAGCTGCAAACCTATAAAGACGAAATTTCTGATCTGTTTGCCTATAACGAAGCACTGGTCATCAGCGATGGTTTCAATGCCCGCGTAGGCTCGGTGACGGCCAACCCAGAGCGCTTTATGCCCTGGCGCACCATTAACCATGAAGATGACAAGCCGCTACTGGAGTGGCAGCTGGAAACCATGGTGCGCGGTTTTTTCAAGCCGGAGCTGCTGCTCGATTACATCCGCTACTTTGTCATTTTTGAGACGGACAATGGCCGGCTGATCAAGAAAATTGCCGGTTATCACCAGTTTCATGCCGTACGCGAGGCCGTGCGGGCGACGGTGCTGGCCGCTGCCGCGCCGGAGCATTTAAAGGCCGCCGACAAACGGGCCAGCTATGCCGACCGGGTGGTTCCGGGCAGTAAAAAAGCCGGGGTGGTCTGGCATACCCAGGGCTCGGGCAAGAGCATTTCAATGTGCTGTTACGCCGGCAAGCTGTTGCAGCAACCGGAAATGAACAACCCGACGCTGGTGGTGGTTACCGACCGCAACGACCTTGATGGCCAGCTGTTTGCTACCTTTAGCGCCGCACGAGAGCTGCTGCGCCAGGAGCCGGTGCAGGCGGATGACCGCGATACCCTGCGCCAGTTGCTGGGCGAGCGCGAATCCGGCGGCATTATCTTTACCACGGTGCAAAAGTTTGCCCTGCTGGCAGAGGAAAGCAGCCATCCGGTACTCAACTCCCGCCATAACATTGTGGTGATTTCCGATGAGGCACACCGCAGTCAGTACGGCCTGACTGCTACGCTGAAAAAAGACGGCAGCTATCGTTTTGGCTACGCCAAACACATGCGTGATGCTCTGCCTAATGCGTCCTTTATTGGCTTTACCGGTACACCCATCGCCAGCGAAGACAAGGACACCCGTGCAGTCTTTGGCGACTATGTGTCCATCTACGATATTCAGGATGCGGTGGAAGACGGCGCAACCGTACCGATTTACTACGAGTCGCGGCTGGCCCGGCTGGATATCAATCAGGATGAGATTGAAGCGCTGTCCGAGCAGGTGGAAGAAGTCATCGAGGATGAAGAAGATGTCAGCCTGCGCGAAAAAACCAAAGGCCAGTGGAGCCGGCTGGAAAAGCTGGTGGGTGCGGCCCCGCGTCTGAAACAGGTGGCGGCTGATCTGGTCAGCCACTTTGAAACCCGCACACAGACGCTGGAAGGCAAGGCCATGATTGTCGGCATGAGCCGGGAAATCTGTGTGCACCTGTACAACGAAATTGTTGCCTTGCGTCCGGAGTGGCACGATTCTGACCCGGAAAAGGGGGCGATCAAAATCGTCATGACCGGCTCGGCAGCGGACAAGCCCTTGTTGCAACCGCACGTATACAACCAGCGCACAAAAAAACGTCTGGAAGCCCGCTTCAAGGACGTGAACGACCCGCTGCGGCTGGTGATTGTACGGGATATGTGGCTGACCGGCTTTGATGCGCCTTGTGCCCATACCATGTACATCGACAAACCGATGCGCGGCCACAACCTGATGCAGGCCATTGCGCGGGTGAACCGGGTGTTCAAGGACAAGCCCGGCGGGCTGGTGGTGGATTACATCGGCATTGCCAATGAGTTGCGCCAGGCGCTGCAAACCTATACCGACTCCAAAGGGCGCGGCAGCCCCACTCATGATGCCAGCGAAGCTTTTGCCGTATTGCTGGAAAAGCTGGATGTGATTCACGGCATGTGCGCCGCAGGCCCGCACGGGCCGGCATTTGACTACAGCGGTTTTGAACAACGTGCCGACCGCCTGCTGGTACCGGCAGCCAACCATATTCTGGGCCTGGAGGACGGCAAAAAGCGCTTTCTGGATACCGTGTTGGCGATGAACAAGGCCTATTCGCTGTGTAATACGCTGGAGCAGACTGAGCCTTATCATAAGGAAGTGGCATTCTGGACCGCAGTAAAAACGGCCATCAGCAAGTACACCAGTGTGGACAAAAAGCTTGGTGAGGATGACAAGAACAGTGCCCTCAAGCAGATTCTTGATAACGCCATTGTGGCCCAGGGAGTGGATGATATTTTTGCCCTGGCCGGACTCGACAAGCCCAATATCGGCCTGCTGTCTGATGAGTTTCTTGAAGATGTGCGGCAGATGCCCTACAAGAACCTGGCGGTAGAATTGCTGGAAAAACTACTCAAAGACGACATCAAGGCTAGAACCCGCAACAACGTGGTGCAGGAAAAAAAATACAGCGACCGCTTACAGGCCACCTTGCGCAAATACAACAACCGGGGTATCGAAACCGCCCAGGTGATTGAAGAGCTGATTGCCATGGCCAAGCAGTTTCAGCAAGAGCTGGAACGTGACGCGGCTTTGGGTCTTAATCCGGATGAAGTCGCCTTTTACGATGCATTGGCCAATAACGAAAGTGCGGTACGAGAACTAGGTGATGACATCCTCAAGGCGATTGCCATTGAACTGACCGACAAGCTGCGCAACTCTACCACGGTAGATTGGCAGGTGCGGGAAAGTGTTCGTGCACGCCTGCGCATCCTGGTGCGGCGCACGCTGCAACGTTACAAATATCCGCCGGACCAACAACTAGAAGCGGTGGAGCTGGTGCTACAACAGGCGGAAGTATTGTCGAATGCGTGGACGAGGTAAAACCGGCTCTGCTAAGCGCATTTATGGCTACATGTGATGGGTTGGCGGTTGGAAGTAAATGGTAGGCTTGAGCGTTAGTAGCCTGATTTGAGCAGGAAGGATTCACTTGACTGCTCCAATTTTAAGGAAACACTGAATATTGTTGGCAAGGTAGTCAGGGCTAGGCGCAACGACCAACGGGAGTAACAGCGCATCACACCCAGACAGAAGTGGGCCATGTCGGCCTGACTTACTTCTGAGCCCCATTAAAAATGGGGGGATTACCGAAAGCTCATATCGGCGTTGATGCGGCCAGCGGCCTGGTGCATACGATGGTTACGACTCCCGCGAACGCTCACGACATCACCCAGGCGCATGCCTTGCTGCATGGCGAAGAGCAGGAGATCTATGGTGACTCAGGGTATCAGGGCGTTGAGAAACGAGAAGAGAACAAGGGCAAAAAGGTAGACTGGGTGATTGCCATGCGTCACGGGAAGCGCCGCAAGCTGCGTGAAAGTGGTACAGAAGAAGG
>Ga0209075_1005116_pt1 | contig 10175 bp, 7 predicted proteins | sample Stecom2011_FD_187523 | JGI IMG/M metagenome (GOLD analysis project Ga0209075, IMG submission 187523) | Agricultural soil microbial communities from Utah to study Nitrogen management - Steer compost 2011 (SPAdes) (version 2) | ecosystem: Environmental > Terrestrial > Soil > Agricultural land...
AGAACTACATGCCGAAAAAGGCAACTTCGATATCATTGTTGTTTCGGCGCGGGGTGGAAGTAAAATAAAAGCGTTGTTTGTTGGAAGTATTACCAACGATTTGTTGATCAACAACAGGGACATGCCGCTACTCGTGGTGCGTTAGCTTAACTGATTTTTGTCATTATTAAAACATTAACATTATGTTATAATTGTATGTTCATCCCCAAGAAATAGCACAAAGTAAACCTGAGTTGAACCAGTGGTATTTCTTACTATAAAACACAATAAATTGTTCCTCGAAAAATCTAACTTAAGAATTGATCCGCTCCAAAAGGATAAGGATTTTGAAATCATTAATATTAGTGACATAGAAAATAAATTCCCTTTTCCATATCGACCTGCTACATGGGGTGTTTATGGAATTTTGTGGACGGGTTCCAGACCATATAAACATATGTTTGAGGAGACCGAATATGAAATTCCAGAAAAGAATCTTTTATTCATTGGACCCCATAAAGCAAACAGTTTTGTAAAGGGAGATTTTCCAGATGCAGTTTTGATAATATTCCGATCAGTTTTCTTTGCACGGTCTACAAGAGAGGCCTACATTCTTCAAACCACACCTTTATTTCACAAAGCGGACAGGGTGTGTTTTGTCGAGAATAAGATTTATGCTAATCGCGATACCCGACGCATTATTTCTGGCATATTTAAAGCTGCACTGAAGGAGGAAAAGGAGGGGTTGAATTCCGATTTGGTGCACAGCTTGATTTCAATAAACATCTTATATTCTATGACTAAGATGAAAGTGGAGATGGAAAATTTAAGCCAAAGCCCACGAATCGAATCCACTGATTATGATATAGCCATACGTTTTAGAAAAAAAGTTTTTGAAAATTTTAAAACCCATCGGTTTGTATCCTTTTACGCCAAAGAACTGAATATTAGCGAACGTAATCTCAGAGCCATTTGTAAAAAAGCATTCAACCAAACTCCAAAAGAACTTATTACTGATATTGTATTGGATACGAGTTGTAGAATGTTGTCGAATACCGATCTAAGCGTAAAAGAAATAACGTTCGACTTAGGGTTTACGGAAGAGACCAATTTTATTTCCTTTTTCAAAAAAGCAAAGGGCGTCACTCCCCACAATTATCGCAAACGATATAATAAACATCGCTTATTTAGAACATAATTCAATGTAAGACAATCTTCCTGTTTTTTATCATCACTTTTCTGTGTTTTTCCACCATTTTAACAAATATATTCCCTTTATGTTTACACTTGTAAAAACAATAAAAACAGGAAACATGAAAAAATTAGCAATATTTACATTAGCAACTTTAGCAATTGCATTGACTTCAAAAACGTACGCGCAAGCATCGGATGAGGTAACCTTAAACGTTCGTTTGCATCCTATTCAAACAATCATCGTTAATGGCTCACAAAAGACCGTTAACTTAGATTATATCACTACAGACGACTATGCATCTGGGGTTGAATTAGAGCAAGAAGATCACTTGAGTATATACAGTACAGGTGGTTTCCAAGTTTCAGTGAAATCTAACTCAAGCACTTTAGAAAGCGCGCACCAAGATGTAACAGAAAATATCAATGCATCTGAAATCCAAATTACACCAAGTCAAGGAACTTCACCTTTAGCGGGTTCAACGCTACAGGCTATTTCACTTTCTGATCAAGATCAACCATTGATTTCGAATACGATTGGAGGCGTAGGAAGAACCTTTAACATTAAGTATGAAGGTGCAGGTGGAGATGCTTATGTGAACAAGTACTTTAACGTAGAGAACCCAACTACTTATACAACTACGGTAGTGTATACGATAGAAGCACAGTAAAATAAAAATTTACAAATTATTTTAAAAGCAATTAGAAAGGGTTCCTTTTTAATTGCTTTTTTTGTATTATAAATATAAAAACCATGTTGCGAAATTTAATGTTGCTAATGATTATCCTGGCTGCAGTACAAACTTTCTCTCAGACAGGAATATCTGTAAGTCCTCCTCGAAATTACTTCATTACCCCAGCAGGAAATCAAGAGGTTAAGAAAATTTTAGTCACCAACTTGAGTGAAACCAACACCTTAGATTTGTCCGTTTCTTTAAACGATTGGGAGTACAACAAATTGGGTCACAATCTTACTTACGTACCAGGAACCCTTTCAAATTCGTGCGCAAATTGGATAACGGTTTTGCCAAATGTATTGTTTACTTTGGCTCCAGGTGAATCTACTGAACTCGAATTGTTAATACAAGTACCAGAAGATATCGATACAACTTCAGATGAGATTCATACTGCGATGTTGTATATCAATCAAATCAACCCGACCCAATCTGTCGATGAGCACGGTGTGAATATAATGGTCTCGGTTCGTTCTGGGATAAAAATTTATCACAAACTAAATAACCAACGAAATCCTGAGATTGAAGCCACAAACTTTTTATATAATGCAGAAAAAAACAGGTTGGAATTGGAATTTAAAAACACGGGCAATATTTGGACCGATGGAGATCTGAAAACCACACTTTTATTCCAAGAAACTGGAAAAGAAATACGGTTGGAAAATCAAGTGTTTTACACCTTGCCAAAAGATGTGCGTGTTGTTCATATCCCGTTGCCTAAAGGTTTAGAAAAAGGAAACTACATTGTTTCAACCATGTTTGAATATTCAAATGAAGTAAAAATTGCAGAACTCCATTTTGATTATGAATAAAAGCCGTTTTTTTTTATTTGTTTTATGCTTTCTGAGTTTTAATCAGGTTGCTGCCCAACTATATCAAAATAATAGTTCGGGAATTAAACTTAATGCTTACGGAACTTACGCCTCGTTAGATTCGTATTCGGGCGCACAAATTCCGGATGCGTTTACACTTCAAATCCAAATTGGTTATAATATATACTTGCAGCCAGGTTGGAAATTGGAATACCGGTTATTAAATCCTATCAAACAAAATGGGAGCGAAGGGCTTACATTTCCAAGTGAAAAAGTGTTTCTGCAGGTCCAAGATGTACAATCTAACCAATCACCAATAACTCCCAGTCAACTCGGGTATCAGCTTGGCCATATACCAATGAGTCAAAGTTTTGTGAGACTGATTGAAAATTCCCCTTACGGGAAATCCAATATCCAATATACTGGAATTGAAACAAGTTTTTTTTTGATTATTGAAGGAGGGAGTTACTTGCAAGAATACAAAAGCTATAATCAATATAAAATTGAGTTGGAATATAGATTGTTAGACCACAACAATAATGTAGTAAGTACTTCTGGAAGCACTTCGATAGAAATGATGATTTATCCGAAAGACACCCCTCCCGATGAAGTAATAAATGGTATTTTGGTAAAAGGAAATGCGCGAAATGCCACCTTAGACTTCAATAGCTTGGAACGTTATCAGGATGGGGTGGAAGTAACTTATTCGGATGCTGTTGAAGTAACTACCAATACCGATTACTTTATTTTAGCGCGAGCAACAACAGATAAGCTGTATTCTGTAAACAACAATAGCTTGTCGCTCTCGAATATAAATATACAACTGACTAGTCAAAATGAGAGTCAACAAGGAACGATTGTGTTGTCTAATACAGATCAAGTACTTATACAAGCACCTTTTGGTAATACACACGTACAAAATTTCGATTTAAAGTATTTTACACTTCCCGACAATCAAGAATTCATCGAGGCAGTTTCCGATACCTATACAACCACGATTATCTATTCGTTTGCGCCCCAATAACCAATGCACCTATTAGGCAAACATATCCTCATTTGCTCAATTTTTCTGCTAAGCGTTTTAGTTTCATCCTATGCTCAAAACGTTATAAATATCAACATGGAAGTAACTCCAGAAGTTGAAATTAGAAGTAAAAAGTGGGAAACTGTTGTAGTAGAAATAGAAAATTTAACATCTGAAAATTTCGAAGGTGTTCTCCATATTGACTTGCCAAGTGGGTTGGATGTTATAGGTTCTTCAAAGATTGCCATAGGAATAGAAGCTAACAAAAAACGCTATCAACCCATACGTATTCGCGTAAACCAGACGCAAAAAGCTGGGACGGTCAAAGTTAGCTTCACCCTGATGAAACAGGAGGTTATAATCGGAGAAACGAGCACCTCAGTATTTATACCTACGTATCATCGGGTTCGTATTTTTACAGAAGAACCCACGATATTTATGAGAAATATTGGCGATTCGATCCGCGTAGATTTACAGCTTATTAATCTCGGAAACCAAGATGAAAACCTCGAATTGGTTGTCAACCTTCCCAAAGAATTGGAATATGGAAAACGAACGCCTACTAAAATACAATTACCAGCCTTTACCGATACGATTGTAACATTCACTAGATTAATCGACAGAAAGATGCTGCAGTTGGAACAGTTTTCTATTCGAATCGCTTTGTTGAATAGCCAGCTGGAGCTCATGGACAACACCTTACTACTTGTTCAAAACACGGCGTCAAAAAGACAGTATAGACATCCTGAAGACTTCAATACAACATATCGCTCTTGGAATAGAAACCAAATTAGTTTTGGAATGCGAGATATTGGTCAGAATTCGCAATCGTATACCGTACAAGGTCGAGGCAAAATTTTGCTAAATGAAAGTCAAGTGAATTTAAATGTTGACGCTATTTGGTGGGACTGGCCTGAAGTTGACCCATTGATGACCAACACGTGGGTGGCTTATGAAAATAAGCATGTAGGCGTTCATATAGGTAATATTCAAGATCACGAGACGAATATGTATATAAAGGGCCGCGGAATTACATTTCAGTATAAAGAAGCCTTTAATACCGAGTCTGATTTCCATATTGGGATTTTAGACAAAGCCTATAATTTGTTGGAGCCTAGAGACCAGGCGAATAAGCTATTTAATGTTTTGGCTAAACTTAAAAACATAAAAACAAAAAACACAAATCAGAACATATACTATGTCTTTGATAAAAGCTTCGATGGGTCTACAAATTTAATTCAAGATAATATTCTTTGGATGCCCAATGATCATTGGCGAATAAATATAGGTGGAGGATTGGCTAATAAACAGTATACGCTGAATTCCCTAAATATCAATAAGTTTTCGGGAGCATTGGATATAGACTATATCGGCCAAGTAGGTGGTTTTCAGGTTAAAGGAAATAACACTTGGACTAGTCCGTATTATCCTGGAATCCGAAGAGGTGTGCTCGCCTTCAATAATGGCATCAGCAAACAAAAAAATCAATATAAATTTTGGTTGAATGGGAGTTATCTCAAAAACAATCCAAAGTATATTTCCTTTGAGTCTGCTTCGAATAAGCTGGAGTCTTATAGAATAAACACGGGAATAGGTAGTGTGTTAGGGACTGCTTTTCGGTATAGTTTGTCGTCTGAGTATTTTAAAGAAAGCGGTATTTTTCATAAGATATTAGACAATTCACCAGACCACCTAACGATGGAAAACGTCCATCTTCACACCACGCTAAGTTGGTATTCATCTAAATCCGGTCAAAGTCTTGTGGCCACATTTAGCACTGGTTTATCCAATCTCTCGTATTCAGAAAGAACAAACTTTATCAACAAGACGAATTTAGCGTGGAATTACAACGGATTTAATATGAATGTCAGCTACCAAAATGGTGGTTTTTATCTCTCCGAAACTGCGTATAATCACCTTTTTAATAATCAATCGACTATTGAGCGGTGGACGATGGCTTCGGGCTATCATCGTATGATGTTTAGAAACAAATTTCAAGGAAACGCACAACTCATCTATCAATCTGATGGATCTTTTGGAAACTCTTGGAGTTACAACCTTCAAGGTAATTTTAACCTAAGTACGTTTATAGACCTTTATTTCGGTCTGCAAGGATATTATTACGAAAAAACACAACATTTTGCTCCAAATTTCTTGATGAGAGCGGGAGTGAATTTGAAACTACCTTACGGGAAACAACCTATATTGTCTCGCAGTGGAAATTTAAAAGTCTTTGCTTTTTATGATAAAAACAAGAACAATCAGTACGATGAAGGAATTGATCTTCCAGCGAAGAATGAAATGATTCAGATTAATAACGTGAATTTTATCACAGATGCTCAGGGAAGAGTAGCTTATAAAAAATTACCTCATGGTGACTATAAAATCAAGGCATTGGTCTCGCAGTGGTTTTCTGAAGACTTAGTAGTGGCAATCGACTCGAAAAACACAGAAGTAACTATTCCACTACAGCGTACAGGAACATTAAGAGGTAAAATCGGTGTACGAGAAATTGGAATTATGGAGGAGCAGATTACAGGAAGTCTTGCTAGGATTAATATTGTTCTAACCGATCCGAATGGCAAAGAATGGACAGCGATGACAAACGATGTTGGTGATTTTTCCATATACCTACCCACAAATACCTATAAAATTCATATTCCGAAAGAACACCTGCCAAAGCAAACAAGTTTGCAAGACATTCCAAATACCGTCGAGATTCTCCAATCTGAAATTACAATCCTTGAAACTTTATATCTCAACGTAAAAAAACGAAATATAGAAATTAAACGATTTGGACAATAACCCCTAAGGGTAGATTACCTAAAGACAGAAAAACCCACACGCATTTCCAAAGCCATTATGCCTTAGGTAGTTTAATTAAAAACTCCAAACCACCGCCCTGACGATTTCTAACTGAAACTGTTCCTTTGTGTAAGGCTACGGCATTTTTAACGATAGCAAGTCCGAGACCTGACCCACCTGAGTCGCGGCTTCGCCCTTCGTTGATGCGATAGAAACGTTCGAATAAGCGATTGAAGTGCTGTTCGTCAGCGATACCTTTGCCTGTGTCGGCAAAGAGAATATAATAAAAACCGCTGTCTTCGTTATACCGACTTATAGAAATACGAACATCCGTACCTGCATAGCTAATCACATTGTCGGTTAAGTTCCTGAAAATTGAGTAGAGGAGGTTTTTATTTGATGTAAGCATCAACTTCTTTGGAAGACTCCAATGCATTGTGATGTTTTTTTCACTTAAAGGAATTGCTAAATCGCTTCTTAGATTCTCTAACACATCTGTTAAGTTAGTAGGTTCTAGCGAGAACGAGTCGGGCGCTTCTTCAATTTTTGTGATTAAACCCATATCCCGAATCAGCTCCGATAAGGATAGCGTTTGCTGAAAAGCTTTTGTTAGAAATTGACGTTTCTTATCGTCGTCTAACGGGGTTTCTAATACTGTTTCTAAATACCCACGAATACTAGTGACAGGTGTGCGCAGTTCGTGAGCGATGTTTCCTGTCATTTCTTGTTTTAAAAGTTGGGTCTTTTTCTGTTTTGTGATGTCGTTCAGGATAATTTCAAAACTTTTATCGTCGAAAATATTGACCCGAAGCGCAAAATGGCGACTGTGCTTTTCGATTTGCGTTTCAAAATAGTTTTTATCATCGGAAGAAGTCAAGAAAGTGTTCAGCGCCTCGAAAGTATTGTCTGTGAATAAGTTAGTGGGATTGCTGTTGGCATTATTGACAATCAGATTTAAATATTGAATAAACAAACCGTTGTAGAATTGCACCTTCTTTTCAGCGGAGAAAAAACAAATTCCTTCCTTCGAACTTTGAACGTGTTGTAATAGTTTTTCACGCTCTTGGGTTATTTTTATTTTATTCGACTTTAATTGTTTGTAATTGGCTACGATGCGTTCACTAATTTCACCAAGTTCATCTCGCGGAAACGAGGTGTTAAAACCATCGATATGATCATCGGATGAAACCACAAAATCGCGTAATTGTTTAATGGTGTTTCCAAAGCGTGTGGCGATGAGATTAATTAAAATCAACATGCCCAAAAACAAGGCGATAATATAGTATAAAAACAGATTGTCTGTTTTTATAAATTGCTGAACCTTAACATCGTAGGGGAGTGCTACTCGAATGAAATAATCGCCAAAATCTTTCACATAGTAAAGGTATTCGATGTTGTTAGACGACGACGTCCTAATATTAGAACCTTTTCCTTTAGATTTTGCTTTGATGATTTCAGGGCGATCTAAATGATTTTCGAGTTCAGACAAATCATCGATGGCATTGTCGTAATAAACTTCGCCTTGTTCATGTATAAGCGTTAGTCGGATTTTATCTGGAAAAATAGCGAGCAGACTGTCTAAATAAATATTACTATCCAACGCAGCATGAGTTATTTCGGTATAACCGTCTAATTTTTCCTCAAGCGCTTCGGTTCTGAGTTTGCGTTCCTGCGATTTTTCAATGACAATAATGCTTATGTTAATATTTCCTGAGGCCTGATCTGCTGAAATATTCGGTGAAGATGTTTTACTCACATCGATACTTTCAATTAATCGCGTTGGAAAAAGATTTAGGTTGATGTTTTTCCTTTCGATATTATCCGAAGGAATGGGCAGCCCATTTAGTGACGTAAACAAATACCGATCTCCAAGTCCTCGGACAAAAACGGCGCCACCTCCGTCAGTTTTTGAAATCCCCGAAATCTTAGTTGTAGCACCAGCTGCATCCGAAACGCCAAGTTTCGACAACTGATCGGCGCCAATACTTTCTTTAATTTGGGTTGCTTTCCGTTGCTCTAACAATAATACGGATTCGCTGGTACGTCGTGTGGTTGTTTTTATGACAACTGCGTCGAGAGCGGCTGCACTTTGTCCCATCGGCACATTTATATGTGTTACTTTTTTCGGGTTTACTTCCACATTGGGAATTTCTACAGTCTCGTATCCCACAAAACTATAGATGAGGGTGTAGGTGCCAGGTTTGATATTTTCGAGGGCATAAATTCCATCTATATCCGAAGTAACTCCTTTAGAAGTTCCTTTTATGTATACATTTGCAAAAGCTAAGGGTTCGTTATTAAATGCGACGTCTGTAATTTTTCCTATAATTGCATTTTTGTTGCGCAAATATTACGCAGCTAAATAGCAAGCAAAAAGTCATTAAAATTCTTCTCATTTTCTCCTTTTAATTATTGACGCAAATGAATGATTATGATGTTACAGAAATGTTTACATCAAATTACTTTTGAGTTAATTTTAGCCGTGAAAGAATTTTGAATAAAGAGAGTAGTCCTTCTTGATAATCCTAGAGCAATGCCTCGTAGAAGATAGCGGTATCTCGGGTAAAGAAAATTAAAATGATTGATGAGGCAGACCACGAATAGCCGAACATGAAATATTGTGTATGAATTTCGATCTTTTTTCTATAGCGAAAACTTCACCTGTAGAACTAAAACTAGTAGCCTTTTACGATAGCCTCGATAGATATCACAAAGAAGACTTTGTAATTCAGATATTGGTATTTTTTTCTTATATTTTATAGCGTATCCCCAATCCGTTAAAAAAGGTGGGCATTAAATTAAAAATCATGGAAAAAGTAACAAATCCCAAAGTAAAACTATTGTCAGAAGGAGAGAAGCTCACCGCCAAACAGATGAAAGCCAAAGCGGGTGATCTTCTGCCAAAACACACCGCCAATTTGGAGTCTGTCCTGGTTGTAATGGAAGGCGTTTGTGTATTGACACTGGATAAGACCGATCACACGCTAAATCCAGGAGATAGTTTTGTCGTCCCTGCTGCTATAATCCATCAGATTCGGGCGATAGAAGATTTTAGGGCTGTTCATATTATGCCAAAAGAAATTGCGTTTACGTTCTATAAATAATGTCGATAAGAATCTTAAGTTGATTAAAAGCTATTCTAGATAGGAGGAAGGACTTATTTACTTCTAAATTTTCTTTCTGAATATTGTCCGAGGAAATAAGCGATTAGCATGGGAATCAAAGAAAAAGCACCATGTTTTTCTATCCAACCAAATTCGTGAAGAAGAATAAGTGTGATCGCTGCAGAAGTAATAAAAATGATATCAAAAATTAATTTTCTCATAGTGAATCATAATTTGACTATAATTTTCGATAAAAATAATAAAGAATTTATATAAAAAAGCCGCTCCAAATAAATTCGGAGCGGCTTTTAAATTTGAAAATTTATCGTCTGTTATAGTAAGCTTACTCTAACAGCGCTTGGTCCTCTTTGGCCTTCTTCAATTTCGAATTGAACTTTGTCATCCTCACGGATGTTGTCAAGCAAATTTGTAGAGTGGACAAAGACATCTTTATCTGAGTCATTCATTTTGATAAATCCGAAACCTTTTGCTTCGTTGAAAAATTTTACTGTACCTTCTTTCATGG
>Ga0209075_1005117_pt1 | contig 10174 bp, 9 predicted proteins | sample Stecom2011_FD_187523 | JGI IMG/M metagenome (GOLD analysis project Ga0209075, IMG submission 187523) | Agricultural soil microbial communities from Utah to study Nitrogen management - Steer compost 2011 (SPAdes) (version 2) | ecosystem: Environmental > Terrestrial > Soil > Agricultural land...
GCGGGAAACGGTAGAATACCTGCGGGATGGTGCCATAGGGAATGTCACCGAAGCCCATGCGTGGGTGCCCGCCACCAGATGGATACCCGCCTTAAAAGGCGTTCCTACAGGATCTTCGCCTCTGCCGGAAGGGTTCAAAGAATGGGATTTGTGGTTGGGTCCTGCCGCAGACCGACCCTTCCATGAGGCTTATGCTCCCGTCACATGGAGGGATTTTTGGGATTTTGGGTTAGGTGCACTGGGAGATTTCGGCTGTCACGACATGGATGCTGCAACTTGGGCTTTTAATCTTTCCGCTCCCGATACCGTAGAGATCTTTCCCGCCGGCTACAGTGACAGGGATATCATCCCTTATGGAGAGATAGGCCATTATTATTTTAAAGAAAAGGGAGACCAAAAACCTTTAAAATTAACCTGGTATTCTGGCGGATTGCGGCCAGAACTTCATGAGATGTTGCCCAAGGACTTCAAACTTCCCAGCAGGGCATCAATGTTTATTGGCGATAAAGGGATAATTATTAATGATGGGGGGAATAGGGCACCGCAGATTTTTCCCGAAGAAAGAAGAAACTCTTATACGCCCCCAAAACCAACTCTTGCGAGGTCCAACGGCCATTATAGGGATTGGGTAGATGCCATCAAGGGTGGCCCGCAGGCCAGTTCAAACTTTGGCTATGGGGCCGACCTCACGGAGATCACTTTACTGGGTGTGCTTTCCTTACGCATGGGAGGGCAGAAGATCCATTGGGATTCAGAAAACATGAAAGCCAAAGGCCTGCCCGAAGCGGACGTTTACATAAAGGAGCCAGTGAGAAAAGGATGGGAAATGGAATAGGTCATATCGCGAATGAAATGACCTTGTTTTCATACGGAGGTGCAAAAAAGAGTATATTCTTTACCCCTAAAACCCTTTGCGGCTTTGCGTCTTGGCGAGAAAATGAAAGTCTCACGCTGAGGCGCTACGACGCAAAGCTACTATTTACATTCATTTGTTTGGCGAGAGCTTCTCGTTCAGATATTTTATAATTGACACCGCAATAGCGTTTCAGAAAAAACAAATACATGCACCAGTTATCCTCAGGGGAGTCCAAAAGGCTCCCCTCAAAAATTATTATCTACCAGGTCTTCACCCGGCTTTTTGGCAATACCAATACCACCAACAAACCTTGGGGTACCTTGGAGGAAAATGGCGTAGGCAAGTTCAGTGATTTTACCGACAAAGCTCTTCAGGAGATCAAGGCTTTGGGTATCACACATATTTGGTACACGGGAGTGTTGCACCATGCCTTGATCAGGGATTATGCTGCTTATGGCATTTCAAATGACGACCCGGATGTGGTCAAGGGAAGAGCTGGCTCGCCCTATGCGGTCAAGGACTACTATCAGGTCAATCCCGATTTGGCCATTGATCCGGCCCAACGTCTGGAGGAATTCAGGGAGCTGCTAAATAGGACGCATGCACAGGGACTAAAAGCCATTATAGACATAGTGCCTAACCATGTGGCCCGGAGATATGAGGGGAAAAACAATCCTGTAGGGGTAGAGGATTTTGGTGTCATGGATGACGTAACCATCACTTACCGCAGAGACAACAACTTTTACTATAATCCCGGGGAGAGCTTCCAAGTGCCGATCGCCGATGGCAACTACCGACCGCTGGGAGGGGAGGAGCACCCTTTATCCGACGGTAAGTTCGAGGAATATCCCGCCAAGTGGACCGGCAACGGGTCTCGGCTTTCACAGCCTCATTTTAATGATTGGTATGAAACGGTTAAAGTTAATTATGGGATCAGCCCGGATGGTAGCAAGGATTTCCCCCTTCTTCCCGAGGGTTTTGACCAAAAGGGACTTCAGGAGCATTATGCCTTCTGGAAGGATCAGGATGTGCCTGATTCTTGGCATAAGTTTAAGGACATCGCACTTTTCTGGATGGATTTTGGAGTGGATGGTTTCCGTTATGATATGGCGGAAATGGTACCCGTAGAGTTTTGGAGTTTTATGAATTCTCATATCAAACAGCATTATCCAGCGGCCTTTTTACTGGCGGAGGTGTACAACCCAGACCTATACCGTCCCTATATTTATTTGGGAAAGATGGATTATTTGTATAATAAGGTGGGCCTTTACGATACCTTAAAACGAATCATGCAGGGTCATTGGGACGCCGATCATCTTCCCTATCGGATGGAGGAGGTGCAGGACATCGAGCATCATATGCTCCATTTTTTGGAAAACCACGATGAACAACGCATTGCCAGCCCCGAATTTGCCGGATCCGCCGCCAAAGGCAAGCCGGCAATGGTTCTTTCCGCCACCGTAGGAACTTCCCCCACGATGATTTACTTCGGACAGGAGGTTGGAGAGCCTGGCGCTGAAAATGCCGGTTTTGGATCCGCTTCCCGAACCTCTATTTTTGATTATATAGGGGTACCTCATCACCAAAGGTGGATGAACATGCAGCAATTTGATGGAGGTCAACTCATGGACGAAGAAAAATCACTCCGGCATTTTTACCAGAAGCTGCTTAATTTTAGCTTGGAAGCCCCGGCATTAACAGGAGCTTATAAGGATCTTCACCGCTATAACCGGGAAAGCAATCCCGAATATCCTCCGCAAGTATTTGCATATGCCCGCTGGTCAGGCAATCAGCGCTTGGTCATTGCGGTAAATTTTAGTCCCGAAAGGGCTTTTGAGCTGCAGCTAAGGACTCCTGCAGACCTGATCCGGGAGTGGGGGCTTCAGGAAGGAGAGTACAAGATGGAGAATAAGTTAGGAGAGGGAAATCATACGCAGTTAAGCATAACCGGAGGAGAGGGGTGCTCGACTATCGGGCTAGAGGCTTTGGGGGCCGTCATTTATGAGGTTGGACGTTCTTGATTATTCCCACATTTCTCGGGGCTTTCTGGTAAAGTAAAGAAAGCACTTGTAACGTTTCGGCGCTGATTAGCTTAGACGATACCAAACTTCAAAACTTAGCGGCAGGTACCCGAAATATTACTGCCGTCCAGATACATTTTAAGTGGAACTCAGGAATATAACATTTCCCATTTCGAACTGACTTATTTCAGGGCAATAGGATTTTTTTCTCGGAAATAGGATTTTTTCTTCTACAAACAGGCTTAGAAGACTACGATTCGCATTTTTATCATTTCAAACGGACTTATTTCATTTCAAATCCGTTTTTTTCATTTCAAATGGACCTATTCGACCTCCGAGTCTATTTTTATCATTTCAAATGGATTTTTTTGATTTCAAACCGACTTTTTTGATTTCAATCGGCTTAATTGGGCTACTGCATGGATTTATTTCTTCGAACACACGGCGGTGCCAGTTCACATTATGACCTGATCAAACCGGGTAGGCCACCTTTGCAAACTTGTTCCTATATTCTATTGGTGTGAGCCCGGTTATTTTTTTAAAGATATCCCTAAATGCCTTGGTATCTGTATAACCTACATCGAACATGATCTCTGAAACATTTTTGCGCGAGGCCTCAAAATACAGTTTGGCAGCTTCTATTCTAACTCTCTGGATATACTCAATCGGTGTATTAGTTGTAGCCTCTTTGAACCGTCTCTCAAAAGTTCTCCGGCCGGTACTGATCAGACTAGCCAAAGTGTCTATGTTTATTTTGTCTTCGTAATTTTTCTCAATATAGTCTTGGACTTTTTGGATGTCGGAATCGTTATGATTGCGTTGGCCCCGGAAGATGGCGAACTGTGCTTGGCTGTCTCTGCCAATATCAAGGGCGAAATATTTTGCAATCATCACCGCCGTTTCTCTATCCGAATATTTTTCAATCAGGTATAACACCAAATTCCAGAGGCTATTTGCGCCGCCGCTACTATAAATATTCTCATGTTCGGTGATAATCGCCCCATCTTCTACTTCTATATTCGGATATTTTCCTCTAAACTCCTGTATATGCGCCCAGTGGGTAGAGCATTTTTTGCCGTCAAGCAGACCCGTCTCGGCTAAAAGGAAAGCACCAATACATAAACTGGCCAGACTGGCGCCTCCGGCGTGAAGTTTTTTAAAATAGGGGATTGCCTCCCCATTGGCCAGTATGCCCCTGTCTGTATCCCCGAAAGTTGGGGGGATGATAAGCAGATCAGTAGCCTGAACATTTTTAAGCAAGCGACACGTTTTGATGGTGTATTCGCCATTGTTGGCAGACACGTAAGGATTCAATCCCACATATTCCACTTCAAACACGGGCCTTTTTCCAAAAGCAGTCAAAAATTCATTGGCTGTATGAAAGGCCCTATACGGAGGAGTAATTGCTTCAATTACACCGTATTCCGGTACAAAGACTGAAATTTTCATAGCAAGAAAGTAAGGTGTATAAAGGTAAAATACTTTTTGTCATAATGCACCCTCAGAGTTGACGTATTTACCACGGCTATAAATATTTTACCTGTAGTAATTTTGAAATGTTGAATTTACAAAGCAATTAATCTGAATGTTATGAAAAAGAACAAAACAATCTTTTGGATCGCAACGACCATCATTGTCCTCTGGGAAGGTGTTATGCCTTTGGGTACCTTAGTTTTTGCTCCGGAATATGCCACCGTGGGTACAGAGCCATTAGGCTATCCGGATTATTTTGCCTATGCCTTGATCATCTGCAAAGTGTTAGGAGTAATGGCCATCTCCGTTCCAGGAATTCCCGGTAAAGTGAAGGAATGGGCTTATGCGGGGCTTACTTATAATTTGATTTTTGCTTCTATCAGTCATGCCTATGTGGATAAGAACATAGGGTTTATATTGATGCCCTTGGTTTTTCTTGGCATTCTGGCTGTTTCCTATATCCATAACCCAAAAATCACCGCTAGTTTAAACAACCATTAACTTAAATGTTATGAAAACCAACACCGTATCATTACACCGCATCATCAACGCAGGACCCGAGAAGGTATTCCGGGCATTTTCAGATCCCATAGCCAACGCCACCTGGTTTCCGCCTTATGGTTTTATATGCGCCGTACATCAAATGGATTTCCATGTAGGAGGAAAGTTCAAGATGACCTTCGTTAATTTTACTACCGGAAGTGGTCAATCTTTTGGAGGAGAGTATATCGAGATTATACCCAATGAACTGATTAAGTATTCAGATAGGTTTGACGATCCTCAATTGCCGGGCGAGATCACCACCACCGTCAGGCTTAGCAAGGTGTCCTGTGGAACCTCGCTTGAAATAACGCAAGATGGAATTCCTGATGCCATTCCGTCGGAAATCTGTTATCTGGGTTGGCAGGATTCTTTGGATAAATTGATCAAGCTGGTAGAGCGGGACATTCCAGATACTTGATGTTTTACTATGGCTAAGAAAGATAAATCAATGAGCGCAGTGTTCCTCACCTTTTCTGGAAACTGCAAAACAGCGCTTACCTTCTATCAGACTTGTTTTGGAGGCTCTCTTCGATTTGAGACCCTAAGGGATAAATTGCAAGGGTATGAAGAGGCACCAGTTATTACCGGGTCGTTAATTTCGGAAAGGGTGGCGATTCACGGCTCCGACCTGGTTCATGATGAGGGTAGAAAGTTAGGCAATTATATGGCCATCTTCCTGTGCTGTAAGGATGGGGAAGAGCGTAGAGCCCTGGCAAAAAAGCTAAATCCTGATAAACACTATCTTCCAAACCTACACCAGGAGAATCAGAAGCTGATGGAGATCACGGACGCTTTTGATGTAAGATGGATATTAAGCACTTAGTCGCTACTGGAATGGCGATTTGGTGCGGTTAAAAAGGAATAGTGAAACGGCGGCTGGTCTTTTTCCATTTCAGGAATGAGACCGTCATCCTCCGTTAAAACTGCTTATAAATGAAGTTAGAAGACTCGAAGTTTTGAATATTAACCGGCCCTGTTGTAAATGAAGGAAATACGTCAGGTAAGGGGAATGTGGTTCCATAGAAGAGAAAAGTCGCAAAAACAGAGAAGCCGATCGCATAATCCCTTAGATTTACAATTTGCGGAAATAATAAGAAGGTATTTAACGGAAAAAAGCTATTTGTATTTGATCCATCAAGCAATGCACCCAAATAGACGTCAAGAACTGGAAGAGCGCCGCCGGCAACTCAAATTGCAACAAGAGGCAACGTCCTTTGTCACCACCTATCTTCATCCCTACCTTGAAATAATGGAGTATCTAAACCGACACGGTGTGGCTTTTCAACTTGTCGAATTGCTGTATTTAACCGAAGAACAGCAGGGCCCTGTGGCCAACATCCTGCAGACTGACCCCTATGTCGATTATAGTTTCCCTCTTTCCCGACCCGAGCAACCCCCCGGCTTGCAGGAGAAATTGGACCACTTGTTTGAACAATATCCCAGTGTGAACGCAATGCGATACGTCCCTTTCCTGCCCAAATTTGCTGATTGTATGGCGGTTTATCCTGGCAATGAGCGGAACGGTCTACAAGCAGCTGCCCGCTCGTTAAATTTGTCTGATCAGCAGGTTTATCTTTATTATCTTCGATATAGTCCCATTATCGAACTGTCTTTAGGGGATATTTTAAAACACGACCATCAAGACCTCTTCAATTTGCAGCACGGAGACGCTGTCATTTTTCCCGCAGATTTAAGTTGGGTAATTGCTTTCACCTTGGAGGAAGAATGGTATGCTGGCAAGCGTTCTGTCTAAGACCTAGAGATCATTTTGAGCCAAGTTAATTCCGGCTCCCCTTGGAAAGCATATAGGCTTTTTTTCAATTTCAGCATTCACAACAAAGGTTTTTAAAGCAACTGCGGGTTGATTTTTCTATCGGCTGGTCTAAAGTACCAAGATAACACAGTCACCGTCAGCAAAATCAAGGAGGGAACAGCCTCAGCAAAGGCTTGTCCTACGGTTAGGTGGGAAATAAAAGCACCCGACATGGCAAAGAAAAACCCTGCGTAGGCCCATTCTTTTACCAGCCGGAGCCCAGGAACCAGAATGGCTATCACACCGAGGATTTTCCAAGTGCCGAGAATGCTCAGGAAGTACAGAGGATACCCTAGAGATGTGACAATGTCGTTATAGCCGCCCACCTGCAGCATCTGCTGTATCCCACCGGCGGCCATTCCAAAAGCAAGGAAGATGGTGGAAACCCAATAAATGATTTTGTTTCTCTTGTCCATGGTTGTTATCTTAAAGTGTCGAGGATTTCTTGTAGTCTATTGTGGGCCAAATTCAGGTGATTGCCTTGACCAAATAAAAAAGAGCCCTCGCAGGAGGGCTTCCAAGTTTTAATCGAGCGGTTTAATGAAATTCATCAACGCTCTATCGTGGTTGTGGACGATGCGGCTTTCCTTGTCGAAGTACATGGTGGCACCGTTTTTAGCTGAGTAAGGCTGCCATTCGGGCAGCAGACCTTCTGCGTTAGGATTTCCGGTTTTCACGAAGTTTATCCATGCGGCACTCATTTTCTCGGAAAGTTGCCAAGCTTCTTCTGTATCGCCTGTCCAGTCTGCCCTTAGGTCTACCGTATAGAAGGCCAAAGGGATGTCCACCCCATGAAAAGAACCACGGGATGCATCATCAACGCCACTTTTCCAGCCCAAGAGATAGGAGTAGACAGGTGCATTAGATGCTTCTGCCCAGGCGTCCGTCGTTCGAATGGTAAAGGGCCGGAATACTGTATCAATGGACAAAAGATCCTGAGGCGTGTAATCCGGATAAGCCTCTGCGTAAAGTTGTACAAACTGGTCGGTTCTGCTGCCAAATTGCGTAGATAGCCGGCTTTTAGCCTCCTCTTCCGTCAGGTCCTTCTCGCCATAGGCAGTTCTGATCAACTCATTCAGTGTGGTGCCGATCATCAGGGGGATATCATTAGAGAATTCGGCAAAGCCTGGGCTAAATGGCTGCTGTACGAGTGTTTCTCCGTCCACAGATGGGGCAAAACCGAACATGGTGGGTGATCCCGGTGTTCTCGGACCATGTAGTGTGGCGATTGCATCATTTCCTGCTGTTACCAGATCCGCATAGTCGACGGAGTTAACTTTTTCTACCTCCTCGGGAGCAATTCCTAAGTTCTCCAGTACGGCCAGTCCCAGCTCCTGTGACTTTTCCTGAGTCATTATATTTAATAGGGTTCCACTTTGGATGATGGCTTTGCGGAATAGGCCGTTCGCGGCGGGCATACACATCAACGTGCCTACTTTTCCGCCTCCTCCGGATTCACCGACAATGGTCACATTGGACGGGTCTCCTCCAAATTCCCCAATATGATCCCGAACCCACTCCAACGCTTTGACAACGTCCAGCATCCCTACATTAGCGGATTGTACATATTGGTCACCAGTTGCTGACAAGTCAAGGAAGCCAAGGATGTTTAGTCGGTGATTAATGGAAACAAAAACAATGTCTCCCTTTTTTGCCATGGCTTCCCCATAGGTCATCGGATCATTGCTGCTGCCTACATGAAAGCCGCCTCCGTGCAGCCAAACCATGACCGGACGCTTTTTGCCGTCATTGATGCCTTGGGTCCAGATGTTGAGGCTGAAGAGGTCTTCTTCATCCATATTGGATTCGTCGATCCAGGCAACTGCCTGCTTGGCCACCGGCCCAAAGTCCGTGGATTCGCGGACGCCTTCCCAAGCCTCAGGATCCTGGGGAGGCATAAAACGCTGCGCTTGGGCATAGGGAATTCCTTTAAAAGCATGCACTGAATTGTCAAAACTTCCAGATACCTGACCAAACTTGGTGTTTACAATCCCCTCTTGAGCTTCATTTTGTGCCTGGCTGCAGGCAGAGAGGTAAAAAAGAGTGGTAACGAGGAAACATAAAAGCTGGTTATTCATACGTCTCATAACTTACATTTTACAGGTTGGGTTGTTATCTAATAAATTAATTCTGGTGTGGATATATCATATTCATTGCCGAATGAGCTTGGAGGTAATTGAATACGGTAACAAAAAAGCTTATAAGTGTTTTAATTCTATTTTTTAATCCTTTGCAAAATAATATTAAAAAGTAATTTTTCTATTCCAAATTCGAAAAGTAATTTCGTCGCAAGGCTGACGACCGCCATCTGATCCTGCTGAAGAAGAGAAAAGCATACCAATGCAACTGCAACGGGGGAAATTTGTAGGTCCTCCCTCATCGCAAACCACTTCTGACGGCTATATCCAGCCTGTACGCTTTTTAACTTCCCTGATATGTGCCAGATGGTGCCTGCCATGCCAGGCATAAAGGCCAATGGTTTCATTTAATGCTATTTTTTTTCCCTGTCCAGGATGTATATAGGTTCGGTGTAGCTCTTCTTCAGATAAGGAGCGCATCAAGGCCGTCCACCGGCTATGGAGCCCGTCAAGAAGCATTAGGCTAGGGGAGATGGGCATCTTCCCATCTGCAAGTTCCGCCCAGCTTTCTTCCCGGTAAGGCTTGATGGTAGGTGTCTCTTCTGTAAGGGCCAGTTTAAATCGGATCAGGCTGTTCATATGGCTATCGGCGCAGTGATGGACCACTTGCCGAATCGTCCAGCCTTCTGGCCGGTAAGGGCTGTCTAGTTGATCCTCGTCCAGATCGCTGACCTCGTCTCTAAGCTTATCGGGGAATTCGTCGATCTGGGCGATCCATTGCGTGAGTAGATCTTGGGAAATGTTTTCGGGTTTTTCAAATTGTCCGATGGGGTATTTTAATCGTTCTATCATTGCGTTAAAATTAAGTTTTTGCTTCTTTTTAGGAAGGAGGTGTCACTAAAGCATGTAACGACAGATGGCCTTATCGCAAGGATCATGAATACCAGAAAATATACTTCTGTTGTCTTAGAGCTACCAGAATATCCGAGCGCCACCACAAATGACAAAAAGACTGATCAAAAGCTGAATGCGGTGTTAGTCTTTTTTTGTATAAACCTTGAAGGCCACCATTAGCATCAGGTCAGTGGTATTGGATAATATTCCATGCCTTCCGTATAGGACGATAATTGCATAATTAACACGCTTAGCAATAGCTCCTACTTGATAGGAAGGGGAATATAAATGAAAAGCCCGACTGTTCCAAAAGCTGATAAAAATGCTTCAGCTTGGTCTCGTTGCGATGAGATTAAACTGCCTTAGTTGTCCTTAGAAAAGGTGATTTCGTGCAATTTCACTGGGGCAGAAAAGAAGACCTCCTTAAATTCCTCCGTACTGCGAAATGTAAGCTGTTCAAGGAGGCGGGATTCATGGTTTGCTTGGAAAGAATCTA
>Ga0209075_1005118_pt1 | contig 10173 bp, 9 predicted proteins | sample Stecom2011_FD_187523 | JGI IMG/M metagenome (GOLD analysis project Ga0209075, IMG submission 187523) | Agricultural soil microbial communities from Utah to study Nitrogen management - Steer compost 2011 (SPAdes) (version 2) | ecosystem: Environmental > Terrestrial > Soil > Agricultural land...
CTGCGGATGCAATAATTGAAATAAGATGACTGGGATATTTGCAAAAAAACAGTAGGATGACGATAAAAATGCATCATTTTAAAGCCGCTATAGGTGTACATGTCCAAAATTTACTTTCCGATTTTACAAAATGCCTTTATTTTTGAGTACAAAGTTATTATCGCTACCTTAGAATCACTCTCATCCAGCAATTATAAAGGCTTGACATACCATGAAAAAAACAATTGTTGTACCCACGGATTTTTCCAATAATGCTTTAGTAGCGGCTAAATATGCCCTCCAGTTTGCAGCCCAACAAGATTATGAAGTTCACTTGCTGCATGCCTATCAGCCGTTTACCTCGGCATTTCAAAATCCCCGGGCAATGCAAAAAGATGAAAGCAAAATCAGGGAACAGGCGGAAGCGGAAATGCGGGGCTTTTTGGGGAAACTGGGAACAACGGAAGCCTCAAAAATCTCTTCCAGCATTACACAGGGCACTCTGGTGGATTCCCTGACACAATTCGTCAAAGACCAAACGGTAGGATTAATTATAATGGGCACCCATGGCGCCTCGGGCACCAGAAAGGATGTGTTGGGAAGCAATACCTATGATGTGGCCAAATCCAGCCCCGTTCCATTGATCGTAGTACCGGAACATGTTACCGAATTCCGTATGGATAAAGCCGTCTTCTTTACAGACTATCAAGCTTCCGATAAACAAACACTACAAGCATTCAAGGATGTTGTATCCGGCCGCCCGGTGCCCTGTACATTAATCCATATCGTGCCAGAATCTAATCAGGACACCCAGCAAAACGGAAAGCTGGATGATTGGAAGCAACAGCTGAAAGCAGAAACGGGCTATGACTTATTGCATAGCGAAATCGCACGGGACAGGGAAAAACTGGCGAGGGTAAATGTGATTATCGATGATCTAGCGGCAGATCTTTCCATCCTAACTCTGGTCGGCGGACGGGGATTTTTCGAAAAGTTATTTCATAAAAGCTTGGCGCGGCAAATCATCCTAAATCCCAAACGTCCGGTTTTATTGGTGGTCGGTAGCTAATCAGTTGCGATAAAATCCTTCGCCACTTCTAGGAATAAAAAAGACCATCCGCATGGATGGTCTTTTTTTCGGCCAAAAATGGTGATCGCACGGCTATTTCAAATGAGCCTTTTGGGCCTTCGGAACCCCGTTGGTCCTACTTAACAGTACGTATCCAATAATGCCTGATAAGGCGGAGGCCACTAGGATGGCAAACTTCGCCTCTGCGACCAATATTGGATCAGCGAAAGACAATAAGGATATAAAAATGGCCATTGTGAAGCCTACCCCGGCCAGCAATCCTATGCCGACAATATGGGTCCATCCGGAATTTGCCGGAAGCTGGGCGATTTTTAGTTTCACAGCCAGTTTCGACATCAATAATACGCCTATCGGCTTGCCTACGCACAGGCCCACGATGATCCCAATACCCAACGGTGCTGTCAAACCAGCGATCATTGCCTCTTCAAAACGGATGTTAGTATTGGCAAGAGCAAAAATAGGGACGATCACGAAATTGACGGGATTGACCAGTGCATGTTCAAGTTTTAATAAAGGGGAAGAATGCCCATCTTTTCCTGAAAAAGGAATGACCATCGCTACCAAGACACCAGCTATGGTAGCATGAATCCCGGAGTGGTGAATAAAATACCAGATAAAGATCCCTGGTACCAGATAGAAGACAAGGGAACGAATACCCATCCTGTTAAAGGCGAAAAGCATCAACAATATTCCACCTGCATAAAGTAGGTAAATACCGCTTAACTCGGCAGAATAAAAGAAGGCAATCACAAGTATGGCTATTAAATCATCGATAATGGCCAATGCAGCCAGGAATATTTTTAGGGATACCGGCACCTTATCCCCTAACATGGAGAAAATGGCCAAAGCAAATGCAATATCCGTGGCCATGGGTATCCCCCATCCTCCAATGGTGGCTTGTCCCTGATTAAATAGGACGTAAATGCCCGCCGGAATGACCGCCCCTCCAATCGCACACAATATAGGCAAAGCGGCTTGCCGGGGAGTGGCCAGTGCGCCACCCACAACTTCCCGCTTGATCTCCAAGCCTACGAGCAGAAAAAAGATGGCCATCAGGCCGTCATTGATCCACAAGGCGAGAGGATATAAAAGGTGGATTGACTCCGTTTCAAATCCCAGGGGCAGACTGAGCAAGGCCTCGAAGGATGGGCCTAAGGGTGAGTTCGCGATGACCAATGAAATAACGACAAAAAAGAAAAGGACAATCCCGCCCAAGGAGGGTGAACCCAGCAATTTTTGGAGTAAAACTTTCATGAGCGCATTAAATATATTAGTTTGGTCCAAAGATATTCGAGGATGAAATATCTTGAAAGTAAAAATTGGACAGTGAGTTCAGATTTTGGTAACAGATTTCCTAAAATTCGTAAAATTATGCCACTTAGACTACTAAAAAACATAAAGCTTAGAAAGTCTTGTTATCCCCTGTCGCTAAAAAAGAAACAATCAGATTACATTCAATTTGCAGAGAAGTACGTGGTGGGGACTTACGTGTTTGGGCGCGAGGAATTGAAAGCGAAGCAGTTTCTATTCAACGACGGCTTCCCCACATTGATCCTTATGCCGGATAAATCAGATATCGCTACGCTGAAGAAAAAAACCGGGCACCTGAAAACGCTTAAATCTGCTTGGGTATGTTGTGGTATCATTAAAGAAACGTATTGGGAAATCCCGGAAGACCTTAAATATATTGTGGTGTTGAGGTTCTCACCGCCGGTTTTTTATTCTCTTTTTAATGTCGATCCGGCCGTATTCCAATCTGACCCCATTCGTAACCTAGAAGATATCGTCAGCCCGGAGTGGATGAAGACTTTCGAAGAAATGTACCAGATAGAAGGGGTAGCCGACCAAATGGCATTTTTGAACGAAAAGTTTTCCTCCCATGAAATTACCGAGGAACTGCCTGCCAGCTTACAACGTGCGATTGAACATATTGAGGAAAGAAAAGGCAACATTGCCGTATCTGAACTGCTTGACATGCTGGGGCCAGAGATCAACCGCAAATGGCTGCAACGAAACTTTATCAAGCACTTGGGAATTCCGCCTAAAAAGTACATTTCACTCCAACGGTTTATTGATGCTTACGATCAATACGACCAGGATCAGCCTGAGGATTTGTTATCCGTCGCATTGAGCAGCGGCTATTATGACTATAACCATTTCTTAAAGGAATTCAAGCAATTCATCGGTATGGCACCCTCGCAATATGCTTGGGGGTAATGGCTTTTTGTAGACCATCCATAAGTGATCCCTGTCTTCCTTAGGAAAAAACTCATTATAATTCAACCCATCTTTTTTCTTGGGCGGAACGGAAAATGGCCTCCAATACCTTAGCGTTGGCTTTGGCATTTTCTAAGGTTACGGGCACTTCGCCATCTTCAACAACCGCCTTCGTAAAGGCCTCAGCCTGCAACGTATATTGGTTGCAGGTTTCGAAGCTCAGGGTTTCAAAATTCTCCCTGAAAATGTCCCCCGTAGTCATCCTGATGTCGCAAGGACGGTCAGGAGGGGCATTGAAGGGGATTCTAATCTCCAATTCCTTTTGCTCGCCGAAAAACTGCATGCGCTGGTACGGTACCAATTGGGTGCTGACGGAAAACACCACTCTGGCAGAAGGAAACTCCATGATCACGCTCGCCAGTTTGTCCGTACCGAAGGTGGGATCGGATTCCATGGAAGCGACGAGCCTGGTCGGTTCTTCTCCCAAGACCATCCTCGAAGTAAACACCGGATAGCAGCCGATATCCCATACCGCCCCGCCCCCATGTTCGGGCTTGTTGCGGATATTTTCCGGCTTGACGTTATAATAACTGAAGAAGCCATGGACTAGGTTTACTCTTCCTAGCTCCCCTCCTTGCACAATTTCACTTGCTTTTACCCACTGCGGATGGGTTTTGACCATAAACGCTTCCCCAACTTTCACTTGATGCCTGTCCCGGGCCTGGATCAGACGGTCGATATCATAGGCTTTTAGTGCAAGTGGTTTTTCGCACAACACGTGCTTGCCGGCTTCTATGCATTTTAGGGTATATTCCACGTGCAGATCATTGGGCAGGGGAATGTAGACGATGTCAATATCCGGATCCTGAATCAGCTCTTCGTAAGATCCAAAATAGCGGGGAACGGATAGTTTTGCCGCCGCGGACTTTGCCTTTCCAAAATCCCTGGAAGCAATGGCATTTACTTCAAATGACTCGTGGTCAGCCATGGCAGGGATCACTTTTTCCACTGCGAGCTTTGATGCGCCCAATACACCCCATTTAGTTTTCATCTGTTCGTGAGTTATGCAATGATATAAGACAAGCCTAGAACTATAATAAATCCGACGACGGATACAATAGTTTCCAGCATGGTCCAAGACTGAAGGGTTTCTTTTTCCGTAAGGCCCAGGTATTTTTTCACCAGCCAAAAGCCACTGTCGTTGACATGCGAAAGGATAGTCGCCCCTGCGGCTATGGACAGACCGATCAAGGCATTCATAGCATCCGAATAACCCATTTGCATGATCACCGGCGACATCATACCCGCAGCAGTTACCATGGCTACTGTGGCAGATCCCTGAACTACCCGAATGATGACCGCCAAGAAGTACCCCATGATGAGGGGGGCTACATTATAGGTGATGAATATCCCGGCCATGGCCTCCCCAGCACCGCTTTGCACCAATATTTCTTTAAACATTCCCCCAGCACCTGTGATCAAAATGATCAGGCCAGCGGGAGCAAGTGCCTTATCTGAAAACTCGAGAAGCTGCTTTGCGTTGTGGCCTTTTCGAAATCCCAAAAAATAGGAGGCTACAATGGTGGCGATGGTCAAAGCCATAAACGGGTGGCCTAGAAACCTGAATAGATCAACCCAGAAATTATCTGCCGATAATGCTTCTGATTTTACCAACATGTCCGAAGTGGTCGCCAAGAGGATCAAAAAGATAGGAAGCAAGATGATAAAAAGGATGATCAGAAAATCCTGCCTGGTTCCCATGATTTTGTTTTCCTTGAAGTCAACAAAGTCAGGGACTCCCACTTTGATCTTCTGGCCGATATATCTCCCAAAAATCGGCCCTGCCACCACAGCGGTCGGGAGACCTACCACGACGCCCAATCCGATCATCCATCCCATGGGTACGTCTAAGATCTGTGCCACCGCGACAGGTCCAGGTGTGGGCGGGATAAACGAATGGCCTACTGCCATTCCAGCCAATAAGGGTATAGCAAAATGCAGAAGAGATAATCCTGAACGGTTTGCCAAAGCATAAATAATCGGTACCAAGATGATAAAGCCCACATCTAAAAATACGGGAATGGAAACGATAAAGCCTGTAAGCATCAGTGCCCAAGTGGATCTCTTCTCACCAAAAGCTTTCATGATATGATGGGCTAAAGTCTGAGCACCACCCGATACTTCCAAGAGTTTGCCCAATATGGCTCCCATTCCCACGACGATGGCAATAAAACCCAGAATATCGCCCATCCCTTTCTGCAAGCTGGCGATCAGTTCCATAAAGGGCATACCGGCAGCCAAGCCTACAAAGGTACTGGCCAGCAACAAGGAGATGAACGCATGGACTTTCAGCCTCATTACCAGAACAAGTAACAAGAGAATAGATAGGCCCGTGATGATCAATAAATATACCGTGTTGTCCATAAGTTTACCATTCAGCTATGCTACCGTCCTGATGCCTCCAAAGCGGGTTTTTCCAATTGTGCCCTATCTCCGCCATCTTCCGGACATGTTCCTCATTGATTTCTATTCCCAAACCCGGACCTTCGGGGATTTTCACATAGCCGTTGTCATATTTAAATACATTCTTATCGACAATGTAATCCAACAGGTCACTGCCTTGGTTGTAGTGGATCCCCAGGCTTTGCTCCTGGATAAAAGCGTTGTGGCAGGTAGCATCTACTTGTAGGCAGGCAGCCAGTGCGATCGGCCCTAGAGGACAATGCGGTGCCACGGCCACGTCAAAAGCCTCCGCCATGGAGAAAATCTTCTTGCATTCCGTGATCCCCCCTGCGTGGGAAAGGTCCGGCTGGATAATATCTACATAGCCATCGGTCAACAGGTTTTTAAACTGCCATTTGGAAAACATCCGTTCCCCGGTAGCAATAGGAATAGACACATGCTGCGCTATTTCCCTTAGCGCTTCATTGTTTTCGGGTAGTACGGGCTCTTCTATAAACATGGGGCGGAAAGGTTCAAGCCCTTTGGCGAGGATTTTGGCCATCGGCTTATGTACCCTACCGTGAAAATCAACACCTATGCCTACATGGTTGCCCACGGCCTCACGTACCATGGCTATTCGCTCAATGGCTTGATCCACCTTATCGTAGGAGTCCACATATTGAAGTTCCTCCGTCGCATTCATTTTAACGGCAAGAAACCCCTGATCCACCATCTGTTTGGCCGCAAGCCCAACATCTACTGGCCGGTCTCCGCCTATCCACGAGTAAACCTTAATCGTGTCTCGGGCCTTTCCCCCTAAAAGCTGGTGAACGGGAGCATCATGGTACTTGCCTTTGATATCCCAAAGCGCCTGATCGATCCCCGCAATCGCACTCATTAAAATGGGGCCGCCCCGATAAAAGCCACCCCGGTACATGGCGTTCCAATGGTCCTCGATATTCCTGGGATCCTTTCCTACCAGCCCTTCCATTAATTCCACCACGGCAGCCTTGACGGTAGCCGCCTTTCCTTCTATGACCGGTTCACCCCATCCCACAATACCTTCATCCGTCTCTATCTTCAAAAACAGCCACCTCGGCGGTACTTGGAACAACTCGTAACTTCTAATCTTCATTTAAAAACGCTTTATACTGATTTACAAATTTGATCAAATGGTCGTACAGGGCATCCCACTCGCCGTTTTCTACCATGTGCTTAGGAACCAGGGAACTGCCTATGCCGAATCCTTTTGCTCCTGCCTTGATAAAAGCCCGTATGTTATCGAGGGAAATACCCCCCGTGGGGAGCAATTGAATCTGGTTCAAAGGAGCGAGTACTTCCTTGATATAATCAGGGCCAAGCTTACCGGCGGGAAAGACTTTGACCATGGTCGCTCCCAATGACCAAGCCCGGTATATTTCCGTAGGCGTGTAGGCTCCTGGGAAAATAGGGATCTTTAGTGCGAGGCACTTTTTTATGACTGCTTCATCAATGATAGGAGTTACTATAAATTGGGCACCTGCATCCAACGCCTGATCCAAATCATCCACGCTGCAGACGGTACCGGCGCCGACGTTAAGCGTCCCGCCCATCGCCTTTACCAAAGAAGCAATGGTCTGCGCCGCATCCATTGTATTCATTGTAATCTCCATAGTAGTCAGGCCTGCTTTGACATAAATTCCCGCCATTTCCTCCATTTGAGAGGCGGGAAATCCCCTGAAAATCCCGATGACAGGCATTTTATTGAACAGTTCTTGTGAGAATGATTGGTTCATGAGTTTTGCATATGGTTATAGATTTGATACTGCCCCCTGATTACTGCCTTGTCTATCTCCTGACCCGAATAGACGTGTGCCTTCTGAATTCCAAGCTGCTGCAGGGCGGCTTCGTAACGCGGCTTTAAGTGGGAGTTGCAACATAGGTAGATCTGCGTGAGACGGTGTTGTAGAAGCTCTTTTAACTCGGTTCCTATCAACAGGCCACTTAGGAAATCATGGTTTTGTTCTTTGGTGTATTTACCAAAAAGGCTCTGGGTGCGCACCAGAAAGCTGGCGTTCAATAAATTTGAATCCGTAGCCATCTGAACCCCACGCTGAAAGCTGTCCCATTTTTGAATATTTCTGTTCTCCTCCAAGCTGGAGGAGAGAATGCTTTTCTTTGACAGCAGGTCAAAAAACTCTCCCGTCATATAGGTTTTAAAATGGGTGACTTGGTGGTTCGTTACATAAATGTGTTTGGAATGGGTACCGGGGAAGATAAATAGTTGATCCTCAATTCCACGTTTCAACTGGGAAACCACACCAATTAATTGGGTTTCCTCCCCCCGCATCACGTCATCGTCGCTTTGGATTCCGGAGATCAAATAGGCTGGGTGAGGAAATTCCGCTATCGGTTGCAAAAAAACAATAGGGATATCTTTGCCATTGGCGGAGAAAGGAAGAGTTCCATAGGGCAATTCCTTAAGTCCAATAGAAGAGGAAGCCATACCGGAAAATATTACGGGAATCCCCCCTAACGACATGGAAACATCCTTTTCCATGCTCCGGACCTTCTCTTGAACATAGTTCAAATAAAATATTTCTCTTGCTGTTTGGTTTCGCTTATTGGCTTCTTGCCAATGGGAAAAAGTAAAAGCAATTCCTTGGTCGCTCGTTTGCTCGGCAAGTATATCTAAAGTTTCAGCCTCAATCAACCTTAGCCGAAAAGAGGAGGTGCCCCAGTCACAGCTCAGAAATTGGCCCATAGTAAAAAGTCAAGGTGCATATCGGGTTCTTATTAATTTGATCTTACATAGATAAATAATTTTTCGGCAATTGCCAACGATCTCAACGGCTTGCTGTCCTACCTAGGATAAACTATAGCAAAAAAGGGCAGAGTAGAAGCTATTGTTTGTCGTATGAAAGATGATTTAGCAAAAAAATGGGAGTTTATTTGCCCATCAGTTCTTTCTCCAGAAAAATACTGACAGCCTTAAACAAGTTTTGTTCCGCCTCCTGCTTTATGTGGGGGGAGTCCAATTGCAAGTCAGGCAACTGGATGATGTAGTCGAAGCCGCTCTTCTTACCCTCTTCGCCTGACGTAATCAGGATTGTCTTTTTCCCATGCTTCTTGGCGAGCTGAAGTAATTCATGGCTTCCCTTACCCTCCGATGACTGAGAGTCAAACCGACCTTCTCCGGTGATGACGTAATCCACCTTTTTAATTTTCTCCTCCATTTTCACCTGCTCAAAGAAAAAGGGTGCGCCCTCTCTGATATCGACTGGAAAAAAGGCACTTAATCCCATGGCTATACCTCCAGCCGCGCCGAAGCCAGGTCGATCGGTCAAGCTAAAAGCGGATTTCTTCTGCAGCAATTCGAAAAGCTGACGCGCATTCGATTCATATGCAGGAAGATCCTCCTGCTTCAGACCCTTTTGTGGGCCGAAAACGGGAATGGCCCCGTTTTCGCCAAAGAAGGTGTTCCTGACGTCGCAAAGGCAGGTGAATGAAACCTTGGGAAGATGTAAGGGCCGCTGAATGTGTGCAACTTTCGCCATAAATCCAGGAGAAAAATGGGGTATTTCCCGCCCTTTTTTATCTAAAAACAAAAAACCCAATGCGCTTAAGATTCCGGTGCCCATGTCCACCGTGGCACTGCCTCCAAGCCCCAACACGATCTGCTTCGCTCCTAAGTCAATGGCATGACGGATCAGTTCGCCGGTGCCGTAAGTACTGGTGAGGTGGGGATTTTTCTCATGGGGCTTCAATGCTTTCACTCCTGACACGGTGGAGACGTCCAGGTATGCCGTGGATTGACTTTCGTTTAAGAAAAGATGTCCGGGAATAGCCCTCCCGATAGCATTTAAAGCATAGCTATTACGCTTCTGGAGATGTAGCTGTGCGGCTAACAGATCACAGGTTCCGTCTCCCCCGTCGGCTATGGGGCAATCATCCCATTCAGCGTCTGGACATTGTTCCACCACCGCTTGGCGAATAATCCCGGCCGCCCGGTCTGCATCAATGGTTCCTTTGAAGGCATTTGGCGCAATCAAAAACCTCATTCCACCTTGGTTTTCATTCTTTCAAAATATTCCATGGTCGCTGCCCTTACCTTTGGTGCCAAATAAATGGTAGAAATCATTGTGGGAAAAGCCATGATGGCGTACATGGCATCCACAAAACTCATCACCACACCTAAAGAAGTAACTGCCCCAGCTACAATGGTACCCAGATAAAAATAGTTGTAAAAATTGGCTTTCTCCGCGCCGAAAAGATAATTAAAACACTTGTGGCCGTAGTAGGAATAAGTAAACATGGTAGAAAGGGCAAATACCAGGACGGCTGCCATCAAAAGGTATTTTCCGATCCCTGGCAGGGCGGTTTGAAAGGCGGTTAAGGTCAATAACACCCCGTCCTTTTCCGTCGTTTGCCAAACATCGGTAAGCATAATCACCAAAGCGGTGAGA
>Ga0209075_1005120_pt1 | contig 10172 bp, 5 predicted proteins | sample Stecom2011_FD_187523 | JGI IMG/M metagenome (GOLD analysis project Ga0209075, IMG submission 187523) | Agricultural soil microbial communities from Utah to study Nitrogen management - Steer compost 2011 (SPAdes) (version 2) | ecosystem: Environmental > Terrestrial > Soil > Agricultural land...
TATAGAAAGGCAAAATGTGATGCCTTGGAGCGTACCTTTCGGGTTCAAACTTAATTTTAATTTGTAAGGCTCTAAAATTTATACCATGAAGAATATAATCAAATTAAATACAATAGGCCTGTTTGTCATAGGAATCTTCTTCCTATCTGCTTGCGAGGATAGCCTTGACGAGATGAACGTTAATCCCTATGCCATCGATTTGTCCAATGCAAATCCTAATATGTTGATGCCTTCTGTGCTCGCACCTGCTGCCAAAAATTATGTTGATCTCGGCTATAACGATCTTGCAGGTGCCGTGCAGCATACGCAGAAAAGCGGGTGGTTTGACCAACACAACCAATATAAATGGGAGTCACGCGATTGGACGGGCTGGTATGACATACTTCGTACCAATGATTTGATGATGCAGAGGGGCGAAGAACTGGGTTATGATTTCTTTGTAGGTGTAGGTCATGCGATGAGAGGCTTTGTCTTTGGGAATATCACCGACCTTTGGGGAGATGCCCCTTTTTCGAATGCTTTAAAAGGAAATCAGGGAAGTGCGGAATTTCAATATCCGGCGTTCGACAGACAGGAAGATATCTACAATGGTGTTATTGAAGATTTGCAACAGGCTGCCCAGATATTTGCAACGGGATCAAACGAGGGGGTCACTGCTACAAATGATCTGTATTATTCGGGTAATGCAGCGTTATGGCATCGCTTTACCAACTCCCTGTTGCTGCGGTACTATATGAGGTTATCCGAAAAGAAGCCTGACGTGGCGAAAGCGGGTATTGAAGCTATCTACAACAGCGGTATCTATCTTCAAAATTCCGGTCAGGATGCTGCGCTGGATTTTACTGGAGGCTCCGATGACGTTTGGCTATCTAGACATACGCTACAAAGTCCAGATGATTTCCAGAGATATCAGGCTGCCCAAACATTAATTGAACAATTGAAGGATACCGGTGATCCGAGATTAACAGTATGGTTCGATTCAGTGAGGGTGCAGTGGGTCGCAGATCCAACTTTGGCCACGGCTGTGGAAGATTTCATACGGGCTGATGGGGAACCTCGTGATGTGCTTACTTATTCTTTCGATCATTTTGTATTTGAGGAGGCTGGTGTAAAATTCACCCGGCGTTTTAATCCAAATAGGGTATCCTATAATACGGATCTATATATCGGACTTCCTCCAGCAATTTCAAACCCTGCCGCCTATAACGGCAATCCATCTCCGGGACAGGGAACCCAGAATCAGCATATTTCTCAACTCGCCCCCATATACGCCACTGCAGGCAGTGCCGGAGACCTGTTGAAAGCTAGGATTATTTCCTCTGCCGAGGTAAGCTTTATTCTGGCAGAAGCTGCGCTGAAAGGATGGGCTGTCGGGGATGCGGCAACACACTACAACAATGCCATTAAGAACTCCTTAGATGCTTGGGGCAAGGGCGATGCGTACACTACATTTATTTCACGCCCCGATGTGCGCTTCAACAATACATTGGAGAGGATCATTACCCAAAAATGGGTAGCAAGCTGGACCTCTGCTGTAGAATCGTTCCTAGATTATAGAAGGACAGGATTGCCGGAGCTGGAGACGGGGCCAGGTGCCGACCATCCGGTGGTTTCACTTAGATTCAGGTATGGCAATGATGAGTATAGTAACAATGGAACGAACTTAAACGCAGCACTGGAAAGACTTGAAATCACGCCTTTTTCAGGTGCTGTGGGTGCCGATAGCCCTTGGTCCAAACCCTGGGTGCTTCAAGGTACCGGAAAGCCTTGGTGATTTGTGGCGGAGATGGTTGTTTTGGGTTACTTTTTAAAAAGGTCTTCGGGATATTTCCCGAAGAACCTTTTTTTTGTGGGCATGGTGTCAGAAGAGTGAGGATATCACTGATTTTGGCAAATGGGATCTTTCTATTCATTCACGTCCAAATCAGTAGAAATTTTCACATTTGATCTCCGACGTGCCGACTCGGTTTCGGGCTGCGGACTATCGGCATATAGGTGACAATTGGCCTCTACATTGACTTCTTCTAACTTACACTTGGCTAAGCACAGCCCACTGACTACTCCTCCTCCATCGGATGCGCCTTTAACAATTCCTCAGGTGTATAGAATCCGGTTTTTCCTTTAGTGGCCTCTCGCACTTCGGTGACTTTTTCTGGAGTAATGGCCGAGGCTCTGTTGCCGAAAGCGTTCCGTACATAAGTAAGGACCGCTGCCATTTCATCATCCTTAAGCATGCCTCCGAAGGGGGTCATAGGCACTTGGCCCGGATACTTTTCACCCAACACTTCAATTGGGCCCATCAGACCGTTCAAGGTCAACTTGATCAAGCGTTCCTCATTGCCGGTTACCCATGGGGTTCCTGCAAGTGGGGGGAACCCTGAAGCGGACAAACCTCTGCCGTCCTCCTGGTGACAGGTAGCGCAATAGCCTTCCTTGGCGAAGATTTCCTTCCCTTTGACAAACAATTCACGCTCGGCACCTTCGAGATGAGTCTGCAAGGCTTCTTCCCTTAGTTCTCCCACGGCATGGTCATTAAGATGAGCCAAGGCAGTGGCATGGGCATGGATCATCCAATCATCCAAAGGATGCTTACCGGCTTCCTCGATTATAGGCAGGCCTTTTTCCGGATCAAGCCAAGATGCAGCTACTATAGCTTCCAATCTGACGCGGCCATGTTCATCAGCAGCAGCTTCCGCCAGCAAAGAGGGTTGGTCAGCTATCTGATGGCCCACATAACGCAACACTCTTACCGCAGCGGCTCGGGCTTTTGGATCTTCAGCCTTTAGCAGTTGGCGAAGTAGGTTTTCATCCACTTTGTTTAACCCCCAACTTACCCAAAGAGCTTCCAAAAGATGGTGCTCATATTTAGGGTCGTTCTTGTCCAAGTTCGCTGTCCAGGTAGAAAGCCCTGAGAGCACCTCGTCAGTATTCCTTCCACGAAGTTCCCTTCTGGTCCGGTATCGGCTACGAAACTCAGGGAGCTTGAGATTGTCCAGAAGAACCGGGATGCTAGCACCATCTATTTTCGCAGGTGTCACCAATGGGCGGGAAGGATAGGTCACTCTATAAATCCTTCCATGTACGTGATCCCGGAAAGGGTCCCTGGCATTATGCTGCATGTGCCCGATTAAAACATTATGCCAATCAACGATGTAAAGAGAACCGTCCGGGGCAAATTCCATGTCTACTGGACGGAAATTTGGATCAGAACCCACCACTAAATCCTGACGGTGCTGGCTGGTATAGCCGGTTCCGTCATCAACCATGGTATGCTGCTTCATCCCTAGGAAACCGATGGTATTGTTGATCAGGAGATCACCCTGTACATCGTCCGGAAAATGTCTGCTTGAAATAAACTCTAGGCCTGATGTAGGACGGACCCTATGTTTATCCTCAATGAGATTAAATGATTTATGGGTTGCAACGCCATATCGTGGTTTAATGGAACCTGGCATCATCCAGCGGACATCCGGTCCTGAAGTTTCGGCAAAAAAATTCTGTCCCCATTCGTCGAATATAATCCCCCATGGGTTAGGGATGGAGAGTTGGGCCGTCCTCTCCAAATGGCGTCTGCTCGGATTGTATCTATAAAAGCCGCCGTTAGTCGCCCGAACAGGACCATAGGGCGTTTCTACATTAGTATGCAGAAATACACCTTCCGCCATGTAAATGGCACCTGATGGGTCAGCTTCATAGGCACTGTGGGCGTGGTGTGTGTCATGATCATCAAAACCACTTAGAAGAATCTCCCTGCTGTCGGCAACATCATCCCCGTCCGTATCTTTAAAAAGCATAAAATCAGTTCCTTGGGAAATATAGACCCCCTCGGGTGCCAGTTCAAACCCTACCGGAAGATGTAATCCATCTGCAAAGACCGTCTGCTTGTCGGCTTTTCCATCTCCGTCAATATCTTCTAAAATAAGGATTTTATCGTTGGGTTTGTCGTCACCCGGCTTATAGTGAGGATAACTGGGCATCGTGGCTACCCATAAACGTCCCTTGTTGTCAAACGACATTTGAACTGGATTTGCCAAATCTTCAAACTCCTCTTCCGAGGCAAAAAGTTCTATTTTGTATCCTTCTGAAACTTTGATGGTAGATAGTGCTTCCTCTCCATACAGGTATCTAGGCGGATTTTTTTCGTCATATTTTAAATTGGTTTCTACAGATGGAAGAGGAGTGGTTTTTTCATCTGCCACACGCACATCCATTTTCTCTCCTTTCACGGCTTTCCAGATGGCTTGGTCCCGGATATCGGTCATCTCCCGAATCTTCTGGATTTCGGCAGGATAATTATCGGGTCCAAAAGGATCATAACGTCTACCAAAGACATGGACGCCGTTAGGGATCTTGAAGTCATTGTGCCACATCCAGTTCTTCTCCTTGACGGCAGCATGTACCAGCTCCCGGTGTTCCCCAGCCCTGACTTTGTCTTCTCCAAACACCCTGTCCGTCAGGAAAACAGCGAATTTTTTGTAACCTTCCTCGTTCAACTGAAATCCGTCGATCGTCAAAGGCTCGCTACTTGACGCATACCAGTCTTTGGATGGATTGAATGCATCAACAAAAAGTACATTATTTCGCTCTGCGATTTCCTTCATTGCCGCTGTATAAAGCGCAAGGTTTTCATTTTCTTTATCGCCATTGGGAAGGTCGTATCGATCGGAAAGGTCTTCAAAAGCAATGGGTGATACAATTGCCAACTGGGTGGTGTCGCCGTTGTATTTCTGCCTGAAGGTATGATGGATAAAAGCCTCCAGTTCACCTTTGTAGTTCTCCAACCCCTCTGGACCCTCAAAAGACTCATTATACCCGAAAAAAGCTAGGATAATGTCCGCCTGAAGTCTTTTCAACCATTCGTCTTCGGTTTCCAGATGGCCTTCGCTCTCTGAATTTTTGGCGAGTTCGGTCTGAAATTGCTCTGCCCCTGGAAAGGCCCAAGGTGTGTTTCTTCCGGAGTGGGGTCTGAAGCCCGGGGTATTTCCTCCATCGCCCATATTTCTAATATAGAGCGTGCTGTCAGGATAGCGAAGGTGCATCTCCGTTTCAAAATGTCCATAGTTCATCATTCTGGACGGAAGGTTGTTGCCGACCAAAAATATTCGCGAACCTTTTTCAATTTTAAGGGTATTTGAATCTTGAGAGCATTGGAACAAACATAATGCGAGGAGGATAAGGCTAAAAATATTCAGTCTTTGTGCAAAGGGCGTTTCTTTGGTGGTCATTTGTTTGGTAACGTAAATAGATGGTTTATCATTAAAAGCTTTTTTAGCGATACCAATGTACAAAAATAAGAATCAATAAGAATAATTCCTGCTTCACTATTCTATGGTTGGTGAATTAAGACAGTTTGATGGAAGAAGGTAAAGTTGAAGATGAATGTTCTTCCGATCTGCTTGATGTAAGCCAGCAGGATAGCAGGATCAAGAATGTGAAAAGTGGATAAAGATTCTGGACCCAAATGACTTCCATCTGATGAGAAAAACGAGGTGAAGTTAAGTCCCCCACGTTGGTTGAAGCCCTAATTAATCCAATCAATTTATCAGTATTTTTGGATGTTATCTTGTAAGATTTTCGCTTTCATGCCTTTGTTGTGGCATTTTATGATAATTTTGAAAATAAACCAATACAAATGGCTAACAAAGAATTCGAAATCAACGTGAATCCTGAGTGGATCAAAAAGTACCTCAACAAAATTATCTTTGGCCTACTTTTTCTGGTATTGCTGTTTACCTCAGTCAAGACTGTTGGGCCGGAAGAGGAAGGAGTAGTTGTGCAGTTGGGCAAGTATAACAGGACGGTTCAGCCGGGATTAAGTTTTATCATGCCATTTGGGTTTGAGACCATGCACAAGATCCCTGTGCAACGGCAGCTTAAGCAAGAGTTTGGCTTCCGAACTACTTCCTTGGGCGATAGAACCGAATATGCAAAGGAAGAATTTGCTGACGAAAGTTTGATGCTTACCGGGGATCTCAATCTTACAGATGTGGAATGGGTGGTTCAATATCGGATAACAGATTCTTACAATTACCTTTTTAAGGTGAGAAATGCCGAAAAAACGCTGCGGGATATGTCCGAGTCAGCCATGAGAAAGATCGTAGGCGACAGGACAGTCAATGAGGTGCTCACTGTGGGAAGACAGGAAATCTCCACCAGTGTCGAGCAGTTGCTTCAGGAAATGTGCAACGAATACGAAAACGGAATCCGCATAGACCAGGTGGTGCTTCAGGATGTCAACCCTCCTGATGCGGTAAAGCCTTCCTTCAATGCAGTCAACGAGGCACAACAGGAAAGGGAGACCCTGATCAACCAGGCCGAAGCGGAATACAACAGGGTGATCCCTCGTGCGAGAGGGGAAGCTGAAGAGACCATACAGTTGGCGGAAGCATTTGCCCTGAACCGGGTAAATAGGGCCAAAGGAGAGGCAGACCGATTTAATTCCCTTTTCAACGAATATCAGAAAGCTCCCGAAGTTACCAAACAAAGAATTTACCTGGAAACCATGGAGAAGGTTCTTCCAAAAATCGGCAACAAAATCATCACTGATGAAAGCGGCGGCAACGTCCTTCCACTTTTAAATATTGACAAAATCAAGCCAGGCACCCCATGAAAAAAAGTTATATAGGAATATTCGTCTTGGTTCTGTTGCTACTTATCCTAGCCAATGCAAGTGTCTATGTTTTGGATGAAACGCAGCAGGCTATTGTCACCCAGTTTGGAAAGCCGGTAGGAGAGCCTAGGACTACACCGGGTTTAAATTTCAAAGCCCCCTTTATCCAAAAAGTTCAGTTTTTTGATAAGCGATACCTGGAATGGGACGGAGAAAGAAACCAAGTGCCAACTATGGACAAGAAGTTCATCTTTGTGGACAGCTATGCCCGTTGGGAGATCACCAATCCCCTTCAGTTTTTTATCCGCTTGAGGGATGAACGTTCTGCCCGATCCAGATTGGACGATATCTTGGATGGCGAGACCAGGAATGCCATTGCCAGTCATTCTCTCTTAGACCTGGTACGCTCTTCCAATAGAGAGCCCGAGGTGACTGAAGAGTTCATGGAAGCAATTGAGATTTTGGAGGACATCAGTGTGGGAAAGGCCCGGATTGAAAAGATCGTTTTAGAAAAAGCCAATGAAAGAACGGCCGATCTTGGAGTACGGATACTGGACTTCCGCTTCAAAAGAATGAACTATGTGGATGAGGTGCGGGACCGCGTTTATGACCGGATGATCAGTGAAAGAAACAGAATAGCCGATCAGTTTAGATCTGAAGGGCAGGGAGAAGCAAGAAAGATCGAGGGAAGCAAGGAGAGGGAGCTGGCGGAGATCCAATCGGAAGCCTTTCGTGAGTCAGAAGAAATCAAGGGTCGGGCGGATGCGGAGGCTACGGGCATCTATGCCGGCGCCTATAACCAAAACCGCCAATCTGTAGATCTGTACAAGTTTCTGCGAACCATGGAGAGTTTCGAGAAGTCCTTGGATGAAAACACCAGCATCATACTTTCTACGGATAGCGAGTTTTTCAAATACCTGAACAGATTAAATTAAAGCAACCACAAGCTGTCTTATCAAATGAGGCAGCTTGTGGTTTTTTAGAACATTTCTTTCCCTTAATTAAGAGCAGAGGTTAAAATGAAGGCGAATTCATCTTTATTCCCGCCAAACTAAGCAGAAGTGATTTGGGCGTGTAGTTAGAAAACCTTTAAGGCTGCATTGGCGATTATGCCATCCTGAGCTGAAGTGACCCCACTAACCCCTATAGCACCAATGACCTTTCCCTCATGAACAATGGGAACCCCACCCTCAGAGGCGATTACATTGGGTAGAAGTAGAATACCATTATTTCCACCATTAATAGCATCTTCAAAAGCTTTGGTTGGTCTTTTGAACAAAACAGAAGCTAAGGCTTTTTTCTGGGACACTTCCACACTGCCTATCTGGGCACCGTCCATCCGGTGAAGACAGATCAGATGTCCTCCGGCATCCACAATGGAAATCACCACGTTCCAATTGTCCTGTTTGGCTCTTTTTTCTGCCGCAGCCATCATAAGTTGGGCCTCGGCCAAGGTCAATACTTTTTGTTCAATGGTTTGCGAAAAAGCAGTCGGCAAAAATAGTATAAGGCATAGGGCGAATAATGTAATAAATTTCAAGCGCATGGTTAATGAGTTTAGTTAAAGATAATTGTAGCTAAATATAAGAAAGAAAACGCAAGTCATCAGGTAAAATGGCGATCCTGAAGAAGAGAACGGCTAAAAACGGTACATTTTGGGGGCTAAAAATTGGTTGTCTTAACTAATCCTACTCCAATTTACCGCGTGTTTCTTCTGGTTTTGGATCTGACGCAAGGTCATGGCATGCTGAGGCTGTCCCAAATCAGGATCTTCCTGCAAGAGACGTTGGGCTGCATCTCTCGCCATGGCCAGGATGGACGCATCTTTGCTCAAGTCCGCAATCAGCAAGTCCGCAATTCCGCTTTGCTGCGTGCCCATCAGATCCCCCGGGCCGCGAAGTTTAAGATCCACATCTGCGATCTCAAATCCGTCATTGGTCCGTACCATGGTTTCTAACCGCACCCGACTATCTTTGGAAAGTTTGTAATCACTCATAAGTATGCAGTAGGATTGTTCAGCGCCACGGCCTACCCTGCCCCGGAGCTGGTGCAGTTGGGAGAGCCCAAATCGTTCTGCATTTTCTATAACCATCACAGAGGCATTGGGAACATTGACGCCTACTTCTATCACGGTTGTCGCCACCATGATTTTTGTTTCTCCCTTTACAAAACGCTGCATCTCATAATCTTTGTCGGCGGGCTTCATATTTCCGTGCACGATGCCAATTGGAAATTGGGGAAATGCACGACAGATGCTTTCGTAGCCATCCATCAGGTTTTTAAGGTCGAGTTTTTCTGACTCTTCTATCAGGGGATAAACAATATAGACCTGCCGTCCTTTTTCTATTTCTTTTTTTATAAAACCAAAAACCTTGAGCCGGTCTTTGTCATACCGGTGCAAGGTCTGTATGGGTTTTCTACCCGCTGGCATTTCGTCGATGATAGAGATGTCCAAGTCCCCATAGAGCGTCATGGCCAAGGTTCGGGGGATAGGAGTAGCGGTCATGACCAGCACATGGGGAACATAAGCGCTATTTTTGGCCCATAATTTCGCCCGCTGTGCTACTCCAAAACGATGCTGCTCGTCCACAATGGCCAACCCCAGATTTTGAAACTGAACGATATCCTCCAAAAGTGCATGGGTGCCGATGAGGATGTTCAGCTCCCCGCTAAGCAGTTCCTGATGTATCGGCTTTCTTGCAGATTGTCTCACAGAACCGGTAAGTAGTGCGATTTTAAGCCCCATGGTTTCGGCGTACTCCCTGAGTCCCTCATAATGTTGGTTGGCCAGAATTTCGGTCGGTGCCATAAGGCAGGTTTGTGCACCCGACCCGATGGCGATCAAGATGCAGATAAATGCCACCATGGTTTTTCCGCTTCCTACATCGCCTTGAAGGAGCCGGTTCATCTGTTGGCCGGATTTAAGGTCTCCAAAAGCTTCCTTTATCACCCGCTTTTGGGCATTGGTCAGATCAAAGGGCAGGTGCTCCTGATAAAATTTGGTCAATAGACCCGTTTGGTTCAAGATCTGCCCTTGAAATTTCTCCGTGCGGGTAAGCTTCAACTTTAAAAGACGTAGCTGCACAAAGAAGAATTCTTCGAATTTCAGCCTGAACCTGGCCTTGTTCAATTTTTCCGGATGCTGTGGAAAATGGATCTGACGGATTGCCTCCTTCTTTTCCATGAGGTTGAATTGCCCAATGATACTTTCCGGAAGCGTCTCCTGGATATGCGGAAAAGCTAAGCTGATCAGCCCTTCCATCACCTTGGATATCCCCTTGCTGTCCAAGAATTTCTGTCGCAGTTTCTCGGTGGTAGGATAAATCGGCTGATAAAAACTCTTCTCCTCCCTTACGGCCGTCAGCAGTTCCAATTCTGGATGGGCAATGCTGTACTTTCTCCCATAAAGGTTAGGCTTTCCAAAAACTACGTAGCTTGCGCCGACCACCAATTTTTTCGCAACCCATTGGATTCCTTTGAACCAGGTCAACTCCATTTGGCCTGTTTCATCCATTACATGGGCCACTAAGCGTTTTCTTCTACCCTCGCCTATGGTTTCTGT
>Ga0209075_1005122_pt1 | contig 10168 bp, 7 predicted proteins | sample Stecom2011_FD_187523 | JGI IMG/M metagenome (GOLD analysis project Ga0209075, IMG submission 187523) | Agricultural soil microbial communities from Utah to study Nitrogen management - Steer compost 2011 (SPAdes) (version 2) | ecosystem: Environmental > Terrestrial > Soil > Agricultural land...
GTACTCCTGCTCCAACTGCTCCATCTTCTGGTCTGACTCCAACGGAACCGATGGTGCACCACCAAACGGCCAGTACCAGGGCGCTGGCTTATAAAGCCCTTCACGCTCCAGCCGCTCCAACTCCAGCTCACGCTCTTCTTCCAAAAGCGCCTTGCGCCGCTCGTAGTCGGCATCTTCATTGTCTTCCACAATAGATGCTGCCGCGTGGTTAGGCGCCAGCAAATCACTATTCAGGAAACGAGTCGAGACTATTTCCCCCTCCTGCATCGCGTATTCCCGTGTAACCAGGCGAAGGTCACCCTGGGCAAGTGGGTGCTCAGGATCCAGTTCGGGATGGGCCTGCGTGGGCTCAGAGAGTTCGTTGTACCGCAAATAATAAATACCGCCCGGCTCGACAGTAAATGTGGCATCAGCAATCAGGCTAAGACTGAACGAGTTTAGCCCCTCCAGCCCCAGTAGTGGCCTGCGCATGGCAACATGGCGCTCACCGGGGCTGACCACCAGCCAGGTATAGCTATCATTTCGGATATTAAAATAGTGTGAATCGTCAACGTAAACACTGGGGGCTTCAATTTCATCGTCGGCCCATTCGGAGTGAGTACGATAAAAATACAATACGGCGTGCTTGCGATCCCAATCGTCGTTATCAATATGCACGAAATCATGGCCAGACACCGGATGCAAAAACGACCCGGTGCTTTTCCCGATAGACTGGTAAATAGTGCACCCGGATACAGACAACATCGATGCAATTAACAGCACATGGAAGGAAAACGAACGCAGATTGAACGGCTCAAGAAAAGACACAGGGGTTTTCATTTTTGTTAACTCTTCATCCTTTGGTGAGTTGCCCGATCATAGCAACTGCCACGCGGTATAAATGAGAGGTACCGCAAGAGATGAATAACAAAATGTTACGAAAGTGGGCGCCCACTACCAGTGCGGCGCCACTCGGGTATATTCCAGATTAGCTACTACTGGCCGGACACCTGGCTACGAAGCTGATTAACCTCTTCTGACAACCTTACAAGCCGCGACGTAAGTTGCGCACGGGACGAATCAATCGCCTGCACATCCCTCTTGATCGCCGCCAACTCATTCCTGAGGGCCTGCTCACCGTCTTTACTGGAAAGCCCGGCCAACTTCTTCTCAAGGACAGACAAGCGCCCTTCTATGCCGCTGATCCCAAGCTTCTGCTCCTGCTCAAAACGCCGTACCCGCTGCTCAACAACCTGGTCAACATCCGCCAACTGCTTAGACAGCGTGGTCAACTGCTCTGTTGCCTGACGATTTGCAGCCTCCAACACGGCCAGGGACGTTTCTGTTTGCTTCGCTAACGCGGCCACATCGGCACCAAGCGACACCCGAACCTTCTCAACCGTAGCGCTCGTATCGGCCAATGCTTTCTGGTTTTCAGTAAGCCTGGTTTCTACCGCAGCAATCCGGTTTTGATGATCTTCCAACTGCTTTTTGTTTCGCTCGTTTGCGATAACCCAAAGCTTCCGTATTTCACTATCCGCTGCATCCAACTGCTTCTTCTGGGCCTCCAGATTCTCAGCCAAAGACGCGCCGCTCTCTGCCAGAGTCTCTCCTGTCTCTGAAAGATCTCCCTCAAACCGCGCCAACGCCAACTTACTCTGCCGCGCCCAGTAGTCTGCCTCTTCCAACTGCGCCTCCAAAACCTGAAGCCGCTGATTCTGGGAATACCATCCCGCCACAGATGCAACAGCCACCGCAATCACCAATAGCCATAAAACAGCCAACCCAAACCGACCGCTACCGCCGCCATTACTCGCGCTTTTGGCCTGCTTCGGTGGCTTTGGATTCCCCCCTGCGCTTTTGCTTCCACTCTTACCAACACTCTCGCCTGAAGATTTCGGCTTCTTCTGGGCAGGCGCTTTTTTTTCCGGCGTGCCGATAGGTCGTTCAGCTCTGAGCTCATCGTCATCTGGACGGATGGGTTCCATTACTACTCCTGGGTATGGGGGATTCATTTAACTGGCCCTGATAATACATGCACCTGCCAAAGGGTTGAAATGAAGAAACCAAAAGGTATGAGTTATACGTTCCCACGCCAGGGATCGGGGTACGGTAGGGGCTTCTTTTCCAGGAATGTCGTAGGCCATGGACGGCCGGAGACAAGCGCACAGGGACGTGCTTGTAGCGGTTCCTGGAAAAGAAGCCCCTGCCGTACCATGCACCCAAAGACCTTCCTTGCATGGCAGATAGCCAAAACATACAATGTCCGGCTTTCCAATTATCACAGGACAGTTGCGTATGCAGCCGCTTGTAGGACTTATCATGGGCTCCAAATCCGACTGGCCCACCATGGAACACGCCGCCAACATGCTCGAAAAACTCGGCGTAGCCTATGAAACCAAAGTCGTCTCAGCCCACCGCACCCCGGATCTTCTTTTCGACTACGCGAAAAGCGCCTCCGGCCGCGGCCTGAAAGTCATCATTGCAGGCGCCGGCGGCGCAGCTCACCTGCCCGGCATGGTCGCATCGCAGACTTCCTTACCTGTACTGGGCGTGCCCGTTCAGTCCAAAGCACTCAGCGGCCTTGATTCGCTACTCTCCATCGTGCAAATGCCAGGCGGCATTGCTGTAGGCACTCTGGCCATCGGCAACGCCGGTGCCACCAATGCCGGTTTACTGGCCGCACAAATTATTGGCACCTTTGATGCCGATGTGAGAAAAACGGTAGACGAGTTCCGGGCAACACAGACCCAAACAATCCTGGACAACCCTGATCCGCAAGATCAGTGAGCCCACTGACTAGTTCAGATTGCGCGGCTGGGGCAAGGCTTTCCAAAACTGTGCAGGAGCGTGCGGGCAGGGCTTTCCAAAACACGCTGTGAATACATCCATGTACGCTTGGCTCCGCCATCCATGGCTCCGCACAGTTTTGGAAAGCCCTGCCCGCCCACTCCCCCAAACTTTGATCAATGCCCGACAGCGGCAGGAGAATACAAATGAGAATTGGTGTACTAGGTGCCGGCCAACTGGGAAGAATGCTTGCCCTCGCCGGATATCCGCTGGCCAAAACCTTTGTTTTCTATGACATGTCCGGCAGCCCCAGCGCTGGTTTGGGTGAAGTTATCATTGATCGCGAAGGCAAATACCTAGACGACTTTCTCTCACGGGTAGATCGCGTAACCTACGAATTTGAACACCTTCCGGTCGAGGTCGCAGAAGCACTGGCAAAAGAAAAGCCAGTCCACCCCTGCCCCCGCGCCCTCCAGATTTGCCAGAATCGCGAAGCCGAAAAAACACTGTTCGGCGAGCTTGGCATCCCAACCCCCCAATGGAAAATTGCCGACAGCGCTGAATCCCTGAAAGCCGCTGCGGAAAGTCTGGGTTGCCCGGTTGTTGCCAAATCCAACACCGAAGGATATGACGGCAAAGGCCAGGCCGTTCTGAAAAGCCCGGAAGATGCAGAAGCCGCTTGGGAAAGCATCGGGCACCCACGGCTGATGGTCGAAAAATTTGTAGAGTTCAGCCGCGAAGTTTCTATCATTGCTGTGCGCGGTGAGGATGGCCAACTGGCCTTCTACCCGATTTCAGAAAACGTTCACCACGAAGGGATCTTGCGCTACGCCATCGCCCCCGCACCGAAACTGGAAAAACACGTTCAGGAAGATGCCGAGCGGTATATAAAGGCATTGTTGAACGAGCTGGGGTACGTAGGTGTACTTACCCTGGAACTGTTTGAAACAGCCAACGGGCTGGTGGCCAATGAGATGGCACCCCGGGTTCACAACTCAGGGCACTGGACTATTGAAGGCGCAATGACCAGCCAGTTTGAGAACCACATCCGGGCCGTAAGCGGGCACCCACTAGGCAGCGTTGAGCCCCGAGGCCTAAGCTGCATGATTAACATCATCGGAGAACACGGAGATGTTGAACGTCTGCTGGAACTCCCTTACGCTCATGTGCATCTTTACAACAAAGGTGAGCGGCCCGGGCGCAAGCTAGGCCACGTTAATGTTCTTGCGGACAGTTATGAAGAGCTGGTTTGGCGGGTCAGAAACTGCGTGCAATTTCTGCCTGGCAGCCCTGAATTCAACAGCTCACTTATCAACAACCGTAAAGAATGAATCGCCTTAGGGGTTGATATCGATCAAATCGACCCCATATAAGGTTCGAGACACACACCATAAACAGAGAGACCAGGGAGAACGACCTCATGGCATTTGAACTTCCAGCACTACCTTACGAAAAAAACGCACTGGAACCACACATCTCTGCTGAAACGCTCGAGTATCATTACGGCAAGCACCACAACACTTACGTAACCAACCTGAACGGTCTGGTTGAAGGTACGGACAACGCCAACAAATCACTCGAAGACATTATCAAAAGCGCCAGTGGCCCATTGTTCAACAACGCTGCACAAGTGTGGAACCACACTTTCTATTGGAACTGCCTGAGCCCGAACGGCGGCGGCGAGCCCAAAGGTGCGGCAAAAGAAGCAATCGAAAAGGCGTTCGGCTCATTCGAGAACTTCAAAAAAGAATTTAATGACAATGCCGCCAAAAACTTCGGTTCTGGCTGGACATGGCTGGTCAAAAAAGCAGACGGCAGTGTTGCTATTGCCAACACCAGCAATGCGGAAACACCGCTGACCAGCGCAGACAAGCCAGTACTGACTGTTGACGTTTGGGAGCACGCATATTACATCGACTATCGCAACTCCCGCCCGAACTACCTGGCCGCGTTCTGGAATCTGATCAACTGGGATTTCGTGAACGAAAATCTGGCCTGATTACTCTGGCTGGATTTCAGGTTGCAGTCGGCAGTGACTGACTGAAAAACGCCCGCTTGCAGCGGGCGTTTTTTGTGGGAGAATCAGTCACACTTACAAATAAAAACGTCAGGATTCTGAAGTATTTGAAATAATCACCCATACTCTATGCAGTGTGGTTTAACCTGAACCATAATCCGCGTTGTCGGCAAGGGTATACACCCGTTTACCGACATTCCGCGGCTTTAAGTTTACGGGCGCCTGACGAACAATGCTAAAGACGGGTCTGAATGCAGAAATCCTTTGAGGTCGAAAACCGCCTTGGCTACCGCATCCTTCGGTGGATACTTGCCGTCGCGCTGGTTAGTGGTGTGATCGTAAGTGCCATACAAGTGGTACTGGATGCACAGCGCGTATCTGCTGACCTGGATAACCAGGCCCAGCAAACCATTGCCATGGTTAGAGATGCAGCCACACAAGCGGTGTTCAGTATCGATGCCGACTTGGCCAACCAGGTCGTCGATGGCCTGTTTGCCCGGGAAGCGGTACTGCTAGCCCAGATTCTTCACACCAATGGGGAACCGCTTAGCAGCCGTGAACGGCCAAAAGCTGATAGTGCGTTCAACCCATTAATAAACGCCATCTTCGACTCCAGACGCCAGTTCACCACAGTACTTACCCGTAGCGGCGAACCTGGCACCGTGTACGGCCACTTTGTAGTTCACTACGATACTGTGCCCTCGGCCCATATGTGGCTGAGCCGTGCCATGATCACGTTCACTTCTGTAGTGGCTACCGCTGTTATTCTTGGCATGGTGCTGTACTTCGTTTTCTACATGCTTCTGACTCGCCCATTGTTGCGCATCGTAGACTCAGTTAAACAAGTGAACCCCGAACACCCGGACGACCGCCTGGTCGTTACACCAACCGGCCACGAGAAAGATGAGCTCGGGCTCTGGGTCAGTGCTACCAACACGCTGCTCATTGCCATTGGTGACAGCCAGAAGCGACACCGTGAAGCCGAAGACAAGGTGAGCAGGCTTGCCCGCTACGACCAGCTTACCGGGCTACTGAGCCGGGACAGTTTTATGGAACTGTTAAAGGCCGACATTGAAGAATCCAAACACAACAACACATTATTATCTGTGATTGTTTGCGGCATCGACGACTTCAAATCCATCAACGATCAATGTGGCTTTCGCACTGGGGATTTCACCCTGCAAACTGTCGCAGACAGGTTGATAAGTACACTTAGCGGATCACGCTTTACCATCGCGCGTCTCGGTGGCGACCAGTTTGTCATCACCGAAAAGGGTCTGAAAGACGGCTTTCAAGCTGCAGATACCGCGGAAGCAATCCTCGCCACTGTCAGCGAAACCATGGGCCTCGAAGGCCAAAGCATCTCTATGACAGCAACCCTGGGCATTGCGCTTTATCCCTCCGATGCCATCCAGCCCGATCGGCTGCTGCAAAGTGCAGAACAAACCATGATGCTGGCCAAACAGAAAGGCCGGGATCACTTTCAGTTTTACGTTGCCAGCATCGACCAGGAAATCCGCGACCGCAAACAGCTGGAGAAAGATTTGTCAGAGGCCTTGGCGCTTAACCAGCTGTACCTTGTTTATCAGCCCCAAGTGAACCTTGAAACCAAGCGAGTGATTGGGGCCGAAGCCCTCCTCCGCTGGGATCACCCTGTTCGCGGGCTGGTGCCACCGGATTACTTCATACCCGTCGCAGAAAACAACGGCTCTATTGTCGAAATTGGCCAGTGGGTCCTTGAACAGGCCTGCCTACAAGCCAGGTTGTGGGCAGACAAAGGCTTGCCTTTACGCATTGCCGTAAATCTGTCTGCGGTGCAGCTACGCCAGGATCGTATTGTTGATGATATTCTGGGCACCCTGAAGCGCCATGACATTCCCGCCGGCCGCCTGGAACTGGAAGTTACCGAAACCAGTTTTATGACCAACCTTGCAGATGCAGTAGCCAAGCTTCACACGCTTAACCGCGCTGGTATCAGCATTGCAGTAGACGACTTCGGCACCGGTTATTCGTCCCTTACCTATCTCAAGAAGATGCCGGTACAGCACCTCAAAATTGATAAGCAGTTCATTCGTGACCTGCTGGTTAATGAAGAAGATACCCGCATCACTAACACCATCATTGACCTGGGAAGAAGCCTCAACCTGACAGTTGTTGCAGAAGGTGTCGAAACGGCAGAGCAGGAGTACTACCTCACCCAGCGTGGCTGCAAGCTGGCGCAGGGTTATTTCTTCAGCAAGCCCTTGCGCCCTGCAGACTTTGAGGCTTTTGTGCAGGAATTTCACCAGAAAACCGTCGAAAATGACGCATGATTCATTACATCTGAGGAGTTGCCATGGGAACTACCATTATTGGCCTGATTGTTATTGCCGTTGCCGTAATTTATCTGGTTTCTATATATAACCGCCTGGTTTCCTTGCGCAACCAATTCAAAAACGCATTTGCGCAGATTGATGTGCAACTCCAGCGCAGGCACGATCTGATTCCCAACCTGGTAGAGGCAGCCAAAGCCTACCTCGTGCATGAAAAATCAACGCTTACCCAGGTGATGGAAGCAAGAAACAATGCGGTAAGCGCCCAGAAAGATGCTGCCAGAGATCCCGGTGATGGCACCAAAATCCAACGCCTTGGCGGTGCTGAGAACCTGCTCACCAAAGCACTGGCGAATTTTTACGCCGTAGCCGAAAACTACCCGGACCTGAAAGCCAACGAGACCATTCAGCAGTTGATGGAAGAGCTTTCCAGCACAGAAAACCGGGTGTCCTTCGCCCGCCAGGCCTATAACGATGGTGTAATGAGCTACAACATCTTCCGCGAGCAATTCCCCAACAACGTAATTGCCGGCATGTTCGCCTTCAAGGAAACCTCCCAGCTTGAGCTTGAGTCTCCTGAGGCCCGCCAGGTTCCCAAAGTAGCCTTCTGAGTCTCTGAACCATGGCTCATCCCGGTTTTTTCCAGCGCCAGGCAAGTGCCCGGCGCAATACCAGTCTGCTGGTGTTCCTGTTTCTGACAGCAGTAATACTGATTACCCTGGCTGTGTGTCTGGTAGGTTACTTCGTAACCCGCAGTGAGACCTCGGGCCAACCCTTTCACCACTGGCTGCTTTCCAGCCACGGCATGATTACCGCTTCAGCAGTGGTGCTTCTCATATGCGTGGGGTCCCTCGTGCGGTGGGTAGATCTTGCCGGTGGTGGAAGCCGCGTTGCCAAAATGGTTGGTGCACGGCCTATCGACCCGGATACCCGCGACAGCGACGAGCGAAAGCTACGCAATATTGTAGAAGAAATGGCCATTGCCAGCGGGGTGCCTGTGCCCGAACTCTACATTATGGACAACGAGACAGGCATCAACGCCTTTGTAGCAGGCTACACCCCCGGTTCCGCCGTCATGGTAGTAACTCACGGATCTATCACACAACTAACCAGAGATGAGCTCCAGGGCGTTGTGGGACACGAATTCAGCCACATTTTTAACGGTGACATGCGCCTGAACGTTCGCCTTATCGCTTTGCTGTCCGGCATCTTGATGATTGGGCAAATCGGCGGCTTCCTGCTTCGTTCATCGTTCTATAGCGGCGGACGAACCACAGGCCGTAACCGGGATGGCCGGGCCCAGGCGGCCATGGGCATTATCGGCATAGCCCTGTTTGTCATCGGCTATGTGGGCGTATTTTTTGGCCGCCTTATTCAGGCCGCAGTGTCGCGCCAGCGGGAAACCCTTGCAGATGCATCATCTGTGCAGTTCACCCGCAATCCGGACGGGATTGGCGGGGCTCTTTTCAAGATCGGGCTTCGAGGCAGTTACCTGGATACCACTGGCCACGCCAGTGACATGAACCACATGTGCTTTGGCGAAGCTACGCGCATGAAGTTCTCCTCTTTGCTTGCCTCTCACCCGCCTATCGACCAACGCATACACGCAATTCAGCCGGGGCTTATGGCCCGGCTCAAAAGCCGCCTGCGCGATACGGAATCAGGCGATGACCTGCGCTCCGCAACCACGAGCCAGCAGCCAGCTGGCGCATCCGGTTTTGCCAGCGCCGCTACAGACCTTTATGGCACTGCCTCCGGCAGACGAACATCCCTGTCGGGCTCTGCAATTGCCACTCACACGCCTACTCCGGCGGCCAGCATGCAAAAACTGTCAGAGAGAGTCGGCACCATCAGCCCGGAAGGGGAAGACTTTGCGGTCAAACTGCTGCAACGCTTGCCCTCAACCTTTCGCGGTTTGCTTTATACCCGGGCGGGCGCTATTCAGCTCTGTTATGCCCTGCTTATCAGTGACCTGAACCAGAAAGAACAGTCTGAACGCCTTGCCCTGCTTCCTGATAACTCACTGTTTGGCCCACAGCCTGAACTGCTCGCAAAACTCGTTCCGACGCTCCAGAAAATCGGTGAAGCAATTCGCTTTCCGGCCCTGGAACTCGCAATGCCAGCTCTGAGAAAACTGGACCCTGAAGAGCGTGCCGAGTTGATCCGGTGTGTGAGGATGCTGGTAAAGGCAGATAATCGGGTCACCCTGTTCGAGCTGGCTCTTACCAGCTTTCTCTCCCGCCATCTCGGGGTGGATTCAGCTCGGGTAATCCCGGTGCGTTACCGCAGCTACAAGGCCGTCATGCCCGCACTGCAAAGACTTCTGAGTCTTATGGCCCGGGCTGGATCAGACAGTACACAGGAGGAAGTTAACGCCTTGTATCTTGAGGCTATGGCCGGATTTGCCAACAACGGGGATTCGGAGTACCCAATACTTGCCAAGGTAAGCATGCGCGATTTACAGGAAGCACTCAAAGCTCTTAACGGGCTCTCAGCGCTATTAAAGCCCGCAATTATTGACGCCTGTGGCCACTGCATCACCTATGACGGGGTGATTGAACCGAGAGAGTACGAACTCATGAGGCTTGTGGCGGATCAGATGGACTGCCCGATGCCGCCAATGGTGGTGTAAGGAGAAGCCGGTTTACCGAAGAACCCGCTCCTCCTGATTGAACAGAATATCCACACCCGGGCTAGCGTTAATTTCTGGCAAGCCAAGCTTGTTGCGAATATCGAGGTTTACCTTCCAGAGTTTATTGAACTTCTCCGATGTAGCCTCAACAGCCTCAGCCTTGCCAAGCATGATCTTGGGCCGCAAGAACACCAGCAGATTGCGCTTTACCCGGCGCTCAGTCTCTGATGAAAACAGCCTGCCGAGGTAAGGAATATCGCCAAGGAAAGGCACCTTACTTTTGTTAACCAGATAGTCATCGCGGGTAAGACCACCCAGCACAATGGTTTCACCATCATCCGCCAGCACAGTTGTCTTGATCTCGCGCTTGTTGGTTACAATGTCTGATGCATCTTCAATACTGTCGGCAACGCTTTCCGTTGTCTGTTCCACCACAAG
>Ga0209075_1005124_pt1 | contig 10167 bp, 7 predicted proteins | sample Stecom2011_FD_187523 | JGI IMG/M metagenome (GOLD analysis project Ga0209075, IMG submission 187523) | Agricultural soil microbial communities from Utah to study Nitrogen management - Steer compost 2011 (SPAdes) (version 2) | ecosystem: Environmental > Terrestrial > Soil > Agricultural land...
CAGTGACAGGGAATATTTGCCTGCCAGTTGGCGGATGGCCTCGATCGACTCCAGCCGATCCAGCCGCTGTGCAAGGGAATTCTGATCCATGGTGGTGCCTTATCAGGTTGGCTGGTAAGGCGGGCCCGCAGGCCCGCTCGTCATTCCAGTACGGTGTACAGATCGGAACTGCGGCCACCGTCGACGGCCAGGCTGGCGCCGGTGATGTAGGAGGCTTCATCCGAGGCGAGGAAGAACACGGCATTGGCCAGCTCCTCGGCCTCGCCGACCCGGCCCATGGGGATGAGCTTTTCGGTGTTGCCGCGGGCCTTGTCATCGCTGAGCATGCCGGCGGTGGAGGGTGTGGCCACCACACCCGGCACCACGACGTTGCAGCGCACCTTGAAGGGCGCGCCTTCGGAAGCCACCGCGCGACTGAAGTTGATCACCGCCGCCTTGGCGGCGGAGTAGCCGGACATCCAGGCGGTACCGAACACACCGCAGATGGAGGCGATATTGACGATGGCCCCGCCGCCCTGCTCCTTCATCAGCTGCATGGCGGCGCGGGTGCCCCAGAAGGTACCGTCCACGGTAGTGGCGAAGTTGGCGTGCCAGTCGGCGGTGGTCATGGTGTCCACGCCACCCCAGGTGAACGCCATGGCGTTGTTGACCATCACGTCCAGGCGACCGAACTCGGCAGCGGTGGACTTGATCGCGCCGACAAAGGATTCCTCGTTGCTGACATCAGCCACCCGGTAGGCGGCCTTGCCGCCGGCGCTCTGAATCTGCGCCACCACTTCCTTCAACGGCTCTTCGCGGCGACCGCAGACCACCACGGTGGCGCCTTCGGCAGCCATCTTGAGTGCCGTGGCGGCGCCGATACCCGAACCACCACCGGTAACGAAGGCGACCTTGTTCTGCATGCGTGCTGTCATGATCTTCTCCTCAGAGGAATGCCGAACCGCCGTTGACGGTGATGTTCTGGCCGGTGATGAAACCGGCATCGTCGCTGGCCAGGAAGGCCACCACGCGCGCCACTTCCTCGGGCTGGCACAGGCGGCCCAGCGGGATGGCGGCGATCATCGCCTGCATCCACTCATCGGGGATGCCGGCCATCATTGGCGTGTCGGTCGGGCCGGGCACTATGGTGTTGACGCGGATCTTCTGCGGCGCCAGCTCGCGGGCCAGGCTGCGGGTCAGGCCCATCACGCCGGCCTTGGAAGCGACGTAGTGGCTGGGGCCTTCGCCGGTCAGCGCACCGGTGCTGGAGAAGTTGATGATGGTGCCGGCGGTGCCCTTGGAGACCATCAGCCGGGCAGCTTCGCGGGCGCACAGGAAGGTACCCTTGAGGTTGACGCCGACCACCCGATCCCAGTGCTCCACCGGGGTATCCAGGAAACTGTCGACCGAGCCGGTGCCGGCGTTGTTGACCAGCACATCCAGGCGTCCGGCTTCGTCGGCGATACGCTGCATGGCAGCCTGGACCGAGGCCTCGTCCATCACGTTGCACACCACGGCGTGGGCGCGCCCCTTGAGGTCGGCGACGCTGGCGGTGATGGCTTCTTCATTGATGTCGGCGGCATAGACCACGGCGCCCTGCTCCACGAACTGGCGGACGATGGCAGCCCCCATGCCCTGGGCGGCTCCGGTCACGAAGGCAATCTTGTTATCGAGTTTCATCGCTGCTCCTATTGGCCGAACGGCGTCGACCCATTGACGGTTGCAGCTATGATTCATGCGCGACCACCCCCCCAACATCGTCCGTTGAGACTAAGCTGAATGCGCGTGGCAGCAGGACCTGCGGCGGGCCGTCACCATGGTCTGAATGGACGATGAAGGGCTTGCGACCCCGTTGGATGATCGGCAAAACCGACAAGTAAGACGGAGCACACCGTGAGCTCGCCAGCCGCCATTTCCCCAGCCCAGCGCAGCGTTACCTGGCGCACCCATTACGCCCTGCTGATGCTCGCCCTGATCTACATCTTCAACTACATCGATCGGTTGCTGGTCTCCATCCTGATCGAGCCGATCAAGCTGGAGTTCGGTGTATCCGACACCCTCATCGGTCTGCTCTCCGGGGTCGCCTTCGCGCTGTTCTATACGGTCTTCGGCCTGCCGCTGGGGCGACTGTCCGACCGCATCGGGCGCAAGCCGGTGGTGGCGCTGGCGTGCATCGCCTGGAGCCTGATGACCATGCTCTGCGGCGTCGCCACCAGCTTCACCATGCTGCTGCTGTTTCGCATCGGCGTGGCCATTGGCGAGGCCGGCGGATCGGCGCCCTCGGTGGCCATGGTGTCCGACCTGTATCCGCCGTCGCACCGCTCCCGGGCACTGGCGGTATTCCTCATGGGGCCGGCGCTGGGGGCGGTGTTCGGCCTGGGCATGGGCGGCTGGATTGCCGATGCCTATGGCTGGCGCTGGGCCTTTATCCTGATCGGCGCGCCGGGCGTGCTGCTCGGGTTGCTGCTCGCCTTTACCGTGCGGGCGCCGCGCCGCCAGCCGACCAGCGCAGCGGAGGCCGGAGAAAGCTTTCTGCAGACCATGGCGTCGCTGGCACGCACGCCTTCCTATGCCCTGATCGTGTTTGCCGGCAGCAGCGGCGCCATCGCCGCCTACGCGGTGGGCACCTGGGCACCGAGCTTCCTGATCCGCTCGCACGGCCTCAGCCTCACCGAGGCCGGGGCGCTGCTGGGCATCGGCGGCGGGCTGATATCGGTCATCGGCACCCTGACCTGCGGCTGGTTCACCGACCGCATGGTCCGGCGTGACAGCGGCTGGCAGCTGGGCGCGGCGCTGCTGGGCACCGCCATGAGCATCCCGTTCGGACTGCTGTTCTTCCTCTGGCCGGCCGGGTCCGCCCTGCAGCTCGGCAGCCTCGCCGTGCCCACGGCCTTTGCGCTGTACCTGGGCTTCGCCTTCTTCGGTACCTGGTGGTCGGTGCCCTGTTTCGGCGCCATGACCCATCTGTTCCCGGCTTCGCGCCTGGCCCAGGGCACGGCCATGTTCCTGATGGGCGTGACCCTGCTCGGTGTCGGTCTCGGCCCGCTGGTGGTCGGTGTGCTCAGCGATGTGTTCGAGCTGGCCATCGGTGCCGAGGCGCTGCGCTACGCCATGGCCGCCACCATGGTCATCCTGCTGCTGCCCTGTTTTGCCCTGGCCCGCGCCATTCCCCAATACCGCCGGCAGGTCGACGGTCATGACGTCGACCTGCCCATTGAATCCATGCCTGAAGGAGCTCGATCTTGAACAGCACCCATAACGACAGCCTGCCCCTGCCGACCGGCCACTACGTCACCCTGGACAACGGCCTGACCCTGCATTATCTGGAGGCCGGCACCGGCCCCACCGTGGTCTGGCTGCACGGCAGCGGCCCGGGGGCCAGCGGCTACAGCAACTTCAAGGGCAACTACCCGGTGTTCGCCGAGGCCGGCCACCGCAACATCGTGCTCGACCTGCCGGGGTTCGGCCGTTCCGACAAGCCAGATGATGTGAATTACGATCTGGCTTTCTTTGTCAGCAGCCTGCAGGGCTTTCTCGACAAGATCGGCATCGACCGCTGCACCCTGCTGGGCAATTCCCTCGGCGGCGCCATTGCCCTGGGCGCAACCCTCGCCTACCCGGAGCGGGTGGAAAAGCTGATCCTGATGGCCCCCGGCGGCGTGGAAGAGCGTGAGACCTACTTCCAGATGCCCGGCATCCAGCGCATGGTCGAGGTGTTCAGTCAGGGCCCGATGGGCGTGGAACAGATGCGCCATGTGATGACCCTGCAACTGTTCGACCCTGCCCAGTTGGACGAGGCGCTGCTGCAGGAGCGCGCGGCGGTGGCGGTGACCCAGCCCGCCAACCTGTTCTCCAGCATGCTGGTGCCCAACATGACCGAGCGCCTGAAGGAAATCCAGGTGCCGATCCTCGGCTTCTGGGGCACCAACGACCTGTTCAACCCCCCGGCCGGGGCGTTCAAGGTGCTGGACAACGCACCCAATGCCCGCTTCCTCATGCTCAACCGCTGCGGCCACTGGGTGCAGGTGGAACACGAAGCCCTGTTCAACCGGGAATGCATTGCCTTCCTGTCCGAGTGAATGATGCCGGGGCCGGTCGGCCCCGGTTCCGAGGTTATCCCCATGAGCTATTCCCATCTGCTGCAGCCGGCCACCATCGGCAGGCTGCAGCTGCGCAACCGCATCATCATGGCCCCCATGGGCTCCAACTACGCCGAATCCGATGGCACCTGTGGTGAACGCATCCAGGCCTACTATGAAGCCCGGGCTGCTGGCGGTGCCGGCCTGCTGATCATGGGCGTCGGTGCAATTGCCTTCCCCGCCGGCACCGCCGAGCCCTACCAGGTGGGCCTGTCCGATGACCGCTTTTTGCCCGGTCTCAGCCAGCTGGTCGAACGCGTGCACCGGCATGGCGCCAAGATCGCGATCCAGCTGCAGCACGCGGGCAAGACTGCGGTGCGCGATATCGCCGAAGGGCGCGAGCTCTGGGTGCCGTCGTTCCCGCCGCCCTTCAAGACCGACATGATGGCCTCGCTCACCGCCGAAGAACTGGGCGCCTTCATCAGCTCCGGCAAGCCGAAGACCAGGCCCCAGGTGCGGGTCATGGACCGGGACGATATCGCCCAGATGGTGCAGTGGTTCGGTGATGCCGCCGACCGCGCCAAACGGGCCGGCTTTGATGGAGTGGAGGTGCACGCCGCCCACACCTACATCATTGCCGGCTTCCTCTCGCCCTATTACAACAAGCGCGAGGATGAATACGGCGGCAGCCTGGAAAACCGCGCCCGTCTGATGCTGGAAGTCCTGCATGAAGTGCGCCGGCGCACCGGCGATGACTTCGGCGTCTGGCTGCGGCTGGACGCCCAGGAATTGCGCCTGGACGGCGGTATCACGCTGGAAGAGTGCCAGGCCTTTGCCCGCCTGGCCGAGCAGGCCGGCGTGGACGCCGTCTCGGTGTCGGCCTATGCCGCCACCACCACCGGCGTCGCCTTTACCGAAGCGCCACTGGTGCAGAAACCGGCAGGGTTCCTCGACTGGACGGCCCAGGTGAAGCAGGCGGTCAGCGTGCCGGTAATCGCCGTTGGCCGCCTGGACCCCGCCGCCGCCGACCGCGCCATTGCCGAGGGCAAATGTGATTTCGTCGCCATGGCGCGCAAGCTGCTGGCCGACCCGGAACTGCCCAACAAGCTGATCAAGGGTGACGCCGCGGCCATCCGTCCGTGCATCTACTGTTATGTCTGCGTCAGCCAGATCTTCGTCAACCAGCGGGTCAAGTGTGCGGCCAACCCGTTCACTGGCCAGGAAAGCCAGAAGGTCATCCTGCCCGCCGAGCGGAAGCAGCATATCGTCGTGGTGGGTGGCGGCCCGGCCGGGCTGGAGGCCGCCCGCCTGGCCAGCCTGCGTGGCCATCGGGTGACCCTGCTGGAGCGCAGCAACCGGCTCGGCGGCACCCTGTTCTTCGCCGCCCTGGCCTATCCGGAAAACGGCGCGCTGCTGGACAACCTGGTGCATCAGGTCAGCCAGTTGCCCATCGAGATCCGCCTGAACACCAGCGCCACGCCCGCCCTGCTGCAGGAGCTGGGTGCCGATCAGGTGCTGGTGGCCAACGGCGCCTCCCGCGCCGCGCCGCCGATACCTGGTGCCGAATTGAAGCACGTGTGGAGCGGCGATGAACTGCGCCGCATGATGACCGGCGACCGCGCCGAGGAGATCGCCAGGGCCAAGCTGTCCCTGGCGCAGCGCACCATGATGAAGGCCGGCAGCCTGACCGGCGCGACCAACAGCACCGATGCCATCAAGCAGCTGTCGAAGCTGTGGATGCCGCTGGGCAAGCGGGTGGTCATCATCGGTGGAGGGCTGGTTGGGCTGGAACTGGCCGAGTTCCTCGTTGAGCGGGGCCGCCAGGTGATGGTGCTGGAGCCCGGCGCGGATCTGGGGCGTGAGTTATCGATCGTGCGCCGCTGGCGGGTGCTGGACAACCTGCGGCGCCACGATGTGCTCATGCTGACCGGCGTGCAGGTCGACCGCATTGATGAGCGCGCGGTGCATTACCGCACCCAGGACAGCGACCAGTTGAACGTCGCCGCGGACTCGGTGGTACTGGCCATCGGCGCCGGACCGAACCCTGGCCTGGCCGAGGAACTGGCCGGCAGCGGCCTGCCCATCCACCGCCTCGGTGACAGCCATGAACTGGGCTATATCGAAGGTGCCCTGCGCTCGGCCACGGATATTGCGCTGGCGCTCTGAGGCTTTACTCGCCGCGCTCAACCCGGCGTCCTGACGGACGCCATCGCGGCAGGGTCGCCGCTCCTACCGGTTGGGTTTTCGCTCTGCGCTTGCGGTGGTAACTGCGGCGTCGGGGAGATTGCCGCCCACACGCAGGGCGTCCTGACGGACGCCATCGCGGCGGGGTCGCCGCTCCTACCGGTTGGGTTTACGGCCTGCTCTTGCGGTGGTAACTGCGGCGTCGGGGCGGTTGCGGGTCCCGCTTGTTGCTGTAGGAGCCCCGACCTCGGGGCGATTGCTGGCCGCAGGCCAGCCGCTGTCAGCGGGCAAGGTCTGTCGATCAACTCTGCGCGGCGCCCTCGATCTCCTCGGCCACCTTCTGCACATCCACTCGCCGACCCAGCAGCGGCGTCAGCGCCAGCGCCACAACCAGCAACCCGGTCAGCAGATAACCGACACTGCCGATCGCTCCCCCCAGTGATGCCACGGTAATACTCTCCAGCACCTGCTCCACCCCGGCACCGGCCTCCGTCAGGGCCGCACTCAGGCCCGCGCTGACCTCACTGCCGGGCTGGCCTGCAACCTGTAAAAGCTCGGCCGTCTGCGGCGCATTCAGGCCCAGGTCGGTGGCGGTCTGCTCGGTTACCCGACGGGTGTGGTAGGCCGAAGACAGGCCGAAGATCGCCAGCGAAAAGGATGACCCCGTGGGCAGTCCCAGGTCCCGCAGCATGCTGAACAGGCCCGATCCTGCGCCGGCCTTGTGCGCCGGTATTGCACCCAGCGCCAGCTTCATCAGGGCCGGTACGTTGGCCCCCATCATCAAGCCGAGAAAGCCCACCAGGACCAGCACCCAGGTCAGCGACACCGAGGTCTGCAGCTGGGAAAACACCACCACCGCGCCCAGGCTGCCAATCAGTGACAGGGTGGCGATCCGGCGCGGCTCGATTCGGTCGATCAGCCGTCCGGAGATCGGCGAGGCGAGCATGGTGCAGCCGAAGAAGGCCAGGGTCACCATGCCGAACTGGGACGCACTGCCCCCAGGCCGGGTGTTGATGAAGAAGGCCAGGGAGTACACCAGGCCGCTGCTGAGGATCATCTGGATCCAGTAGATGGCACTGGGGATGGCGAAGCGCCGGTCCTTGAGCAGCGACACATCCAGAATGGGCGCTGCCTGCCGGGCGCTGTGCCGCCACAGCCAGACCAGGCTGATGATGCCAAGCACGACTATGCCCCAGGTCACGGCGGAGTCGCGGCCGAAGTTGGCGGCCCAGGTGGGCAGCGACAACAGGGCGGCAATGGTCACCAGCAACAGCAGCGCACCCGTCCAGTCAAAGCGCCCCGCCGGGGGTGCGCCACGACTCTCCGGCACCCACAGCAGCAGCGGAATGAGGCCCAGCAGGGCCAGCGCCCCGCTGACCACATAGACGCTGCGCCAGCCGAAGGTATCGATCATCAGCCCGCCCAGCAGGCCGCCGCTGGCGGCGCCAAAGGTCATGACGAACATCAGCACCCCCAGGGCCATGCCCCGCTGGTCCTCGCGGAACAGATGGTTCACGTAGCTGAAGACCGCCGGGAAGATGCAGGCCACGCCCAGCCCCTGGAGAAACCGCGCCGCCAGGAACATCCAGAACTGCGGCGCCCAGGCGGCCACGAACTCCGCCACCCCGAACACCACCAGGCCGATGGTCACCATCCGCCGGCGGCCGATCTGGTCGCCCAGCCGGCCCATCGCCGGGGCGCAGACCGCCACCGCGATGAAATAGGAGATGAGGATGAGCGCAGCCAGGTTGACCGGGATGGAAAAATGTTGGGTAACGCTGGGCAGTACCGGCGCCTGGAAGGCCGCCGCCTCGATGGTAACGAAGGTGGCAAACAGCAGGGCGATGAAGCTGACCCAGGGATTGGCCATATTGGTATTCATTGGCGCCTCACTCGAATTGTCAGGGAAGATGCGGATTACGAAGGCAGCTGCGGTTCCCAGTGCACACCGTTGATATGCGCCCCGCCATCGACAAAGAAGGTATTGCCGGTGACATAGCGGCAATCATCGCTGCCGAGGAAGACCGCGACCGGGCCGATGTCTTCCAGCGGATCGCCGATCCGGCCCATGGGGTTGGCCCGGGCTATCGCGGCCGCATTATCCGGGTTGGCTTCGGCAAACCGGCGGTAGGCCTCGCTGGCCGCGCCCGGGCAGATGACGTTGCAACAGACCTGGTCCCGCGCCCACTCCCGGGCCGCAGTGCGCGTCAGGCTGCGCAGGGCTTCCTTGGCCGCGTTGTAGTCGGCGCTGTACATATGCGCATTGACACCATTGAGCGAGCACAGATTGATCACCCTCCCGCCACCCAGGCGGCGGAACTCCGGCAGCGCCGCCTGCATGGCCCAGAAGGCGGCCATGACCGCCATGTCGAAGGCGCCGCGCAGCTGCTCGTCGCTCTGCTGTTCCAGTCGGGCCAGCGGCGCGCCCTTCCATGCATTGTTGACCAGCACATCGAGCCGGCCGAAATGGGCGATGGCCGCCTCGACCATCTGCTGCGCCTGGTCCTTGCAGGTGACATCCACCACCCGCCCCAGCACCCGCCCCGGTTGAATGGAATCCAGCTCCGCCACCGCCCGGTCGATGGCGGCGGCGTTGATATCGCTCAGCAACACACTGGCGCCGGCATTGACATAGGCTTCGACGATGCCGCGGCCGATGCCCTGAGCGCCGCCGGTGACGATGGCCACCTTTCCGTTCAGTTTGCTCATGATGCGCTCCGCAGTTCAGGCGATGCCCAGGGATTGTTTGATCAGGGGTTTCTGCAGCTTGCCGGTGGCATTGCGCTGCAGCGGCTGGTCGGTGAACCAGATCCGGCCGGGCAGCTTGAACGGCGCCAGTCGGGTTGCCATGAACCCGCGCAACTCGTCCTCGCTCAGAGCACTATTGACATGGGCGACCAGCGCGACGGTCTCACCGAGGGTCTCATCCGGCAGGGCGAAGGCGGCGGCCTCGATAACAGCGGGATGCTCGGCGGCCTGCTGCTCGACCTCCAGCGCGGAAATATTCTCGCCACCGCGGATGATGATGTCCTTGATCCGGTCGGTCAGGTAGATGAAGCCGTGCTCATCCAGGTAACCGACATCACCGGTGAACAGCCAGCCGTCCTGCAGCACCTGCTCGGTTTCTTCCGGACGGTTCCAGTAGCGCTGCATCAGGGTCACCGAGCGCAGCCAGATGGGCCCGGGTTGGCCGGGAGGCAGCGGCTGATCAGGGCGCTCGCCGACTACCAGGTCGATCAGCGGATAGGGCCAGCCCGAACTGGCCGAAAAATGGCAGAACTGCTCGCCAGCCAGGGTTGCACCGATGCCGTTGCTTTCGGTCATGCCATAGCCGGTACCGGCCATGGCGGTGGGCTTGCAGGTCATCAGTCGGTCGAGCATGGTACGCGACGAGGCGCCGCCGCCCAGGCCCAGGGCGAACAGGGTGGCGGTCGCCGGACTGTCGAAACGCGGGTGGTTGATCAGTTGCTGCATCATCACCGGCGCGCCGTTGAACTGGGTGCAGCGCTCGGTCTCGATCAGCCGCAGCGCCTCCTCCACATCCCACTTGTACATGATCACCATGCGCCGGCCATGGCGCAGCATGCTGAGGAACTGCGCATGCAGGCCGCTGACATGGAACAGCGGGAAGCACAGCAGGGCCGTCGGCTGCAGGCCTGATTCGATGATCGGCTTGACCCGCTCCGGCGAGGTCATGCCGGAAAAGGCCCCTTGGTAATCCAGTGCAAACAGCGATTGGGCCACGGCCCGGTGGCTGGACAGCACGCCCTTGGCGCGACTGGTGGTGCCCGAGGTGTAGAGCAGCAGCGCCGGATCGTCGGGACGGGCAGCCACCAACTGCATCGGCGCAAGCTCGGCGGCCAGCAGCGCCTCCCAGGCATGGGAGCCCGGCGCCTCGCCGTCAACCAATACTACCTCTCGGCCC
>Ga0209075_1005125_pt1 | contig 10166 bp, 7 predicted proteins | sample Stecom2011_FD_187523 | JGI IMG/M metagenome (GOLD analysis project Ga0209075, IMG submission 187523) | Agricultural soil microbial communities from Utah to study Nitrogen management - Steer compost 2011 (SPAdes) (version 2) | ecosystem: Environmental > Terrestrial > Soil > Agricultural land...
GAATCTATGCGATTTGTCGCTGTGCGTTGCGGCCGATACGGTTATTTCTCCGCCCACGCAGCAAGTTCGATGGCAGCAGCTGTATTCTTAGGATTGACGCTGCGAAAATGGTTTAAATATTTACCCTTCTTACTCTTAATTTGGGCTGTGTTAACAGGGTATAGTAGAATCTATCTCGGGGTGCACTATCCTTTGGATGTCATCACAGGAATGGCAATCGGCGGCTTTTTAGGTTGGATGTTTTACTTGCTTCAAATGTGGGGACAACGAAGATTTAGAACGGACTATACGGGGCGTTAGATCGCTCATTTCTTAGTGACCAAAAACAAATCTCTTTTCAGTCTGCTTTTGTGTCTTCGTGCGTCACTTCCTTTTAGGTTCATATCATAGCGCGCCAAAAATGTGATATCGAAAGCAGCAAACAGATCTTCAAAATCTTCGAGTTTTTTCTCGGAAACAACAACGCCAAATTGAGTTTCGGATGGGAGGGTCGTTACATCATTGACGACAATAACCGGTATTTTTTCACCATAGTCCCAAATCAGTTCGGGAGTCATATCGGAAAATTCATAAATAGTTAAGTCCTTCTCTTTCCCGAAAGCGTTTAAATCGGAGAAAGATTTGTAGTCGGGATTATTCGTAATGGCATCGCTTTGCGGAAGTCCGAACCACACCACAGCAACAATAAATGCTACGGTGAGATAAAAGACATTTTTTATGTTTTTCTGAATAAGGTTCCGGAACATCAACACTCCAATCACTGCCAAAGCTATCGAAAGTAGGACAAACGGAATCCAATTTCCAGCCAGGCCATCTTTAAGAAAGAGATAGCCGCCAACAGGAAAAACAATGCCCACAATGGCAAGGAGTCCGAAGTTAAAATAAACCGGAATCGTTTCTCTTTTATCGTTTAAATCCCTGAATCTTCTGAATAGATATTCGATATAAAACCCCGTGTTGAGCGCCAATGGAATTAGAACAGGCAAGAGATATCGCGACTTTTTCTCTGGGATTAAAGACAGCAACACCACCGAAGCGAGCGTCCATAAGAATGTAAATCGATAGGCTTTTTTATCCGACACGCGATTTTTTAAATAAGGGTAGAGCAATCCAATAAAGGCTGGAATGGTCCAAATACCGCTTTGCGTAAAAAAGCTCCAATAGTAATAGAAGGGTTTTACTTCATAACTAATCCAATTGACAGTTTCTTTTTTAGTGATTTCGTAGGCAGCGGGATCGGTATAAAGCGTATACCAATACCACCAGAAAGAAGTTACAATAGCAACAAGTAGAAACGAAAACAACGGCCATCCTTTCGATTTCAATTTTCTGAATTTATACACCATACCAAAGGAAATTAGAAAGGGAAGGAGCAGGGCATAGAGTGAAACGGGACCTTTGCTTAAAAACGACAACCCAAAGAACAACCCCGCTATTAACGTAAGTTGAAATTGTCGTTTTTCTTGAGTGAAGAGGATATAGAGCAGATAAATACACAGCATCATAAAACCGTGCGTAAAGATATCCCACTGTGCATCTCGCGCTGATGATACGACGTAGAAAGATGTCGCCAAGATAAGCGAACTGATAAATGCGTATCGTTTGTCGGCCGTTAGTTTTAGTGAAAACTTATAGCCAACCAACACTAGAATCAGCGATATGATAGCGGCGGGCAATCGCAGTGCCCAAATGGTTTTTATTCCGAAAACTGCTGCAGAAAAAGCCGTAAGCCAGGTTGGCATTGGCGGTTTTTGATAGCGTGGTTCACCGTTGAATGTCGTTAGAATCCAATTGCCGTCGGTCAGCATTTCCCGGGCTGTAATGAAATTTCTCGCCTCCATAATGTTCACAGGTAGCGAACCTAGGTTTACAAAGAAAATAGCCACACAAACGAGCAGCAAAATCGTTACATAATTTTTTTCAACCTTCATAGTTGATTTGTTTTTTCCAAATGAAAATATTTCGAATGTAAATTGCCAAACCTGCAATATGGCCTACAAAAAGTACTGGGTCTTTTCTGAAAATAGCATAGGTCAGGATTAATGAAGCCCCAATCACGCTCAACAACCAAAAGCCAACAGGTAGTTGCGAGGTCTTTGTTTTTTCAGAAACTAGCCATTGATACACAAACCGGAACGTAAAGATTACTTGCGAAACTATTCCCAATATCAATAACCAAAGCGGAATGTTTTCATTGTGAAAGAGATTGTTTAGGTCGTATGCACCGTTGTTGTAAGCAAAAATCACGATTAGAGCGGGAAAGACAAGTAGAAATATTTGAAGTAGTTTTGGAGCTTTTTGCCATTCGCCTTGTAATTGTAAGTTGCGAATGTAGATATAATAGGTCAGTGACTGTCCCAACATAATCGCAAAATCATCGCGTAAATAACCATAGACAAAAAGGAGAAAAGAAGCGAATAAACTGAGTTTCCAAAAGAGCGATGGGGTGATGATGCGCCTGTTTTTTTCAGAGAGTATCCATTGCACCAAAAGCCTTCCACTGAAAAGAATTTGAGCCGAAAAGCCAATGCTGTAAAGTAACCAATCGCTCATCCTTTACTCTCGATTTCGTAATTGATGTATTTTCTCTTCATCCACAGGTAGGCAAAACAGTCCATCAACGGACCCAACAAGCGATTCCAAACCCCAAAATTAGACGTCCCGCCCGTACGTGGAAAATGTTTTACGGGAACTTGAATAACCTTTCCGTTTTGTAATAAAATCATCGCTGGCAGAAACCGATGCAATCCTCTAAACATTGGAATGCGTTTGGCATAATCTGTCTTGATTACCTTTAAAGGACATCCGGTATCATCCATACCATCACGAGTAAACGCGCGACGGATGCCATTGGCAACTTTGGACGACATACTTTTTAAAAAATTATCTTTCCTATCGTTACGAACGCCTGTGACCAAATCGTAAGGGCCAAGGTGTTCCAATAGTAAATTGAAATCCTTCGGGTCGGTTTGTAAATCGCTGTCGATATACCCAGTAATGGGACTTTCAACGTGATCGAACCCCGCTTTAATGGCTGTGCTCAATCCGCGATTTTCTTTAAAGGAGATAAAACTGAAATCTTTGTTTCTTTTGCAGATAGCTTCGATTAACGATTGGCTGTTATCTGTAGAGCCATCATTTACGAAAAGAACAGCTGTCTTTTTAGTGGCAATTTCAATATAACCCAATAGTTCCTTTTCAACACGCGCCAGGTTTTCTTCTTCGTTATAAACAGGGACTATTATCGTGAATTCGTACATCGACTCAGGTGAAAAGGTTTCTGCAAAAGTAATTTATTTTTAGATAAGAAAATTTTGCTTTCAGCAAATGCAGTAAGTCGCCTGAAATCAAGGTTTAACTTTTAGATGTTTATGATTTTGAAATTACTTAAGACGCAATAGTTTTTCAGCAGCTTCAAATGGGGTGGTTCGGTTTTCGTCAAGTAATTTCAGTTGCTTTTCCAATGCGGCTTTCACTTTCGGATTGTTATAAAACTGACTCTTCAAGTTGTCTTCAACCGTTTGCAATAACCAATATTTGTTTTGTTCCCTTCTTCTCGTTTGGAAGTAATTGTTAGCTTTAACAATGTTGAAATACTCCGAAATCGTTTCCCATATTTTGTCAATCCCTCTATTTTCAATCGAACTGTTCAAAAGTGTTTTCGTAGTCCAACCACTGGTCTTAGGTGGATAGAGGTGAAGCGCTCGGTTAAACTCGTTTCGCGCCAATTTCGCAGCTTTTACATTGTCACCATCGGCTTTGTTAATAACAATGGTGTCTGCCATTTCCATAATGCCTCGCTTAATGCCCTGCAATTCATCGCCAGCTCCGGCGAGTTTCAGCAGGAGAAAGAAATCACTCATCGAATGGACCGCAGTTTCACTTTGTCCCACGCCAACCGTTTCGATTAATATAACATCGAAACTAGCGGCTTCACATAAAATAATAGTTTCTCGGGTTTTTCGCGCCACACCGCCTAAGGTATCGCTGCTGGCAGAAGGGCGGATGTAAGCGTTTTTTTCTTTAACCAATTCCTCCATCCGGGTTTTGTCGCCAAGAATACTACCGCGACTGATACTGCTACTGGGATCAACCGCTAAAACAGCTACTTTTTTTCCTTTGGAAACTAAAAGCGAGCCAAATTTTTCAATAAACGTACTTTTACCAACTCCAGGAACTCCAGTAATACCAATGCGTATCGAATTGTTTGCAAAAGGCAGGCATTTTTCGAGTAATTCTTGTGCTTGCTTTTGATGTCTGGGCGCATGACTTTCCACCAAGGTGATGGCCTGACTCAGCACAGCTTGGTTTTGATTTCGGATTCCTTCTAAAAGTTGTTCTGTAGTAAGCGTTTTTCGCTTTGCTTTACGGATTCGCTTAGCGATATCCAGATTGAGAGATCCGGGTTGTTGCACGCCTTCTTTTTCGCGTAATGCGCTTTTATGTGATTTGTCTTTACTCACAAAATAAGATTAAATACAAGTGCAACAGCTTGCCTTGTGGATATGGATATTTCCCTGAAAAGTAGCGATTATCAGGGGGAATTAAAAATAGAAACAAAGGTAAATGATTGTCTATCGATTGTCTTGCATACCAAATACTTGCCTCAATAATGGTGTAGTTCGCGCCGAAATATTGTTGCGAATTTCTTTTTCTTCAACCGAAATCATCGTGAATACTCCTTTGAGAGCTTCTTGGGTTACATAGTCGGTAAGGTCTGGATTTACTTTTTGAACAAATGGAATGGCGTTGTATCGCTCGATGATATTTGTCCAGATTTGATCGGCACCTACTTTTGCAAAAGACGATTGGATAACAGGGTTGAATTTGTTGTACAACGGCTTTTCAGTGCGACGCTCCAAGTAAGTAGTAGCCGCGTTATCCGCGCCCAATAAAATATCTTTTGCATCGGTAAATGTGATGCCTCTAACGGCGTCGACAAAAATAGGTGTTGCTTCTTTAACAGCATCTTCAGCTGCCGTATTCAGAAGTTTTAATCCTTCGTCTGCTAAACTTCCCAACCCGATATCGCGTAGGGTCTTGTCTACTTTTTGTAATTCTTGCGGCAACATTATTTTAACGAGTTGGTTGTTGTAAAAACCACCCTCCTGCGTTAGTTTTTTCACTTGTTTGTCTATTCCTTGATCGAGTGCTTCGCGAAGTCCACGAGCAATCGTTTCGGAATCCATTGTGGTTGGCATCGTATCGACGATTTGTTGTAGCTCGGCACAAGAGTAGAACGTAATGAAAGAAAGTAGGATAAGAAGTTTTTTGCGTATCATAGAATTGATTTTATATATGCGAAGATAGAAAAAGACCTTTGGAAAATCCAAAGGTCTTTAAAATGAATTAAATTATTTCGTCTTATTTAAGAATCTTGACAATTTTTGAATTGTCGTCGATAAATACTTTTACAAAATAAGTTCCCGAAGGCAATGCAGCCATATTAATCGTTGGAGAAACAGTTCCTGGGTTTTGGTGAAGAACTACTTTACCCAATACGTCGAAAACAACCACTTTGTCAACGGCCACTTGAGTGTCGATATTCAAAATATCTTTTACTGGGTTTGGATAAACCGAAAATACATTTTCTGCGAAGTTTTCAGTACTCAGTACACCAGGACCAGCAGACATATCATCGATATACATGTGGTTGTTAGTACTAGCAGAATAGAAGTCCAGTCCTGCAAGCTCAGAGAAAGGTCTTGTACCGAATTCAAATGGATAGTTTTCAAATTGAAGCACGCCATTGATACTCAAGCCCCACGTTTCATCGTCGAGGTCATATACACAAGTTACTTTAAACCACTCATCCTCTGGGTAATAAAATACAGCGTCGAATTGGGAGCAATCGATAACTCCAGTAACACCACCTACACCTGGTGTACTCCCATCACAGTTTAGATACACGTTACCGCCCATCAAAGCCTGAACCCAGTCTAATCCAGGAGGAGTTAGTTCTCCTTGCATATTCCAATATCCCGATTTTCCAGCAGGGATATAAGCATACCACTGAACGGTATAAACTCCTTGGCTTGGGGCGTTAGGAACGAGGAAAATGGGATCCATAATCTCAGAGCCGTCTATAAAAAGGCTTTGGTTTCCTGATCTCGATTCGTCTTCATTGACAATGGCATCCTCAGCTGTTCCTGCGCCTGCAGCCGACCATGTCCTCCAGTAATCAGTTTGAGGTGAAATGTATCCAATATCATAGGATTCAAAGTCATCGGTATACTCAACTTGAGCGTGGGCGCTAAAAATGAAAACACTAGCAATTAGTGTTATAAAGTAAGATTTTTTCATAATAAAACATTTTGTGTTAGTGAAATTAAATAATATATAATCGAAGATACAAAAAAAGAGTACTTAAAATGAAGTGTATGTTTTTTTATTATGTTAATTTTTTAAAAGTTTACCAATACACAAAAAAAGGATATTCTATTTAATTTTGGTTAAATTTGCACACATTAAATTTAGCACAAACTATGGAACCCATAAGACCCTATACTCCCAAACATAATGTTAGAATTGTAACGGCCGCATCGCTTTTCGATGGGCACGATGCCGCAATAAATATCATGCGACGCATTATCCAATCTACAGGCGTCGAAGTCATTCACCTTGGTCACGACAGAAGTGTAGATGAGGTGGTCAATACGGCCATTCAAGAAGATGCGCACGCCATTGCCTTAACTTCTTATCAAGGCGGGCACAATGAATACTTTAAATATATGTACGACTTGCTTCAAGAGAGAGGTGCAGGACATATCAAAATTTTTGGTGGCGGAGGCGGAGTGATCCTTCCGTCTGAAATTAAAGACCTTATGGATTACGGCATCGAGCGGATTTTTGCGCCTGATGATGGACGCGAAATGGGACTCCAAGGAATGATCAACGATTTGGTCGAAAGAAGTGATTTTCCGATAGGGGATACATTAAATGGTGAAGTGGACCGTTTGGGCAAAAAAGATATTGGCGCCATTGCAAGATTGATTTCTGCCGCCGAAAACTTTCCGGAATTAGCAAAACCGTCTTTAGATAAAATTCACGAGATCAATAAAGATGTGAAAATTCCTGTTCTAGGAATCACCGGAACGGGTGGAGCAGGAAAATCATCGTTGGTGGATGAATTGGTACGTCGATTTTTAATCGACTTCCCAGATAAAACATTGGGAATTATTTCAGTAGATCCATCGAAGCGCAGAACAGGGGGTGCGTTATTGGGCGATAGAATTCGCATGAACTCAATCAATTCGCCACGGGTTTACATGAGAAGCTTGGCGACACGACAAAGCAACCTATCCTTGTCGAATCACGTAACTGAAGCTGTCGAAGTACTGAAAGCAGCAAAATTCGATTTGATTATTCTTGAAACTTCAGGTATCGGACAAAGTGATACACAAATCCTAGATCATAGTGATATTTCGCTTTATGTGATGACGCCAGAATTTGGTGCAGCAACACAGTTGGAGAAAATTGATATGCTCGATTTTGCTGATCTTGTTGCCATCAATAAATTTGATAAACGCGGAGCCTTAGATGCGCTTCGCGATGTGAAGAAACAATACGTAAGAAACCACCTTCTGTGGGATACACCCCAAGATGAACTTCCTGTATTCGGAACGATTGCGTCTCAATTCAACGATCCGGGAATGAACAAACTCTACATTGCGATAATGAAGGAGTTGGAGAATAAAGTGGCGCCAGAATTGAAAAGTGATTTCGAAATTTCGGAAGAAATGGAAGAAAAGGTTTTTGTCATCCCACCTGCGCGAACTCGCTATCTCTCGGAAATTTCCGAAAACAACCGTGCCTACGACAAAAAAGCTTCCGAACAAGTTGAAGTAGCACAACGGCTCTATGGTATCTACAAAACCGTTGAAACTATTGTTGGTCAACAACCTGGATTGGATAAAGCCGGAATCGATATGAATGGTTTGAGCCCTTCTGACGATAAAAAAGACTTGATTAAGCTTTTAATTGCCGAGTTTGACCGTGAAAAATTAAAACTCAATCCTTATAACTGGGAAGTCATCACGGGATGGGAAGAGAAAGTCAATAAATACCAAGAACCCATCTACAGCTTTAAGGTAAGAAATCGGGTTATTGAAATTGAAACGCACACCGAATCGCTTTCACATCAGCAAATTCCAAAAGTAGCGCTTCCAAAGTACGAAGCGTGGGGCGATATCCTGCGATGGGTACTTCAAGAAAACGTTCCCGGAGAATTTCCATATACCGCCGGATTGTATCCCTTCAAAAGAACAGGAGAGGACCCAGCCCGTATGTTTGCGGGTGAAGGAGGTCCAGAGCGAACCAACCGACGGTTCCATTACGTGAGTCAAGGAAACCCTGCAAAACGCCTTTCAACAGCGTTTGATAGTGTTACCCTCTACGGAAACGATCCTGATGAGCGTCCTGATATCTATGGAAAAATCGGAAATGCTGGGGTTTCTGTCTGTTGTTTGGACGATGCTAAAAAACTGTATTCCGGATTCGACTTGAGCCATGCGATGACTTCGGTGAGTATGACCATCAACGGACCGGCGCCGATGTTACTGGGCTTTTTTATGAATGCCGCCATCGACCAAGCCTGTGAAAAGTACATCGTAGAAAATGGGATGGAAGCTGAGGTTGAAAAGAAAATCGAAAAGATCTATAAGGACAAAGGAGTCGAACGCCCGAAATACAACGGAGAACTCCCCGAAGGAAACGACGGTTTAGGGTTGATGTTGTTAGGCGTTACCGGAGATCAAGTCCTAGATGCCGAAACCTACAACCGCATTAAATACGATACGTTGACAAAGGTTCGAGGAACCGTTCAAGCCGATATTCTCAAGGAAGACCAAGCGCAGAACACCTGTATTTTCTCAACCGAATTTGCATTGCGATTGATGGGCGATGTTCAAGAGTACTTTATCGAAAAAAAGGTGAGAAACTTCTATTCGGTATCGATCAGTGGTTACCACATCGCCGAAGCAGGAGCAAATCCAATTACGCAGTTGGCATTTACTTTGGCAAACGGATTTACCTATGTGGAATACTACCTAAGCCGCGGGATGGATATCAATGAATTCGGACCAAACTTATCATTTTTCTTCAGTAACGGAGTAGATCCAGAATATGCAGTGATCGGTCGTGTTGCACGTAGAATTTGGGCAAAGGCCTTGCGTGATAAGTACGGCGCCAATCCAAGAGCACAGATGTTGAAATACCACATCCAAACATCGGGTCGATCGCTACACGCACAAGAAATCGATTTCAACGATATTCGTACGACGTTGCAAGCGTTGTATGCCATTTACGACAACTGTAACTCGCTACACACCAATGCTTATGATGAAGCCATTACAACACCTACGGAAGAAAGCGTGAGACGTGCGATGGCGATTCAGCTTATTATCAACAGGGAATTGGGACTCGCTAAAAATGAAAACCCAATCCAAGGAGCGTTCATTATTGAAGAACTCACAGATTTGGTTGAAGAGGCCGTATTGATGGAATTCGACAGTATTACAGAACGAGGAGGTGTTTTAGGTGCGATGGAAACCATGTACCAACGAAGCAAGATTCAAGAAGAAAGCTTGTATTACGAATCGTTAAAACACAGTGGTGCCTATCCAATTATTGGGGTGAATACATTCTTGAGCAGCCAAGGATCCCCTACGGTATTGCCGGCGGAAGTCATTCGCGCTACTGAAGAGGAAAAGCAAGCCCAATTGACAACTCTGAAAAATCTGCACAAGCGACACGAAGATCAAGTGGAAGAAGCCCTTCAAAAGGTGAAAACTGCTGCAGTCCACAACGAAAACATGTTCGAACAATTGATGGAGGCAACGAAAATTTGTTCATTAGGACAAATTACCGATGCGCTGTTTGAAGTTGGTGGGCAGTATCGTAGGAATATGTGATGAAGTAGATTTTAGATGCTAGACCGTTTCTCTGCTAGATGTTAGACAATTAAACGTATTGTATGTAATATATTGAAGTGCGAGGTGCGAGGTGTGGGAGTGAGTTTTCGAGATTCGACCTGGAGGCTTGATGACAAGGAGACTGGGGTAAACAGGTAGACTTGGTCAAGATGCGAAGTACGATTTACGAAGTATCGGATTTATTAGCAATTTCTATCTGCGGTCTTTGCGAGAAACTCCGCGTGCTCTGCGTGA
>Ga0209075_1005126_pt1 | contig 10164 bp, 10 predicted proteins | sample Stecom2011_FD_187523 | JGI IMG/M metagenome (GOLD analysis project Ga0209075, IMG submission 187523) | Agricultural soil microbial communities from Utah to study Nitrogen management - Steer compost 2011 (SPAdes) (version 2) | ecosystem: Environmental > Terrestrial > Soil > Agricultural land...
AATGATATTAGGGAGTCATGGTGTGGAAAGAGCAACTATTACCACCATTGACAAGTAGCTACTGCTCATTTATTTTCTCTCTAATTGCTTATTCTGCCTTAATTGTAGGACTTCTAAGCGAATATATTTCAGAAAATTTCACAATAAATTCGCTAAGAGTTGAAAAGCCATTATCTTTGCGCACTTTTTAAGGAGAGAAACAATTAAAAGTATTGATTATGAGTGAGTTTTTTACTTCAATAGATTTCAATGAAATATTTAAAGCAACGATGGTTTTATTCGCTGTAATTGATATTATCGGATCTATTCCTATCATTATAAAGATCAAAGAAACATCAGGTGACATTCATGCCAATAGAATCACTATGGTTTCTTTAATCATTATGATTGCCTTTTTAATTACCGGAGAAAGTTTGTTGATGCTTTTTGGAGTTAATGTAGAATCTTTTGCCGTGGCCGGAGCATTTATTCTCTTTGCAATGGCATTGGAAATGATCATGGGCATTGAAATTTTTAAAGAGACACCTATGAAAGGGAAAAGTGTAGGAATTGTTCCCTTGGCCTTTCCAATCATTGCAGGTGCGGGATCTATGACTACCTTGATTTCACTTCGTGCGGAATATGAAATGATTAATATTTTAATCGCGATATTAATCAATATGCTAGTGGTTTATGCAACATTAAAGTTAACCAGAAGAATAGAGCGTTTAATTGGTCCAGGTGGGGTAGCGATTTTAAAGAAAGTATTTGGAATTATATTATTGGCTATTGCTGTTAAGCTGTTCGCATCGAACGTAACACAATTGTTTCAATAACAATAAAGGTTGTTGATCTAAAGAATCATACAGTTGATTCATAGATTAATTCAGGTTTAGGTTAAACAATTATACAAACAGAAACCCCAATAGAAAATATCTGTTGGGGTTTTTGGATTTTTGTACTTACTTTTTTTCTTACTCTTCGTTTTCTATTGCTTAAGAAGGGTGGAAGTTTCCTTTATTGTCATTAAAAAGATGCATTTATTCTATCAAATATATACGCAAGAGTATTCTATCAATATAAGAGGTCAGAAATTGAGGTAATAAAAAAGCCTCAACAATTTTGTCGAGGCTTTTAGTATCACTACAGTTTAAATTTTTCAGTTCAACTGCAGAGCATTGAAAATATTATTTCGCTGCATTAAATCTTTTGTTTACTTCGTCCCAGTTAATTACATTAAAGAACGCATTAATGTAGTCTGGTCTTCTGTTTTGGTAGTTCAAGTAGTATGCGTGTTCCCAAACATCTAGTCCTAAAACTGGAGTTCCTTCACATCCTAATCCCATTAACGGATTGTCTTGGTTTGGAGTTGAACATACCTCTAATTTTCCATCTTTTACACAAAGCCAAGCCCATCCAGAACCAAATCTTGTTGCTGCTGCTTTTGCAAATTCATCTTTAAACGCTTCGAATGAACCAAATGCAGAATCAATTGCTGCTTTGATATCACCTGTTGGTTCACCACCTCCATTTGGAGACATAACTTTCCAGAATAAGTCGTGGTTATAAAAACCACCTCCGTTATTTCTTACAGCTGCGTTATCTTTGCAATTTGCTAAAATATCTTCAATAGACTTTCCTTCAAGGTCAGTCCCTTTAATTGCTGCATTCAAGTTGTTGGTATATCCTTGGTGGTGTTTACCGTGGTGGATTTCCATTGTTTTTGCGTCGATATGTGGTTCCAATGCATCGTGTGCATAAGGTAAATTTGGTAATTCAAATGCCATTTTAATATGTTTTAAAGTTAATAAATCTGTTTACTCAAATATAAAGAAATTAAGGTAATTTATCTTCATAGGAAAGCCTAAATTTTCTTAATACTTGTTGTGTTAAAACTCCCAACCAAAATCAGTCAAGAATAATTTATCAATATAAGCCCTTAAAGCTTCGTTTTCTACTTTTTCAAGTACATCACCAATAAATGCAGCAACCAATAGTTGTCGTGCATTTGCTTCAGATATACCACGAGAACGCAAGTAGTAAACAGCTTCTTCATCCAACTCACCAATTGTTGATCCATGCGAACAACGAACGTCATCTGCATAAATTTCTAATTCTGGTTTTGAGTAAACATTTGCACCTTTCGAAAGTAAAATGTTTTTATTGGATTGGTATGCTGCAATCTTTTGTGCGTCTTGGCGTACGATCACTTTACCGTTAAAAACACCTGAAGATTTATCATCCATAACTCCTTTATACAACTCACTTGAAATACAGTTAGAGTAAAGCTGGTCAATAATCGTATGGTTATCTATGTGTTGATTCTCAGTTCCAAGATAAGCACCATTCATTTCTGTATGACAGTTTTCACCTTCTACAATAACATCAAGTCCGTTTCGGGTTAAAATACCTCCAGTCGTAATGGTATTGATTAAGAAATTACTTCCTTCGTCTTGTACAAAAAACTCATTGGAGATGTGCAATACATCTTTTGCTTCTGTTTGCAATTTGTTAATTGTTAGACTAGCGTTTGATTCCACATGTCCTTCAAGTGCAACATTGGTGAAGCTATTTGTTGAATTCTTTGAATGAAAAGTAGCTACCACTTCAGCTTTAGAACCACTTTCTAAGTGTACAAAGTGACGGGTGTTAGCAATTAGCTCTTCTCCATCAACAACATGAATCAAGTGTATAGGGTGTTTTGCTTTTTTGTTCTTTTTCACAACAACAGAAACACCTCCAGTTTGATAAGCTTTATTGATTAGAGAAAACACATTTTCTTCGGTACCATCAACGACATCAGAGTAATATTCTTCATTCAGCTCCTCGATCTTTTGAATCGAAACAGCGTCATCATCCTTGATGGTAGATTGAGCTTCATCAAAATATCCATTTACGAATACCAATTCATGTGCATCTAGGCCTTCAATTGTATAGTCCTCAACATTTACAGTTGCTTGAACTTGTTTATATTTTCTTTTTACGTATTTCGCTACACGTGTGTACTTCCATTCTTCTACCCGTGTAGTAGGGAAATCCATCCCACTTAAAGCAGCCATCGCTTGTTTTCTAACCTCAGAAGACGCTTCCGGCTTCTTAAAGTCAGCAACAAACTCTAGTACTTTATTATCCACAACTACTTCCATATCTTATTGAGCAATTTCTTCATTAATCCAATCGTAACCTCTTTCTTCTAGTTCAAGAGCTAAATCTTTCCCTCCTGTTTTAATGATCTTACCATCACTTAAAACGTGAACAAAGTCTGGTTGGATATATTCTAACAATCGTTGGTAGTGAGTAATTAGAATAATTGCATTGTCTTTATTACGCAACTTATTTACTCCTTCAGAAACGATTCGTAAGGCATCAATGTCAAGCCCTGAATCGGTTTCATCTAAAATCGCAAGCTTTGGTTCAAGCATCGCCATTTGGAAGATCTCATTTCTTTTCTTTTCACCTCCTGAGAAACCAACGTTAACTGAACGTCCAGATAATTTATCATTCAGTTCAACTAGATTTGATGCAACTTTTACTTTTGCTAAGAAATCTTTGGCAGACAGTTTATCCTCTTTACGGTATTCACGAATTTCGTTCATTGCAGTACGTAAGAAGTTAACATTAGAAACTCCTGGGATTTCTACAGGATATTGAAAGGCTAAAAACAGTCCTTCTTTTGCTCTATCCTCTGCTTCTAAGTCTAATAAATCAGCACCATCAAAGTCTACAGATCCTTCCGTTACTTCGTAACCGTCTTTTCCTGCCAAAACAGAAGCTAAAGTTGACTTACCAGAACCGTTTGGCCCCATGATAGCATGAACCTCACCTGCTTTAACCTCTAAATTTAAACCTTTTAATATTTCTGCCCCTTCTTCAACTGAAGCATGAAGATTTTTTATTGTTAACATATGTTGAAATTTTCTAAATTAAACGTTATTATATATTGTATTATCCTACTGAGTTTTCTAATGAAATTTCTAGTAGTTTTTGTGCTTCTACAGCAAACTCCATTGGCATGTGATTCAATACTTCTTTACAGTATCCATTCACAATAAGTCCAATTGCTTTTTCCTCATCAATTCCTCTTTGTTGGCAATAAAAGATTTGATCTTCACCAATTTTAGAGGTTGTTGCCTCATGTTCGATTTTCGCTGTGCTGTTTTTACATTCGATATAAGGGAAAGTGTGTGCACCTGCTCTATCAGACAATAGTAATGAATCACATTCTGAACGGTTTCTAGCATTCTCTGCTCCGGCATGAATTTGCACCAATCCTCTGTAAGTATTTTGAGATTGACCCGCAGAAATTCCTTTCGAAATAATTGTACTGCTGGTGTTCTTTCCAAGGTGGATCATTTTTGTTCCTGTATCTGCTTGTTGGAAGTTGTTGGTTACAGCTACGGAGTAGAACTCTCCAATTGAATTGTCCCCTTTAAGAATACAAGATGGGTATTTCCAAGTAACAGCAGAACCAGTCTCAACTTGCGTCCAAGAAATTTTAGCATTCTTTTCACACAAACCACGCTTGGTTACAAAATTGTAAACTCCACCTACACCTTCTTTATTTCCAGGGTACCAATTTTGAACTGTTGAGTATTTAATTTCAGCATCATCTAGTGCAATCAATTCTACTACTGCAGCATGCAATTGGTTTTCATCACGCATTGGCGCTGTACAACCTTCAAGGTATGAAACATAAGAACCTTCATCTGCAACAACTAAGGTGCGCTCGAACTGTCCTGTTCCACCTTCGTTAATTCTAAAGTAAGTTGAAAGTTCCATAGGGCAACGTACTCCTTTAGGAATGTAACAGAAAGATCCATCTGTAAACACCGCACTGTTTAATGCAGCGTAGAAGTTATCGGTATGAGGAACAATTGTTCCCATGTATTTCTTCACTAATTCAGGATGATTCTGAACCGCTTCTGAAAATGAGCAGAAGATGATTCCTAGTTCAGCCAATTTTTCTTTAAATGATGTTGCAACAGAAACAGAGTCCACCACAAAATCTACTGCAGTACCTGTTAATCTTTGTTGTTCTTCCAAAGATATCCCCAGTTTCTTCATGGTTTCTTTCATCTCTGGATCAACATCGTCCCAACTTTCATATTTCTTTTTTTGCCCAGGTGCAGAATAATACGAAATTGCTTGAAAATCTGGCTTTTCGTAGTTTACATGCGCCCATTCGGGTTCAATCATTTCCTCCCATGCACGGAAAGCCTGTAAACGTCTTTCGAGTAACCATTCTGGCTCATCTTTTTTCGATGAAATCAAGCGAATAATATCTTCGTTTAATCCAACTGGAATTGTTTCTGAATTAAAATCAGAAGTGAATCCATACTTATATTCTTGTTGCTCTAAGTTCTTTGCTAAATCTTCTTCTGTATATGTACTCATCATTGAAATTTTTAATTTTTAAATAGAAAAACTCTCACCACATCCACACGTTCGGTCTGCGTTTGGGTTTTTGAACACGAACCCTTTTCCGTTGAGTCCTCCCGAATAATCTAAGATAGTTCCTACTAAATACAAAAAGCTTTTTTTGTTAACAACTATTTTGACACCATTATCTTCAAAAGATTTATCGTCATCTAGTTCTTGATTATCAAAACTTAGCTCGTATTTTAATCCGGAACAACCACCACCTAAAACACCAACGCGAATAAAACTATTGGTGTCTCCTGCCTCCTCCATCAATCGCAAGGCTTGCTTTTTAGCAGATTCTGTAACTTTTATCATATTTAAAACTTCCTTTCGTTGTTATTTATATTAAGTCTAAATAACCTTTATCGTTCCGCAAAAATACCTAATTAATGGTATTTGAACAACTAAAAAGAAGATTATTTTATTGGTTTTCGGAATTCTAGTGAAGGGTAAAAATTAAAATGATGGAAAGAAGGAAAAAACGGCTGAATTTAAAAATAGCTATACACCAGAACTGGTGTAGGTGAAGTCGGTTTTAATCAAATGTTATGTGGTTGATTAGATAAATAAAGGGCTGAAAATAAGTAGGTTGTTTGAAGGATAAAGTGCGTTTGAATTTTTCAATAATTGAGAAGTTTCGTGCTTATTTATAATCTTTCTAAAAAAGAAAACAAAATTATCTTTTTTCTATCAAACATATAATATCTTTGTAAAAAAGAATAAGAATGGCAAATGCAACATTAGAGGATTCAATAATAGATGTGATTAAAACTATTTATGATCCTGAAATCCCAGTTGATGTATACGAATTAGGTCTTATTTACGAAGTAAAGATCAATAGTGACCAAACGGTAGATGTGGAAATGACATTAACCTCTCCAAATTGTCCAGTTGCTGAATCGCTTCCAAAGGAGGTTCAAGACGCAATAGAGTCGGTTAGCGGTGTGAAATCGGCGAAGGTAAACATCGTTTTTGATCCACCATGGGACCAAACGATGATGAGTGAGGAAGCTAAATTGGAATTGGGGTTTTTGTAGGGACGACTCCTTACAAAATAGTTAATCAGAATGAAATGTTTTTTTAACGCGACCATTCTTCTGCTTACAATCATCTTTTTATGCGGATGTGCAAGTAATAATATTCGTGGAGATATAAGGAAATCAAACGATAATGAAACTTATCTAATCATTAAAGAAAGTTGCGGAAACAATAATATTATTTATGTGGACGGCAAGGTTTGGCCATATAAAATTGGAGAGAAAGGTAAAATAAAGCCTGGAAAACACACTTTACGTTGCGGTGGAGACTTAGACATTATTATCAAGGAAGGAACTGTTTTTTATTTTAAATATTGGGGACCTTAATTGAATAAATTAACTCTATGCAACGCCTCTTTCCAATTTTATATACGGTATGTTTGGATTTTTAAAACCTCAATTAATTCCAACAAAGGACTCTTCTCCTTGGCTAATACTTATCGATGAGACTATTTACATTCCATATTACTTTCTTTCAAAGGCATAGATTTCTTTCCAGAAATCACCGATTGAAATCTCTAATTAAACTTCCATGCTTTTTTTAGTTACATGAGAGCTGAGTACAGTAAGGTAATCCTCAAGAAATCAACATTTATTAATGAGACTTTAACTTCACAAAAAAAGGTCGGTTTCGCAATGGAAGCCGACCTTTTTTCTGTGAAGTGATGTTACTTCAATTCTAGAATTGTAGCAGATTATCAATTAATAATCTAACGCAACTGATGTTACCAAAACATCTTCAGTAAATGTTGAGTTAGAACCCTGTCTTTGAATACCGATTTGCCACCAATCCTTTGTCAATTCACTCGCTGGTATAGTAAAACTTTGTTCGTAGTAATTATTGGCTCCATTAATACTAACTGAAGTTGAGCTTAGACTAACTGGGCCTGAGGTGGCGTCACCATTATTATATGAAACTGGTCTAATAAAAAAATCAACTTCTCCAGTTGTAGTACTAGCAAGAGTTCTGAAGAGGATTGTAAATTCTACATCCCCACCGGTATAATTAGCAGGCTTCTTAACGGTAAGACTAGTCCCTCCTGCAAAATTTTGGCCCCATCTTAAACCACCAGCTGCCTCCGAGATATGTGCAGTTGTTGGAGACTTTGCCAAAGCAAAAGCAGGAATTGAAATTGTATTATTACCTGGGACATTAATAGTTTCAACAGTTTTAGCATGAAGCGCATAAGGCACGCTCATCAACTCGCTTGTTCCAGTAATAGTATAAGTTGATCCTCCTGTAGGGTCAGTTTCTGTTTTAATATAATAAGAGTCTGTAGACCAATCAATGGTTGCAAAATCTCCAGAAACAACTGTTCCTGTTCCTATTTCAATACTTACTAAGCCGTTAACATTGGTGGTTGGATTTTGTGTTTCAACATAAACAGCTGTTCCGCTTGCACTACCTTTCAAAATACTAATTTGCATTCCAATGCCTTGATTGTCTACTAAACTATTACCTGCATCTCTTATTACAGCTTGATAGCTCATCTTTTGTGGGGCTTGTGCCCATACGCTCACAGTCATTAAAAAGGTTGCTGCAATTGTAATTATTCTTTTCATGATTTTAGTTTTTGATTATTATTTATCTGTTTTGCCAATTATGACGTTTTAACTCTTATTACATAAAAGGTTAGTTCTTTACTACCTTAAAGGTTTTTACTATTTGATTATTCTTTGTAACTTTTAAGAAGTAGGTTGCTTTTGTCAATGCTACCACTGTAATAATTGTATTGTCAGAAGTAACTTCTTGACTATCAATTAATTTGCCCTGAACATCATAAAGCTGATAAGCCATCTTATCATTACCTTCTGTTTTTAAGGTTAAATAATCGTAGGTTGGGTTGGGGTAAACACTTAATTCTAAATCAATTGCTGTTTCCTCTAGCCCAACCGTTACAAAAATTTCATAGGGTTGTTGAATACCTTGGGCTACACTTCCGTTTGCTCCTGTATTAGTGATGTAAGCTACTTGACCTATGGAGTAACTAGCTGTTCCGCCTGTTCCTGTGGCTTCACCTCCTGAAGCGGTTAAGCCTTCTTGCGCGTGTAAACCTCCTATGCAAAGGAGAGAAAACGCAAGACTTGTTATTATGAATTTGTGTTTCATGATTTATTCGTTTTAATTTTAACCTCTGCAAGATTAATATATATATTCCTCAAGTGCACAAGGGTTTACCCTGAATCAAGGAGTAAAAGTCAAATGATCTAATCTATTATTGACTTTTCACAGAAATCTATATTTATTTTAAGAAGTTTTGAAGGGTAGTTATTATAATCCATCATGGAATCAAGCAATAATCGAAGAAGCAAAATTGGAATTTGGATTTTTGTAAAACCCTACAAACAAATCATTTATTGAAAAACTATAACTTTATTTAATTCTTGCATTAGGCACATAAAGTGAATTTATCTTTAAGGGTTGGTGTTGGCTTTTTCTTTTTAGCGTGATACCAAAAAGAAAAATAATTCTAGCGCCTGCTATTTTATCTTGTCTCCATTTATATAAGCCGATAATGCAATGTGCTGAGTTTGAATCTCCGCCGTAAGCTTTTGGAGCTTCCGCTATAACTTAAGTCTTCTATTTCATTCCGACTTCAAAAAAACATAAGGTGCGTCCAAAATCTACTAAACACACTCCCAAAAATCTAAAATTATCTTCATAATTTTTAAATCCAAACAAGGTTAAAAAAATAATCTAATGAAGATTATTAAATTCCATATTGCTTTCTTTCAAAGGCATAGATTTCTTTCCAAAAGTCACCTATTGAAATTTCCGCATGCTTTAGCATTTTAGGTACTAGTGATTCAGCTGAGAATCCTGGCGTGGTGTTGACTTCAATAACGTAGGGTTCATTGTTTACAAGCATAAAGTCCACCCTTGCTAAGGAACGCATCTGGAGCAATTGATAAATTTTCACCGTCAAATCTTGAGTTTGCTTTGTTAGCTCATCACTAATTCTAGCGGGAGTGATTTCTTGTGATTTACCTAAGTACTTGGCATCATAATCAAAGAAATCTGATTCAGAAACAATTTCTGTACAAGGCAAAGCTTGAACACCATTTTCATTGCGATAAACTCCACACGTTACTTCGGTTCCTTTAAGAAAAGCTTCACAAACTACGGTATTCCCTTCAGCAAATGCGCCATCAATTGCTTTTTGTAAATCTTCTAAAGCATAAACTTTAGAAATTCCATAGCTTGAACCTGAATCTGCTGGTTTAACAAATAAAGGGTAACCTAAACGTTCTCCAATTGCTTTTGGTGAATAGGAAGCATTTTTGAGGAGCAATTCTGAATCAGCGACCTTAATACCAAATCCTTTCAAGAATTGATTGCAAAACCATTTATCAAATGAAAGCTCAGAGGACAGTGCATTACTGTTTACGAAAGGCATGTTTTTCATTTCGAAATAAGCTTGGAGTTTTCCGTTTTCTCCGGGGTCACCATGGATGTACACATGAGATAAATCTATTTTTATTTGCTCACCGCTTTGAAGTGTAAATGAAAAATCGATAGGGGAGACCTCGGCTGTTTCACCATTGTAATCGGCAAACCAACCTTCTTGATTTACACGGACTAAAAATGCATTGTACTTCTTCTTTGGAAGATTTTCCAAAATCATACTTGCGCTTTTGATGGAAATTTCAAATTCAGAAGAGTATCCACCACAAAAGATTCCTACGTTTATCATGCTTCGATTTTGTGCGAAGTACGGAAAAAAAG
>Ga0209075_1005127_pt1 | contig 10161 bp, 6 predicted proteins | sample Stecom2011_FD_187523 | JGI IMG/M metagenome (GOLD analysis project Ga0209075, IMG submission 187523) | Agricultural soil microbial communities from Utah to study Nitrogen management - Steer compost 2011 (SPAdes) (version 2) | ecosystem: Environmental > Terrestrial > Soil > Agricultural land...
AAATTTGAAGCACTCCGTCCGGAATTCAATATTGACGGATACCCTGATGTCGATTATGTTTTATCTACACAGGAACTGGGTAAAATGATAAAAGAAGCAGGGCTGAATTTTATTGACCTTGAAACTGAATCTTTCGATCTGCCTTTAGGATTCAAAACCGGAGCAGGCGTAATATTTGGTGCATCGGGAGGAGTCAGTGAAGCAGTGTTGAGACTTGCAGTTGAAAAACTCAGTGGTAAAAAAATTGAAAAAGTGGACTTTTTAGATGTCAGAGGTTGTGAAGGCATAAAGGAAGCCAGTTTTACAATAAATAACACCACTGTCAAACTTGCAGTTGTACATAGCCTGGCAAATGCCCGTAAAATAGCTGATATGGTTAAAAACGGAAAATGTGATTATGACCTTATAGAGGTAATGGCCTGTCCTGGTGGTTGTATTGGCGGAGCAGGACAACCATGTTCCTTCGTTGATACCATCAATGAATCGAGGACACAAAGCTTATACAATATTGATAAAAATCTTCAGATCCATAAATCTCAGGACAATCCTTATATCGCCGAGTTGTATGAAAAGGTCCTTACTGATCACAAAATTACTCACGAACTCCTTCATACTGAATACAATAACCGTAAACGTATGTCGGATAACGGATTGTCATTTTCTGAAGACAACAAAAACGGGAAACTGCATGTTGATGTATGCCTTGGTACTGGTTGTTATCTTAAAGGTGCTCAGGATTTACTTCATGAAATCATTACAAACATAGTTGATAAAAGCCTCGCGGAACAAGTAGAAGTACGTGGTTCTTTCTGTTTTGAACACTGCAGCAGCGGACCAACTGTCCGGGTAGGCAAACATTTGATTGAAAAATGTACTCTAAAACTTGTTTTAAGCGAAATAAATAAACAACTAAAAGCTACTCAAACTACTGCAATTTCCAGCTAATAAAAAAAACAGCTCCCTCTTAAATCAAATAGAGGGAGCTGTTTTTGATTGAATTTCAAATTTAGGTTAATCATATCCGTTCTGCTGAAATCATTTAACGAGTGTAATCATTTTTACGTTTTTCGAAACTCCATCAATCATCACTTCCATAATTACTGCTTTCCCTGCGTATTTCCTTTTATCAATACAGAAAGAGTGTACTCCTGCGGGTAACGATCTGTTCACAATTTCATTCTATAAAACGCCCTGAAGATTTATGGTGGGTACCAAAAGACGTGATTTGTCGAATGTTATCCTGGTGTGCATATGTGACACCTGCTTCAAACTAACTGTGTCAATTAACCGGCGGTTCCTATGCTATGCACTATATTGCGATGCTTATCAGATTGGAAATAAAACAGTCGTTAACTCATTTCCAGCATTTTTTTCAGTGAAGCCAGAGCTTTTGATGCTATTGCTGCATCAACTTTGACTAATTCACCACCATTTCCTTCAAGGGCATTTTTAATCGACTCTATAGATCCCTTTTTCATATTAGGACAGATTACCTCATCTGATACAGGGAAAAAGGTTTTTTCCGGATTCTGTTTTTTCAGAGTATGAATTATTCCTGTTTCTGTAGCGATTATGTATTCGTTATTATTACGATCCTGCTTTACATAATCACACATCCCACCTGTAGAAAGGATCTGATCCGATAAAGCTCTGCACTCGTACGCAGCTTCAGGATGTATCAACACAACAGCTTCAGGATGCAGTTTTTTTGCTTTTTCAATCATGGAAGGATTTATTCGCAGATGTGTCGGGCAAAAACCATCCCACAATACCATTGAAAGACCGGTTTTTTCCTGAACATATGAACCAAGATGTTTATCCGGTACGAAAATTATGCCCGTACCGGAGGGCAATTTTTGTGCAATTGTTAAAGCATTTGAACTTGTACAACAGATATCCGACAACGCCTTGATTTCAGCTGTGGAATTTACATAACACATAACCTTGTATGAAGGGTACCTGGTTTTAATCTCTACAAGTTCTTCCTGTGTAATCATATCTGCCATAGGACAGGATGCATCCGGTTGCGGCAATATTACAGTTTTTTGCGGGCTTAAAATTGCTGCAGTTTCAGCCATAAAACGAACTCCGGCAAAAACTATTACATCCGCTTCTGTACGGGAAGCCTCCACACTCAAACCGTATGAATCTCCGACATAATCTGCTACATCCTGTACTTCACCAGGTTGGTATGTGTGTGCCAGTATTACTGCATTTTTCTTTTTTTTTAATATATCAATATTGTTTGTAAAAGAATCCATCTACTCTGCATTTTCAATAAAAGGTGATAAGTTTCTGAGTTTTTCAACAATTTGCGGCATAGCAGCTATGACAGAATCGATCTCTTTATCGGTTGTATATCTGCTAAGTGAAAAGCGGGTTGAACTGTGTGCGAAGGTATAAGGTACTCCCATTGAAGTCAAAACATGTGACGGCTCCAGAGAACCGGTTGTGCATGCGGAACCTGATGAAGCTGCAATTCCATTTTCATCCAGGTGCAATAGAATAGATTCCCCCTCAATCGCTTCAAAACTGATATTGGTAGTATTAGGTAAACGGTGAACTTTATTACCATTCAGCTTAGCACCTTTGCAAGAGGTTAACAGGCTGTTTTCCAGACGATCCCGTAAAGCACGAACCCTTACATTCTCTTCCTTTATATGCCTTGAAGCCAGTTCACAGGCTTTACCCAAGCCAACAATTAAAGGTACATTCTCGGTACCGGCTCTGATCCCGTTTTCCTGATGTCCACCATGAATAACCGGATCTACTTTCACCCCTTTACGGATATAGATAGCACCAACACCTTTTGGAGCATGGAGTTTATGACCTGAAAGGGCGAGCATATCAACAGGAATCTTTTTTACATCTATATCGATTTTTCCCACTGCCTGAACTGCATCGGTATGAAAAAAACCGCCTCTTGCTTTGACTTTTGCAGCCAGCTCGTCTATTGGAAATATAACGCCGGTTTCGTTATTAGCCCACATGAAACTCACTATTGTAAATTCATCTATTTGACATTCATCAAGAATGTCTGCTTTAAACATACCCTCATTGTCAACTTTGCATTCAACGAGCGCATGTCCTTTTTCCTTAAGGTAGCGTGCCGTATTCCTGACTGCCGGATGTTCCACTTCTGAAGTAATTATCTGAGATTTATCGCCGAAATAATTACAAAAACCTTTTAGTGCGAGGTTATCGCTTTCGGAGCCACAACTGGTAAAAACTATTTCATCTGCAGAAGCACCAATAAGCGATGCCACTTTTTCTCTTGCTTCTTCAATATATTTATGTACCTGTCCTCCAAAACGATAAATACTGGATGGATTACCATATAAATCTTTAAAAAACGGCAGCATCTCTTCAAGAACTTCAGGTGCTATCTTTGTAGTAGCATTATTATCCAGATAAATCAGTTCTCTGTCCCTCATTTATAAATCCTTACTTTTATCCGTTACAAATTTCAAAACAACCTGCCGGTCCATTCTACGAAAACCCCAGTATATCGTATTTAGTCTGGCATGCTCCATCTTTTTAAAAGCATTTTAAACCAACAGGCTTTATCTAAATATAGAATAGAATTAAAACCTGACTTTTAGCACCTGGCCCTGCTTATACCTGGCATACCTGTACACTGATTTATTCCGCCCAGGTTGTGAATTTAACATTTTAAATCATTCTGGTTTTTTTTTACCCCAATTACACAATATCAGGAAAAAATTCATCACAGCTATCAAAAAAAGTACAATGGTACGCCCATACCCTACAGTTTGATATAAAAATCGAAATGGATTTTTCATTCTGCGAATATACCACGCCCTGAAAAGACTCCCTATGCCATCAAGGGCGATAAAAAAAATCCAGGAAGCAATCATTGTGATTATAACAGGTCTGGATTTCATACTTGTAAGCCTCCTGTGTTAAAGTAATTTCAGTTATCGTAATGAATAACACCGATTAGAAATTAAATTTTTTCCCGGATCAGAGTTGCATAAAAATTCAAACAAATTGAATAAATCACCAACCAATCAAAATTGCTGATATCGGTAATTCTGTATTCATCTGATATTATTTCTCTAAAAAACAGTAAAATTGTATTAAATTTATCTGATTTTTTAAAAACAATTAAAATACGACTTGCCAATACAGCACAAAAGTACGCATATTCATATCAGGTTATGCTGCCCATTAATTATGTTAAAAACAGTTACCAGGATTTTTTTGTTTTTTATCCGGTTATTAATTGCATTCTGTCCTGAAAATATTCCTGGTTATAGTTTTGAATATTAAGCTGATTACAGATAAACCTACCAATCAGGAAAACGTAAATGCTTAAAACCCCTTTTACAATGTTATTTTCAGTATTAGTTTTACTTTTTTTTTCAAATACAGGTTTTTCAGAACAAAAAGTTCATGTATTACAAAAGCTGAATCTTACATCAAAGAAAACTGAAGACAGTACAATACTAATTACATCAGATAGTGCTGTTTTTCTCTCCCCCCCTTTTAAAAGGGTTTTCTCCGGAAGAGATTTAAAAGTTGAAATAGAACCTCAATGCAAAGTTGATTCCTTAAAACTTACAGCTCTACATTCGGGTAAAATTACCGACTCACTTGGTACTTTTCATGCACCTCCCTATTGTGCGACCTGGAAATATGATACCATACCCGACCAGGACCAGTTACACCTACAGTTCGGGTATGTTCTTTTTCATCCCTCTGGAAAAAAAATTATCTGTCCACCAATGCCGAACCGTTGGGTCATAGACAGGGACCAAAAAACAAGTCGTAAAAAATATCAAATTAAACAGATTTTAAATCCTGCAAAAATCGAAATTGACGGCCAGCTTACTGAGTGGGAAAAAGTTCCCGGAATTTATATCGGCTCCAAAGGCATACTTAAGATGCAATGGACAAATTACCATTTTTTTGTAGGTGCGCATGTTTTTGATACCACAATTAGTTATGCCGACTTTCTGGAATTACACTTCGACCTTAACCGGGAAAGAAAATCGTTTTCCGATATCAACCAAAGGAGTATCCGGTTTGGACCACAAACCCGCAGTACAACCTTTGCAATGAACCTTTCTGATTCCAGCTTTATGCCAGACGACAGCATAAACGTATTGTTGAATAATGAAATGAAGTGGAGAAGAAATATTGTAAAAGATGGGTACATTATTGAAGCATCTATACCGGTTACTCTTCTGTCTGAAATGGGATATTTGAACCCTAATTTTGGTTTCGATGTCAGCATTATGGATAATGATGAAAAAAACAAGTCGAAACATTATGTCAGCTGGTCGGGCTCTGCCATAGAATTTAACCGATATAATCCAAGTCAGTGGGGTACTGCAGTTTTAAAGCAGACTATGTTTCCTCTTAAACTCATATTGACGATTTCCGGGATGATTATTTTGGTAACAGGTTTGATATTGACTATAATCATTTCAAAACACAACCTTCAGGCAAAAAAACGAGAATCCGCCCAAAAGAAAGAGTACTCTGAATTTTTTAAAACGATTCTGGATGCTGTTCAAAAAAGGATCACTGACCCCTCACTATCGCTCCAGAAGATTGCATCAATCCTCAAAACCAAACCGGATACAATTACAGACACTTTTCTCAAGGAGATGGAATGTAGATTTGAACATTACATCAAATTCCAGAGAATTCAAAAAGCAAAAGAGATGCTGCGGTCTTCCGAAATGAGTTTTGAAGAGATTGCAGAAAAAGCAGGTTTTGAATCAGTAAAGATACTTAACAAATCGTTCGAATCCATTACTCATACAACACCGGAATTGTTCCGTGAAAGAATCCTTGAAGCCGCCAGGGAGGCAGAGGAGGATGAAGATGAATGATAAATACCAGGTGTACCAGCACCTTTGCGAATAAATACTGTTAACCTTACCATTCATTCCAAATAAAAAACAGATTTAAGTAAAAGTGAAGAATTTTCTACTCCGCATAAGTGTGAAATCTTATTTTGCTTAAAGAAATAACTGGCATTTCATAATAAAATATACAACCTTAAAAGGAAAACCAATGTACAGAAAACTCTTCTATTTCAGCACCAATCTCGGTATTCTGGGAAGGTTGGCTTCTGTTGCAAGCAAGGGCATGATGAGCAAAATTAATGAATCCGACAAAGTTTTCTTGGTTGACAGCAATTGTGACTCATGCGGAATCTGCAGTAAAGTTTGTCCGGTTGGAAATATAAAAATTATTGATGGGAAGCCACAATGGCAGCATAGATGTGAATCCTGCCTTGCCTGTTTTCACTGGTGCCCGAAGGCATCTATTCAGATAGGTAAAAAAACTGCATCAAGAAACAGGTATCATCACCCAAAAATCACACTTGAAGATATCGTGCCACAAACAAAAACTGAATTGGTAAAATAGTTTCAACCTGAAGAATAAGATTAATTGAATAACAACCTGCGTGGGCTATCTGTTATTTAATTTCTGAAAGGTATTTTTTTGATCTTTGTGCATATTCACTGGATGGATAACGATCGATCAATTCCTGTAATGCTTTCCTGGCTTTTTGTGGTTGATTCATTTTCAGATATGACAATCCTATTTTAAACTGAGCATCATCACTTTTCGAAGACTTATTGAACGAAAAAATCCGGTTGAAAGATGCTATTGCAGCAGAAAAATCCCCTTTGGAATAGTAGCTTTCACCAATCCAGAAATTTGAATTGTCGGCGTATTTACCCGATGGATACTGATTTAAGAGGTCAGCAAAAATTTCAATCGCTCTGTCGTAATTTCCTCTATTAAAAACTCTGAGACCATTTTGATATATTTCATATTCGGGGGAAGTTATTAAAGAAGCAGCTGATGCGGGTGAAAAGGTAGCTGTTTTTGAAGGTCCTTTTTTATTTTTAGCATTACTTCGAACACTGTTTCCTTCAAGCGTTTTAACGAAAGCATGAAGATCTTTATAGGCTTCAATCAATAATGAAATCCTGTTTTCAAGCTCCTCAATTTTTGCAGATGAAATATTTGAAACCTCTTCTGAAAGGACGATCATTCTGTTTTCCAATTCAGTCACTTTAGCAGATAACAGATCTACTTCCAGTTTTGCCTCCTGAGCAAGCTTCAGTGCCTCATCGGTACTCTCTTTAACTGCTACCACATCAATTTGAGGTAAAATTATATCATCTTCCATATGCCGAATAGAACCGGCACATCCGATAAATAGAAAATTTGCACAAAAAAGATACAGGTACTTTTGATATTTATTCATAACCAATTCCCAAAAACAACTCTGTTTGAAGTTATTATACATTGAAAGGACTATATGGTCAACTTCACATATTTTTTTTACAAGCTTTACCATGTTGCTGTATATTAAACCCATTGTTATTTTTCTGCATAACCATTAATGGATCAAAAACAATGAAACTATTCTGTAAAATTCATATTTCAGCACTGTTGTTCTTTGCTGTATTTTTTCATTTAACATGCATTTACGACCCGCAAAGAGAACCTGAAAATTCAATAAGTATCCAACTCTTTGTAGATGGAAACGGTTCTGTTAAAGGTTTACCTTCAGATACCACACTTGCAGTTAACAGCACTGTTTCAATTACTGCAATTGCAGACAGCGGTAATATGTTCATTGGTTGGGATATGGGGAAATTATTAACAGATAACCCTCTTGAGATGAAATTTTCACGGAATGTGGTTATAACAGCCCGTTTTGCTCCAAAACCTCAAGATCTGGTTTTTATTGAATCCAAAAACAGACTCTTCAATATGGGATCGTCTGATCCATCAGCACAGGAAACAGAAATCCCCGTTCACCCTGTTAAATTTACTTATAACTTTTTTATCGGGGCCCATGAAGTAACACAGAAAGAATTTAAGTCAACCGTTTCCCATCTGGCACCAGCTTATGCCCAGACAGACCAGGGTGACAACTATCCTGTAACCAACATTACATGGTATGATGCAGTGTTGTACTGCAATGAACTAAGTAAAAAGCATGGATATGATACTGTTTACTCTTACTCTTCAGCATGCCTTACAGAAGGCGAATGCTCGTTTATACTTGAAAATCTGGCAATTCATTACGATCGTTTTGGTTATCGCCTTCCAACAGAAGCCGAATGGGAGTATGCGTGCAGAGCAGGATCAGATAATCAATATTACTGGAGCAATAACAATGATACAGCCATCATAAACCAATACGCATGGTATTCTCTTAATTCAGACGAAAAAGCTCACCCTGTTGGCCAGAAAAAACCAAACTCATTTCTTCTCCATGATATGTGTGGTAATGCAGCAGAGTGGGTTAATGACTGGCTCGACAAATATCCAGACACCCTGCTGCACGACCCTGTCGGACCGACTCATCTGAACTGGGAACAGTTTGAATCCTCTTACGAACGCCCTGTTCGCGGCGGTTCCTGGCGCCTTAACCGATTTTACTTACGATCAAGTACAAGAAAAGGGCCATATGAAACAAATGCATTTAATCGTCACATTGATATCGGTTTTAGAGTTGCGATGGGTGTTTTTAAGGCCACATCTTTCAAACCGTCAGTTTCCAAACCGGATTCAATTGAGTTTAAACTACATGTAAACAAAAAAGATATTATTGACTTTATTGGAACAGAAAAAATCAAAATAGCATTTGTTTCCTCGCATAACCGAATCAGACAACTCAACACAATCGATTTTACAGAAAGCGGTATTGAAATTCAAAGCTGCGGTAATGATGAATCGGTTTACTCACCGATGATCTCTCCTGATGGGAATTTTATCGCATACAGCTCAAAAGGTGAAGGCTTTTCGGGTAATGGTACTACTACCATTCGGTTTTTCGAAAACAGTGATTCTTCTTCAAGTAATATTGATAATGCATTTATTCCACGCTGGTGGGTATCTCCTGAAACCCCTGATACATTTCTGATATACAGTAATGGTGCATCTTTGAATGATAAAAATAAATGGTATACCGAAAAAACTTTTCGCCACAAGATAAGTAATGGCAAACCAGTTGGATCTGCAGAAATACTTACATCTAGCGGTTCTTATCATGGGGGGCTCAGTACCGACGGGCGTTTCCTTGCAACAGCATACCCTACAGCCAGAATGATAGATCTGGCAATCAACGATACCAATATTTTTATCTTTACACCACCTTTTAATGGAAGAGATGATGTACCACAAATCTGTAATCTTTCTATTTCACCTTCACAGTATAACACTGATGAAATCATGTTTGTCGATTTCGGATATCCAAAAGTCAGTTCACTTCTTGGAAGATCATACGATTTCCATTCTGTAATATTTATATGTAATACAAGTCTTTTTAGTTATGATATGGTTTCCAGATGGTATATATGTCCTGAGAGTTATTTACAGTGGGATGGAGTTGAATGGTCCAATTATCCGGATTTTGCAATTGCAGTGGCAAAAACAACTGATTTTACAAAAGATGCAGTTTTCATAATCAACTGCAGCGATTCATCTTATCTGAAAATAGGTGAAGGAACAAATCTTCAGGAAGTCAGCCTATGGATAGATCCATTAGAAATTTCTGAAGGTGAAGATCCTTACAAGGCATTTGGAAAGTATGATATTCCGGTACAAACTTTTGGTCAGGACTACCAGGCCAAGAAACTGCGGTTATTCTGGAAACACCGTGAGGATATTGAATGTGCTGTTGTGGGCAGCTCTCCTGCTTATTTCGGCTTTGACCCCTCGTGCATCTCCTTGCCTGCACTAAACATGGCTCATTGTGGTGCAAATGTAACTACAGCAATGGTTATAGCGAAAAACTATGTTCTTGAACATGCTACAAAATTGAAGGTACTGATTCTGGAACTTATTACATTTGCATTTAATAGTGATGGGTACAAATCTGTGCCACACCTTACAGGCCTGAAGGAAAGTCAGGGATATATTCTTGATCATAAGCACGATTTTTACAAAAATGGTATTCCAGAAATAATAAAACAAAAAGCAGAAAATTTCGGTCCAAAGCAATGGATCGGTCTTGATTCTACGGGATTTTATTTTGACAAATATGATGGAACAGGCTGGGGAGAACCCCGTATCGACAGAGGCGATTTCAATCTGGGTGATTCGATTGTCCAATATAACCTTTCATTATTCAAGGAAGTTGTTGATATTGCTACA
>Ga0209075_1005128_pt1 | contig 10161 bp, 7 predicted proteins | sample Stecom2011_FD_187523 | JGI IMG/M metagenome (GOLD analysis project Ga0209075, IMG submission 187523) | Agricultural soil microbial communities from Utah to study Nitrogen management - Steer compost 2011 (SPAdes) (version 2) | ecosystem: Environmental > Terrestrial > Soil > Agricultural land...
GCGGGCCATGCGCGGGCGGATGATGGCGATCGAAGCACCACCGGGAGCCATCGATACCTGCGGCACAGGCGGTGATGCCAAGGGAAGCTTCAATATTTCCTCAGCCGCCACTTTCGTGATCGCCGCCTGCGGGCTCCCGGTCGCCAAGCACGGCAATCGAGCACTTTCCTCCAAGAGCGGCGCCGCCGATGTGCTTACGGCGCTTGGCGTGAACGTGGATGCCGATCTCTCTTTGGTTCGGAAAGCGCTGTGGGAGGTAGGAACCTGCTTCCTCATGGCGCCGCGACACCACAGCGCGATGCGTCACGTCGGCCCTACCCGCGTGGAGTTGGGAACGAGAACAATATTCAATATGTTAGGGCCCTTATCCAGTCCGGCGAATGTAAAACATCAGCTAATTGGGGTCTATGACCGCAAGTGGCTCGAGCCGCTCGCCGAGGTGTTGAGAGAACTGGGTCACGAGCGGGCGTGGATCGTCCATGGTGAACATGGCCATGATGAACTTACGACCTCCGGAACCACTTTTGTCGCAGAACTTAAGGATGGTCAGGTTCGCAGCTTCACGGTGACACCCGAGCAGGCCGGTCTGCCGCGCTGCACCCCAGATGATCTCGCGGGCGGCAACGGAGAGGAGAACGCCCGTCGAATGCGCGCCTTGCTCGCGGGTGAAAAGGGGCCACTGCGCGACACGATTCTGCTGACAACCGCGGCCGCTTTGGTCATCGGCAACAAAGCGGAGGATCTGCCAGACGGCGTCGATCAGGCTGCTAAGGCAATCGATGAAGGACGGGCAATGGCGGTGCTGGAGAAGCTCATCGCCATCACCAATGAAGAGGTAGAGGCGTGACCGACGTTCTCACGAGGATCTGCGCGCAGAAACGCGAACATGTGGCTGCTCGCAAGGCAAAACGCCCGCTAGTCGAAGTAGAGCGGGCCGCGCAGGAGGCTGATGCGCCCCGAGGCTTTCTGAACGCGTTGCGGCGTCGCGCCCTAGAGCAGGGCTATGGCCTTATCTGCGAGATCAAGAAAGCTTCACCTTCCAAGGGATTGATTCGGGAAGACTTTGACCCTCCGGCACTGGCTCGCGCCTATGCAGAGGGCGGTGCCGCCTGCTTGTCGATCCTGACGGATGAACCCTGGTTCCAAGGGCACGACGACTATCTGGTTGCAGCGCGTGCCGCCGTCACCCTTCCCGTTTTGCGCAAGGACTTCATGCTCGAACCCTACCAGATCCTTGAGTCACGTGCGCTTGGCGCCGACTGCGTGCTCCTGATCCTGGCCGCTCTCGAAGATGCTCAGGCGGCAGAACTGGAAGCCGTCGCTCTCGATCTTGGGATGGATGTTCTCGTCGAAGTCCATGACGACGAAGAGATGGAGCGCGCCTTGGCGCTCAAGTCCCCCCTCATCGGCATAAATAATAGGAATCTGAAAACCCTGGAGGTTGATCTCGCCACCACCGAAAGGCTTGCCTCGCAGGTGGATGCAGGGCGATTCCTGGTGGGAGAAAGTGGTATCTATGAGCCCGCGCATATCGAACGCCTTTATCAGGCAGGCGCACGCGCTTTCCTCGTGGGCGAGTCTTTGATGCGTCAGCCTGATGTGACGGCCGCCGCGCAGCGTCTAGCCACTGTCGCTCAGCTTGTGCCATGAGCGACTTCACTCATTTCGATGCCGAGGGTCGCGCGGTCATGGTGGACGTCTCCGACAAGGAGGAGACAGAGCGCGTCGCTATCGCCAAGGGCGATGTCGTCATGCAGCCTGAGACCCTGGCACGGATCCAGGAGAGAGGCGTCAAGAAGGGGGACGTGCTTTCCGTCGCGCGGCTGGCCGGCATCATGGGTGCCAAACGCACAGCTGATCTGATTCCCCTCTGCCATCCTCTGGCGCTGACGAAGGTGACCGTCGATCTCGCGATCGTCGCGGAGCGCTGCGCAGTTGAGATCACCGCAACCTGCAAGCTCAAGGGGCAAACCGGTGTCGAGATGGAAGCGCTGACGGCGGTATCGGTAGCTGGCCTCACGGTGTACGACATGTGCAAGGCCGTGGATCGCGGGATGCGTATTGAGAACGTGCGACTGGTGCACAAGTCTGGCGGTAAATCCGGACTCTATGAGGCGCCCTGATGATTTCGGTTGAAGAGGCGCTCTCCCGAATTCTCTCGGTCTTCCGGCCGCTGCCCTCAGAAGTGGTTTCGCTGGAGCGCGCACTGGGGCGCGTGCTGGCGGAGGACGTGGTTGCGCGCCTCACCCAGCCTCCTGCGGCAGTGTCCGCAATGGATGGCTACGCCGTCCGCGCGACGGACGTAGCGCAGGTGCCGGTACGCTTGCGCGTGGTAGGTGAAGCGCCAGCCGGCGGCGCCTACGACGCCCCACTCCAAACCGGAGAGGCCGTGCGCATCTTCACCGGCGGGCCTCTGCCCGAGGGCGCGGATGCCATTGTGATTCAAGAGGATACGGAAAGCGGCTCTGATGGCGAAGGTCGCTGGGTAGAGATTCGGGAAGGGGCACCAGCGGGCCACTATGTTCGACCGGCCGGACTGGATTTTGCCCGCGGCGATCTGGGTCTTCCGGCAGGGCGGACACTGCGCGCGCGCGACCTCGGCCTTGCGGCGGCAATGAACCATCCCTGGCTGACCGTGCGACGGCGGCCCCGGGTGGCAATTCTGGCAACCGGGGATGAAGTGGTGATGCCGGGCGAACCGCTCCAACCCAACCAGATCGTGAGTTCCAACGGGATAGCGCTTCAGGCTGTCGTGAAGGCTTGCGGCGGCGAGCCGATCAACCTCGGCATCGCCCGGGACAATCGCGAGTCGCTACTACGCCTCGCGGCCGGCGCAGCAGGCGCAGATATCGTGGTGACGACGGGTGGCGCCTCCGTAGGCGATCATGACCTCGTTCGCTCTGTTCTGGGAGAGGAAGGGCTGGACCTCGATTTCTGGAAGATCGCCATGCGCCCTGGCAAGCCACTGCTCTTTGGCAAGCTCCATGGAACGCCTCTCTTGGGGCTGCCGGGAAACCCAGTTTCCTCGCTGGTTTGCGCGCTGATTTTCCTCCGCCCAGTTCTGGCACAACTGCTGGGCCAGGATCCATCGGACAAACCTTTCCACGCCCGGCTGGCAAAGGCTTTACCCGAGAACGACCGGCGGCAGGACTATCTACGCGCCCGACTATATCAGGACGAAGCCGGCAACCTGACGGCAGAGCCCTTCGCGCGCCAGGACAGCTCCATGCTGGCCACGCTTGCAATGGCAGACGCCCTCATCATCCGGCCGCCCCACGCGCCGGCGGCCGCTGCGGGGGATACGGTCCAGGTCGTTCCACTTGGCGATCTGCTGTAGCAATCTCGATAATGATCAGCGCGGCGTCTGCTGAAGCGACACTGGCAGTGCAGCGTTGCGGTGATGAAAATGCCCGCGACGGGGGGGGGTTCGCTCGCTAGGTTCTCGTTCGTTCTTGTTCCGCGTAGTTCAGATTGGACGCGAACCGGTCTAGGCTGGCAGAACTTTATGCTGCGTCAGAGGCCACAACAAACCTAACAGACGAGGGAACTTTGCCATGGAGATGGTTGGCGAACAGCGCATTCCGGCTCCGCGTTCGGTAGTTTGGGAAGCTCTCAACGATCCCGAAGTGCTGAAGGCGAGCATTCCGGGGTGTGAAAGCCTGGAACGAAACGAAAGCGGCGATGGCTTCGACGCTAAGGTCCGAGCGAAGGTAGGACCTGTGAATGCGCGCTTCGGCGGGACGGTCGTTCTCTCGGATATCGTGCCCCCGGAAAGCTACACCATCTCCGGGGAAGGCAAAGGCGGCTCCGCCGGCTTTGCCAAAGGCAGCGCAAAGGTTCAGCTGACGGAAGAAGGAAGCGATACGCTCCTCAGCTACACGGTGGACGCACGAGTCGGCGGGAAGCTCGCCCAGCTTGGATCGCGATTGATCGACGGTACCGCGCGCAAGATGGCCGATGACTTCTTCACCCGCTTTTCCGACATCGTGAAAGAGCGGACCGCCGATGACGGCGCCATGCCAGATGCCGCGGGCAGCGGTATGGAGCCGCCTCCCCCGGTCTCCCCAGCGCCAACGGTCCCCGGCCCAACGGACACGGAGCTTCACCCCGCTGCCGACGCTGCAGCAGTAGAAGCGGCTGCCATGGGTGGTACAGCCACCGCCCCGGTCCCGGATGCCACGGCCGAAGCAGCTGCACAGGTTGCGCCTCAACCGACGGGACCGCGACCGAGCGCGCCAGCAACGAGCACTACACCGAGCGCTGAACCTGCCAAACCCGGTGGATTGTCGCCGGTTGCCTGGATAGCGCTGATCGTTGCAGTCGTAGTTATTCTTCTTTGGTTGGTGCTTTGAGCAGGCGCGATAGCACCCCTTGACCGCCTTCGGTCGCCGCCACAAACTCTCGCGAAAGGCGTTCCTCTAATGAGGCGTCTGCAACAATAAGATCGGCCCGGCTCACGTCGGCTGAAGCCCGCAATGCAGGAGGGAGACGGATGTTACGTGTTTCTATGACCATCAACGGCAAGCAGGCGACGAAGGAGGTGGAACCTCGTACGCTGCTTGTTCAGTTCCTGCGCGAACACCTGGGCCTCACAGGCACGCACGTGGGTTGCGACACCAGTCAGTGTGGCGCTTGCGTGGTGCATGTAAACGGCAACTCCGTGAAGTCCTGCACCCTTCTCGCCGCGCAAGCCGATGGCGCGGAAATCACAACGATTGAAGGCTTGGCCCAGAACGGCGAGATGCATCCCGTGCAGGCCGCCTTTCGCGAACACCACGGCCTGCAATGCGGCTTCTGCACGCCTGGCATGGTGATGAGCGCCGTCGATCTGTTGAAGAAGAACGCCAGTCCCAGCGAGACGGAAATCCGCGAGTGGCTTGAAGGAAATATCTGCCGCTGCACCGGCTATCATAACATCGTCAAAGCGATCCAAGCTGCAGCGAACGAGATGAGGGGGTGACGTCATGGCTGAAACCGGAATTGGCGCCTCTGTACGGCGCAAGGAAGACCCACGCTTTCTGACCGGTCGCGGGCGTTATGTTGATGACATCAACCGTCCTGGCCAGCTTCACGCCTACTTTTTGCGGTCACCTGTTGCGCACGCACGCCTGACGAGCATCGACACTTCGGCAGCCGAGCAGGCGCCAGGGGTGGTTGCCGTCTTCACCGGGCAGGACATGGCCGCCGATAACGTCGGCTCTCTCCCTTGCGGCTGGGTAGTGACCGACCGGCACGGCGAGCCGCACAAGGCGCCACCCCACTACCCGCTCGCACGGGACAAGGTGCGCTACGTGGGAGACCACATCGCCATGGTGGTGGCCGAGACCCGCGCTCAAGCCCGCGATGCAGTGGATCTGATCGACGTTGACTATGAGGAGCTGCCCGCGATTGTCGACGTCCGGGATGCGATGACAGGATCGCTGGTGCATGACGAAGCACCCTCGAACCTCTGCTTTGACTGGGAACTTGGGGACCAAGCCGCGGTGAACGAGGCGATGGGCCAGGCGGCCCACGTGGTCGAGCTGGATCTGGTCAACAATCGCCTGATCCCGAACGCCATGGAGCCACGGGCTGCCATCGGGGACTACGATCCCGGCACCGAAGCCTATACCGTTTACTCCACCAGCCAAAACCCGCACTTGCTGCGGCTGATCCTCTGCGCCTTCGTACTCAATCTGCCCGAGACGAAGGTGCGGGTTATTGCGCCGGATGTCGGGGGCGGCTTCGGCTCCAAGATCTTTGCCTATGCCGAGGAGACCTGCTGCACATGGGCCGCAAAGAAGGTCGGCCGCCCGGTCAAGTGGACGGCCGGGCGCGATGAGGCCTTCGTCTCGGACGCCCACGGCCGCGACCACTTCACCAATGTGAAGCTCGCACTAGACCAAGAGGGCAAGTTTCTGGCGCTGAAGGTGGACACCACCGCCAATCTGGGCGCCTACCTCTCCAGCTTCTCCACCTGCGTGCCCACCTACCTCTACGCGACGCTGCTTGCTGGGCAGTATGCAACGCCGGCGATATACGCGAACGTCAAGGGAGTCTTCACCACTACCGCCCCGGTCGATGCCTACCGGGGAGCTGGCCGCCCTGAGGCAACCTACCTGATCGAGCGGATCGTGGAGGTAGCGGCACGCAAGCTCGGCATGGATCCGGCGGAACTTCGGCGAAAGAATTTCATCCAGCCGGACCAGTTCCCCTACCAGACCCCGGTCGCCCTTACCTACGACACGGGCAACTACGAGCCGTCGCTCGATCTGGCACTGCAGATGATCGACTATCAGGGGTTTGCCGCGCGGCGCGCCGAATCCGAGCGCCGCGGCAAGCTGCGGGGGATCGGCTTCTCCGCCTACATCGAAGCCTGCGGCATTGCGCCCTCTGCCGTTGTAGGCGCTCTGGGGGCCGGCGTCGGCCTGTGGGAGTCGGCGCAGGTCCGTTTCAACGCAACCGGCACGGTTTCTGTGATGACCGGCGCCCATAGCCATGGGCAGGGCCACGAAACCACCTTTGCACAACTGGTATCCGAAAAGCTCGGCATCCCTTACGAGAACGTAGAGGTGGTGCATGGCGACACCGGCGCGATCCCGATGGGCATGGGAACCTATGGCTCCCGCTCCCTGGCGGTTGGCGGATCGGCCATCGTTAGAGCCTGCGACAAAATCGTGGAGAAGGGCCGCAAGATTGCGGCACATCTGCTGGAAGCCTCCGTTGACGACGTGGAATTCAAGGAAGGTAAGTTCACCGTCGTGGGAACGGACCGTTCGAAGACTATGGCGGAAGTGGCCTTCACTGCCTATGTGCCGCACAACTACCCTGAAGGCGTAGAACCCGGCCTCGATGAGACGGCTTTCTACGACCCACTCAACTTCACCTACCCGGCTGGCGTTCACATCGCCGAGGTGGAAGTGGATCCTGATACGGGCATCACCACAATCATGGATTGGGTGGCCGTGGACGATTTCGGCCGGGTTCTCAACCCGATGATTGTCGAGGGACAGGTGCATGGCGGCATCGCCCAGGGGGTGGGCCAGGCGTTGCTTGAAAACTGCGTCTACGACAAGGAAAGCGGGCAGCTGATCACCGGCTCCTACATGGACTACACCATGCCTCGCGCCGATGATCTGCCCCCCTTCCGAGTCGGCATGACCACCACGGAATGCACTCACAATCCCCTTGGTGTGAAAGGCTGCGGCGAAGCTGGCGCCATTGCTGCACCGCCCGCTTTGATCAACGCCATCACCGATGCCATTGGAACCGAGATCGATATGCCGGCCACGCCTGAGAAAGTTTGGCGCGTCTGTCAGGCGCAATTTGTCCAGGCGGCTGAATAGGGAGGAACGAGAAAATGTACGCCTTTGAGTATCACAAGCCTTCCTCCGTTCAGGACGCTGTGGCCGCACTGAGTGACAAGGAAGATCCGAAGATCGTGGCGGGGGGCATGACCCTCCTGCCCACCATGAAACAGCGGCTGGCTTCACCGTCTGATCTGATCGACCTCGGTGGGCTGCCGGAACTGGTGGGCATCCGGGAGGAAGGGAACAGCCTTGTCATCGGCGCGATGACCACGCACGCCGAGGTGGCGCGCAACGAGACCGTACAGGCGCGGATCCCGGCGCTTGCAAAGCTGGCTGGAGGCATTGGCGATCCGCAAGTGCGGCATCGTGGCACCATCGGCGGCTCCGTCGCCAACGCTGATCCGGCGGCGGACTATCCTGCCGCATTGCTGGGCCTTGGTGCGGCGGTGATCACGAATCAGCGGGAAATTGCAGCGGACGATTTCTTTGTCGATCTCTTCGAAACGGCGCTGGAACCTAGCGAATTGATTACCGCCGTTCGTTTCCCCATCCCCCAGCGAGCTGGCTATTCCAAGTTCCCCAATCCGGCGTCCCGCTACGCCATTGTCGGCGTCTTTGTTGCCCAGACGGATGGCGGGGTCCGAGTAGCGGTCACGGGCGCCAAGGGAAGCGTCTTCCGCGTTACGGAGATGGAACAGGCTCTGGCGAGCAATTTTTCGCCGGAGAGCGTTGCCAACATCCGTGTTCCCGCTGACGACATGAACAGCGATATCCATGCCTCAAGCGAATACCGGGCGCATCTGGTCACGGTAATGGCGAAGCGCGCCGTCGCCGCGGCTGAGGGTTGACCCTATGCCGCTGGCGCCTTCCTTGGCGAACTAAAGCAACAAGGGAGGCGCCAGCGGCGCCATCCGAGCAGTCACGGAAACTGTGTCCAGCGTTTCCGATCCGGAGAGATCCGGTTTAGCCTTCTCGCGCGATGTCAGTCCTCCGCTTCCTGCTCCTCGCACTTTTCGTTCTGCTGCTCACACTCCTGCTGCTTGCAGCAAGCGCCTGGGCATTCCGGGATTCGCTCGCCGCCTTTGCCTTCCACCGCTGGGCCGAAGCACGGGGCCTGGATGGGGAAATCGCGGGGCTGGAACTGGATTTTGGCCGCCTTGAGGTGCAGGGCCTGCGGCTGGAGGGGGCTCGGCTCGCGCGTGTGGAAGCGCGTTTCTCGCTTCAACGGCTAGTTCGAGGCGAGGTCAAAAGCCTGCTGTTGCAGGGGCTGCATCTCCCCCTGGATCTGAGCGGCGAAGGTCCCTTGCTCGGTCGCCTGCAGCCGCTTTTGGGGGAGAGTAACGGCAACCCCGAGCAACCCTGGCAGCCGCCCTTTCCGAAAAATCCGCCCCCCTTGCCCAAGATAGGCCTGCAAGATGCGCAGTTGCAGCTCAACAGCGTGCAAGGACCACTGCTTATCACCCTGCAGGGACAGTTTACGCCCGAGGGCGCGGATCTTCAGGATCACCTTTTCCTCGAATTCAAGGGCGAAGCTGAGGGACCAGAGGTGAGCGGGCGGCTTGAGGCCAGCCTCGCCAATCTGCGCCCGCAAAGCCTGCATGCGGAGATGGGTCTGGCTGGAGAGAACTACGGACGAGGCTCTCTCTGGCTTGACGCACCGGCACTGAGAGCCGGCGAGGAGATGGAGATCGTCGCCCGGCTGGAAGGTGCCGGTGCCGAACTGGCAGCCTTCTTCCCCAACCTCCCTGAGGTAACCTCTGGCCAACTCGATGTCGCACTGGATGGTCGCCTGCGGTTACCGCCCCTACCCTACCTCGATGTAGAGCCACCAACTTCCTGGCTTGCGTGGATCGCGGAACGCGACATCACCGCCCAATTTGACCTGGCCGGGCAGGAACTCGATGTGCCGTCCTTTGCTAGCGACATCACCTTCTTCAGCGCGATTGCCGCCGAGCGAGGGGCAGAGGGAACAACCTTTCATCTCGAAGGTCCGCTCGAGCTCCACGCCGCGGGGTTCGGTCCCGCCGTTTTGAGCCCCCTGCCAGAAACTCTCGCAGCGCGGCTGAAATCGGGCGCCAGCCTCTCCCTCCACTCGGTGCCATCTTTGCCGTTGCTCTCCCTGGGACGAGAAAAGGAAGTGCGATCGGCGGTAGAGGTACAGCTGGATGTAGGGGACGGAACCCATCTATCCGCAGAACTGCAAGCAGTGCTGCCGCGAACCGCTACTTCGGCGGATGTGCAGGTACGACAGCTTGCCATCACCACACGAGCCGATCCCCTTGCTGAGCGTTTGCATCTTGCCGGTGAAGGAAAGTTTGCGGTTCTAGACAAGGCTGTCAGTGGAGATATCAACCTCTCCCTAACGGCCGAGGATATCGATCATCCAAAGCTAAACGCCAACCGGCTTGAGATGCACTTGCAGCTTCGAGCGGACTGGCTGGAGAGTAATCTCCACCTGGTCCTGCGTGAGGAAGCCGCCCTTTCCGGCAGCGAGCTTTCTGCCCCGGGTGTGGAGCGGCTCGAAGAACTGGAAATGTTTTTTCCATCTTTGGCCCTCTCGCTCGAGCTGTCGGATTCCGTGAGCGGCTCTCTTTCCGCCGAAGCCTATGCGCGTTCGGCCAACCTTTTGATCAGCGGGCTGGGCCCTTCGGAACTGCTGGGGCCTGCGCTGCGGCTGGAAGCAGATTTCGACGAGGGCGGGCTGCTGCAGGGGTCTGCTAACGTGGCCGGCAGCAGCCTTTATCTGCCTGAGCAGGAAGTGACCCTGGCGGATATTCGCATCGAAGCGCCCCTCTCCCCCAATCAGTCGCGATTGCTGACGGTTCAGCAAGCTCGGCTTTACTCCGATGCAGTGCCTGCGCTTTTCCCGCCT
>Ga0209075_1005130_pt1 | contig 10155 bp, 9 predicted proteins | sample Stecom2011_FD_187523 | JGI IMG/M metagenome (GOLD analysis project Ga0209075, IMG submission 187523) | Agricultural soil microbial communities from Utah to study Nitrogen management - Steer compost 2011 (SPAdes) (version 2) | ecosystem: Environmental > Terrestrial > Soil > Agricultural land...
CCTACATATTTTCCGTGTGTCTGATGTATTGTTGTCTATGGCTGAAGCTCGTGCTGCTTTAGGACAGATTGACAGTGGCTCTACATCCCCGGACGATTTAATGGGAACATATACCACTGTGTATTCAATTTTGTATAACATTAGAGCGAGCAGAACAAAATCTGTATACGAGCCTACAGATTCTCAGGGGAGGGTTTCTGACTATACTAAAGTTGTAATGCCGACTTTCAGTAATCAACAAGAAGCTTTTGCTGCTATTTTGAACGAAAGACGTGTTGAATTAGCGTTTGAAGGCCATCGCTATTTAGATATGAAACGAATTGGGGTTAAAGCTAACTCACCTGGTTTTACTAGATATTCGAAAGATTGTGCCATTAATGGCGCCTGTAATCTTTCTGTAACTAGTCACATTATGACATTGCCAATTCCTATCAGAGAGATGAATGGTAATACCTCATTGACTGCAGATTCTCAAAACCCTGGTTATTAAAATCAGATTTGATTAATATTCTAAAAAGAGATGCGAAAGCATCTCTTTTTTTATTTTACGAAGTTTCATAAAATAATGTACTTTTGTGTAAAATTTGCTTCTATGCGTTTGCTTGTGATTATTCTTCTGCTTTTTTCTGGAGTTAGTTTTGCTCAGATAAAACAGCAGAGACCAAAAATAGAAAGGAATGTTCCGAATGGTTCAGAAAGAGCCGTACTTAATCGATCCACAGATCGCTTTTCGGCTAGGGATAGGATGAGTCAGGACTCTTTGAAAGTTGATAAAATTATCACAGCTGCCGGAGATACGGTGGCACCGATTTCTGAATATAAAATTTTTAATGAATATAGAGGAGCTTCTGCCTTTGATACCGTACTAAACATTCAAAAGCAATACCATCAGAATTATTTAAGAAAAGATCTTTTCGGTGTGCTTGGTTTCAGCAACGACGGACAAACGTATCAGGCTTTAGATCCAAATTTTTTACAAATCCGAAACATTATTAATATGGGCTTCAATGCCCGAAGATTTTCGTATTTAAACAACGAAGATATTAATTATTATCGGGTGCCCACGCCGGCAACGGAATTGTTTTATCGAAGTGTTACCGGAAAGGGGCAAAACTTAGACGCTCTTATCACCATCAATACTTCTGAGCAATTCAATGTTTTTGTCGGATACAGAGGGATGCGTTCACAGGGAAAATATGTAAATCAGCTTACCTCAAATGGGAATTTTCGAATAGGTTCAAGCTATTTTTCTAAAAGCAAACGCTATCAACTCAAAAATCACATTACCGTTCAAGATATTTATAACGATGAAAGCGGTGGTTTGTTTGACACAAGACAGTTTGACGCTTCGGAGGAACCTTACGACAACCGTCAGCAGATAAGAGTTCAAAGCGATGATTCTAAAACAGTTTTTAAAGGACTTCGTACGTATGTCGATCATAGTTTCCAGTTCAATAAATCGGAACAAAACAAGGCATTGATCCGCCATCAGTTTACTTACGAATATTTCTCCAACGTATTTCAACAGGGAAACTACAACCCATTTAATTTTACTGACCCTGCTACTGCATACTTTGGAACGGCATTTTCTACTCGTATCAATGATAAAGTTAAATACAAAAGATTTGAAAATGAATTCGATCTGGCGTTTGATTCTTCCAAAATTGGGCTGTTTTCTGTAACCGCCGGGATTTATAATTTGAATTATCAATACAGTTCCATCATTTTTGACGCTGATCAGGGACGGATTCCTAATTTTTTAAAGGACGATATCATTACTTTGGGAGGATCGTATTTTTTAAATAAGGAGAATTATACTGCCGATATGGATTTTAAACAATCGGTTGTGGGAAGAGCATTGACCGATTTGAAAATTAATGCCGCTTTCCGTCTCAATGAAAAGTATGGTTTGCAGGGTAGTTTTCGCTTAGAAAGTAAAATTCCTGATTACACGTATCAGTTGTTTCAAAGTGATTTCACCCATTTTAATTGGTACAATGATTTTTCAAACGAAAAACATTCTACTTTAAATGCCGTTTTAAATACACCTTGGATTCAGCTTTCGGGTACGTATCAGTTGATTGCCGATAAGTTGTATTTTTCCAATGATGTAAACGATACAGATGCCAACGGCAGACCGAAACAGTTGTTGGTTTCGCCTAAGCAATACGATAAAGTGATTAATTATTTCAGTATTAAGGCGGCAAAAGAATTTCGTTATCGAAAATGGTCATTGGACAATACAATAATGTTTCAACAAGTAGCTCAGGAAGATGCAATTCTCAATGTTCCACAAATTATCACGCGGAATACGTTGTATTATTCAGACCACGTTTTCAATAAAGCATTGTATTTCCAGACAGGAATTGTCTTTAATTATTTCACGAAATATTATGCCAATGAATACCATCCCGTGATTGGAGATTTTATTGTTCAAGATCAGATCAAGATTGGTAACTTTCCAATGTTTGATTTCTTTTTGAATGCTAAAGTAAAAACGGCGCAGTTTTATATCAACATAGAGCATTTTAATTCAACGTTGACGGGCTACCGTTTTTATAATACACCAACTTATCCTTATCGGGATCTTACTTTTAGAATTGGTGTTAAATGGAGTTTCTTTAACTAAGTTTATGAAATTCAAGGCTTTTTTGGGCGAAAGGTAATTTGTATCTTTGCGACAAACAAAACAATGATGAACTACGCAAAAAATATATTAGAAACCATTGGAAATACACCTTTGGTACAATTAAACAAAATTGTAAAAGACCTTCCGTGTAAGGTTTTTGCCAAAGTGGAATATTTCAATCCAGGGCATTCTTGCAAAGACCGTATGGCACTGAAAATGGTTGAAGACGCAGAAGCTGATGGCAGATTAAAGCCGGGTGGAACTATTATTGAAGGAACTTCGGGAAATACAGGAATGGGCTTGGCATTGGCAGCAATTGTCAAAGGATATAAATTAATCTGTGTAATTACAGACAAACAATCCAAAGAGAAAATGGATATTCTACGTGCAGTTGGAGCGGAAGTAATTGTCTGCCCAACAGATGTGGAACCTACCGATCCTCGTTCATATTATTCTGTTTCCAAACGTTTGGCTGAAGAAACGCCGAATGCGTGGTATGTGAATCAATACGATAATTTGTCCAATACGAAAGCAAATTATGAGCAAACAGGTCCTGAAATTTGGCAACAAACCGACGGAAAAATCACGCATTTTATTGTTGGAGTAGGAACAGGTGGAACCATTTCTGGTATTGGAAAATATTTGAAAGAACAAAATCCGGATGTGAAAATATGGGGTGTAGATACGTATGGATCTGTGTTTAAAAAATACCACGAAACGGAAATTTTTGATGAAAATGAAATTTATTCCTACGTAACAGAAGGTATCGGAGAGGATATTTTACCTAAGAATGTTGATTTTTCTGTTATTGATCACTTTACCAAAGTTACTGACAAAGATGCAGCGGTTTATTGTAGAAAACTGGCATTGGAAGAAGGTGTTTTTGTAGGAATGTCGTCCGGTTCGGCAATCAAAGGATTGCTGCAGATGAAAGATGAGCTGAAACCAGATGATGTGGTAGTCGTTTTGTTCCACGATTCGGGTTCTCGTTACATCGGGAAAATTTTTAACGATGACTGGATGCGTGAGCAAGGGTATTTTGACGAAGAAATCAATACCGTTCAACAATTGATTCAAAGTCGTGAAAACAAACCGTTGATAACATTGCGTACAGGTGAGTTGGTAAGTCACGCTGTGGATAAAATGCGTAAACATCACATCGCGCAAATGCCTGTGGTAGATACGAACGGGTTTGTTGGTTCGGTAAACGCTACGAATTTGTTACAAGCTTTCGTAGGTAATCCCGAAATTGCCGAAATCGCGATCAAAGAACTGATGGGTAAACCTTATCCGATTATTTCAAAAAACGCAACGCTAAAAGAAGCTTCTAAACTGATCACGAAAGACAACAGTGCCGTGTTGATAGATTTAGGGAATGAGAAATATCAAATTATTACAAAATACGACATTATAAATACTATTAAATAGTAGAAACAAGATAGTATCAAAACGCCTTAGCCAAAAGCTAAGGCGTTTTTTGTTTTCTACATTGATTTATAAAAATATCAATGCGAATACATCTGAGTATTAGGAGAATTGATTTTTTACCACATAGTTTGACTATGTGTTTTATCAATGATAAAAACTATGCTACCTTTTGTTGTCTGTAACTTGCTAATAAATCCGTTAATAACTATGTCTTCTATTGTGGTTTAAAAAATATATAAATCTGTGCATCTGTGGTAGATTAACAATGTTTTGTAAATGAAATATTTGTGTTTTTTGTCGTGTGCTAATTTTTTTTATTTTAAATTTATGCAAAGCTTTTGATTATGCGAGAGGATTTTTTACATTATGTTTGGAGATTTAAGAAGCTTAACACAGCTATACTGAAAACGGTTCAGGACAATGAAATCGTTGTCAAAGATTTTGGTTTGTTTCTGGGAGTAGAAGGTCCCGATTTTTTTAATGCTAAAATATATATTGACGACCAGCTTTGGGCAGGAAATGTAGAAATGCACATCAACGCCTCGGATTGGTATGCACACCATCACGAAACGGATACCGCTTATGATAACGTGATTCTTCACGTAGTGTGGAACAACGACATTTCGGTGGTTCGTGCGAATGGAGAGGAAATCCCTACTTTATTGTTGCAGGAATATGTCTCCGAATCGGTGTATAAGGCTTACAGTCAGTTTAAATTGCACCCAAAGTTCATTTTTTGTGAAGATTATATCCGGCATTTTTCTGCTTTTGAATGGCTCTTGTGGAAAGAAAAGCTGATGATTGAGCGTTTAGAACAATTCTCCGACCGTATTGTAAGCGAACTCAAACAAACTCAAAACAACTGGGAAGAAGCCTTTTATCGGCTACTGCTTCGTAATTTTGGACTAAATGTCAATGGCGATGTTTTTTACCAGATAGCACAGCAGTTACCTTTAAAAGTTTTGCGTAAAGAACAGACCAATATACTGCACCTGGAAGCTTTATTGTTGGGTACAGCAGGATTGTTATCAAATGATAGCGAGGATTTTTATCTTGTCACTTTGAGAAAAATTTTTCAGTATCTTTCCCATAAATACGGTCTGAAGCCGATTTCCGGGAAAGTATCTTTTCATAAGCTTCGTCCGGATAATTTTCCTACCATTCGACTGACACAATTTGCCGCCTTTTTTCATCAGCAATTGTTTTTGTTTGATTTGGTTAAAAATCCCGAAACGATATGTGTCAACAATAAATTGCTCGGAGCACAATCGTCTGAATTTTGGCAAACACACTATGTCTTTGGACGGGAACATAAAAAGAGAACAAAAACGGTTACGGCATCGTTTTATAATTTGATATTGATCAATACTATATTGCCGTTTCAATATGTGTATCATCAGCAATTGGGAAGCGATATGATTGAAGAGGTTTTGCAACACTATAACTCCATTGCTTTTGAAAAAAATAGTATTATCTCTGTGTTTAAATCGCTGGAAGTTTCTATAGAAAGTTCTTTAGACAGCCAGTCAATTCTTTTTTTAAAGAAAAATTACTGTGATTTGCGTCGATGTTTAAACTGTGATGTTGGTATAAAACTGATGAATCAATGAAAGGGCAAATTCCTTATTTTAATAAAAAACAGCGAAAAGCTGTGCTGGTCTTATGTGGAATGATCATTGCACTTCAGATAATGATCTATGCTTCGGATTACCTCCAATCTGAGCAACAGACGGAACTAATAGTAGATAAAGTAGTGCAAAATGAAATAGACAGTTTGAAACTATTGGTACAAGAAAAGAGCCGACAACGCACTTTTAATCCGAACTTTATTAATTATGAACGTGGATTTCGTTTGGGAATGAGTGCTGAAGAAGTTGATCGCTTACTTGAGTTTCGCGCACAAGACAAATACGTAAATTCCGTAGAAGATTTTCAAAAGGTAACCGGGATTTCCGATAGCTTATTGATGGTTATGAAATCTTCTTTTAAATTTCCTGAATGGACACAACAGCAAAATCGTTCTGAGATTAAAGCAAAACCGGTACTCAGAAAAATTGATTTGAATAAAGCAACCTACAATGATCTGGTGGCACTTAAGGGAATTGGAGATTATTTTGCCAATGCAGTATTAAACGAACGTGAGAAGTTAGGTGGTTTTGTATCGACAGAACAGTTGCATTATGTTAGAGGTTTGCGTCCGGAAGCTGTGACGTTATTGAAACAAACAACATTTATAAAAAATAAACCAAGCATCGTAAAAGTCAACGTAAATACAGCGTCGAGAGAAGAACTGGCAAAGATTCCGTACGTTACTTCTTATTTAGCTCGTGAGATTGTTGTATTGAGAAGTAAGACCGACCAACCGTTAAGAAAAGAAGATTTAGAAAAAATTAGCAGTTTCCCACTTGACAAATTTAAAATAATTGAACTATATTTGGATTTTTAGACAAACAAGTAAAAATCAAAACAAACAAATAATTAAAAATGAACTTCGAGTATAACGAAACGCAGGCAATGATTGCACAATCAATCAGAGAATTTGCAGAAAAAGAAATCAGACCAAATATTATGATATGGGATGAAGACCAGATTTTTCCGGTTGAATTATTCAAGAAATTAGGAGAAATGGGCTTTATGGGGGTTTTGGTACCGGAAGAACTGGGAGGATCTGGTTTGGGTTATCACGAATACATTACCGTTGTTGAAGAAATTTCTAAAGTAGATTCTTCCATTGGTTTATCGGTGGCAGCACACAATTCATTGTGTACCAATCATATTTTAACCTTCGGAAACGAAGAGCAGAAAAAAAGATGGATTCCGAAATTAGCTACGGCCGAATGGATCGGTGCTTGGGGGTTGACCGAACACAACACCGGTTCTGATGCAGGTGGAATGGCAACTACAGCTGTTAAAGAAGGTGATGAGTGGATTATTAACGGAGCGAAAAATTTTATTACACACGCTATTTCTGGAGATGTTGCGGTGGTTATTGTTCGTACCGGCGAAAAAGGAGATTCTCGTGGAATGACTGCTTTTGTGATTGAAAAAGGAACTCCTGGATTCTCATCAGGAAAAAAAGAAAATAAGTTAGGAATGCGCGCTTCTGAAACAGCAGAGTTGATTTTTGACAACTGTCGGGTTTCTGATGCAAACCGTTTAGGTGAGGTTGGCGAAGGATTTATCCAAGCAATGAAAATCTTAGATGGCGGGCGTATTTCTATTGGTGCTTTGTCTTTGGGAATTGCTAAAGGTTCTTACGAAGCAGCGTTGAAATATTCCAAAGAACGTGTTCAGTTTGGAAAACCGATTTCTTCTTTTCAGGCAATAAGCTTTAAATTGGCGGATATGGCAACCGAAATTGAATGCTCGGAATTGTTGTTGCACAAAGCCGCTTATTTAAAAAACAACAATAAACCAATGACAACGGCTGGTGCTATGGCAAAAATGTATGCATCAGAAGTATGTGTAAAAGCAGCTACCGAAGCCATTCAGATTCACGGTGGTTATGGTTACACCAAAGATTTTCCGGTAGAGAAATTCTTCCGCGATTCTAAATTGTGTACCATTGGTGAAGGAACAACCGAAATCCAAAAATTAGTTATTTCAAGAAATATTTTGAAAGACTAATTTTAGAAAATAGAAGTAAGAGCAAAGAAGAAAGACTGATGAGGTCTTTTTTTTGTTTAGAAATTGTTATATTATTAGTTAGCTTTATTCAATGGAAACAAAAAATAAAAATAGTTTAAGATGAAAGGAAAATTTTTAAATTTTCTCAAAAAATTCTATTTTAATTTTGAACAAGCAAAATGCGGTCAGTGTGGTTGTCCTCAGGAGTATTTTAGAATTCCTAAGAATTGGCGGCAGTTTTTATGGGGTGGTTACACTTGTCCTAATTGTCATTCAGAATTAGATAAATTTGGAGATGTGATAAAAAAATAAAGACTAATTTCTTTTAGAGAATAGATAGAAAAAGAGGAAAGATGTAATGTCTTTCTTTTTTTGTTATTAGATATTTGGGAAAGTTAAATAATTTTCATATTTTCGTGAAAAATTAGATATTTGTCTTTGAGGGGATGAATATATTTTGTAAAATTTTTAAAATGTAATTATTTATGAAAAAAGTGTTTAGTTTATTGTTAATAGGGGCTTTAATCTCTTGTTCAGGGAATGAAGAGGTTGATTTATTAGAGGAGAATAATGATAAAGTATCAACGAAATCGACTTCTGCCGATTTAATTGCTATGACTATTGATAACGGCTTAGTCACTCCAGACGGTTATCATAATATAATTGTTTATCCTTCAATTGAATATTATAAGCAAGTTAGTGCTGAATTAGATATTGCTGTAGAAAATTATGTAGAGGCAATGCAAGTGAATTTTGAGGGTGTTACAGATGAGGACGAAAATAGATTCAATAGCTGAGATAATTAATTATAACGAAGATCAACCTTTGATCAATCTAGAAAATAGCCTAAATTTCTATTCTTTGAGAAAAGAGATTAAATTTAAGGAAGGAGAATGGCTAAAACTACAAGGAGATGGAGAGTGGGATTTGACAACAGATCCTGATAGTCATTTTATTCTTGAAGATACAGAAAGAACATTGCTTAATGTGGGAAATGAGTTTATTATTGGGCAAACAGAAGATGATTATAAAATTTATAAATTATATGAAAATGCGGTTGTGGTTTTTGATTGGTCGGAAATACAAACGTTAAAAGAAATAAATTTAGGTATATTAACACCATCACAGTTATTAAATGACCTAAGTCAGTATAATGGTAGAATTCGAATAGAAATGCCTGATTCTTTAATAGGGATAGATCCATTCGTACCAAGTGTTCCTGATTATGGTCCTTGCAAAAAGAGAAATGATATTAGATATATTTTTGACACATCAAATAAAAGACGAATAAAAACAGTGTCTAAATTTCATGATCCTATTCTTTTGATTAGAGATTCTGTTTTAAAAGCAAAAACTAAAGTATATAAGAAATCTAAACTTCTTGGTTGGATTCCAGCAAACGCTACCATTCTAGTTCAATTAGATTCTGATGGGAGAATGGAGAATTGCGAAATAAACGAAAAAGACCCTTATACAGATTATGGTTATGGAACACGACATAAGGTTAAAGTTAAATGGATTTTGTACAATGGACAACCTAAAGCGGTAAAGCATAAAATCAGATCTACTCATAGACATAGTGGACATGAAAAAGTAATAGATTTTTATGATGGAACTGTTACGCATTTATAAAATGAGAAAGTTGTATTATATAATATTATTTGTTCTATATAGCTCATCTTTATATAGTCAGGAAAACAAAGTGGGTATTGGTGTTTCAGCGAATGTAGATTTTATAGGATACAATGATATTGTAGAGCTTAAAATAGAGTCCCCGATAGTCTATAATTTTGGTGTTTTAGCACTTTATAATTATACAGATAAGTTGTTTTTTGAAACAGGACTTTTATATAGCACATATACTAAAAAAATTAATAGTGAAAACAGAATGATGAAATTTAATTCTGATTATATGTTTAAGCTACCTCTTAATGTAAATTATTTTATAACAAACAAGAATAATTTATTTGTAGGAGGAGGTTTAGTTTTTGTGTTTAAACCTAAACATAATGATTTGTTTAGAATAGGAAATAACACAGGTTCGTTATTGATTAAGAATGTTACAAGTAGAGAATTATTTGTTAATTATAAAATTAATTCAGGATATTTCTTTTATTTCAATAAATCTAAATTGATGGTAGACTTATCATTAAACTTTACCACTAACAGTATGGATAAAAATATTATTGACTATAGGGATCAATACTTTAAATATGACATGAATAAAATGTATTACAGTTTAGGGGTGAAATATTTTTTTCTTTAAACAAAGAATGATTGGTTTATAATTTTGGTATAGATCTAAAAAAACAAATATTATATTTCATAATTAAAAATTAATCTTTACATTTGCACCCATAATGAGAGGAGGTGTATAAATTATGTTGATCATTCCAATTAAAGACGGAGAAAATATTGATAGAGCGCTAAAGCGTTACAAAAGAAAATTTGACAAAACAGGAACGTTGCGT
>Ga0209075_1005131_pt1 | contig 10153 bp, 5 predicted proteins | sample Stecom2011_FD_187523 | JGI IMG/M metagenome (GOLD analysis project Ga0209075, IMG submission 187523) | Agricultural soil microbial communities from Utah to study Nitrogen management - Steer compost 2011 (SPAdes) (version 2) | ecosystem: Environmental > Terrestrial > Soil > Agricultural land...
TTCACCTTCCTGCAGGTCATTCCGATAGATCATCATGGCCAGTGCCGGGTATAATGCCAATTGGGTGGGGGAGGTGACATTGTATACCCCCTCAGAGGGTGGGGTTTGTATCGTGGGTGTGTAGGCGGGTTGATCTATGGCAAAGCTAAATGAAGCATCCCAGCCATGAAGGCCCATACCGTAAGCAGCAATAATAGGAGCGCTTTCGGCAGTCCATTCTGAAGGGATCAGACTCATCCATTCTGATAAAGCAAAAGGCCTGTCACTCACCTGTTGCAGACCCGTACCTAACAAGCCGGAGCCTATTTGGGATAACATAGAAGCATTGGTCATTTTCCCGGTTTTAAGATTATGTCCAGTGCCACCTCCAAAGTAGTTGTGCCGATCAATCATACCCACTTGGTAATCGGCATAAAGATTATATAAATGTGAAAGTCCTGTCCCGGCTTGCCAGCAGCTTCCAACGATGGTGCCTTTATAGCCAGTAGCCCTCACTGCTTCCAGAAATTTATGATAAAACTTGGCTTGTTCTTCAAAAAGAAAATTCAGTTTATCCAATACATGTTGGGCTACCGGTATTTTTTCTGCTATTGACTTTTGATATTCACGGCTGAAGAAGCCATGGTTTGGGTTGGGGTAAATATTCTTTTTATCTAAACTTTCATCTTGTGCAATTCCTTGATCATTCCATGCCTTTTCCAATTCCTCCTGGCTGCCGTATTTGTCCTGGAGCCAATCAGAGAATTTTCGGCAAAGCAAGGCCCTATAGGTGGGCGTTTGCTCCAGCGTGTTTTCAATGGCACCCCAAAAAATATTGTCTTCATTTTGGAATTCTACAAAGGCCAACGCGGGATCATCTGCATATCTGAGTCCTGTATGGGGGTTTACATGATTAAGCATATTTACCACAAGCTCTATATTCAGGGCTTGCAAATCTTCTGCAAAGTTGACCAATGAGGCAGTAGAACCATTGAGATGTGACCATGGGAGGTCAATATTAACGATCTCATTGTAAGCCAGAAGCCGGGTGCTATCTGCTGGTCGGAGACGGTGTCCATAGATCGGTGACCAGCCATAATAAATCCCTTTATCGCGAAGGGTGTTGCTGAAATAGTCAAAAAGCTTCCATTTGTCCGGAGCAAGCTCTGTGGAATGTACGCCATCGGTAGCATCCCAAGTAAATTTATGAAACCGCACCCCGTTAATCCCATATTTTGATAAAAAGCGGGCCCATTCATGGGCTTTTTCTTGTGGGGAAAATGGTTTATTGTTATTGATGTTCGTGCCCCAAAATTTAATTGGCTTGCCATTTTCAAAAACAAGGTCCTTGCCACGCATTTGTACAAAACCATGTTTTCCTGCAGGTGCGTCCAGCCATTGGCTGAGATCCAGATTGTCTGTTTTGTAGTAATCTTGTGGCTGAAAAGGGTACCATGTTGCATTCTGACCTAAAGCCGGTACCGCTTGGCTGACAATGCAAACCATCATAAAAAGTACCTTAGAGAATTTCTGGAAGATATTTTTTCTCATAATTGCGACAAAATGGAATCGTTTGAGAATAGAAAGGCCATGATGTTCATCAATACAATCTAAAGCAATTGCGGACCATCCGTCATGGATGGTCCGCAAAGCAACAACCATTAGTATCCTGGATTATTTTCAGTTATAGCCGAATTTCTTTCTATTTCGGTTTGAGGTATTGGAAAAACCAGGTGCTTATTGACGTCAAACTGGACGGGTGATGTCAAAGCTGTACTAAAACCTGACTCACTACCATCCCAGCCTGTCAGGTCCATATCCCCTGATGCATGCCACCGCTTGAGGTCCCACCAACGTTGACCTTCTCCGGCCAGCTCCACAAATCGCTCGTCCATGATCCATTGCATGATGATACCGGCACTGGTTTCCTCGGTTGGATGGCTTGCAGGAATTGACCCATCTCCATACCCGGATTGTGCCGCCCAGTTCCTGGCCCGGGTTCGTACATCATTGATATGGTTGATAGCAGCAGCTGCATTTCCTGTTTTTAGGGCTGCTTCTGCGGCAAGGAGCTTTAGGTCAGCATATCTTAGCACCCGCTCATTGTTAGCCGATCCGCCGTGGGGTGGAGTGAGTGCATTGACCCCATCCGGTTTATTGTACTTTTGAAAAATCCTTCCGCCAAAACCGTCATCAGGATTTGAAAAAACACTGAGGCGGGGATCATTGCCAAAACCATTCCTCAACTTATTCGTGATAAGGAATTTCGTGGATGAAGCATCATTAAAGTCACCTCGGCCGCCTGCTTCCATCATATAGCCCCTGTAAATACTGAGATTTTCGACACCGCGCCAAGCACCATCATTGGCAAGGTTAAGGTTGTTGATCCCGCTTGCCTGCGCGGCTTGAATTTCGAACAATGACTCCGCGTTGTTTTCTGTATAAGAACTAAAGTTGTCGATAAAATCAGGAACCAATGTTGCGGTGATGCTATTAAATACGGTTAACGCCTCCTGTAAGTCAGCTGATGCATCATTATTGTAATTGGCTCTATACACCAACGCTTTGGCCAATAATCCCCTTGCGGAATTTTTTGTTGCCCTCCCTGCGTAATTCTCCGGCCAGTTTTCCGGTAAGAAGGCGATAGCCGCCCGCGCATCATCAATGGCTTGAGTAAGGACTTCATTGGGGGTACTACGAGGGGTATTGGTTTCAGTTTCCAATTGTATCCGCCGGGTTACCAAAGGTACTCCTCCAAATACATTGAATAACTTAAAGTACGCATACGCCCTTAAAAATAATGCTTCCCCTTCCATTATAGCTATTTCCTCAGGATCATCGAACCCGGAGAAATCAACCGACCTGACTTTATCTAACACCACATTTGCCCGAGCTATAGTTTTGTAGCAAGCTTGGAAGGCATAGCTCATTTGACTACTGGTGGGATTTAAACCTCCGTCAAACAATTCTAAAGAAGTTCTGGCTGCCAGATTTTCTGTTAGGTCATCGCCGGGTAGCAAATAAATTCCGGTTACCCATCCGTTCCATCCGTTGGCTGCAAAATGATAGTGATCATAAAGTGAAGCATATACGCTCACCAATTTGGTCCTGAATTCCGTAGCATTACTGAAATAGGTCTCCTCCGTTCTACCCATCGGTGGATCACCGACAAGATCAGGGTTACATGCGGATCCCATAAACATGGCGAAAATGAAGTACAATGTAAAACAGCGATTGACTTTTATCGATTTTGAAATGTTTTCTTTCATCACAGTGGTGTTTGATTGTTCTTGATTAGAAACTGGCATTGATACCCATATTGAATGAACGAGGCAATGGGAATTCATCGTTCACAGGATCTAAACCTCTCCATCTAAACCAATAAAGGTTGTTTTGGCCACCAAAATAAATTCTTACTGACCTGACACTGTTCTTTGTCCTTGCCAAGAGGGATGCAGGCAGAGAATATCCTATTTGCCAATTGTTCAGCCTAAAGAAGGCCGAGCTTTCAACCCATCTATCGGACAAGCGGTTGTTGCCTGCCGGGTCATTGACCACCGCGCGGGGCATATCGGTTCCAGTATTGGACGGTGTCCAGCGGTTAAGAGTAGTGGCGAAATAGGTTGAGCCGGCACCACTCATCCCTTCAAACGTTCTGCGTACTCCATTTACTTTATCTACTTTTCCTTCCCCATAAAAATTCATCGTCAAGTCAATGCCTTTCCAAGCGGCATTCAGATTGATGCCATAGGTTACTCCAGGGATGGTGTTTCCGATTTCAGTCTGATCGAAGGAATTAATTCTGCCATCTGGCGTCGTGCTGTAGAACCGCTCTTCTTCAGTAGGGTTGCCATGTACATCAAGGAAATACATGTCTCCTGGTGCCACGAAATTGGAATTACTCACAATTTCATCATCATATTCTTCAAAATAAGCATCTACTTCCTGCTGATTTTGGAATATCCCACCAAGCTTGTAGCCCCAGATATGGCCCACAGACCTACCGACTTCTACTCTTCCGAAACCGGTGGAAAGTGGTTGATCCTGATATAACCGGGTAACTTCATTGGTAAGGAAACTTATATTGCTAGAAATACCATAGCTAAAATCGCGTACCTGATCATTATAGCCTACCAATAAATCCAGTCCACGGTTTTCCAGCTTACCTATATTGAAGAGTGGGTTGTTTGTACCGACAGTCAAAGGCAAATTCACCCGTTGCAAAATATCACTGGTTGCCCTTCTAAACAGTTCAGCCGTAAGGTTGATTTTGTTGTTGAAGAGCAGCGCATCAACGGCAATGGTACTCGTAGTTACCACCTCCCAAGACAATGAGGCATTGGGGAAATCTGACACCAATCCTCCCAAATTCAAGATTCCTAAAGGATCGCCAGTTCCTGAACCCCAACGGTAAGAAGAAAGGCCAAGATTCGCCCCGGATAGGAAGGCGTATTGCCCCACAGCAGCTTGATCATTGCCTGCCTCACCCCAGCCACCTCTTATCTTCAAATCGCTGATAAAAGAAACATCGTTCATGAACTCTTCCTCACTGATTCTCCATGCTCCTGAAATTGAATAGAAATTTCCCCAACGATAGTCGGCAGCGAAGCCGTTACTGGCATCTCGCCGATAGGAAAAGTCCAAGTAATATTTCGAATCATAGATATAATTCATGCGCCCAACCAGACCAAACCAAAATCGCTGCCCCCAACCCGTAAAGCTGTTGTTGTTATTGAGGTCGTTGCCATATCCATTCTTTTTAGGATTGTCCACAAGATTGGTCAAATTGTCGGTGGATAGATTTACATTCTGCAAATAATGGCGTTGATCCTGAACAGCTGCAGTTAAGGTGATGCGATGCTTAGAGGCAAATAAGCGGTCATATGCTGCTGTAAAGTCCGACTGATAGTTAAAAATATTATTGCCCCGACTTTCAAAGCTGCCCAAGCTGTTGGGAGCATTAGGCGCTACTTCTCTGGGATTTGTTCCTGTCGGCAAAAATATATTGATCCTGGAAAATGCATTTAATCCGTATCTTACCTGTTTGGTGTAGTCAAGGTTTAAACTTCCACGTAGGGTAAGCCCCTCGATAGGGGTGAATTCGGTATATACTTGGCCCATGTTTCTGTCCAGATCAAATCCCCGGTAATTAAGCGTACCCAGGGCCAAATAATTGGATCTCGAACCTTGCCCATACAGTTTGGCGCCTTGCCACGAATCTCCAAATAAATAAGGATCAATAACGGGCGCAAAGCCATATTGATTATTGGGATCCCTGAGAGGCTGCCAGGGAGGTGCCGCCGCAAAATCCGTCAGTCTCCCCATATCATTTAAATCTGCCTCTTGCCGGGTATACTTATAATTGATGCCTACCTTCCACCAGTCTTTTACTTGAACGTTAAGATTTACCGCAGCCGTGTACCGCTTATAATCATTTCCCCAAAGTATCCCTTCCTGGTCCAGATAACCTGCCGAAACATAGTAGTCTATCCTGTCGTTGGCTCCCGAGACTTTCAGGTCATAGGATTGGTTTAGGGCATTTGATCTGACCAGCTCATCCTGCCAATTGTAGGTGGTGGGATTATTGATATAGTAAGGACTCTCAGGATCAAATTGCGGGCTAAAACTGGTTAACCTGATTGCCTCACTGGGATCATTTCTACCATACAGATTCTGTTCGATAGAAACATCCGGGTTGAGGTTGTTGGCATACATTTCACGGGCGATATCAATGTACTGGGTTGTATTCAACATATCAAATTTCGGGGAATTTTGTATCCCGAAATTCGTATTAAACTCAATGACAGGTTCTCCCCGTTGCCCTTTCTTGGTGGTGATCAAAACCACGCCATTGGCACCTCGGCTACCATAAATAGCCGCTGCCGAAGCATCTTTCAATACCGATATCGTTTCTATGTCAGAAGGGTTTATCAGGTTGAAAATATTTGGGGGTGTACTTCTCCCCGCACCGCCAATTAAATCTTGGTTACCTGCCCTTGCAGGCTCCCATATCTGTCCATCTACCACATACAAGGGTTGGGCATCACCATTCCAGGTGCCTATCCCACGAACAAATATCCTTGGCGCTTCATTAGGGTCCCCGCTGGCATTAACAACCCTAACACCTGTTGCATTTCCCTGTAAGGCAAATTGAGGGGATACCATGTTGGTCTTTTCTATTGCTTTGGCACCTATGGTACTTATCGACCCGGTTAAATCTTTAACCCTTCGTTCTCCAAAGCCAACCACTATTACTTCATTCAGGGAAGTAATATCAGGCTCCAAAACAACATCTATGGTAGACCGATTTCCTACCACTACCTCCTGGGAGTCAAATCCCACAAAGCTGAAAATCAGTACAGCATCCGCACCCGGCACGTCCAAATTGAAATTACCTTCAATGTCAGTAACGGTCCCTATTGCCGTTCCTTTCACCGTAACATTCACTCCGGGTAGCGTAGTACCATCGTCGGCTGAAGTTACTTTGCCGCTAACAATAATGAACACATCACTGTTATCCGGGGCCGCTTCATACGGTTGATGTTTGTTGGATTTAGACTTTTTGATATTAATGTTATTGTTCACCTGCTTAAACTGCAATCCGGTCTGCCGTGCAATTACTGTAAGGACATCTGATAGGGACTGATGCCTCTCGGGAACGTTGACCTGTATGTCGTGGTTTAATTCCCTGTTGCTGTAGACGAAATTAAATCCAGTCTCCTTTTCCAACACCTGAAATACATGAAGGAGTGTTGATTGGTCAAAACCTATCCCTACAAAGACTTCATCAATGCTCTTGAGCTGTGCATTACCATCGTTGGCCATTAATGTGGTGAATGCCAAGCATTGAATTAAGAATCCATAAATAAAATTTTTACTAAACATCCACAGTTGGTGTAAAAGTTTATTTTTCATACTTTTGATTGGTTATGGTAAAACATAATACTTTATCATCCCTGAGACCGGAATTTTGATCGGTCTGCGTCTCAGGCGGTAAAATTGGAATCCGGCAATGTTCCCGCATTGCCGGACTTTCTAAAAGAAAATCTTTATCCTCTATCCCATAGGCTGGATTATTTGGTTTTAAATTTTATATAAACTGTTTTATCTTCTATTGAATAGTCGAACCTTGCGCTGTAACTTAAACTTTCAAGAACGTTGCCGAGGTATTCCTTGTCGAAGCGGCCCGTCACTGTTAGATCCCTCGGATGTTTGTTCTGAAAAACTATTCTGATACCGTACCACCGTTCCAGAACTTCCTTCACGGTAAGAATCGGTGTGTTTTCAAACAAAAGTATTCCCTCTTTCCAAATGGCAACGAGTTCCGGTTCAAAGGTCGATTTGGTCATTGTTTTTTCAGAAGGAACTACCAACGCCCGTTCGCCTTCATTTAGAAGAAGTGCTTCTTTACTTTCTGAAGCAAGGTTCACTACTTCAACCTTTCCTTCAACCAAAGAAATCTCTGTATCGCTGTCAGATTTGCCGATCTTCACATTAAACGCTGTTCCAAGTGCGGTTATCTCCGTCGCATTGGCATACACCTTAAATGGGCGATTTATATCTTTTTCAACATCGAAGAAGGCTTCGCCATACAGATCTACTTCCCTTGACAAACCATCCTGACCTAGTTTATAAATGACTTTGCTGGCGGAATTTAAATAAACCAGGCTGCCATCGGGAAGGTTGAAACTGATCCTTTGGCCCGCCTTGGTTTCTTTTTCAAAAAAACGCACTTCATCGTTGTTAGCGACACTGTTGTCATTAATGGATTGTCTAATAGCTGAAAAAACATAAACAGAGGCCGCCAAGATCAAAATGGTAGCAGCTATTTTGGAAAAGGATTTTACCCAATGATTCCTCCTTTTTTGACCTCGGTTTTCCCGATGGCTTTTAGGAACGGCATGGGGGATATCGGTTTTTGCCCTTATGGCATTCCAAACTTCCTTCTTCCGATCTATAGGCATTGGCCCATCCATACAGGAGAGTGACTTCAGGATTTGGCTGGCCTGTTCCACTTTGTCTTGTTCTTCGGGATGATTCAAGAGCCATTTCTCCCAGAATAAATTCGCATCAGGATCATTTCCAGTAATCCACTCCCTGAACCAAGCATCCTGAACCAAGTCCTCAACTTTAAAGTTTTTATAATTCATTACAAGAACCTTTACATGATCAAGAGTTAAAAAAATCTGTCTTTTCACTATTGGAAGGAAAAAATGGACAAAAAATTTTATATTTTATAATGATGACAAGTTTGAATTATTAAAACGGAAATAAAAGAGGGGATTTATAGCATAAACGAAATCATTCGGCAAAAAGGTCGAACCCTTCTGCAAGATGCTTCTTGAGCTGGTGAATTGCCTTAGAAAAAATGTTGTAGGTGTATTTTATATCAATTTCCAATATAGAGGCGATTTGTTCGTAGCTCATCGCTTGGAAAAGCCGGAGATAAAGAACTTCTCGTTGTCTACCATCAAGTAGATTTACCAATTGCCTGAGCCGAAGCTCTATGGATTCATAATTCTCATGGCTGAGTTCTTCCTGATAGGAGGTGAGGCATTGGTTTATAAACTCTTCTTTATGAAATTCCAAAGTATTTGCGGTTGCCGTTTCTTTTTTGATCTTTCTTAGTAGATCATGTCTTAGCACCTTCAAAAGATAATGTTTCACATTATCGACGTTACCTGTTGTCTTGCGGTTATTCCATAGATAGATAAAAATATCTTGAATAGCATCCTCCACCATCTGACTGTCCCTTGAAATGCTACAGCCGTATCTGAACAGAATATCGGCATAAGTATCGTAGAGGGTAGCAAAGGCAAGGTGGTTTCCATCTTTAAATTCCTTCCAAAGTGCATTGTCATTTATGTGGCTCTGGCTATCGAATTTTTGGTCTTTTGGGTTGTTCATCCACCTGGATTTTTTGGTGTAATTGTAGGCAATATGAAAATAAATATGATTATTTCAAATGAATAAACGGATTAATGAAAACGGAAACTGATGTATATGTAGTTTATGCCAAATATTTTGTTGGTTGCCTTCTTGATTTCTATGTTCGATAATACGCAACAATTGCCTACACTAGGCACCTTAATCTTGCTGCAGAGGGAAAAGGGCTTTAAGGGTCTTCTTTGACGTCGGTTATTTGACTAAAAGAATCTGGTATACCATTTAATATTGCTTATTTTTATAGGTACGAAAATTCATTCATCATGAATCCTTACATAACCCATCTTTTAGATGATATTAATCTCGCGTATCGCGAAAAGCGCCAAGCCTCAGCCAAAGCCCAAAAGCCGCCGCAGGAGTCGAAACCAGAACTGTATTTCGAGGAAATTGAGCGGTACGTAAGGGGTGATGACGAACAGACCTTCGGCTATTACTGCCGATTGGGATCCGAAATCTTTCCTCCGGCCGATCAATTCGATGAATCGGAAAAGGAACAGATTTGCGGCGCCTTGGCAAATATGTTCAGAAGTTGGAACCTTGAGGTTTGCATACCCGATAATGTGCCATCAGCTTTTCGTTATGAACTGATGGTCCGCTTTTTTGACAAGCCGTTCACCCCGTTCACCACCGGCTTTTTTGTGCAGGATTTTTGCACTGGAGACTCAGAGGGCTGCGAACTGGAAAAATATTGCCCATGTCTGAAATATGATGATGAAGCTTAGAAAGTCGATGTGGTTTTGCCTGCTGTGTTTAAGGCAGGTGTTACCATCAAAACAGATGCATGGTAATAGCTGTTGCTTAATTTTCAATGAATAAGTCAATTCTCAACCGACTCCCACGCAAGCATCAGCCTTTTTTGTTCCCAAAATCCGCTTCATTTTTTACAAAAAAACAGCCTTCTGTAGGTATTCTACCTTTTCATCAACTCATCGAAAAATTCGTTTCGATAATGATTGCCTATGCCGATCTCATACTCACCAATCAAGACATCATTGTTAGTGAATGAATCGATTCGTTCTTTATTGAGGATGTAAGAGCGGTTTACCCTTAAAAACTGATGCCGGGGAAGCAAGCCATGAATGGTTTTCAGGTTCATATGGGTAATCAACCGGTGGTTTTCCATCTGTATAATGACATAGTCTTTAAGTCCTTCCACAAAGAGAATATCTTTAAAATTGACCTTAAAAAACCTCCGGTCGGATTGATGAAAATAAATTCGCTATCTACC
>Ga0209075_1005132_pt1 | contig 10151 bp, 8 predicted proteins | sample Stecom2011_FD_187523 | JGI IMG/M metagenome (GOLD analysis project Ga0209075, IMG submission 187523) | Agricultural soil microbial communities from Utah to study Nitrogen management - Steer compost 2011 (SPAdes) (version 2) | ecosystem: Environmental > Terrestrial > Soil > Agricultural land...
TCTGGCCGATCTTGCCGCGCTTGGGGTCTTCCCACAGGGGCTTGAGAGTGGCCAGCACACTGGCACGATCAAGCTGCTCGGGTACATCGAGATAATCATGGGCCAGCGGCACGTAAGCGGCTTCGCCCGGCTCGAGAGCGAGCCCCACACCAATAATCTCGGCTTCCATGTAATTGAGACTGTTGGTTTCCAGATCGAAGCAGAAAGCTTCGCACGCATTGAGACGCGACAACCACTGGTCGAGTTCGGCCTGGGTCAGGATCAGGTGGTTCTGGCAAGCCGCTACACTTGCCTGGGGTGCTTGCGGATCGAGATCGCCCGCCGCTGCCGTGCCTGTCACCCCGTGGCCCCGCGCCACGTCATCTACCCCTTCATCCTTGCCGGAAAGCAGTTCGGCAAGCCAGGCCTTGAATTCAAGCTCAGTGTAGAGTTGCTTGAGCGCCTCGCGGTCGGGATGGGCAATGTCGAGATCATCAAGCCCTACCGGCAGCTCACAGTCGGTCTTGATGGTCGCCAGCTGATACGAGAGATAAGCCGCTTCGCGGTGCTCTTCAAGCCTGGCGGGCAGCGTCTTGGCGCCACGAAACCCGAGGGTCTTGACCTTGTCCAGATCGGCATAGATGGCATCCAGCCCGCCGCCGATCCCCTGCAGCAGTCCCAGTGCGGTCTTTTCACCCACTCCCGGAACACCGGGAATGTTGTCTACCTTGTCGCCCATCAAGGCCAGAAAATCGATGATCAATTCCGGTGGCAAGCCGAACTTGTCCTTTACCCCAGCCACGTCAAGGTATTCATCCTTCATGGTATTGACCAGGGTGATATGCTCATTGACCAGTTGCGCCATGTCCTTGTCGCCGGTGGAGATCACCGCATCGCGACCCTCCTCGGTCGCCAGCCGTGCCAGAGTACCGATCACATCATCGGCCTCGACTCCCTCGACACACAGCAACGGCAGACCCAGCGCCCGTACACAGGCGTGTAACGGCTCCACCTGGCTACGCAGGTCATCAGGCATCGGAGGGCGCTGGGCCTTGTAGGCTTCGAACAGCTCATCCCGGAACGTCTTGCCTTTGGCATCAAACACCACTGCCATGGGACTATCAGGGTAATCCTTGATCAGACGCTTGAGCATATTGAGCACGCCTTTGATGGCACCGGTAGGCTGACCGTTGGATGCAGTCAGCGGCGGCAGCGCATGAAAGGCACGGTAGAGATAGGACGAACCGTCGACGAGAACAATGGGCGTAGCGGCCATGTATCGGCATCCGTTGAGACTAAGACAGAAATAAATCAGGACCAAGAGACGTTCATGATACGCATGATGCCGGGTTTTTGCTGACATTCATGGGCTCACGCTGTCTTACGTCATACACTATATCCATCGCGTGGTGAGCGTGGTTCGCCAGCACTTCTGGAGGCAGCATGTATCTTTCTCGCTTTTTCCTTGCCCGCTCTTTTTTGATTCCAAGCCTGCTCGGTGTGGGGCTGAGCCTTGCTATCGTGTCGCTCACTCTGGCACCGACCGCTGCGGCTCTGGCCCAGTCTGCCGAGCCCGATATCACCGTACGTCAGGAGCAAGACCGCACCATTCGCGAATATCGGCTCAATGACCGGCTCTATGCCATCGAGATTCGCCCCGCCCAGGGGACCAGCTTTTTCCTGGTTGACCACGACGGCAATGGCAACTTCGAACGCCAGGAGGGGAACCAAGTTGACGTGCCCCAGTGGGTATTGGCGCCCTGATCGATCCCGGCACAAGGCTCCCGCCCTTCCTGTTACCACACACTCAGCAAACGTGCATCGAAGTGCCAAGTCGCTACAATAGGCGCCTTGGCAACCTGGGCGAGACACACATGGCCGTATTTACCCCGTTAAGCGACGCACAGGTCGCGGAATTTCTGCAGCGCTTTGATGTAGGCGAACTGGTATGTCTGGAAGGTGTCCCTGCGGGCACCGAAAACAGCACCTTCTTTGTGACCACTGATCGCCGGCGGCTGGTGCTCACCCTGTTCGAACAGGGTGAGCATGAGGAGCTGCCGTTCTTCGTCGAACTGCTCGACTACCTTGATGAACACCGCCTGCCAGTGCCCGGGCCGATTCATGATCGCGATGGCGTTGCGCTGCACAGCTTGGCCGACAAGCCGGCGCTGTTGTTCCCGCGCCTGCCCGGCAAGCACCCCGTGTCACCCAATCTGAACCAGTGCCGGGCGCTGGGGGATACCCTGGGTCGTTTACATGCGGTATCGCAGCATTTTTCCGGTCATCGTCCGAACCCGCGTGACCTCAACTGGCTGACGGCTCTGCATACCAAGGTGCTGAGCTACCTCTCGCCGGATGATCAGGCCCTGATGAAGAATGAGGTAGAGATCTACCAAGATGTCTTCAGCACAATACCCGAGCTGCCTCAGGGGGCCCTGCACGGCGACCTGTTTCGTGATAACACCCTGTACGAAGACGACCGGTTGGGCGGTATTATCGACTTCTATAACGGTTGTACCGGTGATCTGCTGTTCGACCTCGCCATCGTGATCAATGACTGGACTTCCAACGCCGATGGCCGCCTGGACCGTGCCCGCTATGAAGCGATTCTTGATGCCTACCAGGCGCACCGCCCTCTGGCCCCGGCCGAACGCGACGCCTGGCCTACCATGCTTCGCATGACGGCCCTGCGTTACTGGCTCTCGCGGCTGCTGGTGGTCTACGTTGACCCTCCGGCGCATGATCTGACACCACACGACCCCTCACGTTTTCATACTATCCTCACGGCACGCCTGAAACATGGTGCCCTGCCTCTGCCCAACGTAAAAAACGCATGAGTCTGCTTATGGGAACTGCTTCTGGACCTGCCCAACGTGCCCGCCGCACCTGGAATATCGACCAGTGGGGTAGTGGCTACTTCGATGTCGACGATAACGGCCACGCTCTGGTGCGCCCTCTCGGCAGCGAGGAAGAGGGCCCGGCCCTGCCACTGGCACCGCTGGTGGACCAGCTGCGTGAAGCCGGCCTGCGCCTACCGGTACTGGTACGCTTCACCGACATTTTGCACGACCGTGTCGAACATCTGTGCGACGCTTTCGACCTGGCCATGGGCGAGGAGGAGTACCACGGCGGCTATACGGCGGTTTATCCCATCAAGGTCAATCAGCAGCGCCGCGTGGTGGAAGAGATCCTTGCCACCCGTGAACGCGGTCGCGGCCGGGTCGGTCTCGAAGCCGGCAGCAAGCCGGAGCTGCTCGCCGTGCTGGCGCTTTCCGGTGATGGCCCATCACTGATTGTGTGCAACGGCTACAAGGATCGTGAATATATTCGTCTGGCCTTGATGGGCGAGAAGCTCGGTCACCGAGTCTATTTGGTGGTGGAAAAATTCTCCGAGTTGCCGCTGATTCTCGAAGAGGCCGCCAACCTCGACGTCACACCACGTATCGGCCTGCGCGCCCGGCTGGCATCGGTGGGCATGGGCAAGTGGCAGGATACCGGTGGCGAAAAATCCAAATTTGGTCTGACGGCCAGCCAGATGCTTGCCGTGGTCGAGCGGCTACGCGAAGCGGATTCCCTGGCTAGCCTGCAGTTGGTGCACTTTCATCTGGGCTCGCAGATCGCCAATATCCGCGATATCCAGTTCGGTCTGCGCGAATGCGCGCGCTTCTATCAGAGCCTGCTGGCTCTGGGGGCCCCCATCGATACCGTCGATGTGGGTGGCGGCCTCGGCATCGATTACGAGGGCACCCGCTCGCGCAGCTTCTGCTCGATCAACTACTCCATGCGCGAATATGCGCGCAACGTGGTCAGCGCCTTCGCCCAGGCCTGCATTGAAGCGGAGATCCCCCAGCCTCACCTGCTCAGTGAGTCGGGACGTGCACTCACCGCTCATCATGCGGTACTGATTGCCGATGTGATCGGCGAAGAGCGCGTCAGCGAGCAGGTTCCCGCACGCCAGGCCCGGGACGACCCTCAACTCAACGAGCTGTGGCGGGTCCACGACCTGCTGGGTGAATCGCTGGAACCACGCGAACTGGTGGAAGCCTGGCATGACTTGTTGCAGGCGGTGAGCGAGTTGCATGACCGCTTTATCATGGGACTCGCCGACATCACCGTGCGCGCCGAAGCGGAAGGCGTCTACTATGCCGCCTGTGCGCGGCTGCGCGAGCGCCTGGATAACCGCAACCGTGCCCACCGCGAGATCATTGATGACCTCGCCGAGAAGCTCGCCGACAAACTGTTCGTCAACTTTTCACTGTTCCAGTCCGTGCCCGATGTCTGGGGTATCGATCAGATATTCCCGGTGCTGCCACTGACGGGGCTCAATCGCGAACCCACCCGCCGCGGCATCATTCAGGATATTACCTGTGACAGCGATGGGCGTATCGATTACTACGTTGACGGCCAGGGGGTAGAGACTACCCTGCCGCTACCTGAGTGGGATGCGGACGAGGAGCGTCTGCTAGGGTTCTTCCTGGTCGGTGCCTACCAGGAGATTCTTGGCGATCTGCACAACCTGTTCGGCGATACGGACTCGGTGGTTGCTTCTCTGGACGAGCAGGGTGAATGGGTGCTCAGCCACGCTCAACACGGTGATCGCGTCTCTGATGTACTCGCCTATGTCAATTTTGACGCTACGGTACTGCGCGACCGACTCGCCGGCCAACTGGCCGAAAGCGGGCTGAGCGCTGCGGAGCAGGCACTCTTTCTAAGCGACCTTTCCGCAGGCCTCGAAGGCTACACCTATCTTGAATAGTTAGTTTACTCCACGACCTGAGCTGTCACCTCAAGCCCGCCGGTCAGGGTCAGGCGCAATTTGGCGCCACGTGGCAGCTCACCCACGCCCTCCGGCGTTCCGGTCAGGATTACATCACCCGGCTCCAGGGTAAAGTGCCGGCTCATCTCGGCGACCAAAGTGGGTATCGGGAACAACATGTCGGACACTTCGCCACGCTGGCGAAGTTCACCGTCAATCTCCAGCTCAAAGGCCAGGGCATTCCAGTTTGGCGCCCGATCAAGCGGCATGAAATCGCTTAAGGGACAGGCACCGTCGAACGCCTTGGCGATCTCCCAGGGATGCCCCTTCTCTTTCAGGCGCGTCTGCAGTTCACGTAGCGTCAAGTCAAATGCCAAACCAATCCCGACAATAGCACGTTCTGCCTCGTCAGCCGTGGCGTGGGTCAGGCGTTCGCCAATCAACAACGCCAGCTCGGCTTCGTAGTGCACTTCGCCACGGCTGTAAGGTGGCTCAAGCAGCTCATCAAAGCGCACTGCACTGGTAGCCGGCTTGATAAAAAGCAGCGGCTCGGTGGGAACCGGGTTATTCAGCTCCTTGGCGTGGTCCGCATAGTTACGTCCAATGCAGACGATCTTGCCCAACGACTGGAAGAATTCCTGGCCATCGGTAAAACGGGGAACAAAGCGCATGGCGGATCTCCTCCTTCTCGTTATGTATGCTGCTACTCGACGACAGAGCTTACATTCTACCGCACCACAAGCCGTGTTCCACCAAACACCATGGTGAATAGCTTATTGGCAGTCACGTCACCAAGAGCAGAGCGATACCCAATAAAACGGGCATATCTTCGCATGCTGATAGAAACGCTAGCCGCTCTCTTTCAGGTAGGTCAGGTTGGTTTCCCAGCTTCTGCTGCTAACCTCAATCGCCTCTTGAACGCCTGGCGCGTCGCCTGCCTTAAAAGCCGCGTAGATCGCCTTATGATCTTTCAGCGCCACCTCGGGCAAGCTTTGCATCGAGGTCTCAAGTGCCGCCTCGATTAGCTGCAGCAAGGTCTCACCCACTCGTATCGTCATCGGATTATGTGTGGCGTGCAGGATGGCTCGATGGAAGGCGACATCGTGGCGTGAGGTCTGTTCGCCGTTAGCGATCGCAATTTCCATGTCGTCTATGGCCTGCCGTATCTGGGCGTGATCTGCCGCGGTAGCAGCATACATCGCCTGTTGGGTATAAGCAGGTTCGAACATGCGACGAAACTCCAGCACATCGCGTGTCATGCCTCGTGCCAAAATCATTCCAAACGCCATAGGGTCAACGATCGGATCACCAGGCTCACGCCGTATGATGGTTCCCTGCCCTCGTCGAACCTCTACAATGCCTATGGCCTGAAGCATCTTGATAGCTTCTCGGACACTGGATTTGCCGATTCCCAGGCTCTGAGTCAGCTCGCTCTCGGAAGGAAGATAATCACCGGGCTTGAGCTCACCACGAATCAAGGCGCTCTTGATCCGCTCAAGGAGCTGCATGGCGACCGAGCGACGCTCAATGGAATGACCGAACGGGTCAGTTGGCATAGTTTGGGTGCTGAGCTTGCGCTTTAAACTCATAGAGCCTCTATCTTTTCTGCGGCTGAAATTCCCACCATTAATATCAACAAAAGCATAAGGTTATTGTTCATACCCACAAGAACCCACTGCAAACGGATGTGTAAACTTAACTCGTACCCTTGCACATTCGGCTTTTTTTTGCCTAGCATACACCAGACGACAGACATCTGATGTCTTGAAGGGTAACAATGACAACAAACAAAATCGTTGTACTAACCACTGGCGGCACCATCGCCAGCCGACCTGATGACTCAGGGCGTAATCGCTCAGGTGAACTGAAAGGCGAAGCGCTCTTGGCCCAGGTCAATCTACCGTCCGGTTTTGAATGCGAGATTGAGGTTCGTTCGGTATTGCAAAAACCCAGCAATGCCATGACCTATAACGATCTGCTTCTGCTCCACGCCCAGTGCCAAGCGCTCGCCGAATCTCCTGATGTGCACGGCGTGGTCATTACACACGGCACAGATACTCTGGAAGAGACAGCATTCTTCCTGGATATCACTCTAGCCAGCAGGCTGCCTGTCGTAATCACCGGCTCCCAGCGGGCACCACATGAGCCCGGCACAGATGCCTTTCGCAATCTGGCCGATGCGTTGCTGGTAGCAGCTTCCTCCCAAGCAGCCGGGTTAGGCGCCTTGGTCGTATTTAATCAGTCCATCTACGCGGCCAGGCAAGTGCGCAAAACCAGCACATTCCAACCAAACGGCTTCGCCGCGCCTGAAACAGGGCCCATTGGCTATGTTGACGGCCCGAGAGTCTACTTTGCGAGCCATCCCATCCGAGCATCAGCATTGGCTCTACCCACTAGCGCCACGTTACCGCGGGTCGACATTGTGCCTGCTTATCTCGGCGCTTCGCCACACTTGATCGAGGCAGCTGTTACTACAGGCGCCGTGGGCCTGGTCATCGATGGCCTGGGTCGCGGTCACGTACCGCCGGACTGGATGCCTAGCATAATTGGAGTTATCGAGAGCGGGGTACCTGTCGCCCTCGTCAGCAGCTGTCTCACCGGCCCGGTGCACAAGAGCTATGAATTCACCGGCAGCCTTGCCGATTTAGAGGCTAGTGGTGTCCAGCCAATGCTTGACTTGAGTGCACGCAAAGCGCGCTTGGCTCTGGCGGTGCTCCTGGCTTCTTCAAACTCGCAGCAAAGACAAAACACCGAAGCGATGAATAAAAGCGGATGTGCTTAATACGCTCGATCCAAGGTTGTACACACGGTCCAGCAAGTACCGTACGACTGGCGCCAGGCGCCGAACTCTGCACAAAGGCAATAAAAACAAGACAAGGAAGTCCTCACACTCAATGAGGTAACAGCATGAAAAACAAAATGATTAAAGCTTCACTGGTAGCGGCAATCGCAGCAGCGTCTTTTGGTATGACACAAGCCCAGGCCGCTGAATATACCTTCAGCTTCGCTCATGTGTTGATCGAAGACACACCGAACGGCCAGGCAGCACTGCGTTTCAAAGAAGAGGTAGAAGAGAAATCCGAAGGCAGGATACAGATCAACGTCCTGCCCGCCGCCCAGGTCGGGGGCGATGTCGAAATCATCGAGCAAATTCAGATGGGCCTGGTGGATATTGGTATTCCACCCACTGCCACCCTGGGTAACTTCGAGCCACGCCTGCAGATCCTCGACCTGCCCTTCCTGCTTCCTGACTACGATACGATGGTCCAGGTGCTGGACGGCGATGTCGGACGTGAAATTCTGGATACCCTCAGTGAGCACAACATGCATGCTGTGAACTTCTGGGGCGCCGGCTTCCGCCATATGACCAATAACGACAGACCTATTGAAGGACCCGAAGATCTCGAGGGCATTCGCATGCGCACCATGCAGGCGCCCATCGTCATTTCCACCTATCAAAATTTCGGTGCCAACCCCACGGCCATGGCCTTCACCGAAGTGTATAACGGCCTGCAGCAGGGCGTCGTCTCTGGGCAGGAGAACCCGTTTGCCAACATTTACACCATGCGCTTTCACGAAGTGCAGGATTACTTGACACTCACCAACCACGCTTATCACGCCTATGCCACGGTCGTTAATCAGGATTCATGGGACTCCCTGCCCGAAGACCTGCAGGAGATCATGACCGAAGCCTTTAATAGCGGCCGGACCACATCGCGCGAGCTGACGCTACAAGATGAAGAAACAATTATTGAGGCTATCCGTGACGAGATCGCCATCACGGAGCTCACCCCGGAAGCACGCGAGGCCTTTGTCGAAGCCAGTATGCCGGTGCACCGCGAATACGAGGATGTAGTGACTACCGACCTGCTGCACAAAGTCTACGACGTGGTCGGCATTTCCTACTGATAACTACGTAATCGCACGGGCGCCATCGCCAAGCAAGCCGGCGCTGCGCGCCCGTGCGCTTAACGCTCCACTTCACCTCAACACAGCGACCGTGCCATGTTCGATGCACTCAATAAGGTCTTGGATCCCCTGGAAAACGTGGCGATGGTGATCTTCATGTCGATCGCTACTCTCCTCACGGTCATTCAGGTCATTTATCGCTATGGCTTTAACAGTTCGATCTTTTGGGTCGAAGAAGTTGTCATTTACTCCATTATCTGTATGAGCTTCGTTGGCGCCAGCATGGGCGTGCGCCATGGCGTACATATTTCTGTCGATGTGCTAAATGCCATAGTACCGCCTGCCGTTAACCGCTGGCTGCATATCATCACTGCCATTCTCGGCATCGCATTCGCTGGCTATCTAGCCTATTTCGGCTTCCAGCTCTATCTCAACACCCTGGGGCGCGGTCAACTCACCGCAGCCTTGCGCTTGCCGATGGCCTGGTTCTATCTACCCATAGGCATCTCAGGGGTCCTGCTGATCCTGCGCTATTTATGGGTAATTCATGAAGCCTGGACCAAACCGCCGGTCAGTCTCGCTGAAGAACTCACCGCTGAAACAGACAAGCTCGTCTGACGCCTGGAGTGACGCATGATTACGGCTCTGCTTCCCCTCTTTTTTGCGGTACTCCTGTTGGGGTTACCCATTTTCGCTGCGCTGGCCTTCGCCGTATTCCTGGCCATCGACTTCTTCGGCACTACCAATCCCGTCATTGTTCCCATGCGCATGTTTACGGGGATGAACAATTTTTCGCTGATGGCCATTCCGTTCTTCATTCTCGCAGCGGAATTGATGCGAATTGGCGGGCTATCAAACCGCTTGATTGAACTGGCCAAAGCACTGGTAGGCTGGGTACCTGGCGGCCTGGCAGCGGCTACCGTACTTTCCTGTCTCTTCTTTGGCTCGATTTCGGGCTCTAGCCCCGCTACCGTGGTGGCCATCGGTTCGATCATGTTCCCCGCCCTGGTCGCCGCCGGATACGACAAACGTTTCGCCATCGGCCTGATTGCCACGGCCGGGACTCTTGGTCCCATCGTGCCGCCCAGTATTGCGTTGATCATTTACGGCTCGGTAACGGGCACCTCGGTAGGCCGGCTCTTCGCCGCAGGTCTGCTTCCGGCCATTCTGATCGCCTCGTTACTTATCGCCTACTGTATCGTCTACGCATCATTCAAAGGCTACGCGCGAGCGCCCTTTCCTAGCCTGCGTGAAATCCTTGCTGCGGTGAAGTCCGCCGCTTGGGGGCTGGGCTTGCCGATTATTCTGCTCGGCGGCATTTATAGCGGTGTGTTTACACCCACCGAATCGGCTGCTGTAGCGTGCGTATATGGCCTGTTTGTTGGCATGGTGATCTATCGCACCATTGGCTGGCGTGAACTGCGCGACACCCTACGCAATTCGGGGTTGACCTCAGCCACGCTGCTGCTCATTACCGCTGGTGCTTCGGCCTTCTCTTGGCTCCTTG